>Ga0302326_10019217_pt1 | contig 14123 bp, 11 predicted proteins | sample Palsa_T0_3_FD_202264 | JGI IMG/M metagenome (GOLD analysis project Ga0302326, IMG submission 202264) | Peat permafrost microbial communities from Stordalen Mire near Abisko, Sweden - Palsa_T0_3 | ecosystem: Environmental > Terrestrial > Soil > Palsa > Peat permafrost | place: Sweden: Abisko... | reverse complement strand
CTGGGGCCTCGGGACCGCCGGGCAGCACGCGACGGTAGGGCAGCGCGCGACGGCAGGGCAGCGCGCGACGCCGACCGCACCTGCCACCACGGCCGTCGCGCCGTCGCTGTCGGCTCAGCAAGCGGCCCGCGCGGGGGCACCGGACTCCGGCTCCGGCTCCGGCCAGGACTCCCCAGGGGCCAGGCGCTCGCTGAAGCTCGACGCGAACTTCCCCGGGTCGCGGCTCAACACCTCGGTCTGGTCCACCTGCTATCCGTGGATGGATCGGCGCTCGGGCTGCACCAATTTCGGCAACACCGAGTTTGAGTGGTACCTCCCCGCCCAGGACCGGGTATCCGGCGGGGACCTGCGGCTGGTGGCGAAGCGGACTCCCACCGAGGGACGGACCAGGCACGGCGCAGTGGCCGAGTACGCCTGCCGCTCCGGCATGGTCACGACCTACCCGGGCCTCCGGTTCAGGTACGGGTACGTCGAGGTCGTCGCCCGGATCCCGGCAGCCGCCGGGCTATGGCCCGCGCTGTGGCTGGCGGCGGCCGACTTCCGCTGGCCTCCCGAGATAGACATGATGGAGCGCTGGGGAAAGACCGCCACCTTCGCGGCGTCCTTCCACCCGGTGGGAGCGCCGGTCCGGACGACGAGATCCAGGTTCTCCCCGGGCTGGCATGCCTTTAGCCTGTCCTGGACCAGGTCCCAGCTCACCTGGTACGTCGACGGCCGGAAGATCCTGACCGTCCGGCAGCGAATCCCGCACCAGCGGATGTACCTCATCGCCGACCTGGCCGAGGCGAAGTACCCCAAGACCGCCGCGCAATGCCGCGGGACGATGCTGATCCGCTCGGTCAAGGTGTGGAAGAACCGAGCGTCGTGACGCGTGCGAGCGCCACGCCCGCGCCCGGCCCGCTCGCGCGGTCGTGCTAGCGCCGGGTTGCGCTGGCCGCAATGCTCTTGAAGGTCACCTCCAGCGTCGCGGCATGCGCCTTCTTGCCGCCATGCTCCGGGCCGAAGGTGACCGAGCCGCTGCCGGAGCAGGGCACAGCGATGTTCGTCGGGATGTCTTCCTTCACGTAGTAGCTGGTGAAGTTCGCGATGGCAATGGAAAGGGTGGGCATGCTGAGTGCCGCCGTGACGCTGCGGCCCGTGCTGCCGGTGTACCCGACGTCGGCCGCCGAGGATGACGGCGCGGTTTCCACCTCGACCGGCTGCTTGCCTGCTGGATTGCCGGTCGTAGCGGTCGGGCCGGGACAGACCACGCGGATGACCGCGTGGCCGGGATGGCCGTTGACCAGGCCGGTGAAGTACTGGTTGGGCCCGATCGGGACCGGATCCTGGACCCGGCCGGCCGCGCTGGCTACCGCCGGGGCGGCAGCCAGCGCCAATCCGGCCGCGGCGAGCATCAGGAAGGAGCGGCCGAGCATTCCGCGCATGCGTGCCTCCAATGGTCAGCGCCAATACGATTCCACCCAGATACTCCCACCGCGGACTCCGGGCCGCATCAAGCCCGCCGCCGATTTCAGGCTCCGTTCACGCCCAGTTGGCATGCCCGCGTCTACTCCCACCGCAGACTCCGGGCCGCATCATGCCCGCCGCCGGGCTAGCGGCCCTTGCTCAGCGGCGGAAGGCCGGCGAGTTCACCGCCCAGTTCGGTGACTCCCCCCGGGCCCAGCGCTGCACGTTGGCGGCGAAAACCTGCCCGGTACGGCGGAACATGTACCCGGTGAGCCCGCCGACGTGCGGGGTGGCGAGCACCAGCGGGTGCCTGAGCAGGGCCGACGACGGGTCGGCGGGCTCGCTGGCGTAGACGTCGAGGCCGGCCCCGCCGAGCTGGCCGGACTCCAGCGCGGCAAGCAGCGCGCCCTCGTCGACGAGTCCGCCGCGGGCCACGTTGACGAACAGCGCCCCCGGCCTCATCGCGCTGAACGCGGCAGTGCCGAACATGCCTGCGTTACTGCCGGTGAACATCGCGCAGCAGATCACCGCGTCGGCGATGGCGAGCACGCCGGGCAGCCCGTCCGGCCCGGTCACCTGCTCGACCTCGGCCGGGCCGCCGAGACCGGGATGGGCACGGACCCCGAGCAGCCGGCTGCCGAACGGGGCGAGGCGGCGCGCTACCGCTACGCCGATGGCACCCAGACCGACGATGGCGACCGTCGCGTCCTGCAACGAGCTGCCGGTCGGCCGGGCCGTCCAGCGGCCCTCCTGCAGCGCGGCCCGCGCCTCCTCCAGCCGCCTGGACAGGGCAAGCAGGTGCAGCACGGCGATCTCCGCGACGCTGTCGGCGTTCCCGCCCGCGTCGCCGGGCACCCGCGCTACCAGCACGCCGAGCTCGGTCGCGCGGGCGACGTCCACCTTCTCCAGGCCGACCCCGAACTGGTGCACCAGCCCGAAGGTGCCCGCCTCCAGCACCGCGCCGTCGATCCGCGCGCCGACCGGGCAGATCGCGTCGACCCCGTCCAGGTGCCGGCTGACCTGGTCCGGCGGGCAGGCGATGATCTCCCAGCCGGGCAGCACGGCCGCCAGGTCGGTCCAGGCCAGCTCAGCGGTGTAGCGCTCGCCGCCGAACAGCGCTCTCACGGCAGCGCGGCGACCAGCTCGCGGACCGGCTTGCGCCTGCCGGTGTAGAACGGGATCTCCACCCGGGTGTGCCGCCTGGCCTGCGCGCCCCGCAGGTGCCGCATCAGGTCGACGATCCGGTGCAGCTCGTCGGCCTCGAAGGCGAGCATCCACTCGTAGTCGTTCAGCGAGAAGCAGGAGACCGTGTTGGCGCGGACGTCCGGGTACTCGCGGGCCATCATCCCGTGCTCGGCGAGCATCGCCCGGCGCTCCGCGTCGTCGAGCAGGTACCAGTCGTAGGAGCGCACGAAGGGGTAGACGGACACGTACGCCCCGGGTTCCTCGCCCGCGAGGAACGCGGGGACGTGGCTCTTGTTGAACTCGGCCGGCCGGTGCAGCGCCATGGCCGACCAGACCGGCTCGCTGGCCCGGCCGAGCCGGGTGGCGCGGAACCGGGAGTAGATCTCCTGCAGGTCGTCGGAGGACGGCGCCACCCACCAGAACATGTAGTCGGCGTCGGCGCGCATGCCCTGCACGTCGTAGCAGCCGCGGGTGACGACGCCCTTGCCCTCGGCCTGGCCGAGCAGGTCCTCGACCTCGATCGCGATCGCGTCCCTGATCTGCGCCTCCGCCGTGCCGCCGCCGGCCAGCTCCCTGGTGTCGTTCACCCGGAAGACGGACCACATCGTGTAGCGGATCAGCTCGTTAAGCTCCCGCGCCTTCAGCCGCCGCGCGGCGCCCGCGGCCTGCTCGCTGCCGGGCTGCCGCCCGGCCTGATCCATCTCGGGTCGCTGCCCGGTCTCGTTGCCAGCCATGCCGTCATTGTCCTCCCGCACCGGGAACGGTCGCGCCGCGGCTGATTCCGCTACGGCTGGTTCCGCCGTCGCCGGTTCCGCTACGGCCGGTTCCGCCGCGGCCGGTTCCGCCGTCGCCGGTTCCGCCGTGGCCGGTCAGGCCGCGGGCCGTCAGGCCGGCCACGACCTGGTCCGCGGCGGCCCGCGCCGAGGCGATGCAGGCGGGGATGCCGATCCCGTCGTAGGACGCGCCGCAGACGGCCAGGCCGAGCTGGGCGGCTACCGCGGCCCGGATCCGCGCCACCCGGGCGACGTGGCCGACCGTGTACTGCGGCAGGCCGCCGCCCCAGCGGCTAACCCTGGTGTCGGCCGGGGCGCCGCGCACTCCGGTGGCCGCCGCCAGGTCGGCGGCCGCCAGCGCCGCGAGCTCGCCGTCGTCGCGCTGCAGCAGCGCTTCCTCGCCCAGCCGGCCGACGGAGCAGCGGACGATCTGCACGGGCTGGCCGTGGGCCCGCAGGTGCGGCCACTTGACGGTGCTGAACGTGACCGCCTTGACGGCGTGGCCGTCCACCGCTGGCACCAGGTAGCCGCTACCCTGCGGCGGCGCCGGGAACGCGTCATCCGGGTAGGCCAGCGTGACGATCGCCATGCTCGCGGTGGCGATCTCGCCGAGCCCGGCTGCGGCGGCCGCCGCGCCCGGTACCCCGGCGAGCAGGCGGCTAGCCGGAGCAGGTGGCAGCGCGAGAACGACCGCGTCGGCCTCGAGCTGCTCCGGCACGTGCGCGGAGCCGACGGTGAGCCGCCAGCCGCCCGGCGTGCGAGCGAGCGCGCGCACCGTCGCGCTGGTCCGCACGGCCGCGCCGGACGCGGCGGCGACGGCCGGGACCAGGGTGGCGAGGCCGCCGGCCAGGGTGGCGAACACCGGCCCGGGCTCGCCGCTGCGGCGCACCGCCGCGCTTTCGGACCCGGCGCCGTCGAGCACGGAGCGGGCGGCGGCGGCCAGCGACGCGTGCAGGCGCGATGCCGCGGCGAGAGCTGGCAGCGTCGCCTCGAACGACAGCTGCTCCGACCGGCCCGCGTAGACGCCGCCGAGTAGCGGGTCGACCAGCCGGTCCACCAGTTCGGGGCCGAACCTCGCCCCGACGAAGCTGGCGACGGACACGTCGCCGGCCCGCGCCGTGGCCGGCAGCTCAGCATCGGCCCGGGCGCTGGCGAGCCCGGAAGCCGACAGAATGCCCGAGCTGGCCAGCGCGTCCAGGTCGGCGGGCACGCCCATCAGCTGCCGCTGCGGCAGCGGCCGTAGCCGCCCTCTGGTCCACATCGCGGCCGTGGTCGTGCCAGGCCGGACGAGCTGGCCGGCCAGGCCGACCGCGCCCACCAGGTCCGTGCCTTCCGGGCGGCGGGCGAGGAGCGCCTCGGCGCCCGCGTCGACGGCGACCCCGGCTACCTCAGAGACCGCGAGCTTGCCGCCGAGCCGCGGCGATCCCTCCAGCACGGTCACCGCCAGGCCGGCGTCGCGCAGGAAGAACGCGGCAGCGAGCCCGGCGATCCCGCCGCCCACGATCGCGACACGGGGCTGCACGCTGCGCTCGGGCATGCAGCCAGTCTGTCAGGCAGCGACCCCGGGGTGGCGCCGGCAGCGACTCCGGGTGGCGGAGGCGGGGACCAGGGGGTGGCGCCGGCAGCGACCAGGGTGGCGGATCCGGTGGAACCGGCCGCGCCGCGCGCGCGTCCGACCGACATGAACACCAATGTCCTGGCCGCGCCTTCCCGCGCGAGACTACGCGTCACCGCCCTGTCCATCGCCGCCGCGGCGTCCGTCGCCGGCCTGCTGCTGGCCGGCTGCTCGGCCGGCTCCTCCGGACCGAGCACGTTTGCCCCGCTCGGTCATGGCTCCGCCACCGTCAAAGAGATCCCCGGGAGCGCCGGTGAGCCCCCACGGGCCGCGCTACGCGTGGAGGCCGGGCAGGGGGCGTCCGGGGGCACGGCGAGCCTGCCCGGGCAGGCGGCGTCCGTGCGCACGGCAAGGCTGGTCGTGCCCGGCCAGAGCATCATCTACACGGCCGGGCTCACCGTGCGGGCAGCGAACGTGGCGAAGGCGGCCGCGCTGGCGACCAGCATCGTTGCCACGGCCGGCGGGTACGTGTCCAGCGAGCAAGCCTCGCTGCACCCGGCCGGCCACACCCGCGCCACGGTCAGCCTGCAGCTCAAGGTTCCGGTCGCCGCGTACCAGGCCACGCTCGCGCAGCTGTCCGCCAGGCTCGGCAGCCAGACCTCGCTGTCCCAGCAGGCCCAGGACGTCACCGGGCAGGTCGCCGACGTGAGCAGCCGGGTGGCGTCGGCGCAGGCCGCGATCGCGCAGCTGCGTGCCCTGCTGAGCCGGGCTGGCTCGGTCGGCGGCCTGCTCGGCGTCCAGGACCAGATCAACGCCGAGGAAACCGAGCTCGAAGCGCTGCAGGCGCAGCAGCGCGCGCTGGCCCATGAGACCACCTACGCGACAGTTTCGCTCCGGCTGGTGAGCAAGCACTTGGCATCCGTTACTGCAAAAAAACGGTCACATGGTTTCGTGTCCGGCCTTTCCGCTGGCTGGCGCTCATTGCGGGTAGCGACGTCGTGGCTGCTCACCGGGGCCGGCACGGTCCTTCCGTTCGCGGTGATCGCGGCGCTGGCCGGCGGCATCGGGTACGGCGGGCGGCGGCGCGCGGCGCGGCGCAGGTCCAGCCCCAGCACCGCCAGCTAGCCCGCTCGGCGGACGGACTCCTCGTGCACCAGGTCGGTCAGCCGGGCGAGCACGCCGGGATCTGTGTCCGGCAGCACCCCGTGACCCAGGTTGAAGATGTGCCCCTCGGCAGTACGGCCGCGCTCGAGCACCTCGCGCGCCCTTACCTGCACCACCTCCCACGGGGCGAGCAGGATCGCCGGGTCCAGGTTGCCCTGCAACGCCTTGCCCGGCTCGACCCGGCGGGCCGCCTCGTCCAGCGGGATCCGCCAGTCCACCCCGACCACGTCCGCGCCTGCCTCGCCGAGCAGCCCGAGCAGCTCGCTGGTGCCGACGCCGAAGTGGATCCTCGGCACGCCAGCGGGGGCAAGCGCCGCGAAGATCCGCTTGCTGTGCGGCAGGACGGACCGGCGGTAGTCCTCCGGGCTGATCGTGCCGGCCCAGGAGTCGAACAACTGCACGGCCCGCGCCCCGGCGGCGACCTGGACGCCCAGGAAGCCGATCGTGATGTCGGCCAGCCTGGCGAGCAGGGCGTTCCATAGCTTCGGGTGCCCGTACATCAGCGACTTCGTGCGGTCGAAGCTCTTGGACGGCCCGCCGTCGACCAGGTAGGAGGCGAGGGTGAACGGCCCGCCGGCGAACCCGATCAGCGGCGTGCCGCCAAGCTCGGCGACGAGCGTGGTGACCGCCTCGGTCACGTAGGGGACGTCGTCCGGCTGCAGGCTGCGGAGCCGGTCCAGGTCCTGCTCGGCGCGGATGGGGGTCTCCACGACCGGCCCGATCCCCGGGACGATGTCGATGCCGACCCCGATCGCCTTCAGCGGTACCACGATGTCACTGAACAGGATCGCCGCGTCCACCGCGTACCTGCGCAGCGGCTGCAGCGTGAACTCGGTGATCAGGTCGGGGCGCATGCAGGCATCGAGCATGGGCGTCCCGGCCCGGGCGGCGCGGTACTCGGGCAGCGACCGTCCGGCCTGGCGCATGAACCAGACCGGCGTGCGGGGAACTGGCTGACGGAAGCAAGCGCGCACAAATGCCGATTCCTTCGTCTGCTCCTTCGTCTGCTCCGACTGCGATGTCACGTCGCCGATCGTCTCACAGGTGCGTGTGCCCTGCCGCCCCGGCGTTTCCGCGGAAACGTCCGGTGACACGCCGCCGCAGATCCACGGCGCGGGGTTCCCGGCGTGCCAGCATCAACGGGAGCCCGGCGAGGAGGCCGCAGATGATCCAGATGTTTGACGTGCTCCGGTTAGCCCCGATGACCGGGCACCGCCCCGACTGCGCAGCCGAATCAGGCACAGGCGAACCAGGCACAGTGCCGGATCTCCGCGACCGGGCGGCATGAAGGCCTCGCGCTCGCGCCGTACGCTCAGACCATGAGGCCTGCGGGAGGGGCGGACGGCACCGGGGCCAGCGGCGGTGCGGCAGGCAGCGCCGCCGCGACGTTTCGGTCGGCCGTCGACGGTCTTGAGGTCGGCCTGGACCGGCAGCGCGGGCTAAGGCCGGAGTTGACCTTCGAGCAGGAGCCAGCGCCGAGGAAGCTCGCGCCCTACGCCGCGTCGGTCGCCGTCACCGTCACCGGCGGCGATGGCGACGTCGGCTGGGGCAGGTTCGTGCTGCTCTACGATCCGGCCGGGCAGCGGGGCTGGGGCGGGCCGTTCCGGATCATCGCCCACATTCGCGTCGATCTTGAGCCAGAGATCGCGGCCGATCCGCTGGTCGGGGAGGTCGGCTGGAGCTGGCTGACCGAGGCGCTCGACGCCAGGGCGGTCGGTTACCAGCAGACCAGCGGAACGGTCACCCGGGTGGTGACGGAGGGGTTCGGCGCGAAGCAGGACGAGCCGACCACGACCGAGTTCGAGCTGCGGGCATCCTGGTCGCCGGCCTGTCCATGGCCAGGCGGCCAGCCAGGCTCACCTGCGCCGAGCAGCGGCCAGCCAGCAGGCGGCCAGCCGGGCGGGCTGGGCCTGGACGGTCACGTCGCCGCCTGGTGCGATGCGCTCTGCGCGGCGGCCGGCCTGCCGCCGCTGGCCTCCGGGGTCAGCGCACTGCGGCGCCCGCGCGGCAGGCGGCAGCGGTGAGCGGCGCTGGCGGGCAGCAGCCGAACGAGCCAGCCGGGCCGGAGCCGAACGAGCCAGCAGAGGGCGCGATCGCGGAAAACGAGGCCGTGCCGCTGCTCGCACCCCGCGACGGCATGCCTCCGCTGGTGGTGACCGCGGCCGCACTCGATGCGGCCGCCCGGTCGCTAGCAGCGGGCAACGGCCCGGTCGCGGTCGATGCCGAACGTGCTTCCGGCTTCCGCTACGGCCACCGGGCCTTCCTCGTCCAGTTCCGCCGCCGTGGCGCGGGAACGGTGCTGATCGACCCGGTGGCCTGCCCGGATCTGTCCAGCATCGACCGCGCGCTGGCCGACGCGGAGGCTGTCCTGCACGCAGCGTCGCAGGACCTGCCCTGCCTGGCGGATGTCGGCTACCGGCCGCGGCTCCTCTTTGACACCGAACTCGCCGGGCGGCTGCTCGGCTATCCGAGGGTGGGGCTCGGCACCCTCGTCGAGGAGGTACTCGGGCTGGCGCTGCAGAAGACCCACTCGGCGGCCGACTGGTCCGCCCGGCCGCTGCCCAGTGAGTGGCTGCTCTACGCGGCGCTCGACGTGGAGGTGCTCGTGGAGTTGCGCGACGCCCTCGCGCTGCAACTCGACGCGCAGGGCAAGGCCGACTGGGCGCGGCAGGAATTCACCGCCATCCTCGCCGCCGGTCCCCCGCAGCCTCGCACGGACCCATGGCGCCGCACCTCCGGAATACATCGCGTCCGCAACAGGCGCGGTCTCGCCGTCGTCCGCGAACTGTGGCTGGAACGAGACAGGATCGCCCAGCAGCGCGACCTATCACCCACCAGGGTGCTGCAGGACGTCGCCATCGTGGAAGCCGCCAGGTCCCTGCCCAAAGACGCCAGGAGCCTGGCCGGGATCGCCGGCTTCAACGCGCGAGGCGCCCGCAGGTACTCGGCCGAATGGCTGCGAGCGATCGAGCGGGCCAGGGCCGAGCCGGAGCCCGCGCTCCCTGAGCCGTCCGTTCCGGTCGGGGACGGGCCGCCGCCCGCGCACCGCTGGCACGAGCGCGACCCCGCAGCGGCCGCGCGGCTGACCGCCGTCCGGGCCGCGGTCGCAGCGCTGGCGGACGAGCACGGCCTGCCGACCGAGAACCTGCTGCCGCCAGACGCGGTGCGCAGGCTCGCCTGGCAGCCGCCCGAACCGGTGACCCCTGCGGCGGTCGGTACCGACCTTGCCCGCTACGGCGCCCGTCCATGGCAAACCGAGGTCACCGCGACGCCGATCTCCGGTGCGCTGCTGCGGGTGACCGAGAAAGACGGCTGACCCCGCCGTGCGCGCTTTCCTGGACGCCATCGGCACGCCAGCCGGGCAGTTCCGCGGCTCCGCGCTTCGCTAGGTCACCGGTTGGCGGGATGATATCGCTCGGCACCGGCCAAGGTTCCGTCCGCGGCGTGCAGCACCCACCAGGCAGCCTTGCGCAGCGGCGGGCCGGCCGGGGACCTGGCGCCGAGGCGCGCGCAGACGGCGTGCAGGAGCGGCGGCAGGTTCTCGCCATGGGCGCAGATGACTGTCGGCTGGCCGTCGTCAGCGATCTGCTCGGCCCGCTTGAGCTGGCCCGGGGTGACGCCGCTCGCTGGTGACACCGTGAAGGCCGCATCGATCTCGATCGCCGCGCCAGTCAGCGCCGCATACGGCCGGACCGTCGCCACGCAGCGCTCCGCCGCCGAACTGATCACGCGGCACGAGCCGAAGCAGGACAGCAGCCGCGCGATGCGCTCGGCGTCGGCAGCGCCGCCCGGGTCAAGCGGCCTGTCCAGATCCTCACCAGACCAGGTTCGCTTGCTCCCGGCGGAGGCATGCCGCAGCAGGATGAGCGGAATGGTGTCGGCCGGCCCGGCGGCGAATTCGGCCAGCAGCGACACGTCTCGCTGGTAGCTCAGCCTGGCCGGCGCCGCCGGGAGGGGGAGCCAGTCCAGCGCATCGACCTCGTCGTTCGGGACGAAGCCGGGCCGGGCGCCGGTGTCAGCCGGCCGTGCAGCCCAGTAGTCGACCCGCTTGGGCCGACCGAAGCTCCGATACCGGGACTGCCCGAGCCACCGCCCGAGTGTCACCCGGATCCCGGTCTCCTCTGCCACTTCGCGCACGGCCGTGGCCAGCACGTGCTCGCCCGGCTCGCGTTTGCCCTTCGGGAGGCTCCAGTCGTCGTAACGGCTGCGGTGGACGAGGGCCACTTCGACGCCGGTCGCCGCGCAGCGTGACAGCACCGCGCCGGCCGACCGGATCTCCGCGGCCGACCGGTCAGGCATCGGCGGTGCGGCCCTGCCGGACCCGGATCAGGTGGCTCTGCAGATCACGCAAGGGCGCGCCAGTCTCGTCCAGGTGATGCCTGGTCCACGAGCCATCGGGGCCGAGCCACCAGGACGACGTGCGGGAGTCCATCGCCGCGGAGATGACCCCGCGCAGCTCGGCCCGGTGCGCTGGATCGGTGACGCGGACAAGGAGCTCGACCCGCCGGTCCAGGTTCCGGTGCATGAGATCGGCGCTGCCGATCCAGACTTCGCCCGGCGCGTCCCGCGCCCCGGTGCCGAACGCGTAGATCCGCGAGTGCTCGAGGAACCGGCCGACGATGCTGCGGACCCGGATCGTTTCCGACATGCCGGGCACACCCGGCCGGACCGCGCAGATCCCGCGGATCCACAAGTCGATGGGCACGCCCGCCCGCGACGCGCGGTACAGCGAGTCGATGGTCGCCTCGTCGATGATCGCGTTGCATTTCATCTGGATGCGCGCGGGCAGGCCGGCGAGGCTGCGCTGGGCCTGCTCGTCGATCTGCTCCACCAGGCCGGCCCGCACCCGTTCCGGGGCGACGAGCAGCCGCCGGTAGTCGCTCTTCCTGCTGTAGCCGGTGAGGTGATTGAACAGGTCGGTGACGTCCTCACCGACGGTCTTGTCGGCCGTGAGCAGGCCGAAGTCCTCATACAGCCGGGCGGTCTTCGGGTGATAGTTCCCGGTGCCGATGTGGCAGAAGCGGCGAAGCGACCCGTCGGCGTACTCACGGACTATCAGCACCATCTTGCAGTGCGTCTTCAGGCCGACGAATCCGTAGACGACGTGGCAGCCGGCTTGCTCCAGCTTGCGCGCCCAGGCGATGTTCGCCCGCTCGTCACCGCGGGCCTTGATCTCGACCACCACCACGACCTGCTTGCCGGCCTCGGCGGCGTCGATGAGGGCATCGACTATCTCCGAGTCGCCACTTGTCCGGTAGAGCGTGTGCTTGATCGCCAGTACCCGGGGATCCGCCGCGGCGGAGACCACGAGCCGCTGCACGCTCGCGGTGAACGAGTCGTACGGGTGATGCACGAGCACGTCATGATCGGTGATCGCGGCGAAGACGCTGGTGTCCTGCGGCAGCGCGGTCTCGGACGGCACGAATGCCGGGTACTTCAGGTGGCGCATGTCCAGGTCCGCGATGGCAGACAGGCCTGACAGGTCCAGCGGCCCGGTCAGCCGGTAGACGGCGCTGGGATGCACGTCCAGCTCGGTCACCAGCCTGTCGAGCACGTCGGCGGAGATCGACTCCTCCACTTCGAGCCGGACGGCTGGCTCGAACCGGGTCCGCATCAGCTCGCGCTCCAGCGACTTCAGCAGGTTCTCCGTGACGTCCTCGTCAATCTCGAGGTCACGGATGCGGGTCACCCGGAACGCATAGTGCTCGATCACGTCCAGGCCCACGAACAGCTCACCGAGGTGAGCCGCGATCACGTCCTCGATCGGGACGAACCGGTTGGGCGAAACGGTCATGAACCTCGGCAGCAGCGGCGGCACCTTGACCCGCGCGAAGATCGTCGCCCCGGTCTTCGGGTCGGCGATGGTCACCGCCAGGCTGAGCGAAAGGCCCGAGATGAAGGGAAACGGGTGCGCGGGATCGACCGCCAGCGGAGTGAGCACCGGGTAGATCCGTTCCTGGAAGAGCTTCTGCAGGCTCTCCTGCTCATCCGGCAGGAGTTCCTTCCAGCGCAGGATCTCGATCCCCGCGGACCCGAGGGCCGGCACGATCGATTCACCGAAGCAGCGGGCATGCCTGGCGGACAGTTCCCTGGCCATCTCCAGGGTGTTCTCGAGTATCTCGCTGGCGGGCCGCCCGGTGGCGTTCTCCACCGGCAGGCCAGTAGCCATCCGGCGGATCCGGCCTGCCACCCGGACCATGAAGAACTCGTCGAGGGCGCCGGCGAAGATCGACTCGAACCTCACCCGCTCCAGCAGCGGGACGCGCTCATCCTCGGCGAGTTCCAGCACGCGCTCGCTGAAGTTGAGCCAGCTCTCCTCGCGGTCGAGGTAGCGGTCGGGCGGCAGTTCGTCCTCGGCGCCCTGCCCGGCGGTCACCTGGGCATCCCGCACCTGCTGCTCGCCGGGCTCCTTTCCCGCGATCTTCTTTCCGTCGCCTCGCTGCGAGCTCACCTGGCCGGAATCCATGTCGCTATTGTCCCCCGCGTCGCTGCAGTCAAAGATCGCAGGTACCTGCGATCTTGTTAATCTTCGCAGTGGGCATAACGGCGACAAGTCAGCAGTCCCACTGACGGCCGAGCCAGCGGGCACTCCTGTCCCCGCGAAAGGAGAACGACGCATGCGCATCGGCATGTCCCTGACCGAGCCAACCGGCCCCGACGCACTCACCGCGCTGCGCGACCAGCTGCAGCAAGCCGCCGACGACGGCTTCGCCTCCGCCTGGATGTCCAACATCTTCGGCGTGGACGCGCTGACCGCGCTGGCGGTGGCCGGCAGCCAGGTGCCAGGAATCGAGCTCGGCACCGCGGTAGTGCCAACCTACCCTCGGCACCCGGCCGCTCTCGCCCAGCAAGCGCTCACCGTTGCCCTGGCGGTCGGCGGTCGGCTAGCGCTCGGTATCGGGCTGTCGCACCGGATCGTCATCGAGGACATGTACGGGTACAGCTTCGAGCGGCCTGCCCGGCACATGAGCGAGTACCTGTCGATCCTGCTTCCGCTGCTCGACGGCGAGAACGCCGCGTTCGACGGCGAGACCATGCGCGCCAACGTCGGCCTGTCGGTGCCGCGGCAAGGCCGGGTACCGGTGCTGCTCGCCGCACTCGCGCCGGCCATGCTGCGGCTGGCCGGCGAGCGTACCGACGGCACCGTGCTGTGGATGACCGGGCCCGCCACGGTGCGCGACTACGTCGCGCCAGCGATCACGAAGGCGGCCGACGCCGCCGGGCGGCCGGCCCCGCGGGTGGTCTGCATCCTGCCGGTCTGCGTCACCGACGACCCCGACCGGGCCCGCGCCCGCGCGGCCAAGGTCTTCGCCATCTACGGTCAGCTCCCTTCCTACCGCGCCATGCTCGACCGGGAGGGCGCGGCAGGACCAGCGGACGTCGCCATCACCGGGGACGAGGGCGCCGTCGGCGCGCAGATCATGGCGCTCGCCGAGGCCGGCGTCACCGACTTCGTAGCCGGGGAGTACGCGCGCGGCGAGGAGCACCAGCGCACCCGTGCCCTGCTGAAATCGCTGATCAGCTGACGCGCCCGGCAACGCGCGGAGCGAGCGGTCCGGCGTCCATCGGCATCCGAAAGGCTCTCATGCCAGCATCCGCGTCATCGCTGACTCGGTCCGTCATCGTCACCAGGCTGCGCGCCGCCGGCTGCGTCTTCGCCGAGGACGAGGCGCGGTTGCTCATCTCCGCGGCACGGACGCCGGCCGAACTCGCCGACATGGTGGAGCGGCGAGCCGTCGGCCTGCCCATCGAACAGGTGCTGGGCTGGGCGGAGTTCTGCGGCCTGCGAATAGCCGTGGACCCCGGTGTCTTCGTGCCCCGCCGCCGCACCGAGTTCCTCGTCCGCCAGGCCACCGCCCTCGTCAGCCAGACCGCCGCCCTCGCCGCCAAGGCTGCGAGCTCCGCCCGCCAGGCTGCCAGCCCCGCAGGCCAGGCCGTCGCCCCGTCCCGGGCGGTGGTCGTCGACCTGTGCTGCGGCTCGGGTGCGGTAGGCGCCGCGC
>Ga0302326_10019216_pt1 | contig 14124 bp, 10 predicted proteins | sample Palsa_T0_3_FD_202264 | JGI IMG/M metagenome (GOLD analysis project Ga0302326, IMG submission 202264) | Peat permafrost microbial communities from Stordalen Mire near Abisko, Sweden - Palsa_T0_3 | ecosystem: Environmental > Terrestrial > Soil > Palsa > Peat permafrost | place: Sweden: Abisko... | reverse complement strand
ATCGCCAACGGTCAACGCATTCTCATGGCGCAAAAAGGCAGTAAATGGATGGCGATGGGCGCGAGCGTTCCGTTTTCACGCTTGTCGTGCGGGTATGTAGGCGCAAGCGATGGCTGGACAGATCTGCAGAACTTCAAGATGGATTGGGAATTTGAAAAAGCAGACAACGGCAACATCGCGCTGACCGCAGAACTGGATTGGAGCAAGACGAAAGAATTTACCCTGGGGCTGGCCTTCGGCAACAGTGAGCACCGCGCCGTAGCGAATCTGCTGCAATCGCTGGGCACGCCCTTCGAAGATCAACTCTCGAGATATCAGCAACAATGGGACCGCACAACAACGCATTTGAGACCACTGGCCAAAGCCTCGTTTGACAAGGGTAACCTATACAACAGTAGTTACAGCCTGCTCCTGGCGCACGAGGACAAGTCCTTCGCCGGCGCTCTCATTGCGTCGCTCGCCATTCCCTGGGGAGAAGCAAAAGGCGACAATGACGAAGGCGGTTACCATCTGGTGTGGACGCGCGACATGATCAACAGCGCAACAGCGCTGTTGGCAGCGGGAGACACGGCCACACCGCTTCGCGCGCTGATCTACCTTGCTGTATCGCAGCATCCGGATGGAGGCTTCGCGCAGAACTTCTGGGTCAATGGCGACGCGTACTGGAGCGGCATTCAACTCGATGAGGCGGCCTTTCCCATCATGCTTGCCTGGCGTCTTCGCTGCGAAAAAGGCCTGTCCGAATTCAAACCCTTGAATATGGTTCGTAAAGGCGCGGCCTATCTCATTCGAAACGGTCCTGTAACTCAGCAAGAGCGGTGGGAAGAAGCCAGCGGATACTCACCCTCAACGCTCGCTTCGAATATCGCGGCTCTTATCTGCGCGGCAGCCTTTGTTCGTGAGAGCGGCGACGAGGAGACGGCTGTGTTTATCGAGGAATATGCTGACTACCTCGAATCGCACATTGAAGACTGGACCTTGACCACAACCGGCTCACTCCTGGAAGGCCAGAGCACCTACTATATGCGCATTCTTCCCGAGCAGGAAGGACAGGAGAACCCTGCTGAAGACAAGGACGCTCGCGTGCTTCACATTGCCAACCATGCGCCCGGCGAAGAAAGCGATTTCCCCGCGCGCAATGTGGTCGACGGCGGTTTTCTTGAATTGGTTCGCTATGGCATTCGCAGTCCCAAGGATCCAAACATTCTCGCCACCATCAAAGTGATCGACGCAACGATCAAGACTGATACGCCGCAAGGGCCCGCATGGCATCGCTACAACCATGATGGCTATGGTCAAGGTCGCGATGGAGAACCCTTCACACAGTATGGAGTCGGCCGTGTATGGCCGCTACTTACCGGCGAACGAGGTCACTACGAGCTCGCCGCCGGCAATAGTACCGAGGCTTATATCCGCGCAATGGAGGGTCTAGCCAGCAAGTCAGGGCTGCTGCCGGAGCAATCCTGGGACGAGCCGGACAGGCCGGAGATTTACGAGTGGCTGGGTCAACCTACAGGCTCCGCGATGCCACTCATGTGGGCTCACGCGGAGTACATCAAGCTTTTGCGCTCGACGGCGGACGGCAAGGTGTATGACGCCATACCAGCGGTCAGTCAACGCTATCTGGGAAAGCGCGAAAGCGTGACGCGGATGGAGGTATGGAAACCGACGCGGCATGTTCGTTTCATGCATGCGGGGGAAGTTCTACGCGTGCAGGGCAACGCTCCCTTCAGGCTTCATTGGTCAGGCGACAATTGGCAAACTCTGAACGATACCGATTCTCGCAGGAATGCTCTCAAGATTGACTATGTCGACTTGAAAGACGTAATGACCAAAGCAGGGACTTGCGTACGTTTCACTTTGTTCTGGACAGAGGACAATCGCTGGGAAGGCCGCGACTACGAGGTAACCGCGCGGTAGATTGGTTGACTGGCGATTGTCCGATCTGGACTAACCTGAGGTCGCCCATGAGAGCTTTCGAAACGGAGGCATGTACCGACGTGGCGCAGACAAGATTCCGTTTACCAAGTACCCCCGCGATGTCCGCGTTCCAACATCATTGGCGACTATACCTCTATGAAGGCGCCGAACTCACCATCTTCATGATCTCGGCATGCTGTTTCACCGTGTGGCTCTTCGACCCCGCCTATCCCGCCCTCCATCTATTGCCGGGCAATGCCTTGCGAAGGTTGCTCATGGGAATAGCGATGGGCGTAACGGCGATTCTTATCATTCATTCGCCAATGGGTAAACGATCGGGTGCCCATTTCAACCCAGCCATCACGATGACTTTTTTCCGGCTGGGCAAGATCGAAACCTGGGATGCCGTCTTCTACGCGATTTTCCAATTTCTTGGCGGTACATTTGGAGTGTCCGTGTCAGCGCTCGTCCTCGGTGCCAGCATCGCAGTTCCTTCGGTCGATTACGCACTCACGGTTCCGGGTCGCTACGGAACTGCTGCCGCGTTCTTTGCGGAGTTGTTCATGGCCGCGCTACTGATGACGGTGGTGCTGTGGTTTTCAAATCGGCCTTCGTTCGCCGTGTATACGAGCTATTTGGTCGGAGTCCTGATCATGTTCTATATCCTCCTGTTTGCGCCTGTATCGGGTTTCAGCATCAACCCTGCGCGTACGACAGGGTCGGCCATTTTCGCTCACGTTTGGACAGCCGCTTGGCTCTACTTTGTAGCGCCTATCCTGGGCATGATAATCGCGGCGGAGATTTACCTCCGTTTGTACGGGACGGACACAATCCTTTGCGCAAAGCTTCATCCCGCTCCCAACTATCCTTGTCCGTTCTTATGCAGCTTTCCCTTCCACCTTCACCCCGATAACGGCCATTCCGAAGATTTTGATAAACACCAACTTTCATCTTGAAGAAAGGATGGCGGAACAGCTGCAAGCACCCCGATTCGGTACCATTGTGGTTAATCGGTTGTCCGCTTCAAATCCATTATGTCTACCGTATATGACGCAATCATCATCGGATCTGGCGCGGGCGGTGGTACGCTCGCGCTGCATCTCGCTCAGGCGGGTAAGAATATCCTTATTTTGGAGCGCGGTCCGTTTATGCCACAGGAAAAGCTCAATTGGGATACGTCGGCAGTCTTCCTGGATAACCGATATCACACCAGAGAAACCTGGCAGGATAAAGACGGCAAGCCGCTACATCCGCAACAAGCCTACTTCGTCGGTGGGCAGACGAAAGTCTACGGCGCAGCCATGTTTCGCATGCGTGCAGAAGACTTCGGCGTCATCCGACATAAGGGCGGCATCTCGCCGGCGTGGCCTATCACCTATTCCGACTTGGAGCCCTACTATACCCGCGCCGAAGAGCTTTTTCACGTCCACGGCGATCTTGGCGACGCACCAACCGTGGCCGGCGGGTATGGCTCGTCATTCGATCCAACCGAGCCGTATCACTCGAAGAAATACCCGTACCCGGCTTTCAGCAACGAACCGCGCATGCAATCCATTGAGAAGGACGTGCGCGGTCTCGGCATTCACACTTTTCCGATCCCGCTGGGACTCAAGCTCAATGAAGCTGATCCTCTGGCTTCGAAGTGCATCCGATGCGATACCTGTGATGGCTATCCGTGCCTAGTCCATGCCAAATCCGACGCGGATATCAACTGCATTCGTCGGATCATGCATTTGCCAAATGTGACCTTGATGACCAACTCGCGCGTGACGCGCTTGCTGACCAACAGCACTGGCACCGCGGTTACGGCCGTTGTGGTGATACATTCGGGCTCAAGTAAAGGGATTGGTCTTTCATCCAATCGTAACGATTTGAGGCCACAGCGAACGAGCGGTGGCAATACAGCAACTTATCAGGCAGGACTGTTTGCAGTGTGCGCAGGGGCCATCAACTCTGCGGTCATCTTGCTGGCTTCGGCCAATGACAAGCACCCTAACGGACTCGCGAACCGCTCCGATCGGGTGGGCCGGAACTTCATGTATCACCAGGCCGACGCATTGCTGGCTCTAAGTACCGAGCGCAATGAGGATAGCTATACGAAGACATGGGGAACCAACGATTTCTATCTTAAGGATTCCGATCACGACTACCCGTTTCCGTTAGGCCAGGTGCAGCCCGTGGGCAGCTTCCACTTCGAGATGATGAAAGGTGACGCACCGCCGCTCACGCCGGGCTTTGTACTCGAAGAGATGAAACATCACGCTGTTCCGTGGTGGCTCACGACAGAGGATCTTCCCGACCCAGAAAACCGTGTGACATTGCACAATACAACGCCACTCTGGAGTGGGAGCCAGCAACCGGGCGTAGGCGGTGCACATCCTTCAGGCGACACAGGTCACACCAATGAAATTGAATCTGTGACGGAGGCTGCGCCAATGCGCATCCAACTGAGCTATACGCCTAACAATGTCGAGTCGTTTAATCGCTTAAAGGATCGATGGGTCGATATTCTGAAAAAGGCCGGCCACGCCAACACATCTGTTCCGCTGCACGCCTACTTCAAAAAGCGCATTCCACTCGAAGGAGTCGGCCATCAGAACGGAACCTGCCGAATGGGAAACGATCCGGCAACCAGCGTTCTCGATGTTCATTGCAAAACCCATGATCTGGACAATTTGTATGTCGTAGATGCTTCTTGCTTTGTCTCAGCCAGCGCCGTGAATCCCTCTCTTACAATTATTGCCAATGCAATTCGAATTGCCGATTACTTGATTGGTGAGCGGCTACGGTAGGGCTTCGCAATGCAAGAGTCCCCATAATGAATATCGACCTGATCGTGCAGGCGGATGAGGCGCAAGCAGTTGTCGCGGGTTTGAACGCCCCGCTTGATGTGTTGGAAGAGAAGCTCACCCTATTCGGCGGGGGAATCGAAGCCGTTGACGTCGAGCACCGGGGAACACAGAAAAGATCGGCGCTCGCGCATACATTGGCCGCGGGCGAAACTGTCGCCGGCGCCATCACAATTGCGCGTGGGCGCGTTAGGTCGGCTCTTCGCGCAGTTATTTAGATGGATCCGATTGACCCTGCCCCTGGACCTCTTCTGCGCACCTCGACTCACAGTATGGATCCGTGTTGGATTGTCGCACCGCAGCCTGTCACAGCCCATGCTGCTCAACTAGCCCTTGTCTAGGATCGCACCCAACTTCGACGCAACTTCAACCTTCTTTTCAGGGAAGGCGGCATTCAGTTTACTTCCTGGAGGCGCTGACATCATGACCGCTCGTTAGCGTCTGCGCCTTCGCCAGCATCGCATCAAGCGCTGCGCGCTGGTAAAGCTTGCCGCTGAGCACAACTGCCTGAATCGAGCGCGTGTTATGAATGTCTGCGAGCGGGTCCTTGCCGAGTAAAACAAGATCGGCAGTCTTGCCAACCGCAATGGTTCCGCGGCGGTCAAGTTGCCCCATAAACTCAGCAGCATTTCGAGTGGCGGCCTGGAGAGCGGCAAGCGGAGATAATCCTGCATCGACCAGCAGCGCGAGCTCATCGTGGATGCCAAAGCCAGGGAAGCACTGCGGATTCATGGTGTCAGTGCCGGCGAGGATGGGTACGCCCGCTCGGTACATGAGCCCGACAAGCCTCACGGATTGGTCAAATTGAAGCCTATTCATTTTGACAATTGCGGCCCGAGGCTCGGGAGGAACGTTCTGGTAATAACCGGCATCCCATTTCGCTCGTACCTCTCTGCTCAAATATTTCAATCGTGGGTCATTCGCGGGCTGCGGATCGTCAATCTGCGCTCGCAGCAAAGTGAGGGTGGGACATTGCCAGGTTCTATTTTTCACGAACAGCGCAAACAAGGACTGCGCGGTGGCATTGTCAAAAGTGTCAACGACGCGCATGTTAAGGCGAATGATGCTTTTCCCAGAGTCGATCTTTTGCGCCATTGTCGCGCCCGGCGTCCGGAACAGCGCTTCTTGCCGCTGCATCTCAGAATCGATTGACTTTTCTTCTTTTGAGCAGGCGTCAGCCACGCGTGTCAGATGCTCAATGCTTTTCTGGCCAGCCTCCGATGCTTCTGCCGCGGTCACCGATTCCGGAACATGTCCTTCGAATGGAACACCACACCTGTTGGCCTCGTCGGCGATCGCAAAATAGGCGTTGCGGGATAGCTTGCTATAGACCTTGATGAAGTCTGCGCCACGGCCGCGCTGTTGTTCCACTACGTCGCGCCCTTGAGCTTCGTCGGTGACAACAATGGATTCGGGCCAGGTGGGATTTGGACCATCGATGATGGGACTGCCGAGGTAGATGGTCGGCGACGGATCTTCGTTGGAAGCCTGCGTGGCGCGCCACGCATGGGCGTCAGGCGGACCTGACATGTCTCGAACGCCGACAACTCCGTTAGCCAGAAAGAGAAGGTGGCTCCAGGGAGCGCGGGCGTCTGACGCGCCGTGGACATGCATATCCCACAAGCCAGGGATGAGGAACTTGCCTGTGCCGTCGATGACTAAGGCTTTTCTTGGGATATGTGTCCGCCTCGATGGACCAACTGCAACGATGCGATCGCCATCTACGATCACCGTCATGTTAGATTCGGCGCCACGGCCAGTGGCGTCAATCACTGTCACCCGTTTGATCACAAGCGATTGAGACCAGGAGCAGGCGCCGGATAGAGCGAACAGGAGAATCAGGGGAAGGCTGAGTCGTAAAGGACATCCATGCACAGGCCGCACCTCCATTTTCTGGGCAACCAGTCTTCGAGGCATTTAGATCTCATCCTCACCGGTCAGTATAGATATCAGACCTGCGCGCAGAACCGGCATTGTTCAAAAGCGCGAAAAGTCTGGGTGTATTGCACCATCAAGCGACGCGAGACTATAGCCGAGGTTCGATCGCGGACAGCTTCTAGTCGGCGAGATCAGGCAGAGTTGCTCATCGAAGACCGATCATCCCGATAATGGGCTGAGACATCTGACGAATGAGAATGCTCCCAGGTGGACCGCCTTCTTGTTCGAAGTGCCACCAGAGGTTACGCAGGCAACCTATATCGACGTCTGGCCGTCAAAACAATTGTCGAGGTGTGACAGATTTACAGGGGCTGAATTGGAATGTGTCTCTCAAATCCGGATTTCGGAAGCCAAGGGATCGTTTTCCTTTTACGGTGTACTGTGCATCTCCCTCGCATTCATGGTTTTTGCGTGGGGTACTAATTATAAGCTGTCGCTCTACAACCCGGGACATGAGAGTTTCCCGGCTAAAGTGTGCACACGCGGCAGCGACGCTGCGAAGAACGCATTAGAGCATGCTGCGGACGGCCATACTTTATCTCCAGCATCTGTCAGCATGGCGGTTCTTTTCTCTCTTTCGCAAGGAACTGAAGATTATTCCCTAGATCGGCTGCGCGATGAGGTGGCGGCCGACCTGTCACCACTCGATCGAGCCCCGATTCTCTATCTTCGACCACCGCCGGACAATGGACCCTCTCTCGATTAGCCGCTGGAGATAAGACTCTTCTGCGGATGAATTTAGACGTCCATTCGAAGGAAGGTCTCTGATGCGCATCAATCGTCTGCTCCTGATAGCAGCCGGTCTTTGGGCTGCAGTCTTGCTATTTTTTAATATTTTGCATGCCCCTCATAGGGCGGAAGCTGCCACGGATGCCCCAGCAGCGGATCCGACCGTGTCGGTTGCCACAGCGCGCATCGGCTTTATCGCGAATCAGCTAACGGTCGCCGAAGTGTTCCAGGCACTCCAGGAAATCGACGTTCACGGCAAGGTCTCCGGCTATATGCCCTCATCCATTTCCCAGGAGGATTGCATCGGAGGTACCCGATGCTGAAGCAGAGTCTGTCGAGACCTAATTCCGCTGATGACGCCGTGCCTTTGAATCTGAGTTCAATTCTCCTTGTTGAGTCAGATCCGGAGTTGCGTGATTCCAGGCGTCTCCTTCTGAGCGCCCTTCGGCATCCGGTTCTTGCGGTGAGCGCATATGCGGAAGTCTGCGCTTTGCCCACAGATAGCAACTGCGGACTGGTCGCCATCGACATTCGCCCTAGTGAGCACGAGGCCGCGCGCATCGCCGTGCATGCACGGAGAACATGGCCACGAGCCAAGATTCTGCTCTTGGGACATCCTTCAAACGATTTTGATGACCCGCTGTACGACGATGCAGTAAGTCCCTCTTGCAATCCGTCCGGGATCGTTGAGTCCGCGGACAAGTTGCTTCGCGCGAGAATGGCGCCCCTAATCGCAACCGTGGCACACCCTCCCGATCGAAGGTTTAACAAGAGTCGCACCAGAACGTGATTGTGCTACCAAAAGCTCACGATTACGAGACAGGAGTACCCTATGAATACGAAGCGAGAACTCGAATCCCAGGAACGTACCAGATCACCTCAACTCCGGACTATCACGGCGATCTTCATCATCCTGTTCACCGTGATGTGTTACCTGCTCGTCCGAAGCATGAAGCATCATCGCTTTTTGGGTGGCGGAAGGGATTACTACCAGAGTCAGCATTAGAAATCGAAGACAGATGCGCGCATTCGATGGCTGCGGTTTCAATTTCCGCCGTCCAACTCCTTGAGTACACAAGCCAATCACCCGTCTATCTGGGAGCCCAAGAACCCTTGAACGCGCTGAAACACCCTCGGCCCACTCGATCCAAATGGCGATTTCCGCTATTTGGACTCTTCTGCGCGGTGTTGCCGTTCACGATCTTCGCGTGGGGAACCGCATATAAGCTCTCGCTCTACAAAACCGACAAAGGCGGAGCCCCAGCCAAGGTCTGTACGCGGGGCAGCGACGCCGCCGAGAGCAGTGTCAGTCAAGCAATCGATAGGCACAAAGCCATTGGGAACGGCATTGCACCTTCGCCGCTCGCGAACTTCTCCATCCTACTTCGCGGGCGACATGACGTTGCGTTATCTGAAACGTGTCAGATCGTCCTTTCGCTTCAATCCGGGCCAATACTAGCCGGAAGACCGCCTCCCAAAAGAGGCCTCTTCTCGTCGTAGTCGCTGACGAACGTCAGCAGCCCCTTGAAGATTCCAAATCTGATTTGAAGGAAGGTTTGCCCATGCGCTCAAAGCGCTTGCTCCTCGTCGCCGTTTGTGCCGCGGCTGCGTTATTGCTCTTGTATCTAGTTCATGTTCATCATCGGGATGCCGCAAGCGCCGAGGCTCCAGTTCCGCCTCCGGCCGTTTCCGTGGCGACGGCGCAGAGCGGGTTCATCGCGAACCAGCTTACGGTCGCCGGAGTGTTCCAGGCCTTTCAAGAGATCGATGTGCATGGCAAGGTTTCGGGCTACATTCGGCACATCTACGTGGATATTGGAGATCGAGTTCGGAAAGGGCAAACTCTTGCGGTGTTGGAAGTTCCGGAGCTTCAAGCTGAGGTGGCAGGGGCGGAGGCCGGTATCACTCAGACCCAACAAACTATCCTTCGTCTTCAAAATGAGGTGACGAGGGAGCAGGCGGGCTATGCAGCCGTGCATGCGAATTATGTCCGGCTCAAACAGGCTTCTGATCAACAACCGGGACTGGTTGCAGCGCAGGAGCTCGATGATGCACTCGCCAAAGATCGTTCTGCAGCTTCGCAAGTCGACGCGGCGAAATCTGCTGTAGCCGCAGCGCAAGGGCAGTTGGGCGTTTCGCGAGCTGAGAACCTCAGGGTAACCAGCATGGAGCAATACGCAACCATCACGGCTCCTTATAACGGCGTCGTCACCATGCGGTATGCCGATACCGGTTCGCTCATTCCGGCAGGAACCGCGGAGGGGTTGAACCAGGCCGTGGTCAGGCTCGCTCAGAGCGATGTCCTCCGTCTCCGCATGCCAGTTCCTGAGCGGGATGTGCCACTTGTGCATGTTGGCTCGCAAGTCACGGTTCATGTGCAGGCGACGGGGCAGCAGTTCCCGGGAACGGTCGTGCGTTACACGCGGGACGTTTCCAACTCGACCAGAACGATGCTGACTGAAGTAGACGTGAAAAATCCAGATCTAACCCTCACCCCTGGGATGTACGCGGATGTGACCTTTAATCTGGAGCAGAAAAATAATGCACTCATTATTCCCGCAAGTGCCATCATCCAAGGCGATAAACCTTCGGTGATGCTTGTCGATAGCAACAATCGAGTCCAGAAAAGGCCCATTGTGCTGGGCATCAGCGGTGCAAACTCTCAGGAAGTTACCTCTGGGCTCCAGCCGGGAGACAGGATCATCATCGGTGGCCAGTCCGAGCTACAGCCCGGCCAGCAGGTCACGCCGCAGCCTGCGAAGAGCGACCTTGAGAACTATCAGCAAACGAACCAGAAGGGCGGCCAATAACCATGTCCTTCTTTGCGATTCGTTATCCATTTTTTATCCTCATGGCCTGCATGATTGTCGTCGTGGTCGGGGTAGCGGCTATCACAAGCATGCCCGTCGATCTCTTTCCTCCCGTGAATATTCCTGTCGTGGTGGTGGCGACCTTTTATGCCGGTATGCCACCTCAGCAGATCGAATCCGATATTACAGACAGCGACGAACGCTTCTTTACGCTCGGCAGCAATATCGACCATATTGAATCGCGCTCTTTGTCCGGTGTCAGTCTCATCAAGATCTACTTTCAGCCGGGCACCGATCCCACTGCCGCCGTGAGTGGCATCTCGAACCTCGCAATGGCAAACCTGCGCCGACTGCCTCCCGGCACCCTGCCACCTGTTGTGCTCAGTTTTGACGCTGCAAATCTTCCGGTATGTCTGATTACGCTGAAAGGGGCTGGAATGAATCAGACGGAATTGAAAGATGTCGCCCAGTTCAGCGTTCGCAACCAGGTGGCCAATGTCCCAGGCGCCTCAGTCCCCCAGCCCTACGGAGGAACGTACCGCCAGATCATGATCTACGTCGATCCATTGAAGCTGCAGGCTTCGCAGCTCGGCGTCATGGATGTCGTTCGTGCAGTCAATGATTCGAATCTCATCCTGCCCGCAGGAGACGTCCGTATCGGGCCTAAGGACTACAACATCTACGCCAATAGCCAGATGCCGACGCCCGACGCTGTGAACAGCATCCCGCTCAAGACGGTCGGCAATGCTTCCATCCTCGTGGGCGACGTTGGACATGCAGTCGATGGCGGCCAGCTCCAGACCAATATCGTGCGTGTCGATGGACAGCACTCCGTCTACATTCCGGTCCTCAAGCAGGGTGGCGACTCCAACACCATCACCATCGTCAATGGCATCCGCAAAGCAACAGCCCATCTCCTCGATATCCCGCAACAGCTCAAAACTGCCGTGGTGTTCGATCAATCGGTCTTCGTCAAAACCGCCATCAAGAACGTCATCAGTGAAGGTTCAATCGGCCTCTGCCTGACCGGCATCATGATCCTTCTGTTTCTCGGCAACGTGCGAGCTACGGTTGCCGTCCTCCTGTCGATCCCTATATCGTGCATCGCAACCTTCCTGATTCTGAAGGCATTCGGTGACTCGATCAACACGATGGTGCTCGGTGGCATGGCGCTCGTGTTATCCCGCCTCATCGACAACTCGGTCGTGGTGCTCGAAAACATCTTCCGCCATTTCGAGATGGGCTCAGATCCGGTCAAAGCCTCGCAGGAGGGCGGCAAAGAGGTTCAGCTCGCTGTATTGGCGGCTACCTTCAGCACAGCCATTGTCTTCTTTCCCGTGGTGCTACTCACGGGCGTGAGTAAGTACCTATTTACGGCACTCGCGCTTGCCGTGGTTATCGCGCTCTTCTGCTCTTACGTCGTCGCGATGACCGTCGTGCCGCTCTTCTGCTCTCGTTTTATCAAGCACACCAAACATGACCATAGGCATGAATCCGCAGAGAGTGATGATCCAGTCCCCGAGCACATGCGAGGTGGTCACGGTCAAACCAACATCTTTGCCAAGACCGTCTATCACTTCAATCAAGGCTTCGGTTGGCTTCAAGAGCATTACGACCAGGCGATTCACTACTGCCTGGGCAGGCCCGCACTGGTGATTGTCGTATTTTCCATCTTCGTGGTGCTTAGTTTTGCGTTGGCTCCATTCCTGGGCCGCGCTTTTTTTCCGCGCACCGATCCTGGCCAATTCGTCATCAGTGTGAAAGCTCCAACCGGCACACGCATTGAACTCACGGACCAGTACATCGCTCGTGTCGAGCAGGAAGTGCGTGACGTAGTGGCCCCCAAAGACCTCAACATGATCGTGTCGAACATCGGAGTCACACCCGATCTTTCGGCGATTTACACCTCCAACTCCGGAATGCATACCGCGTTTGTCCAGGTGAGCCTGAAGGAAGATCACAGTCTCAGCAGTTTTGCCTATATGCAGCGTGTGCGAACCAAGCTCGCTGCCGAACTTCCGTCGGTCCAAACCTACTTCCAGTCCGGAGGCCTCGTCGATTCGATTGTCAATCAGGGACTTCCCGCACCATTCGATATCCAAGTCAGCAGCAACGACATGGATGGAGGATATGCCGTTGCTCAGCAGCTTGCGCAAAAAATGCGGGCGCTCCACGGTGTAAGCGATGTTCTGATCCCTCAAGACATCGATTATCCAGGTCTTGCCCTCAACATAGACCGCCAGCAGGCAAGCCTTGAGGGCCTCACCCCGAAGACCATAGTGGACAGCGTTATAACAGCAATGACCTCGAACGGTATGGTTGCCCCGAGTTACTGGATCGATCCGAAAACCGGTAACAATTACATGCTTACCGTGCAGTATCCGGAGACCCAGGTACAAACACTGAATGATTTCAAGCAGATCCCGCTGCGATCGGCTGACGGCAAGACCACGACACCACTGGAGACAGTTGCGTCGATCCGATCGATCAACACACCAACCGAAGTCGATCACTATCAGCTTCGGCGGGTCTTCGACGTCTACGTGATGCCGAAAGCGGAGGACCTTTCCACGATCAGTAAGGATGTAAACAAAATCGTCGCAGGGATGCATCCACCTCATGGAACGATTCTGACGGTGAGAGGCACTGTCAACAACATGAACGACTCCTTTAAGTCCTTTGCTATCGGCCTCATCATGTCGATCGTGCTCGTCTTCCTCATTCTCATGGCGCAGTTTGCGTCTTTTGTCGACCCCTTCATTATCCTGCTCGCCATCCCTCCAGGCATCGCGGGCGTAATTCTCTTCCTGCTTGTTACTGGCACGACGATCAACATCATGAGCCTCATGGGAGTATTGATGATGACGGGCATCGTCGTATCGGACAGCATCCTGATCGTCGAGTTCACGGGCCAACTCCGCGAGCAGGGACTGAAGCTCGAAGAGGCGATCATTACTGCCTGCAAAGTACGTCTGCGACCGATACTGATGACCACGCTTGCCACTGTGCTCGGGCTCATCCCGATGGCCCTGGCGATCGAGGCCGGGAGCGAACAGTATGCTCCGCTTGCCCGCGCAATTCTCGGTGGCCTTACCGTCTCCGGCATAGTGACGGTCTTCCTCGTACCCAGCGCCTACCTGATCATCCATCGCCGCATCGAGGCTCGCAGAGAGCACGCGGGGAGTGCCTCTCTTGGAGATGCCGCCCAGTCTGGTGAGGTGATTGCATGAGAAACTGGCTGCTCAGTCTTCTACTCACCGCTTCTCTCTCTGCGTTCGCACAGACGAGCACCGTCGATCTCCCCGCGGCTCCGCTGCCTTCATCGGCTTCCTTGAAGCTTTCAACTGCGGGTGCGAATTCTGGATCATCTCCGTCTCAAACCGCGTCTCCGAATCAACAGCAGCCTCTCATCGATCCCGCAACATCCACCATCTCCATTACGCGCACCGATGCAGAGCGACTCGCTCTCAAGAACAATCCGCGCATTACTGCGAGTCGTCTTCTCGCTCTGGCTGCTGGGCAAGTCACGCGCGAGACCCGGTCCGGCGAATTACCTCAGATCTCCGCTGCTATCACTGCGGAAAAAGCAGAGGACGGCAGCCGCATCGGCGCCGGCGCTCTGACGGATTCGCGTCTCTACACTCACGCAGGGACCGGCGGCTCGCTTTCGCAACTCATCACCGACTTCGGTCACACACGTGATCTCGTCGCAACGAACAAGCTGCAACAAAAAGCTCAGGATCAGACCGCAATCGCTACTGAGCAGGATGTCTTGTTGGCAACGGACCAGGCCTTCTACCGCTTGCTCAACGCACAATCTCTGCTGGATGTAGCGAAAGCAACGGTTGCGGCACGGGGTGATGTCCAGAGCCTCACAT
>Ga0302326_10019215_pt1 | contig 14124 bp, 11 predicted proteins | sample Palsa_T0_3_FD_202264 | JGI IMG/M metagenome (GOLD analysis project Ga0302326, IMG submission 202264) | Peat permafrost microbial communities from Stordalen Mire near Abisko, Sweden - Palsa_T0_3 | ecosystem: Environmental > Terrestrial > Soil > Palsa > Peat permafrost | place: Sweden: Abisko... | reverse complement strand
CGATCACCTTCCTGCGCCAGCTGATCCGTTTCTATGGTGACAGCATGGGCATGCTGGTGCCGCGCTATCTCGACATTTCGATCGCGTCGCTCACGCGCGAGCAGGAAAAATTCCGCAATCAGATGGCCCAGGCCTTCGGCGGCAGCCCGTTCGGCGCGCTCGAGGAGCAGGTGCGGCGCAATATGGAAATATTCGAGCGCACCTTTGCGATGTTCACGCCGTTCGCGCGGCAGACTGGCAGCGGCACGAGCGCCGCTGAGCCGGAACCGGAGAAGACGGCGCCGAAAGGCGGCGATATCGACGATCTGAAGCGGCAGCTCGAAGAGATGCAGCGCAAGGTCGACAAGCTGTCCGGTAACAACGACTGATCAGGCAGCGGCTGAAGCGGCTTCCGTGGCGGCGTGGACGAGTTGGACCTGTTGCGACGATAGCAATTGCTGTACCTGGTTTCCCGGCACGGCCCTGCCGTACAAAAAGCCCTGCGCCTGATCGACGCCATGCTGCATCGCTGCGGCGGCCTGGGCCTCGGTTTCGATGCCTTCGGCAGTGACAGACAGATTCAGCCCTTTGCTCAAGCCCACCATGGCGCGAATGAACACCGCGCTTTCGCCGGTCGTGACCAGCTCCGCAATGAAACGCTTGTCGATCTTCAGTTTGTCAAAGCGCAGTTCATAGAGGTGATAGAGGCTGGAATAACCGGTGCCGAAATCGTCGATGACAATGCGCACACCGGCATTGCGCAGGGTCTGGATGGCGTGACGCGTGGATTCCAGGTCCTCGACCAGCGCGCTTTCGGTGATCTCCGCCTCAAGACGGTGCGGCGGCAGGCCGGTATTGCGCAATACCATGAGAATGGCGTCGGCAAAGCTTCTGTCGCTGAATTGCGAGGGCGAGAAGTTGAAGGTCAATGAGATATCTTCCGGCCAGGTTGCGGCCTCGCGGCAAGCGTCGCCGAAAAGCTGGCCCGACACCATGTCCAGGATGCCAAGCTCTTCGGCCAGCGGGATGAACGTGTCCGGCAGGATCAGGCCGCTGACGGGATTGTGCCAGCGCGCCAGGCTCTCGAAGCTGACGATGCGGCGCGTCTTCAAATCGACGATGGGTTGATAGTACGGCTGAAGCGCGTTCCCTCCGATGGCCGCCCGCAGATCCTTTTCCAGAAGCGACCGCTCGCGGATGTGGGCGTCCATCTTCGGATCGAAGAAGCAGAATTCGGTATGAATGGCCCGGGCACGCGACAGCGCGACGTGCGCACAGCGTAGCAGCTCATCGACCGTTGCATGACCGCGGCCGGTTTGTGCGATGCCGACACTGGCGCCGAGCGAGTGGTGTTCGATGCCGATCTGGACCGGCTTCCTGACGGCTTCGACCAGAGTGCATGCTATCCGACGCGCGCTGTCGGGATCGCCGCCGGCGACGCACAGCGCAAACTCATCGTCGCCGATGCGTGCGAAGATGTCGGCAGCGGCGGCGCGTTCGCGGATTCGGGAGCCGATCTGCAACAGCGCTTCGTCGCAACCGACGTGTCCATAAACCTCGTTGAGCTTCTTGAACTGGTCGATGCCCAGCAACAGGACGCTCATCTTGTTGTCGGAATTCTTCAGCGCGGCGCTGACGTCGGTCTGGAACTGACGCCGGTTGGGCAATTGCGTGAGCGGATCGCGCATCGAAGCAGTTTGCGCGGTTTGCTCGGCGGCCATGCGTTTGGTGCGCTCGCTTCTCTGGTCACCAATGCGCCGGAGACTGAAAAGCACCAGCGCCATGCCGAAGAAGTAGAGAAACGACGGCTTCTCGCCGGGCGGGGTGCCAAGCAGGCTGTGAAAGAGCGCCAGACCGCCCCAATCGGTTATGGCCTTGTAGGTGAGGAAAGTGATCGAGAAGATCACCAGAACGTCGGTGAGCTCCCGCGCCGATGGCGTCGCCAGGATCGCGGCAAGCTTTTTCCGGAGGTCAGCCAAAAGGGCACCTATCAAAAGGCGACATTTGACAGACGGACTTCACTTTTTCATGAATCAGCAGAAGTAAAGCGTGCTTTAAAAATCATTTACCTAAAGCGTTTGCTAAATTACATCCGCTGCGGGCCTGATCCAGGGCCGTTCTGTAGAGGCGAGGCTTATCAGCGCGCCTTGCAGATAGTCGCAGCCCCAGGCCTGTAACGTTCTTGCCGCTTCTTCGTCCTGCACCCACTCGGCGACGGTAGTGAGCTTGAGCCTTCGGGCAAGGTCGATCAGGGTACGCACGAAGGCGCTATCGTCCTCGGAGCGCATCATGTCGTGCACGAAAGCGCCATCGATTTTCACGATGTCCACGCCGAGCTTGCGCAGGTTACGGAACGACGTGTACCCGGCGCCGAAGTCGTCGATGGCGATGCGGCAACCGAGATCCTTCACCCGCTCGACGAAGCCGCGGGTTTCATCGATATCCTGAATGGCTGCGCTCTCGGTCATTTCAACGATCAGGCGCTCGGCGATGCCCGAATGGGCCCGCAACAGCGAACTCAAGCCGGACCACCAGTCGGGATCGGTGGTCGAAGCGGCCGAAACATTCAAGCTCGCCCGCAGCGTAGGGGTTGCCACCATTTCATCGACGACGAGTTCGAGCACGCGATGGTCGAGCAGGCGAACGAGGCCGAGCCGCTCGGCGACCGGTATGACGTCGTTGGCCGCAATCAGGCTGCCGTCGGCGCGCCGGCTCCGCATCAGGCATTCAAAGAACGCCGGCGTGCGATCCTTCGCGGTAACGATGGTTTCGTAGGCCAGGAAAATGCGGCGCTCGTTGAGCGCGGCGACGATCTCATCGGTGGCGCGCACGGTCTCGCGCCGCATCGCGTCGCGCTCGATACTCGGCTGATAGGCGAGAAATGAGCCCCGGCGGCGCCGTTTGGCGATATCGAGGGTTTCCTGCACGCGCGACAGCACTTCCGCGATGCTGCGGGCGTGCCGCGGCGCATTGAGGCCGCTGATCGTGACGGTGACCGCGATCGGTCCGGCAGATGTAGGCACCATTTCTTCGCGAACGCCGGACAGCATGCGTTCGGCGGCGACGGTCAGATCGTCGGGCGTACAGTCGCGTAGCACCAGGCCGAACTTGTTGCCGGAATAGCGGCCGAGCGTGTCCTTGCCGCGCATCCGCGCGCGCAAGCGTTTGGCGACCGCAGCAATCACCTGGTCGGCGACGTCGAAACCCAATGACTCGTTGATACGCCCCAGGTTATCGATCGCAACCAGCATGAAACCGCACGACGAGCGGAAACGGATCGCTTCGTCGATGGTGTCTCCCAGCAGTTCGGTGAGATGATGCCGATTGAGCTCGCCGGTGAGGCCGTCGCGTCGCGCGAGATAAGTGAGCTTGCGTTCATGCTCGTACCGCTCGGTGATGACGCGCATCAGGCCGTGCGCACGCACCGGCTTGCCGTCAGTCCCGGCGAACCAGCGGCCGGTATCCTCGACCCAAAGTCTGGTGTCCGACGATGGGTCAGGACGGATGCAATACTGGATCTGATAGGCGACGCCGTGGCCTTCGTCGCGCTTGTCCGACTTCATGATGACGTCGAAGCGGACCTGCGCGTTCTCTGTATCGAGGAATTGCGCGAAGGAGCGTCCGGTGGCGATGGCGCCGTGATCCTTAATCAGCAGCACGTCGCCGACGTTGTTGCCCCAGGACAGGACATCGCTGTCGAGTCGCCACTCGTAGGCGACTTCGCCGATCGAGGCGAGGATTTGCGCCGTATCGGGCGCGCCGGGCGTCGATGCTGGACCGTCAATCGTCACGGTCGCCTCATTCTGGATCGTCGCAGTCCGCGGGTGGCGACAGCAGACGGCTGTTAAGCCGCGAAGCTATCGGCAGACCTTAAACATTTCGCAAAATTCAGCGTCCCGCTTCCGAAGTCCGCACATCCGGCACGCCGCTTGCGACTCACCTTCTGTAAAGCAAGGAGTGTCCCTTTTCGGGACAAGGCGCGCAATGACTGGAGCTCTGGTCCCGTTGGTCCCGGTCGTACGATCCGACGCCGCAGTGCGGTCCGGCAGCCGTGCCCGTGCCGATTTCGTCGCACATTTGATCGCGACTTCGGCGCAAGCGCCGCAGACCCGCTCGCGCCGCCGTGCCGAACCGCGGGATGCGGTGGCGGCCTATGCCGCGCGCGGCGTCGCACCGGCTGTTTCCGGAATCACGGTGTCGCGTTCGCTCTAGATCAGGCCAGGTATCAGGCTAGGTCAGGCGTCTTTGGCGCCGTCGATCTCGACCTGTCGCCGGCCGCTGCGCATGCCGATGATGAAGCCCGACAGCACGTCGACCAGCGCAATCATCATCAGCAGAAAGAACGTCGACGTCCCGGCCTGCTGGACCAGCAGGAACTCCACCAGCATGGCGATGAACAGCGCCATGGCCAGGATATGATCCATCACCGAGCGCATGCCCAGCCGCGTCGATTTGATGATCTCGATCCAGAGCAGAAGAATGCTGAGCGCGAGCAGGACGTCTTCCCAGGTCAGCACCCAGTCCTGACCGGACATCATGTGCACGATCGTGACCGGCGAGGTCCAGGACACGCCGGCCATCAAGAACGCGATCATGTTGTAGATGGCGAACGGAATAAGCAGCAGCGGAAAGCCAAGAGCGAACATGACAGACGGTCTCTGTTGTTGAACCCGTTAGTCCCTGCGAAAGCGGGGACTCAGAGAACTCACTGCACCACTTTCACTACTGCCTGAATTCCCGTTTGCGCGGGAATGAGCGAAAGGTTGTCCGTCGTAGCGGCGGGTTTACGCCTCGCTCTTCTTGTTGAGCACCTGACGGCCGCGATACATGCCGGTCTTCAGGTCAATGTGGTGTGGCCGGCGCAGTTCGCCGGAATCCTTGTCCTCGACATAGGTCGGGGCCTTCAGCGCGTCGGCGGAGCGGCGCATGCCGCGCCGGGACGGCGAGGTTTTTCGCTTCGGAACAGCCATAACTCGTTCTCCTGATCAGGGTTTGGCGGGCTTATAGAAGAACGAGGCCGCTGAAGCTAGTGGGAGCGAATACAGGCATCGAGGTTCGGAAATTCAGCCGAGCGGCGCTCGTAAACGCCGGTCAGCCGCCGCACCAGGGGGTTTGGGTTCCGGGCGCTGCGGCGGACCGGATTGGGCAGGATCGAGGCCAGTTCGGCGGCCTCGGTGGTGTTGAGGCCGCGCGCCGGCTTGTTGAAAGCCCAGCGCGAGGCAGCTTCCGCGCCGAACTCGCCATTCGGGCCCCACTCGACGATGTTGAGATAGATTTCCAGTACCCGCCGTTTCGGCAGCACGAGGTAGAGCCAGACCGCCAGCGGCAGTTCGAGCGTCTTGCGCACGAAGCTGCGGCCCTGCCAGAGGAAAAGATTCTTCGCAGTCTGCTGGGTGATAGTGGAGGCGCCGCGCGAGGCTCCGAGATCGTCGTCGGATTGTTCGATCGCCTCCCGCATGGCGCCGAGATCGATGCCGCGGTTATGGCAGAACGTGCCGTCCTCGGCGCCGATCACCGCCAGCGGCAGCGCCGGCGCGATACGGTCGAGCGGAGTCCACACGTGCTCGACCCGCTGCCCGGTCGCCCACCGCCACAGCATCAGCGTCGAGACCGGATTCACAAAGCGATAGAGTGGCGCGATCAGATACGGCAGCGCGAGCAGAACAATAACGATGATGGCGACTATGCGCAGTACGCGTCGCCAGGGGAATGTTGTTTTGCGGCCGGACATAGGACGCGCATTGTAATCCAGCTTTGTAACGGATGGCTCCGCGTCAATTGGCCTGCCAAGTACGCCCGAGCACGCGGAGCCAATTGCGGAAGCACACTTTCTCGATCAGCGATTTGCCGAACTGGCGCTGTTCCATGGCTTCCACCAGAATTTGCAATCCGGCAGCGCTGCCAAGCTCAGCGGGGATCATCGCGCCGTCGAAGTCGGAACCGAGTCCGACACCGTCCTCGCCCAAATGGTCGAGCAGGTACGCGATGTGATCGACGATCAGATTCGCAGGCGTATCCTTGTCCTGTTTGCCGTCCGGGCGCAGGAAGCTCACCGCGTAATTGACGCCGACCATGCCGGCGGACTCTTTGATCGCGGCAAGCTGCTTGTCGGTGAGATTGCGCGAATGCGGGCTGATTGCGTGCGCGTTGGAATGCGTCGCGATCAGCGGCGCATTGCTCAGCGCGGCGACATCCCAGAATCCCTTCTCGTTGAGATGCGAGAGGTCGATCATGATGCGCAAGCGATTGCATTCGGCGACCAGCGCCTTGCCGAGATCGGTCAGGCCGGGGCCGGTGTCAGGCGATGACGGGCAGCGGAACGGTACGCCGTAACCGAACGCATTCGGGCGGCTCCACACCGGGCCGAGCGATCGCAGGCCTGCCGCGTGCAACACATTGAGCACATCGAGGTTCGTATCGATCGCTTCCGCGCCTTCGATGTGCAGTACCGCCGCGAGGGTATCGTTGGCGAAACAGTGCTCGATGTCGGCAACGTTGCGGCAGATACGAACGCGACCCTGCGACTCGCGCTCGATCCGCAGCAGCAGCGCCGCCATCGCGAACGTGACCCGTTGCGCTTCCGCAAGATCGACAGCCGGTGCGTCGCTGGTAGTCAAGCCAGCCTGCGTGCCGTCGGCGTTCTTCTTCCTCACCGGCGGAACGAAGATCGCAAACAGTCCGCCGGCAAATCCGCCCTTGCGGGCTTTGACGAAATCGAGCTGGCCCGCGTCTTCGCCGTCCAGGAAGGCCGCAACCGGATCGCCACCCGCGCGCCGATGCAGACGCAGCAGGACGTCGTTGTGGCCGTCGAAGATCGTGACGGGCTGGGCTGTCATAGCCCATGTTTGTCATTGCGGGCGGCGCGAGGCAATCCAGCGTTCGGTGCCAACGGCTCCTGGGTTGCTCCGTCGCTCGCGCCCCTCGCAAGAACGACTTACGCCGCTTCGGCAGCCGGGAGTGCCGGACGGCCGCGAATGAGGTCGGCGCCTTTTTCGGCCATCATCAGCACGGCGGCATTGATGTGAGCGGAAACGAGATCGGGCATCGCGGATGCATCGCAAACACGCAAGCCTTCGATGCCGCGCACTTTGAGGTCGGGATCGAGCACTGGCCCGATCGCACAGGTCGATGCCGGATGATGCGCGGTGATGACGACTTTCTTCAGCCAGGCATCGATCTGGTCGTCGGTCTGCACTTGCGGGCCGGGACTGACCTCCTCGCTGCGATAGGGATCCATGGCTTTGTCGAGCGCGACCTTGCGCGCAAGCTTGAAGCCTTCCCGCAAGGTCGGCAGATCGTTCGGCGCCGTGAAGAAACGATAGATGATGCGCGGCGGCTTCATCGGATCGATCGAGCCGAGCAGGATTTCGCCGCGGCTGTCGGGATGCAGCAAGGTCGGGCGAATGCCGAAGCCGTCGAGGAATGGCGGCCGCACCAGCGGGAACCATAAATGCGGATCCGCCGACGTGCCGCGGAACATGAACTCGATGTCGGGCACCGACAATTCCGGCCGCGTCTTGATGAAAGCGTGCAGGCCGCCCGGCACTCCGGTGCCCGGCCCGGTGCCGAAGAAATACGCGCGGAGCATGCTCACCGCCATGCGGTCGAACCGCATCTCGCGATGGAAGGTGCCGGGCTGCTTGCGGGTATAGGTCATGTACGCGCCGAGATGATCCTGCAGGCCCTTTCCGACCGGAAGGTCGGCCGCGACATTGATGCCGAACGAGCGCAAATGTTCGGCGGGGCCGATGCCGGACAGCATCAATATCTGCGGCGTGTTGAAGGCACCGCCAGCGACGATGACTTCGCGCGCTGCGTCAGCACGCACTTTCTGGCCGTTCTGCAGATATTCAATGCCGGTCGCGCGCGTGCCGCTGAGAATGACGCGGGTGGTGTGCGCATTGACCGCAACGGTAAGATTTTTCCGCGAGCGCGCCGGTTTCAAAAATGCGTTGGAGGACGACGAGCGCCAGCCATCGCGGATGGTGTACTGCCCGCGGCCGAAGCCTTCTTGCTGTTTGCCGTTGTAGTCGGTGTTGAACGGAAAGCCGTTGTGCTCGCCAGCCTCGATCCAGGCTTCGTAAAGCGGGTCCTGGGTGCGCGCGAACTCAGTGCCGAGCGGGCCGCTGCCGCCGCGATAGGCGTTCTCGCCCTTCTCGTGGGTCTCGCAGCGCTGAAAGTACGGCAGCACGTCGGCATAGGACCAGCCGCGCGCACCCTTCTGGGCCCAGCGGTCGTAATCGCTGCGGTTGCCGCGGGTATAGGCCATGACGTTGATCGAGGACGAGCCGCCCAGCACTTTGCCGCGCATCGCCTCGATGTGGCGGTTGTTGAGGTTCGGCTCAGGCTCGGTCTTATAACCCCAGTCGAACATGCCGTAGTCGTGCATGCGGCCCATGCCGAGCGGGATGTGGATGTAGGGATGCCAGTCGCGACCGCCGGCTTCGAGCAGCAGCACGCGCGCGGAAGAATCCTCGCTCAAACGGTTAGCCAGAACGCAGCCGGCCGAACCGGCACCGACGATGATGTAATCGTAGCCTGCCATTTCACTCCCCGTAGGCGGTCCGCCTTTGAGAGAGGCGACCTAATCCCGGCTGTAGCCGATCAGCGGCTTTTTCTTGCGGCCGAGCAGGATCAGGATAGCGCCCAGAACTCCCAGCGCCAGCCACGTTGGCGCATTGAGGACCGTCAGTGTCACGGGGTCCCAGAGCCAATGCGGGGCATGGGCTTCGATCGCCGGCTGCAATTTCACCAGCGAGCTTTGGTCGACGATGGCCCAGGCATCGCTGACCTTCATGTACAGCAAGGTCTGATTGGCAATGGTTTTGGTGCCGTCATAGACGAAGAAGATAAAGGCGAGCGCCAGCAAGCACAGGCCAATGAAGCGAAACAGAAATCTGATCATAGCGGTGCCGGTTGGCCGCGGAAGGAAAGGTTACGGCACGATTACTCTGCCGCGTGCGCTTGTTCAATGCGGTGGGATGGTGGCGGTTTTCGGTCCCTTGAGCAAAGGCCGCCGGTTTCGCTAAGGTTCCCAAAGCCCGCCCCCACGTTTAGTGTCAGTGAGTTCAGCGTCAGCAGGGGATGGAAATGGCCTCTAAAAACGGCCGGTCGAACCGGCCGACTTTCACCGACCAGGAAGCCCTGCTGTTTCACAGCCAAGGCAAGCCCGGAAAACTCGAAGTTGTCGCAACCAAGCCGATGGCGACCCAGCGAGACCTCTCGCTGGCCTATTCGCCGGGCGTTGCCGTGCCGGTTCTCGCGATCGCCGAGGATGAGTCGAAGGCCTACGACTACACCACCAAGGGCAATTTCGTCGCGGTTATCACCAACGGGACCGCGATCCTCGGCCTCGGCAATCGCGGAGCGCTGGCGGCCAAGCCGGTGATGGAAGGCAAGTCGGTGCTGTTCAAGCGTTTCGCCGATGTCGACTCCATCGATCTCGAAGTCTCGACGGAGGATCCGGACGAGTTCATCAATTGCGTAAAGCTGCTCGGCAAGAGCTGGGGCGGCATCAACCTCGAAGACATTAAGGCGCCGGAGTGCTTTATCATTGAGCAGAGGCTCCGTGAGCTGCTCGACATCCCGGTCTTTCATGATGATCAGCACGGTACTGCGATCATCGCGTCGGCCGGCCTGATCAACGCCCTTGAGCTTACCGCCCGCGAGATCAAGGACACCAAGCTGGTGTGCAACGGCGCCGGCGCCGCCGGCATCGCCTCCCTCGAGCTGTTGCGCGCTATCGGTTTCCGTCCGGAGAACCTTATTCTCTGCGATACCAAGGGTGTCGTCTACGAAGGCCGCACCGACGGCATGAATCAGTGGAAGTCGGGCTACGCAGTGAAGACCAAGGCCCGCACGCTCGCGGAGGCGCTGGTCGGCGCCGATGTGTTCTTCGGGCTTTCGGTCAAAGGTGCGGTGACCAAAGACATGGTGAAGTCGATGGCGGACAAGCCGATCATCTTCGCCATGGCCAATCCTGATCCCGAGATCACGGCGGAGGAGGTGGCCGAGGTGCGCTCTGACGCCATCATGGCGACCGGCCGCTCGGACTATCCGAACCAGATCAACAACGTGCTCGGATTTCCCTATATCTTCCGCGGCGCGCTTGACGTGCGCGCCCGCGCTATCAACATGGAAATGAAGATCGCGGCATCGCGGGCGCTGGCGGCGCTGGCGCGCGAGGACGTGCCCGACGAAGTTGCGGCGGCTTACGGCGCGCGGCCGAAATACGGTCCTGAGTACATTATTCCGGTGCCGTTCGATCCACGGCTGATTTCCGATATTCCCCCTGCCGTCGCCAAGGCGGCGATGGATTCGGGTGTCGCACGGCGGCCGATCGAGGACATGGACGCCTATCGCCAGCAGTTGCGTACGCGACTCGATCCGGTCGCCGGCGTGCTCCAGGGCGTGTACCAGCGGCTGCGCCAGGCGCCGCGCCGCGTCGTGTTTGCCGAAGGCGAGGAAGAGCAGGTGATCCGCGCCGCGGCGACGTTCGTGCACCAGGGACTTGGCAAAGCGATGCTGGTCGGCCGCGAGCGCGCGGTGCGCGAGACCGCGTCGGCGCTCGGCGTCGAGCTCGGTGGCGATATCGAGATCATCAATGCGGCGCTCTCGAAGCGCAATTCGAACTATGCCGCCTATCTCTACGAGCGGCTGCAGCGACAAGGCTATTTGCAGCGCGACTGCCAGCGCATGGTCAATCAGGACCGCAATCACTTTGCCGCCTGTATGGTCGTGCTCGGCGATGCCGATGCGATGGTCACAGGCGTGACGCGCAATTTCTCGGTGGCGCTCGAAGAGGTGCAGCGCTGCATCGATCCAAAACCCGGCCATCGCGTGATGGGCGTTTCGCTGGTGCTGGCGCGGGGCCGCGCCGTGCTGGTTGCCGATACTGCGGTGACCGAGCTGCCGGATGCGAAAGAGCTCGCCGACATCGCGGTCGAAGCGGCGCGTGTTGCCCGCTCGCTCGGCTACGATCCGCGCGTCGCGTTCCTGTCGTTCTCGACCTTCGGCCATCCGCCGGGCGAGCGGTCCGGACGGATTCAGGAAGCGGTGCGGCTGCTCGAGGAGCGGCACGTCGGTTTCGAATACGACGGCGAGATGGGCGCCGACGTGGCGCTGAACATGGAGCTGCGCGACGCCTATCCGTTCTGCCGGTTGTCGGGGCCTGCCAATGTGCTGGTAATGCCCGCGTTGCAATCGGCGGCGATCACGACGAAAATGCTGATGGAGCTTGGCGGAGCCAATGTCATCGGTCCGATGCTGGTCGGTCTCGACCGCTCGGTGCAGATCGTGCCGCTGTCGGCGAACGATGCGCAGCTCGTCAACATGGCAGCGCTAGCGGCTTATAACGCCGGCGGCTGATGCAAAAACGCAAACTCGGCGCGGCGGGTCCGGAAGTCTCGATCGTCGGCCTCGGCGCTAACAATTTTGCCAATCGTTCCGATTTCGCGGCCTCCGAGCGGGTCGTCAACAAGGCGCTCGATCTCGGCATCACCCTGATCGACACCGCTGACAGCTACGGCAATCGCGGCGGCTCGGAAGAATATCTAGGCAAGATTCTCGGATCGCGCCGCAACGATATCGTGCTGGCGACCAAGTTCGGTTTGCCGATGGATGACACCGGCAAAATGCGCGGCGCATCGCGGCGCTATGTCATACAGGCCGTCGAAGCGAGCTTGCGTCGGCTGAAGACCGACTGGATCGATCTTTATCAGGTGCATTTTCCCGATTCGCGGACGCCGATCGAGGAGACGCTGCGCGCGCTCGACGACCTGATCAATCCGGCAAGGTGCGGTTCATCGGCTGCTCGAATTTTTCCGCAACCCAGCTCGAGGAAGCGCTTGGCACGTCGCAACGAAACAACATTGCGTCGTTTGTCACCTGCCAGGACGAATACAATCTGCTCGAGCGCGAGCTGGAAAAAGACCGTGTGCCGATCATGCGCAAAAACGGCCTCGGCCTTCTGCCGTATTTTCCGCTGGCGAGCGGATTACTCACCGGCAAATACAAGCGGCATGCGCCGCTACCGGCCGGCACGCGGTTTGCCGGCAATGTGCCGCGCGGCAAGGATGCATTTCTCAATGCGCGGAACTGGCGCATTGTCGAAGCCCTGTCGGGTTTCGCCGCCAAACGCGGGCGCACGCTGCTTGAGCTCGCGATGAGCTGGCTCGCGAGCCGGCTCTATGTCCCGAGCATCATCGCCGGCGCCACCCGGCCGGAACAGATCGAGCAGAATATCGCGGCCGTAAACTGGGCCCTGTCGGACGCCGATCTGGCCGAGATCGATCGCTTAACACCTTGATTTTAAGACGCAAAATCGTGAGGTTGGATTCACGAGACCGAAACTTCTCTCGATTAACGTGCGCCGAATTCCTATGTCACAGCGCATGCAGCACGCGATGCCTCCGCAACAATTCGCCCTCGAAATCCACGGTCTTTGCAAGAGCTTCGACCGCCTCGCCGTCGATGGCCTGGAGCTGAAAGTCCGCAAGGGCGAGTTCTACGCGCTGCTTGGTCCGAACGGCGCTGGCAAGACCACGACGCTGCGCATGGTAGCCGGGCTGCTGCGGCCCGACGCCGGCTCCATCCGTGTCGGCGGTGTTGACGCACTGGCCGATCCGGTCGGGGCGAAACAGATCATGGCGTGGATCTCCGATGAACCGATGATCTACGACAAGCTGACCCCGCGCGAATATCTCGAATTTGTTGCCGGTCTCTGGGGCATCGCGCCGGATGTTGCCGAAGCGCGCGCGCAGGAATTGCTATCGTGGCTCGATCTTTCCGCGCAAGCGAACGAACGCTGCGAAGGATTCTCCAAAGGCATGCGGCAGAAAGTGGCGCTGGCCGGCGCGCTGGTGCATGAGCCGCGCGTCATCATTCTCGACGAGCCGCTGACTGGGCTTGATGCCGGCTCGGCGCGTCAGGTCAAAAGTGTGCTGCGACAGCGCGTTAATGCCGGCGGCACTATCGTTATGACCACGCACATTCTCGAAGTTGCCGAACGCATGGCCGACCGTATCGGCGTTATTGCTCACGGCAAGCTGATCGCCGAAGGCACGCTCGACGAATTGCGGATTGCAGCCAACAAAGGTGCGTCCGTCGGCCCGAGCCAGAACGTCACGCTGGAAGATACGTTTCTCACGCTGGTCGCCGAGCAGGCGCAAGCCGCATGACCGCGGCGCCAGGCACGACGGTCTGGTTCGCGCGGCACGAGTCGCGGCTGGCGTGGCGCGACTGGCTGTCGATGATCACGGCGGGCCGACGCGAGCGCCTGCGCCGCGTGGTCATTGCGATCCTGATCTTTGCGACTTTCATGCACTTCGTCGCTTACTGGATGGTCGGCCGCTATGCCGACGCCGTCGTCGACAGATCCATGCTGGTGACGATCAGCGGTACCATTTTGTTGTCGTGGCTCCTGATGGTGTCGCAGGCGATGGAATCGATGACGCGCGCGTTCTATTCGCGTTCCGATCTCGACCTCATCCTCGCTTCTCCGGTCGCCGCCAGCAAATTGTTCGCCATCCGCATCGCTACCATTGCGATCGGCATGGCGACGATGGCGATGCCGCTCGCCGCGCCATTCATCAACGTCTTGATTGCGCTTGGCGGCTGGCGCTGGCTCGGCGCCTACGGCCTGATCGTTGCGATGGGGGCGACCGCGGCCGCACTCGCTGTCGGTCTTACGGTTGCGCTGTTCCGCCTGATCGGACCGAAACGTACGCGGCTCATCGCGCAAATCGTTGCGGCGGTGATCGGCGCGGCCTTCGTCATTGGCCTGCAAGTCGCCGCGATCCTGTCGTACGGAACGATCTCGCGGGTCGCGGTGCTGCAATCGCAGGCCGTGGTGGCGCATGCGCCCGGTCTCGACAGCCTGGTGTGGTGGCCGGCGCGCGCGGCGATCGGCGACATCATCCCGCTGATTGGCGTACTCGCGCTCAGTCTGGCGTTGCTCGGCCTCGCCATCGTGCTGGTGTCACCGCGCTTCGGCGAATATGCGCTGGTCGCCGCGGGCACCGGCAATTTCAGCAATTCCGCTTCGCGGCGGCAGGCAACGTTCCGAGCAGCGTCGCCGCAAGGCGCCTTGCGGCGCAAGGAATGGATGCTGCTACGGCGCGATCCGTGGCTGGTGTCGCAGACGCT
>Ga0302326_10019213_pt1 | contig 14125 bp, 9 predicted proteins | sample Palsa_T0_3_FD_202264 | JGI IMG/M metagenome (GOLD analysis project Ga0302326, IMG submission 202264) | Peat permafrost microbial communities from Stordalen Mire near Abisko, Sweden - Palsa_T0_3 | ecosystem: Environmental > Terrestrial > Soil > Palsa > Peat permafrost | place: Sweden: Abisko... | reverse complement strand
TCCTTCAGCACATCCCCGACGCGGGCGGGCTTGCCGGTGCGGGCGACCCAACCGGTGATGCCCTGGGTCAAGCGCAGCTTGAGATCGGCCGCGTTGGGCGGCATGCCTTCCGCGGCCTGAATTTCCAGGAGTCTGTTGTTGGGATTGATCAAGGTCAGTGAACCGCTGGAAGCGCGCATCAAGCGCACGGCTTCCTGCATGATCAATTGCAGAGCCTTCTCCGGATCCAGGGTGGAGTGGATGACGTTGCCGACTTGGTAGAGCAATTTCAGCCGGTCATGGGCCGCCCGCAGGCTGGCAATGTCATCGGTCATCGGTCAGCGCTTGGTGGTTTAACATTTAAGGCTTTTCGGCCTTGGTCTTGAGCTTGATTACGATCTGCCGCGCCAGCGTAGCGGGCAAGGCGTAGGTGGCGACTCGGCTGGCTCGGGCAATGTTCAACCCGATGACCTTGCCGTCCAGGTTCACCAACGGGCCACCGCATTGCCAAGGCTCCAGGACCGTATCGTGCTCGATGGCCTGATCAAACCCGCCGCTGCGCAGACTCACGTCGCCGCTCAAATCGGCCTCCCCTTCTTCGCCGAAAAGGTCATACTCCTGCTGGCTGGCCTTGGGCGCCATCAGCTGGATGCTTTGCTCGAACTCCTTCTCCGCGCGCAGGAACCGCATGCGGACCATTTGGCCGTCCCGAAAATCTTGCAGGATACCGCGCACTTGGTCGCTATTGGTCACGGCCCTGCCATCGACCGCCAGAACGATGTCCCCGGCCTTGATCCCGACTTTTTCCGCATCAAATCCGTGCATCACAAATTCAATGGTGGGCCGCGAGGCGTACTGGTTGAACACGACGCCAATGAAAGCGTGCAACTCAGGCCGGATGCGGTGCGGCAGGGTGCTGATGATGCCGACGGCCAGCGGCGTGTCGGCCAGACAGGGGGTGATCACCCATTGGCCTTCCACGGCTTGATCCGCCGCCCATTGAATTGGCTTCAAGCCCTTGGCTTTCACCCGTACCAGCGCCACGTCGTCCTCGGTATCGACGGCCAGCAATTGGGCCTCCACCTTCTCGCCGGTGGCCAGCCAGCAAGTTAGTTTGCCCGCGATCAACTCGCTGGCTTTGGTTAAGGCCAGGCCGTTGGTATCGATGACCGCGCCCAGCGCCACCGGACTTTCGTCCACATTCAGCTCGACAATCGAGTTGCGCGTTTGCGCGGAAATGGGCGCAAACGCGTCCAGCACCGCCTGGCCGCTGCGATAACGCTCGGGCGGCAGGGCGGGATAATCGGCTTCATCCTGGGCCAGCGCCGCCCGCGCCAGAATCGCCGTCAGGAGCAACAATGCAAGTTTCATTTCGTGAGACCTGGCTGGGTTTGAAGTTTGATCGGCACCTTGAAAGTCTTGTTGCCGCGTTTGATCTCCAGTTGCAATGTTTCACCCGGCCGACTTTCGGCGATCCAGTGTTCGAATGAGGCGGAAACCTCGATGCGGCGTCGGTCCACCTCGAGCACATGGTCGCCCACGCGCAGATCCGCTTTGGAAGCCGGGCTGTTTTTCTCGATCTTGCTCAGGCGGCAACCCCCGGCGTCATCGACCACGCTCAGGCCGCTGTAAGCTTGCGCTCGAACCGGGGTCGCAATGGGGGGCTGCACCGCAGGCCCAGCCAAATCGTCCCAGGTATCGAAGAACTCGGTAATGGGCACATGAAAATTCTCGGACGTGGAACTGGCAATGGCCGTGTGAATGCCAATGACCCGCCCGTACATGTCAAAGAGCGGCCCGCCCGAATCGCCCGGAAAAATCGCGCAATCGGTCTGCACCACTCCCGGCATCAGCCGGATGATCCGCCCCAGGCGCACCACCAGCGAACGCTTCGCGTCGAAACCGCCGGGATTGCCCAGCGCCAGCGCCCAATCCCCCAGGTGCGCATTCTTCAGTTCCCCCACGCCCACATGCGGCCACGGGCCCGGGTCGGTGATCCGCATCAAGCCCGTGTCCGAGTCCTCATTGATGCCAATGGTATTGCCGTGCGCTGTTTTGCCGGTGGGAAAGAGAAAGGTCACCGAGTGCCCCGCCCAGCTTCCGACATGCCCCGCCGTCAGCACCAGCCCATCGGCCGTAATGACCACCCCGCTGCCGCTGGAATGGCCCAACTCCACCGCCACCACCGCCGGCGAAACCTGCGAAACCAGGGCCGCCACGCGCGCTTGCATCTCCCGCAAGTCCGCCAGCGAAGTCGGCGCCGGTTTGCTGAAGGCGGCCGGCAGGTCTTTGAAGTTGACAGGAACCGGCTTGGGCGCCGCCGGACGGGTGAAGTTGGGCGCGGCAGATTGAGCGCCGGCCTGGCCGGCCGAAGCGGCCAGCGCCACGGCCAGCAGCCAGCGGGCTGGTCTGAGCAACTGCAAAACGGGCATCAGGGTCACGGTATTTGGTTTGACGATGCCGGGAAAGGCGGCGGCCAGCCGCGCCCCGCTCTCAAAACCACCATCAAACTAACCCCATTTGCCGCGCGGTCAAGGGGGACTCAGGACGAAGGACTCAGGACCCGGATCCTTAGCGACTCCTTCGGAAATTTTTTGAACCGCGAAACATGCGAAATACGCGAAAAGAACAAAACCATTCGCGTATTTCGTGTATTTCGCGGTTTGCTCCGCTTTCTATATTGGCACACATCTTGAGGGTGCTCTGTGCGGTTCTCGTTCCCGTTTGCAGTCCTTACCCGAGCATCAGGGGCATTCCCGCACGCGTGCGGAAATGCTTTGCTTCTGACTGGTTTGAACAGATCGTAATGCCAGAATACCTGCGTGGATACGAATGGAAAAAAGAGCATGTTGAGGCATTGTGGAAGGATATTTATGGAATTCAAACGCGAACGAGTTTTGATGGACGAGCCAATCTTCATCGGTTTCGATTCCCAAGCCCTCTTTAAATCATGAACACAAAACTCCGTTTTTCACCGGCAATTGCTTCCGCCATTGGCCTGTTCGCCACCTTGACTGGCTGTCACACGCCCGCCACCAAAACCTCATCGGCGACGCCCTGCATGAATGTTCTGCCTCTCTTCACTGCGGCGAATGTCCCTGCATTCGCCCCTAGTGAAATCGTGTGCTCGGAAAAATATACGAATGGGATTACCCGATCCGGCCTGCCCGGCAACGGCTTGGCCCAGCACCCCATGCTTTACGTCGGTGAGAACTGCAACAAAATGTTCCTTGTCAAGGATGGCAAGGTGGTCTGGACTTATTCCACCGGCTCCGGCCCTGAATTTGACGATGTGTGGATGCTTTCCAACGGCAACATTCTCTTTAGCCGCATGGCCTACATTGCCGAAATCACGCCGGATAAAAAAGTGGTCTGGCGTTACGATTGCCATGTGCCCAAAGGCGCCAATCACACGGAAATTCACGGCTGCCAGCCCATTGGCTTGGACAAGGTTTTGTTCGTTGAAAATGGTCTGCCGCCCAAGTTGAAGGTCATCAATATCAAGACCGGGGCCGTCGAAGTCGAACATGAACTTCCCTTCAGCCAGCCACCCAATCCCAATGGTATTCACGGACAGTTCCGGCGGGTGCGCTACACTGCGCAAGGAACGTACCTTGTGCCTTACTTGACCATGAGCAAAGTCGTGGAATACGACAAGAATTTCAATGAGGTCTGGAGTTACAAAATTAATCAACCTTGGGCTGCCCTCCGGCTAAAAAACGGCAATACTTTGATCACTGACGAAAAGGACAGTCTCACCCGCGAAGTCGATGCCAAAGGCGAAACGGTTTGGGAATTCAATTGCCTAACGGACCTACCGGCCGATTACCAGTTCACCTCCGCACCCCAAAGCTGCACCCGGCTGGCCAATGGCAATACCATCTTCACCTCACGCGGTAAAAACAGCGAAGGTCCCCAGCTTATTGAAGTCACGCCGGACAAGAAAGTCGTCTGGGTGCTGCAAGATTGGAAAAAAATCGGCGATGGCACCGCCGTGCAGATTCTGGATGATCCGGGCATTCCTGAAATCCCCGGCGAATCAGAACATTGACGGGGCAAAACCAGCGCAATCAAATCACACATGAAAAAAAAGTCAGGTTGAGGGAAAGTCGGGTGAAGATCAGGTCAGGGTGATGTGCAACGCTTTTCCAGGCGTCAGCCGAATCTCATCCGCAAAGGTGAGTACGGCGCGGCCATCCGCCGCTTTCAATTCCGAGTGAATCTCGGTTTGCCCCAAGAGCACTTTCGCCCTCGAACGATTCACGCCCTCAGCCATAGCGAGCGACATCGTCTTCAATCGCAATTGGCCCCAGCGCAGTTGCAGGCCGCACTCCGCGTCGGCAGCGCCGCGCTTTTGCCAAAATGTTCCCCAGCCTTCCGCGCTGGTGAAGGCGCATTTGAAATTCTCCGGTGTCAGATTCGGCGCGAAACCCAGATGCCGCTTCGGTCCGTGATATTCCCAACCACACGCGGCCAGATAGACGCCGTAGCTGGCCATGCTGCGCCCGTAATGATCGCCGCACTCGACCTCATTCCACGGATTGCGGCGCGAGGCGTGGTAACGATCATGCAGCGCGCGCGTCACCGCCAGGCCTTCCAGCGCCAGCCCCTCCCAGATCATGTGGCCGGCGGCCTGATACTCGAACCCATTCATGCACTCGTTGAAATAACCCGCCGCCCAATCGGTTCCCCCCTTGCCCCTGGCCTGCGTGTAATCCCAATCGCGGCGCGGGAAGGTACACATCAGCAGCCCCGCCTCCCCGGCCATCGCATACCAGCGGCCCTGTTTATAAACGTCCCGATACGGCCCGACATCGGGCGAAAAATTGTAACGCCAGAGCGAATTGAGCGCGGACAACGTCTCCTCTCGCGGCAGCACGCGCGGCAGGCCGACTTGGAAGGCCCAACTCTGTCCGAAAACCTGGTCAATTTCGCAGCCCGTGCCCGAATTGATCGCATCGAGATGTTTCGGGTCCACCTTGTCAATGAAATATTCGCCGTCGAAAAGTTGCGCCACCAGATTCTTCGGCCCGACAGCCAGAATGCCGCGGCACTGCCCTTCGAACTCGGCGTCGCCGACTTCCTGCGCCATGGCCGCCGCCGCCGCCAGCGCCGAGAGATAGAGTCCGCTCAACCACGCCACCGGGCCGAACCAATCGGTGTCAAGTGTGTTGTGCTGATTGCTCTCGATGAGGCCGTCGCCGTTGCCGTCCTTGGCGATGAGCCATTCCGTGGCCCGTCTGATTTGCGGCCAGTTGCGTTGGAGGAAGGAGGCGTCCACCGACATCTGGTGTTCGCGCAGCTCGCGCAGGATAGTCCCCGCCTGCGCGTCGATGGCGGGGAAGTCGTTAAACTCGCCCCGAAAATGAATCGCCCCGTCGGGTTGGAGCGCGAGGCCAAAATCAATTTTCTCGCGCGTGCCCCGTTCCAGATCTGGAAAGAGCCGCGCCGTGGCGTGGGCGTATTGATAAACATGGCCGCAGGTCCCCTCGCAACAGCCCACGCCCTCCCAAGCGTAATAACGTCCGTTGGCAAAACGGTGGGTGGTCGAGGTGGCCAGAATCGAAGTGTTCAGAAACGTCCGGTCCAGAAACCAGAACGGCAGCGTCGAGTCATACCAGGTGTCGTGCCACAACCGGGTCTCCCCTGCCAGCCGGTCGAAATTGTCCGCCACATACTGCGCCACAGCCGGCGCCGAGGCAAACTTGGTGGCGTAATACTGTCCCGCCTTGCGCAAGGGGCCGTCAAGCGAGAGATTCGGAAAGTGCCAGGCCAGCACGAACGTCACTTGGGCCGAGGCGCCGGGCGCGAGCTTGAGTTTGCGGCCCAGCGCGCCGGACAATTTGTCCGCGAACGGCGCCGTCGCGTCCGCGCTGGCCTCTTCAGCCGCATCACCCAGCAAGGCCAAAGCCATCGTGCCGAAATCCGTCAATTCCTCCAGCGGCCCGGCCTTCCCGATTTCGTCGGTGAATACGATCTTCCCCACGCCGACGTTGCCCCAGCCGCCGGTGGCGTCATCCAAGATTTCCAGCCGCGCCGTTTTGCCGGCCAAGGCGCGGACATTGAAGTGTTTGATCGCCATCTGGTTGCTGTCCTCTCCCGCGGCAGTCTGCAGCGGCATTCCATCCACCCAAAGCGTCAGGCCCAGGCGCGATGGCGAGCGCGCCCTGCCGCCGCCGATCCAAAAGGTGATGAAGCGGCGTTCGATGGTGAACTGGCGGCTGGTCAATTTGCCGACGCCTTTGTCCTTTGCTTCGACAGAATCGCCAGGCGCCGATGAATGCGAGTTGACCACGCGCGCCGTGTCCCCGCCGACGTCGCCCTGGTAGGAGGGTATGTCGGATTTTTTGATCGGACCGCTGCCGAAGGCCGCGCCTTCCACCGTCCAACCTTCGTAAGTTTCCTTGCCCCAGTCCTCAAACACCATGTCCGGCTGGCGCGTCGGCGGCGACTCGGCCTTTTCCGCGGAGCAGGCCAGCATGGTCAGCTTGGGCTGGCGCAGGACGCGATTGCGTAAGAGGCCGTCGTAGCCGCGGTTGGTCAGGCAGACGCCATTTTCCAATTCGCTGGAGAGCGTCGCCTCGACTGGCGCGGCGGACGTATTGTGCAGGGTGAATTGGAAAATCGTGGCCGGCAAACTGGAGTCCTCGGTGTTCAGCGGGATGAAGGGCGAAAAGGCTTCCAGCTTCACGGTTACGGGCACGCGGGCGTCAGCGTATTCCACCGTGCCAATGGGATAGGCGCCGCGAAAAGCAATATCGGAAAACCCCTCGCCATCGAGTGCGCGGCTTTCTCCGCCGATCGTCAGCGTGAATTTTTGCGTCAAGGGCGAAGACGGAATCAACGGATGAGCGTAATGCTCTGAGCCTGTGTGGAAGGTCTGATTGAAAATGTCCCAATGCCAGAGCCGTCCGTCGCCGCCCAGATAAAGCTGGCCAGCGCCGATGCCTCCCACAGGCATGCCGACATATTTGAGTTCGCTGCCGCGCAAAACCTCCGGCGCTCCGCGCTCAAAGAGCGATTTCACCCACGCCGGCGAAAGTTTCTTGTCGGCGGGAACGAGATGATCGAAATCTTCGCGCGTGAACGGCCCGGCCATCATGGGCCGGGGGGAGAACATCAATCCCAATGTCGTGGCCGCGGATATTTTGAGGAAATCCTTGCGATTCCAGGTGGTGCGCGATGTGTTCACCGCATAAAGATAACAAACCCGTGACTCAGAGCAAGCTTGCAGCCCACCGATCACCACCAGGTGCCGGCTGGAAGCTTATTTTCGCTGGACACCGCTTCGGTTCGGCTTTTCAATGGCTGGCGTGATCGCAAAAATGCCTGCGGCTTCGGACGGCTTTGCCTGCCAAACCCGTCGGGAATTCCTCCGCAAGACAGCCTTTGCATAACATTTGACTTGGATTGGGGCGGCTAATTTCGCATTGTGTTCAGTCACGAAAAGATGCCAACATTAAAACAGGCAAGAAGTCTGAGAATTGTGACGTCCACTTCGTCGCGAGCGACTCGCGCGAAGGTCGTCAATAACCGAGAGAAAAAGCCGCCCCTGAACGCGGGCAACGGCTCGCAGCCGCTGACCCTATTCAACAAAGTAAGGCAGTACAAGAATGCGGCCGAGATTCGGGCGCTGGGGCTTTACCCTTACTTCCGCAGCATTTCCTCCGCTCAGGGCAGCGAAATCATCCTCAACGGCCGGAAAGTGCTGATGCTCGGCTCCAACAGCTACCTCGGCCTGACCGATCATCCAAAGGTCAAGGAAGCCGCCATGGCCGCGGTCCAGAAATACGGCACGGGCTGCGCCGGTTCGCGCTTCCTGAACGGGACGCTGGACATCCATCTGGAGTTGGAACAAGCGTTGGCGCGGCTGGTGAATAAGGAAGCGGTGTTGCTTTACAGCACCGGCTTCCAAGTCAATCTCGGGGTCATCAGTTCCCTGGTCGGCAAAGGCGAATACGTTTTGGCCGACAAATGCGACCACGCCAGCATCATCGAGGGTTGTCAACACTCCCTGGGCAACTTCATGCGCTTCGCCCACAAGGACATGGCAGCCCTGGAAAGCCGCCTCCGGCAAATCGATCCCGCCGCAGGCAAACTCATCGTCGTGGATGGCGTCTTCAGCATGGAGGGCGACATTATCCAACTGCCGAAACTCTGCCAACTGGCCGCTCGCTACGGCAGCGCCGTGATGGTGGACGACGCCCACTCCATCGGCGTGCTGGGCCAGAGCGGCGAGGGTACCGCCAGTCATTTTGGTCTGACCGACCAGGTGCAGCTCATCATGGGCACCTTCAGCAAATCGTTGGCCAGCCTGGGTGGGTTTATCGCTTCAGATCCCCAAACCATCGAGTATCTCAAACACCATTCCCGCCCGCTGATCTTCAGCGCCAGCATGAGCCCCGCCAACGTCGCCGCAGTCATGGCCGCGTTGGACATCATGCAGTCGGAGCCGGAACGCATCGCCCAACTCTGGCGCAACGCCGAACGCCTGAAACGAGGGCTTATTGCGCAGGGGTTTGACCTGGGCGCTTCCGCCACGCCGATTCTCCCGGTCTATTGTCGCGACATGATGCGCGCCTTTAAATTCTCCCAGCGCCTGCAGGAAGAAGGCGTGTTCGTCAACCCGGTGGTTTCGCCGGGAGTGCCGCCGGGCCAGGAATTGCTCCGCGTCAGCCTCATGGCCACGCATACGGACAGCCAGATTGATTTCGCATTGGACAAGTTCAGCTTGGTAGGCAGGGAGCTGGGTTTGCTGTGATGCCCAGCAATGAAGGTTCTCCTGACAGGAGCCAACGGATTCGTCGGCAGCCACGTCCTGGACAGTCTTCGCGCCCGTGACATCACCACGGCCGTGTTCCTCCGTCCGGCCGCCAACAAACGCTTCCTCCAGGCGCACCTGCCGCAATTGGAGGTGCGCACCGGCTCCATCGCCGATCCACAAAGCCTTGGCGCCGCCATGCGGGATATCACGCATGTGGTGCATTGCGCCGGATGCACCAAGGCGCTGCGCCTGTCGGAGTTCCACCAGGTCAATCATATCGGCACGCGGCATGTGGTGGAGGCGGTCAATCAGCAGAAGGGGCGGATGCAACGGCTGGTTCACATTTCCAGCCTGGCGGCCGGCGGACCGGCGACACCTGACCGGCCCGCGCGCGAAGACGATCCGCCGCACCCCGTCTCCGAATACGGCAAGAGCAAGCTCGCCGGCGAGCAGGAGGTCCGAGGCGCCTGCCAGCCGGAGTACGTTATTCTGCGGCCGCCGGCGGTCTATGGGCCGCGCGACATGGAATTCCTTCCGCTTTTCAAAGCTGTTAAAGCTCATATTCTGCCGCGCTTTGGCAATGGCCGGCTGGCGCTGAGCCTTGTTTTCGTGAAGGATTTGGCGGAAGCAGTCGTGACCTGCCTGACCCATCCCGCCGCCGCCGGCAAGACCTTTTACGTCGCTTCGCCGGAAGTCACGAACGCGCCCGCGATGGCTGGCGATATCGCGGTGCAAATGAAAGCGTGGACGTTGCCGCTGCGATTGCCGCTGGCGGGGCTGTGGCTGTTGTGTTGTCTGCAGGAGGCCCTTTCGCGGCTGACCCGCAAGCCCGCCATGCTCAGCCGCCAGAAGTTCGCCGAACTCCGCGCGCAGGGCTGGGTCTGCGACCCCGCTCGCCTGCGTCAGGAACTGGGTTTCGTTTGTGCCAACACGCTGCAAAGTGGAATCGCCACAACGCTGGCATGGTATCGCCAGCAAGAATGGCTTTGAGGCGAAAACCTAGCCGAAGATATTGGAAATTTGGGCGTTGCGGCAGCAACGCCCTACCCATTGACGGTAGGGCGGCGCTGCCGCGCCGCCGAAAATATTTGAGAGAGAGATCGACGAGATTTCGATGGTTAGAATCTAATGACTGAGGAAGAGCGCAAAGAGAATTCAGAGCCCGCCCGGCCGGCCCCGCCTTCAAGGCCGGGAGCGCATTCGCTCTTTCGGCATTACACTTTCATTGACTACGCCACGCAGGGTTATATGGCCTTGGTGGGGTTGATCATACTCTGTTTGCATGGGCGCTCGATCCCTTTTTGGCCGCTGCTGCTGGCGGCCCACGTCATCGTCATCGTGCTGGTTCACCTGCTGATCCGCCTTCACGCCGCCCGCCCGTCCAGCCGCGTGCTTGACTTGATTCGCCATTTCTACCCCATGCTGCTCTACACGGGCTTTTACCGTGAGACGGGGGAGTTGAACCACGTGCTGGTGGCCGGTTTCCTGGACTCGTTCTTCATCCGGGTCGAGGCGCGCATTTTCGGTCTTCAGCCCAGCCTGGCGTTTATGGATGCGTTGCCCTACCCGGCCGTGAGCGAGATCTTCTATGCGGCCTATTTCTCCTACTACTTGATGGTGGCGGGAGTTGGATTGGCGCTGTTTTACCGGAATCGCGAGCAGTTTTTCCATTACCTCTCAGTGATTTCGTTCCTGTTTTACGTTTGCTTCCTCATTTACATTTTCGTGCCGGTGGAGGGGCCGCGCATTTTCTTCCACGGGTTGGCGGGCTACAAGTTTCCGGCCGACCTTCAACTGAGCGTGGCGCCGGCTTTTCCGGCTGCGGTCAGGGCCGGCCCCTTTTGCCAGATCATGGCGTGGATTTATCATACGTTTGAAGCGCCCGGCGCCGCCTTCCCCAGCAGCCACGTCGCGGTGGCCATTGGCACGGTCTGTTTCTCTTTCCGGTATCTGCGCTCGATTCGCTGGCCGCACCTGGTGGTTGTGGTCCTCCTCTGCCTGGCCACGATTTACTGCCGCTACCACTACGCCGTGGATGCCGCGGCGGGGGCCCTGACGGCGGCGGTGCTGGTTCCGCTGGGCAACCGGCTTTATTTCAAATTCAGAAACGCGCCCGAACCGGGAGCAGCGCCGCGCCAATCAATTTCTTCGTAGCCGCCCGACCGGCACGCCGATTCATTTCACGCCCCCGACTGGGGCTTCCCGACTTCCCGGTCGTAGAGGCGGTAAGTCTTGTACACTTTCCCGCCGAAAGTTTCCAGCAGCCGGCACATCATCGTGTTATCCTCCAGAATCCACGAAGCCTCGGCATCTTTGAAGCCTACTTTGAAACCAGTCTTGAAACCTTCGGTCAGCATCACCGCTTCAAGGCCGCGGTTGCGAAATTTCTCCTTGACGCCGAGCGTGAGGACCCGGCAACGCGGCGGGCACTTCCAACCGAGCGCGTAAGGCAGGAACCCGAATAGCTTCGGCGTCAACAGGCGTCCGCGCAGCGGTTGGAGCACTTCGTTGTAATCCGGCAGCGCCAGCATGAACCCGACTGGCTCGCTCGCTGTCTCGGCCACCCAGATCAACCCTTCCACCAGCAGCGGCTTGAGGCGGCTGGCCATGAAATCAATCTCCGCGTCCGTCATCGCCACAAAACCCCAGTTGTCCTGCCAGGCGGCGTTATAGACTTCTTTGACCTTGGCCAGGTCGCGCGTAAGTGTGGACTTGCGCACCGGCGTGAAGATCAGTTCCGGGTGCCGCTTGCGCGTCTTCTCCGCCAGGCGCGCCAGCCGGTCCAGCGGGCACTTGGAGAAATCCATGTAGAACGCCAGCAGATCCTTCGTTTTGCGAAAGCCTTCGGCCTCCACAAGGTCCACGTAGTAGCGCGGATTGTAAGTCATCATAAAGACCGGCGTCGAATCGAACCCGTCCACCAACAAGCCGCACTCGTCGTTGGCCGTCGGATTCATCGGCCCCAGCACGCGTTGCATCCCTTTCCTGGACGCCCAATTCATCAACGTTTGGAACAGAAGCCGGCTCACTTCCCGGTCATTCACACATTCGAAAAAGCCGAAGAACGCCACGCTCTCCTTGTGCGTGCGATTGTGTTCCTTGTCAAGAATGCCGGCGATGCGCCCCACGTCCTGCCCGTTGCGCGTCGCCACCCACAACGCCATTTCCGCGTGGGTAAAGAGCGGATTCTCATCCGTAAAAACCTTCTTCAGATCCATCAACAGCGGCGCCACCCAATACGGGTCATCGCCGTAAATGCCATAGCTCACCTCCAAAAAACGGAGCACATCCCGCGCCCCGCGCGACAACGAAACGATTTCAATGGTGTTGGCGGTCATGAATACAAGGTTGCTGTCATGCCCAAGTCAGGCCGGAAACGCCAGCCATTTCGGATTACTTTGCAACGCGTTGGAAAATTCTCGATTGCAAGCCGCCAGCAGCCATACTGCTGCTGTGATGAAGCGGGTTCGAATCTTGCTGGGCGTTTTGATCATCGCTGTTGCCGGTGTGATGGTGTGGCGGGCATTAAGCGCGCAGGAGCCGGTTTACCAGGGGCGAACGGTGGACTCGTGGCTGGATGATTTGACCGTATCCAACGGAGTTGCGAGAAACGTCCGCAGTACCGAGTATCGTGCCGCCCTCAAGCAGATTGGTCCCGAAGCGGTTCCTTTCATTTTTCGTAAGCTCAGACAAAATGATTTGCCCGGTTTCTTCCACAAGCTTCTGCCTCAACCAAAGCCCATCTCCTTCGATGCAGGTTGGGCGGGGACGGCCCTGGCCGATTGCGGCACCAATGCGACCCGCATGGTCATCGACAAACTTAACGACGGAAATCCCGCGGTGCGCGAAGTTGCCTGGCGAGCAGTCTCGATGTCTTTTGCCAGAGACTCGATGTCCACCAACGAAATGATCTCACTCTGTCTCCCAGCCTTGAAAGACGAAGTCGCGATGGTCCGCCTGGAAGCGGCGAGGTGCCTCGGTCGCTTGGGCACCGCGGCCTCGAACGCCGTGCCCGCCCTTCTCCCACTCCTTTCCAGCAGCGAGGCGGGCCGGCGCGCGTCCCAGCGCGTGTTTGTCCGCGCCAACACCGCCAGAGCCCTTGGGGAGATTGGCCCGGCGGCTTCCAACGCCATTCCCGCACTGACCAACTTGATGGCAACCGCCGACAGTTACGGCCGCGTCTCGGCGGCCATTGCGCTCTGGCGAATTACTTCCAACGAAAGCGTTGCGTTGCCCGTTATCGTGAATGAACTGCCTTCGTTTGATAAAAATATGAAACAAATGCCGATAGATGCCCTTAAGGCAATGGGGCCTCGCGCGAAAGCGGCTTTTCCTGCGCTGGTCAGTGAATTGAGCCGGACCGAGGACGCCCGCCTTCGCGGCGCTATCACCGACGCTATGAAAGCCATCGACCCCGAGGCCGCCGCCAAAGCGGGAATAGAATGAGGTCAAATATGCTCAAACCCAGACTTCTCTTCCTTTGCAGCATCAGTTTGGCCGTGCCGGTGGCGTCGGCCGCGCCGCTTGATGCTTTTGCGCTCTGGCAACAGGGCGCCTTACGCGGCGCAAACGTGATGCGGGAGCAATGCACGGTGGAAGACCTGCGCGTGCTCCGGTCTTGGGGCGCGAACCTCGCCGAGATTCCCGTTTCCAATGTTTACGCTCCCGCGCCGCCCTACGCGTTCCAGCCGGAGAACCTTGCCAAGCTGGATCAAGCCGTCAAGGCGGCCGAGCAAGCGGGCCTCTATGTCGCATTGACGTGTCGCGAGGGGCCTGGCCGCGCGGACTTTGAACGAAGTCATGAAATCTGGCGCGATGCTTCGGCACAGGAAGCCTACGCGAAAATGTGGCGCCAGATTGCTTTGCACTACCAGGGACGCGCTGCCATTGTCGGTTATGATCTGATGTGCGAGCCGCACCCAGACGAGGACGCGAGCCAACCTCTTGGGGACTGGAACGCGCTGGCCCGGAAGATCACGGTTGCGATTCGCACCGTGGACCAGCGCACCCCGATCCTTGTCAACTCGATTGGTTGGGCCTACCCGCAACAATTCGAGGTGCTGCGGCCCACCGGTGATGAGCGCACAGTCTATACGGTGCATTTTTACGACCCTCATTATTACACGCATCAGAAGCCCGCAGACCATGTCATCTATCCCGGATTCCGCGTGCCGGGCGAGCAGGCCAAGGCGTGGGACAAGGCTGCTCTGGAGGCCCAATTCGCGCTGGTTCGTGCGTTTCAGCAGAAGCATCAAGTCCCTATTTTCGTGGGCGAGTTCGGCTGCGCGCGCTACGCCCCGGGCGTGGAGGATTGGCTGCGTGACCAAATGGATCTCTACGAAAAATTGGGGTGGTCTTGGGCTTACTGGGCTTTCCGGGAGT
>Ga0302326_10019210_pt1 | contig 14126 bp, 14 predicted proteins | sample Palsa_T0_3_FD_202264 | JGI IMG/M metagenome (GOLD analysis project Ga0302326, IMG submission 202264) | Peat permafrost microbial communities from Stordalen Mire near Abisko, Sweden - Palsa_T0_3 | ecosystem: Environmental > Terrestrial > Soil > Palsa > Peat permafrost | place: Sweden: Abisko... | reverse complement strand
GGCCCGCACCAGCCTGTCGGCAAGCCGGCACAGTCTTACACTTCATGCGGATATGGTACTCTCGCGTTTAACAGAATAATTTCATTGGGGATATGGTGTCGGCAGACGAGCCTCTCAGGTCACATATCGAGGCGCTGGTTCGCGCCGGTTCGCTGCGGCGCAAGACGGCCGCGGTGCAGCTGGAGGCGGAAATCCGCCGGCGCGAACAAGTGCTGCGGCAGACCTTCCGTCGTTACGTTTCTCCCAATGTAGCCGACAAGATTCTCGAAGACGCACAGCTGCGCGACACGCTTTTGTCGACCGCGGATGCGCGCGCGCACGTGGTGGTGGTATTCGCCGATCTGCGCGGCTTCACCAGTCTTGCCGAGCAGCTGGATGCGCACCAGGTCGTGCCACTGCTGAATGAGTATTTCTCGCTGCTCACCGAGATTACCTTCCGCCACGAGGGCACGGTGTTCCACATGGCCGGCGACTGCCTGATGCTCGCCTTCGGGGTGCCGCTCGAGCAGCCCGACAGCGCGCAGCGCGCGGTCAGCGCGGCGCGCGAGATGCTCACCGGCTTCGGTGAACTGGCGCAGTCCTGGAAGCAGCGCTACCAGATCGAGGCCGGACTCGGCATCGGCATCAACGAGGGCGACGTGGTGGCCGGCAACATCGGCTCCTCCTCGTACATGAACTACACGATCATCGGCGATACGGTGAATATCGCCGCGCGCCTGTGTCAGCGGGCACGCGCCGGCGAGATGCTGTTCTCGAGTGCGCTCAAGCGCTCGCTCGATGCCGGCGGCATGGACGTCGGCGCTACCGCGCTGCCGCCGCTGCAGCTGCGCGGCCGCTCGCACCCGATCGACATCTACTGCGTACCGCGTGCCTCGCGCGTGCAGGTAAGCGCACTACCCCTGCCCGCCTGAGTACGCGGCCGGTGACGTAGGACCGGGGTTCCCGCTGAGCGCCATCGAGCACGTGGCCGCCCTGCTGCGGCCACGGCGCAGATCCGCAACCCTGTGCAGCAACTCTACTGAAGCCGCCTCGGGTAAGCTCACCGCCACCCATGATCTCGCTGCTGCACCCCCCGCTGCCGAGCGCGGCGCGCCCACGTCTGCGCTGGCATCAGCTGTACGGAAGCGCCGCGGCGCTGGCACTCGCGGAAGGGGCGCGCACCGAGGCGCGCCTGTACGTGCTGATCACAGACGGCGCGCGGGAGCTCGAGCAGCTCACCGCGGAGCTGCGCTTCTTCACCTCCGGCACCCTGCCGCTGCTGCGTCTGCCGGACTGGGAGGTGCTGCCGTACGACCTGTTCTCGCCGCACCCGGACATCATCTCGGAGCGGCTGAAGACGCTGTTCGAGCTGCCACACACCGCGCACGGCTGCCTGATCGTGACCGCCGACACGCTGATGCAGCGGCTGCCGCCGCGCAACTACGTGCAGGGACGGGCGTTCGAACTCACCACCGGCCAGGCGCTGGCGATCGAGCCGTTCCGCCTGCGCTTGAGTGAGGCCGGCTACGCGAGCGTCAGCCAGGTGGTCAGTCCCGGTGAGTACGCGGTGCGCGGCTCGCTCCTCGATGTGTTTCCGATGGGCGCGACGGCGCCGCTGCGCATCGACCTGTTCGACGACGAGATCGAAGCGATCCGCCGTTTCGATCCGGACACGCAGCGCTCGCTGGACGCCCTGTCGAGCGTGCGGCTGCTGCCGGCACGCGAGGTGCCGCTGGATGCGCAGGCGGTCAAGGACTTCCGGCGCCGCTATCGCACGCGCTTCGAGGGCGATCCGACCAAGGGCGTGATCTACCGCGGCGTCAGCGAGGGGCTGGCACCGGCCGGGGTCGAGTTCTACCAGCCGCTGTTTTTCGACTCCATGGCAACGCTGTTCGACTACCTGCCCGCCGCCTGCGTCATCGTGCACGATGCCGCGCTGCCGCGGGCGCTCGAGCGGGCCTGGCAGGACATCGGCGGGCGTTACGAGGAGCGCCGCCACGACATCGAGCGGCCGGTGCTCAACCCCGGCGAGCTGTTCCTTGCGCCGCAGCAGCTGCTCGGCGCGCTCGAGAGCTTCGCCGCGATCACGCTGGATGCCTTCAAGGCCGACACTGAGCTCAGCGGCAACCCGGGCGACGTGCGCAACTTCCCGACCGCCGCGCCGCACGAGCTGCGTATCGACGTGCGCGCCGCCGAGCCGTTCGCGCCGCTCGATGCCTTCGTGCGCGCCTTCGAGGGGCGCGTCCTGCTCGCGGCCGACTCCGCCGGCCGCCGCGAGGTGCTGCAGGAGATGCTGCGCGCGCAGCAGCACGCGGCGACGCAGGTCGACAGCTGGGATGCCTTTCTCGCCAGCCCGGCGCGACTGGCTGTCACGGTGGCGCCGGACCTCGAGGGGCTGACTCTCAAGGAGCCGCCCATCGCGGTGATCACCGAGGCGCAGCTGTTCGGCGCGCGTGCCCGCCAGGAGCGGCGCCGCAAGCGCGCCTCCGACCCGGAGGCGATCCTGCGCGATCTGCAGGACTTGAATCCCGGCGCGCCGGTCGTGCACGAGGAATACGGTGTCGGCCGCTATCAGGGATTGATCCCGATGGAGATCGGCGGCCAACCCGGTGAGTTCCTGGTGCTCGAGTACCAGGACGGCGACCGCGTCTACGTACCGGTGCATGCGCTGCACCTGGTGAGCCGCTACACGGGAGCCGCCCCCGAGAGCGCCCCGCTCCACAAGCTCGGTACCGACCAGTGGGCGCGGGCGCGCCGACGCGCTGCCGAGCAGATCCGCGACGTCGCCGCCGAGCTGCTCGACCTGTACGCGCGGCGCAAGGCGCAGCAGGGACTGTCCTTGCCGCTCAACGAGTCCGACTACCAGGCCTTCGTCAACGGCTTCCCGTTTGAGGAAACCGAGGATCAGGCCAGCGCCATCCGCCAGGTAGTCAGCGACCTTGGCGGCGAGCGCCCGATGGACCGCATCGTGTGCGGGGACGTCGGCTTCGGCAAGACCGAGGTCGCCATGCGCGCCGCCTTCGTCGCCGCGCAGGCCGGCAAGCAGGTCGCGGTGCTGGCGCCGACGACGCTCCTGGTGCAGCAGCACCTCACCAATTTCCGCGACCGCTTCGCCGACTGGCCGGTGCGCGTCGAGGCGCTGTCGCGCTTCGGCAATGCGCGCGAAACGCAGACGGTACTGGCGGGCCTCGAGCAGGGCAGCGTCGACATCGTCATCGCCACGCACCGCCTGCTGCACGCACAGGCGCGCTTCAAGGACCTGGGACTCCTGATCATCGACGAGGAGCACCGTTTCGGCGTGCGCGACAAGCAGCGCCTGCAGGCGCTGCGCGCCAACGTGCACGTGCTGACGCTCACCGCCACGCCCATCCCGCGCACGCTCAACATGGCGCTCGGCGGGCTGCGCGATCTGTCGCTCATCACCACCGCGCCGGTGGCGCGCCTTGCGATCAAGACCTTCCTGATCGAGTGGCACGCGCCCACCTTGCGTGAGGCGGCGCTGCGCGAGCTGCGCCGCGGCGGTCAGATCTATTTTGTGCACAACGAGGTGCGCAGCATCGACAAGATCGCCGCCGAGGTGCAGGCCCTGGTACCGGAGGCCAACGTGCGGGTCGGTCACGGCCAGATGCGCGAGCGTGACCTGGAGCAGCTCATGGTGGATTTCTATCACCGCCGCTTCAGCGTGCTGGTGTGCACCACGATCATCGAGAGCGGCATCGACGTGCCTACGGCCAACACGATCATGATCAACCGCGCCGATCAAATGGGACTTGCGCAGCTGCACCAGTTGCGCGGCCGCGTCGGGCGCTCGCATCACCGCGCCTATGCCTATCTGATCGCGCCGCCGCGCCAGGCCCTCGCACGCGATGCCGCCAAGCGCCTGGAGGCGATCGAGTCGATGGAGGAGCTGGGCGCAGGTTTCGTGCTCGCCACGCACGATCTGGAGATCCGCGGCGCCGGCGAACTGCTCGGCGAGCAGCAAAGCGGCCAGATGACTGAAGTTGGACTGTCGCTGTACCTGGATATGCTGGAGCACGCGGTCGCAGCGCTCAAGGCCGGGCGCGAACCGGCGCTCGATCAGCCGCTCGCGGCCGCCACCGAGGTCGAGCTGCGGCTGCCGGCATTCCTGCCGGAAGTCTACGTGGGCGACGTGCACGTGCGGCTGTCGCTCTACAAGCGCATCGCCGCGGCGCCCGATGAGACGGCGCTCGATGATCTCACCGCCGAGCTGCACGATCGCTTCGGCCCGCTGCCGCCGGCCGCCTCGAACCTGCTGCGCATCGCCAAGCTCAAACTCGTGGCGCGCGCACTCGGCGTACGCCGGCTCGATCTGGGGCCACAGGGTGGCTCGGTGCTGTTCGAGGAGCGCTCGGCGATTGACCCGGCAACCGTGGTGCGCCTGATCCAGAAGAGCGCGCGCGAGTTTCGCCTCGACGGCCCGCTGAAACTGCGCGTCTCGCGGCAGCTGCCGGCCGAGAGCGCGCGCTTCGAATTTGCCGCGCAGCTCCTGAAGCGGCTCGGCGAACCGTCCCGAGTCCATTAGAATGCGCCGCATGCATGGACGTTGCGCACGCCTGCGCGCCCCTAGCCTCGCCCTCAGCGCCACCCTGGCACTGCTGCTGAGTATTGTCGGCCTCGCCCAGGACGCGCCGCCGCCGCCGCCGGCGTCGGTTTACAACATCGAGATCATCGTGTTCCGCGCCGCCGGCACGATCGGCGGGGCGGAGGACTGGAGTGCCGAGGCCGGTGCCCGCACCATCGCCGGCGACGAGTCGGCCGCCCCCGGGGGCGGTGCGCAGGTGGGACATTTCGTGGCAGCGCTGCCAGCCAGTGCCTGGCAGCTCACCGACCTTGAGAACCGGCTGCGCGCGAGCGGCACCTACCTGCCGGTGGCCCACGTGGCCTGGTCGCAGACCGCAAGCTCCTGGGGTACGCGCGCCGGTTTTCCGGTCGACAAGCTCGGCATCGCCGTGCCGGGCCTGAGCGGCAGCGTGCTGCTGGAGCGCGGCCAGTTCCTGCATCTGGGCATGTCGCTCACCTACGTCGTGCCGACGCCGCCGGCGAGCCTTGGCGCCGCCCCTGGCACCGCCTTCACCCTGAACGAGAGCCGCCGCGTGCGCTTCTACGAGCGCAACTACTACGATCACCCGGCTTTCGGGGTGATCGCGCTCGTCACCCCGGCACAGGGCGCCCGGGCGCCCGGGCGCTGAAGCGTACCCTTCAGTCCTTACGCAGCAGCTGCGCGCGGCTGAACTCGAAACTCACTTCGTCCCTGCCCTCCGGCGCACAGCGCACGCGCTCACGCGCGGCGGCGATGAACCAGGTCTCGAGCCCGCGCGGCTTGCCGCGACCGAACGGCACGGGACTCAGCACCGCAGCGCACGCGGCGCGCTGCGGATCGCGCACCGACTCGTAGCGGATGATCTCGATGGCGGCCTCGCGCGCCGTGGCGGCAAGCAGCTGCGTGGCGGCATAGCTGCCCGGATCGGTCCAGCTGGCGCGCTCGCGCGCGAACGGCGGCGCGGTCAGGTCGAGGACGAGGGCGGAACGCACCGCGGCGCGAAACGCACTGTGCGGTACCGGCCGCAGGTCCGGCGTGCCAGGGGAGTCGAGCAGGAAGCGCAGTCGCCAGTAGCTCTTCTCCGCAAGCGCCGTGCGCAGTGTCTCCGCGCCGTACCACACCCCGGCATCAAGCGGCGCGCGGAAGCGCGAGCCGCCGTGGGGCCGGTAGCGAAACGGGGTGGCGAGCAGGTAATGGAGCCTGCGCGCCTCTTGCGGCACGGGGGGCTTGCTGGCCTCGAGGATGTCCTCGAGCACCGACTGCTCTTCGAGCGAGTCGGCGAGGCGCATGGTGGAGGCGGTGTGCTGCGACTCAACCGCGCGCCACAGCTCGCAGGCGTAGCTGCCCGCCTCAGATGCGAGCGCGCGCCGCGTCCAGGTAGTCAACGGTACGCACCAGTCCGGCGGGCTCGCGCATCAGTTCGCCCGGCACCCCGCCGAGGCCGGCGTTAGCGCTGCGCAGCCAGGCACGCGCCGCCGCATCATCCGAGCCGACGATGGCATCGAGCGAGCGGAACAGCCGCACGAACAGCGCCGCGAGCTGCCAGGGCTTGGAGCCCGGCTCGAGGGCCTTGCGCCCGTTCGCCAGGCGCGACAGCGTGGCGCCGCTGACGCCGATGACGTCGGCGAGCTCGCCCTGCGCGACGCCCAGGAAGCGCGCCGCGCGCACCGTGGCGCGCGATAGCACTTGGGCGGGATCGGCGTTGGGGCGGGTCTTGCTGGCACGTTCCGGCATTTTGCAATAGAAATAATACTATTAGTTTATTGCAATAGCAAAATGACAGCGCAAGGCCGGAGGAGCCTGCTGCGGGGTATGCGCGCTGCGGGGATTGCGGAGGGCGAGCCGGCGCAGGTCAGCCAAGCTCAGGGCACGCCTAGAGGAAATCGCTCGCTTCCGCGGTCACGATGCCGGCCTTGCCGTTCTTCTTGGCGCGTGCCAGCGCTGCAATGCACGCCTTCAGCAGTCCCTCGACCGCCAGCGTGCGGGGCGGCACCAGACTTGCGATGCCGGCACTCAAGGTGACGTAGCGACCGGCGACGCCGGTGGGATGGTGCATCAGCAGGTCGCGCACCCGCTGCGTCACGACGCCTGCGTAGTGCGGCGCCTTCTCCGCGGCCTCCCCCTGAGTCAGCACCACGAATGTGCCGCCCTGCCAGCGGCCCACCAGATCCGCGCCGCGCCGGTAGGCTGCGCCGATGACACGCGCCACGCGGCGAATGCAGGCATCGCCTGCGGCGCGGTCGAACTTCTCGTTGTAGGCGCCCAGATCGTCGATGTCGAACAGCGTCAGCCCGATCTCGTGCGAGTCGCGCTGCGCCAGCTGCCAGTCGCGCGCCAGCAGTTCCTCGAAATAGGCGCGCGAATGCAGCCCGGTGAGGCGATCCTCGCGTGCCCAGGACGGCAGGCCTGGCGGTGAACGCTCGGCGTTCTTCAGGCGCTCGCTGGCGTCGCGGTGGTAACCGACGAAATGGGTAAGTTTGCCTTCGTTACGCACGGGCTGAATCACCGTTTCATTCCAGAACAAAGAGCCGTCGGGACGGTAGTTGCGCACCAACACCCGCGCCGGCTCGCCTTTGCTGACCGCCTCCGCAAGGCGCGTGCGCGCCTCCTGATCGCGATCGGTACCCTGCAGCATGCGCAGGTTGGTGCCGAGCAGCGCCGCGGCCGGATAACCACACATCTGTGCGAAGGCACCATTGACGAACACGGCCGGGCAGTCCTTGGCGGTGGCGTCGCAGATCACGATGCCCTCCGGGGCACTCTCGACCACGCTGCGCCAGGCCTGCGCCGACCAGTTGTTCATGCGTCCTCATCCGCATCGAGCGTGAGCGCCGGCGGCGCCGCGACGCGCGCCAGCAGCTCCCGGGCCTGCCGCCACCGGGGCGATGCTGCCAGTGCCGTGCTGTTCAGCGCCCCGCCGCGGCCATGCAGGCGAATCAGGCGCACGCTCGAGGCCGGCTGAGGCTCGCAATTGAGCCCCTCGAGCAGCTCGACCACGCTCGCGCGGTTGTTGCAGACCGGTAGCATGTCGCAACCTGCCGACAGGGCTTCGCGGGCACGGGTCACGATGTCCCCGTACGCCGCAGCCGCCCCTCCCATGGAGAGATCATCTGCAAACACTACCCCCTGAAACCCCAGGTCTCCGCGCAGCACGTCGCGAATCCAGCGCCCGGACAGGCTGGCGGGGGCCGGATCGACGTCCGGGAACAGAACATGGGCCACCATGACGGCGGCCAGGCCGTTGGGGATCAGCCGGCGGTAGGGGGTCATGTCGGGTGTCAGGTCGACCAGGGGGCGTCGGTCGACCGGCAGGGTATGGTGGGAATCGGCCACCACCGCGCCGTGGCCCGGAAAGTGCTTGGCGGTCGCCGCCATGCCCGCCTCGCGCATGCCGGACATCCAGGCGAGCGAGAGCTGGCTCACCGCTTCCGGGGTGCGGTGGAAGGAGCGCTCCGCGATGATCCCGACGCCGTGGTCGATGTCGACGCAGGGGGCAAACGAGATGTCGACGCCGTGGGCGCGCAGCTCGGCTGCCATGAGCCAGCCGAGCGAGCGGGCGAGCGCGCTGCCGGCACGCGCGTCCAGGTCGTATTCGTGGCCGATGCGCCGCGCCGGCGGCAGCACGGAAAAGCCGGCGCGGAAGCGCTGCACGCGGCCGCCCTCCTGATCGACCGCGACGATCAGGGGCGGTGCGCGCGCCGCGTGGATGGCGCGCACGAGCGCGCTGAGCTGCCCGGGATCGGCGTAGTTGCGGGTGAACAGGATCACCCCGCCGACCAGCGGGTGCCCGAGCAGCTCCCGCTCCTCGGCAGCCATCTCGGTGCCGGCCAGATCGATCATCAGCGGGCCAAGACTCACGGCGCGCCCCGCCTGAGCAGTGCCAGCGATTCGACGTGGGCGGTGTGGGGAAACATGTCGACGACGCCGGCGGCGTCGAGCTCAAAGCCGTGTTCGTGCACCAGCACCCCCAGATCGCGCGCCAGGCTCCCCGGATGGCAGGAAATATACAACAGCCGCTGCGGGGCAAGCGCGGCGAGCGCCGGCAGCAGCTCACGCGCGCCGCTGCGCGGCGGATCGAGCAGCACGTGCGTGTAAGCGGGCCGCAGCCACGGCAGCTGCGGCGCGGGAGCGAGCGCCAGGTTCGCCTGGAAAAACGTCGCGTTGCCGACGCCGTTGCGCTGCGCGTTGGCGCGTGCGCGCTCAATCAGCGCCCCCTCCCCCTCGACGCCTGACACCGCGGCGGCCTGACGCGCGAGCGCCAGCGTGAAATTGCCCAGACCGCAGAACAGGTCCAGCACCTGCGCCTGCGGGGTGAGCTCGAGCAGGTCGACCGCCTGGCCCACCAGCGCGGCATTCACCGCAGCGTTCACCTGTATGAAATCGCTCGGCTCGAACTGCAGTTGCAGCCCGAAGCGCGGCAGCCGGTAATGCAGCGGCTCAGCGCGCGCACCGAGAGGCGTGATCGAGTCGATGCCGCCCGGCTGCAGAAAAAGCTGCACGCGGTGCACCTGCGCAAAGGCGCTGAGCTGAGCTAAGTCCGCCGCCGTCGGCTGCTGCAGCACGCGCAGCACCAGCGCGGTGGCATTGTCGGCGACTGCCACCTCGATCTGCGGCAGCTGCTCGCGGATGCTCAAGCCGTCGATGAGCGCTGCGAGCGGTGCGATCAGCGCACCGGCGGGAGCTGCCAGCACCTCGCAGGCGCTGAGCTGCGCCACGTACGGGGCGGCACGTTCGCGGAAGCCCACCACCACGCAGCCCTTCTTGCGCACGAACTTGACGCCGAGACGCGCGCGTCTGCGGTAGGCCCAGTGGGGACCTGCGAGCGGGGCGAGCCAGCGCTGCGGGCTGAGGCGCGCCACGCGCGTCAGCGCCTGCTGCAGCTCGGCCTGCTTGGCGGCGAGCTGCGCCTCGGGCGCCAGGTGCTGCAGGGCGCAGCCGCCGCAGACGCCGAAGTGCGCGCAGCGCGGCACACAGCGCTCGGGCGAGCGCTCCAGCACCTCCAGCAGCAAGCCGTCGTCGTGCTGGCGGTGGCGGCGCGTGCGACGGAAGCGGATGAGTTCGCCCGGCAGTGCGCCGGCGACGAAGGCGGTCTTGCCGCCGTGCACGACGCCCTCGCCCTCGGCCGTGAGCCCTGCGACCGTGCTGGTTTCCTCGGCCGCCGCCGCTGCACTCAAAGCGGTGCCTGCCAGGCGTGCAGGAACTGCGTCAGGTGCGGCTGGTCGGCGTGTTCCGCCAGATAGGCGCGCAGCCGCGCCAGCTCGTCCGCATGCGCTGCCGGCGAGAGCGCGCCGCGCAGCTGCGCGAAGCGCAGATAGATGAGCCAGGTGTTGAGGACGTCCGTCTCGCAGTAACGGCGGATGCCGGTGATATCGCCCGCGAGCCAAGCCTGCCAGACCTGGCTGCCATCGAAGCCGAGCTTGCCGGGCAGCCCGAGCAGGCATGCCATGTTGGCGAGCGAGACGCGGCCGCGGCTCTGAAACCCCGACAGCACGTCCATGAGATCGGTGTGCCGCCAGTGATAGCGGCTCAGGTAATTGTTGTAGCGGAACGAGGTGTCGTCCTCGCCCGTCTCCCAGAAGCGCCGCGCGGTGACCCCGGCCAGCAGTGCCCGGTAGGTGAGCACCGGCAGATCGAAACCCGAGCCGTTCCAGGACACAAGATCCGGCGAATACTTCTCGACGCCGTCGTAGAAGCGCTGTACCAGTTCGCCTTCGCTCGCCGTGGTTTCACCGAGGCTCCAGACCCTGAAACCGTCGCCGCTGCGCAGCGCGCAGGAGATGGCCACCACACGCTGTTGCTCGTGGGGCAGAAAATCGCCACCGCTGCCCTGGCGCCGCAAGGCAAACATGGCCTTCGCTACCTGCTCGTCGGCGAGCCCGTCCAGGCCGTACAGGCGCCGCCCGAGGGCGACGTCCGGCACCGTCTCGATGTCGAACACCAGAACGTTCATACCGCCTTCAGCAGCACCGCCACCGCCACCACCAGGCCGCGCTCGTCGCTCAAGGTCACGTGGCCCTCGCCGACGCCGAGGCCACGCCGCACGCGCTCACCGCGCGCGGAATACACCACTTCCGGCTTGCCCCACTCGTTCTGCACCACGCCCACGTCGCGGATCCACACCCCGTGTGCAAAACCGGTTCCCAGCGCCTTGACGATCGCCTCCTTGGCGGCGAAGCGCATGGCGAGGAAGCGCTCGCGGCGCGCGGTGTTGGCCAGCTGTGCCTGCTCCTGCGGCATGAGCAGATGCTCGATGAAGCGCTGGCCGAAGCGCTCGAGCGTGCGCGTGATGCGCGCACTCTCCAGCACGTCGACGCCGATGCCGTAGATCACGCGCGCGCCTCGCGCATCAGTGCCTTCATCTCGCGCACCGCCGCCGGCAGACCCACGAACACCGCGTGCGCGATGAGGGAGTGGCCGATGTTGAGTTCCACGATTTCGCGAACCGCGGCCACGGCACGCACGTTCTGGTAATTGAGGCCGTGACCGGCGTGCACCGTCAGGCCGAGGCTTGCCGCCAGGCGCGCGCCGCTTGTCAGCCGCGCCAGTTCGGTGGCGGCCGCGGCTCCTGCGGCTTCCGCATAGGCACCGGTGTGCAGCTCCACCACGCGCGCGCCGACCTGCGCGGCGGCCGCGATCTGCTTGGGATCCGGATCGATGAACAGCGCCACGCGCACCCCGAGCTGCTGCAGCTGCGTGGTGGCCGCTGTGAGGGGTGCGAGCTGCGCGGCGACGTTCAGGCCGCCCTCCGTGGTCACCTCCTGGCGTCGCTCCGGCACGAAGCACACATCGGCCGGGCGCACCTCGGTGGCGATGGCGAGCATGTCGTCGGTGAGGGCCATCTCGAGGTTCATGCGCGTCTGCAACAGGCCGCGCAGCGCCTGCACATCCTGTTCCTGGATGTGGCGGCGGTCCTCGCGCAGGTGCAGCGTGATGCTGTCGGCGCCGGCGACTTCCGCAGCGAGCGCGGCGTGCACCGGGTCGGGGTAGCGCACGCCGCGCGCCTGGCGCAGCGTCGCCACGTGATCGATGTTGACGCCGAGGGCGATCCCTCCGCTCATTGTGCGGCCCTGCGCTTCATGGATTTCGCCACCGCGCGCGTGGCGAGCGGCCGGCCCTCGAGGACTTGCGCCAGCGCCGTGCTCAGCACCCGCCGCGCATCCTCGAGTGCGCGCGCATCCTGCAGGTCCTCGGCCGCGAGGCTCAGGAGCGACTGTCCGGTGAGCGCGGCCGGGTGGGCGCGGGCGCCGATGAATCCCTGGCCGGGGCGAAACTCGTAGCAGCGCTGCGCCTCGATCGGGCGCGCGCCGTGCGCCTCGCTCGCAAGATCCAGGCCGTAACCAAGCTGCTCGAGCAGGCGCTTCTCGAAGATGCGCAGGCACGGCTCGAGCGCGGCGCCGCCGGCCAGCTGGCTGAGCGTGCCGTGATAGTCATCGAACAGCTGCGGCAGCGGGTCATGGCGCGTGGTGAGCCGCAACAGCAGCTCATTGAGATAGCAGCTCGGCAGGAATGAGGCCGGTGGCAGCGCCGGACCGTGCTCGCCGCGCTCGGCGGTGGTCAGCGTGGGGGCCTCGCCGCGGCCGCTCCAGGACAGCAGCAGCAGCCGGAATGGCTGCAGCACCGAGCTCAGCTTGGCGTTCGGACCACGCACGCCGCGCGCGAACAGCGTGAGGCGGCCGTACTCGCGCGTGAACACCTCGAGGATGCGGCTGCTGTCGCGCCACGGGCGCTGGTGCAGCAGGTAGCCGGGGGTGAGATCGATGCGATGCGGGCTGCGGCTCATTCCAGTCCCAACTGTTTCAGGGCACGGGCATTGTCCGCCCAATTCTCGCGCACCTTGACCCACAAGTTGAGATGCAGGCGCCGCTGCAGCAGCGTATTGAGGGCCAGGCGCGCCGAGCGCCCCACCCGCTTCAACCGCTCACCGCTCTTGCCGATCACGATGGGTTTCTGGCCCTCGCGGTCGACCCAGATGGCGGCATCCACCATGAGCTGGCCGTCCTCCTCGGCCAGCTTCTCGATCTCGATGGCGATGCCGTAGGGCACCTCCTGGTTGAGCTCGAGTGTCAGCTTCTCGCGGATCAGCTCGGCGATGCGGAAGCTCAGGCTGCGGTCGGTGAGCTCGCCGGGCGGAAACATCGGCGCGGCGAGGGGCAGCTGCGCGACGATGGTGGCCTTGAGGTCCTCGAGATTGTCGCCCTTCAGGGCCGACACCGGCACCATTGCCGCAAAGCCGTGGCGCGCGCCCAGTTCCTGCAGGTACGGCAGGAGCCGCGTGCGCGGCCGCAACTGGTCGATCTTGTTGACCGCGACGAGCGCCGGACGGCCGGACGAGGCGATGCGCTGCAGCGCCAGGTCATCCTCGTCGGTCCAGCGTCCCGCTTCCACCACGAGTACCACCAGGTCAGCATCGTGCAGGGCGCTGTTGGCGGTGCGGTTCATGGCCTTGTTGAGGGCGCGGCCCGCCCTGGCGTGCAGCCCGGGGGTGTCGACGAAGGCGATCTGCGCGTGCGGCATGTTGAGGATGCCGACGATGCGGTTGCGGGTGGTTTGCGGCCGCGGCGTGACGATGCTCAGGCGTACACCCACCAGCGCATTCAGCAGCGTCGACTTGCCGACGTTGGGCCGGCCGACGAGCGCGGCGAAGCCGCTGCGGAAACCGGCAGGCGCGTCCGCGCTCATGCACGCACCGCCGCGTCCTGCAGCTGCGCGAGCATGCGGTCCGCGGCCTCCTGCTCGGCGCGCCGCCGGCTCGAGCCGGCGCCTTCCGCGCGCAGCTGCAGCTGCGGCACCTCGCAGCTGACCTGGAAGGTCTGCTCGTGGTGCTCACCGGCGACGTTCAGCACCGTGTAGCGCGGCAGCGGCAGGCCGCGCGCCTGCAGCTGCTCCTGCAGGCGCGTCTTGGCATCCTTCAGCTCCTCAGGCGCGGGCAGGCTGCCGATGCGCGCGGCAAACAGGCGCACGATCACCGGTTCGACCGCGCCGAGTCCGCCGTCGAGGAAGATGGCGCCGAGCAGCGCCTCGAGCGCATCGGCGAGGATCGACTGGCGGCGGAAGCCGCCGCTCTTGAGCTCGCCGGAGCCGAGCTGCAGGGTGGCGCCCACGCCGAGCGCGGCGGCGACTTCCGCCAGTGGCTCGCGACTGACCAGGCGTGCGCGCAGGCGGCTCAGGTCCCCTTCCGCCAGGAGCGGAAAGGCGGCATAGAGCTGGTGTGCGATGACGAGATTGAGGACCGCATCGCCGAGGAACTCGAGGCGCTCGTTGTTGGCGCGCGCGGCGCTGCGGTGCGTGAGCGCGGCACGGAACAGCTCCGCGTCACGCGGCCGGTAGTCCAGCCGGTCCTGAACCCAGGATGCGGGCCAGCCGGCAGCGGTCATGACCGCTGCGGTTATCCGCCGCCTCCGACGTGCACCCGCTTGTCGAAATCGACGTGCAGCGAGATGTTGCCGAACAGCGGCGCGTTGTCCTCGTAGGCCGATTCCACGAGCCAGCCATCACCTTCGCGGGTGACCTTGATGTCCTTGGTGGTGGGGAAGTCGACCATGTCGATCTCGAAGTGCCGGTCGATGGCGATCTTGATCGCTTCCGG
>Ga0302326_10019209_pt1 | contig 14126 bp, 8 predicted proteins | sample Palsa_T0_3_FD_202264 | JGI IMG/M metagenome (GOLD analysis project Ga0302326, IMG submission 202264) | Peat permafrost microbial communities from Stordalen Mire near Abisko, Sweden - Palsa_T0_3 | ecosystem: Environmental > Terrestrial > Soil > Palsa > Peat permafrost | place: Sweden: Abisko... | reverse complement strand
CGCGCTCCGCAGATCGTGATCGAAAAGCAGATGCTGGATGTTTTCAGCAACCCACACACCAGCGAACTTGTCGAGCAGCTCGGCGCTGACGCGGAATATGCGGTCTTCGGAGTGGTCACCGAGTACTGCGTGCAACTCGCGGCTCGGGGCTTGCTCGAACGCGGCCATAAGGTGACGATCGTGACGGACGCCATAGAGACTCTGGATATTAAAATCGGACGGCGCGCCGTCAGCGAATTGCAAGGCATGGGTGCAAGGGCGATCACAACATCTCAGATCGTGGCTGAAGTTAACGGAAGCGTGGAAAAAACAGTGGACGGCGGTGGGAGATAAAGTGTCCGACGGCAAACGGGAGCAGGCGTGGGAGCTTTTTCAACAGGCCTATCAGGCCCAAATGGAAGGCGAACTCAATCGCGCGGTCGAGCTCTACAAAAGTTCACTGAAGATTTGTCCCACCGCGGAGGCGCATACATTTCTCGGTTGGACTTACAACTTCCAGGGGAAAGTGCATGACGCCATCTCCGAGTGCAAACGCGCGATCGCGGTCGATCCGGACTTCGGCAATCCGTACAATGACATCGGCTCTTATCTGATCGAACTGGGGCGCTACGATGAAGCTATCCCCTGGCTGCAACACGCCACGGAGGCTCCGCGTTACGATCCGCGCCACTTTCCGTATTTCAATCTGGGCCGCGCCTACTTGGCCAAGCGAGACTTTCTTCGCGCGCGCGGATATTTTAAGGATGCGCTACGAATCGAGCCGCGCTACACGCTGGCCAGGCAAGCAATTGAAAATCTGCGGCGGCTAATGAATTAGCAGCCATTAGGAAAGACTCGCGGCCGGGGCGGCTTGAAGATCTTGTCGTAAAGCCACATCAAGGCCGCGGTTGCCACCCCAATCGCCGCGACCACCCACCACATTTCCGCAGGATGATGCAGCACTTCCCCGAATTCAGTCACCAGGTAACCACCCAGCTGGCCTGCGACGAAGTAGCCGATGGCGATGGGGAGAAACGCATAGCCCATGTAAAGGCCCTGCTGGCCGTCGGGAGCCAGGCGCGAGATGTACTCGTAATAGCGCGAAGCCTGGGTGACCTCTCCCAACGCAAGAACGACGAGCAATGCCGCCAGCGCGTGCATCGACGGATGAACGGCAAGAAATATCCATGAGAGACCGGATATCAAGAAGCCGAGCGCGATGGCCCTCACGGCTGCCATATTCCTCGTTAAGTAGGTCACGGCAATCTGAAAGCAGATCACCGTGATGGCTTCGATTGAAAGGATTCGATCTGTATCAGCGTTCGCGTCCACGTACGTCCGCATGAAGATCGGCATGGTAATCCATATCTGCCAGAACATGATGTAAAAGCCCGAGGAAATCAGGAGAAAGGCAACGAAGCGCAGATTGGCGAGCACTACGAACATATTCTTGAGTGCGCCGAAGAGGCTTTCCACTCTTTCGCCACCCGACCTTCCTGGTTCGCGATAAAAGAGCAGCGTCACCCAGAACATCAGGAACGCGCAGGCGGACGACACCCGAAAGACGTTTGCGATTCCTAAACCCAATTGCTTGCGAACCAGCCATGCCATCGACGGGCCAATCGCCCCGCCGATGTTCACCAGGGTGTAGTAAATCGAGTAGCCCAGCGACCGAACGTTCTCAGCTGAGGCGCGAGCCGTCGTTCCTGCAACGCACGGTTTCACCATGCCTGGCCCAAATGCCGGAATCAGCAGGATTGCCAGAACCAACCACTTGTCTCCGATGGCCCTGCGAAGCGGTTCCATCCAGGACGCCTCGATCGAACCAAGCAGAAAATAGCCGAGGGTAAGCAGAAGATAAGCGAACATCAGAGAGCGCCGAAACCCGAATCGGTCCGCCAATGTGCCGGCCAAAATCGGCGAGGAATAAACGACGAAGCCGGTCAGCCCCAGGATCGACCCGGTCAATTGGCTCGAAAAATGAAGCTGCTCACTCAGGTAAATCGCAAGCACGGCACTCATTCCGTAGTACGCCACGCGTTCGAAAATCTCGGTGAAATTGGCGACCCAGAAGGCGGGCGCGAAGCCAGAGCGGATTTCGGCGATGCGCTGAGCAAAGCTCAAGAGATGTTTTCCCTGTGGTACGTGGACCGGCCGGGCTCAGTCGATTGAGGCGCTGCGCGGTCCGCGCGATTGTATCGAAAGAGCGAGTCTTGCGCCGCAATAGTTCCTGAGGCTGCCGATATCCTGCAGGGCCGTTAGACAGCAGCGGTGGCCATTGGGTGGCGCATGCGGCCATGAACGGCCCTCGCTAGCGCGCCCAAGCCCCAAACGATCACCACGACCTGAACCAGCGCGCCGACGATAGGCACGATGGAGACTACTCGAATCACAGCCAGGCCCAGAGCCAGCCTACCCGCAGCCGCGCCAATTCCGGCCGCAGAGCCAAGTAGCGTTTCGCCCAGCCAGGCCCCCACGAATATTTGCGCCGCGAAGAGCGCAATCACGTACCACAGAAGTGCCGCGATTCCCACGCCCGCCCCGACGATAGTGAAGATGGCGGCCACGGCGGCCACCGGAGTGACGATTAGCACGAGCGCACCCCAACCGAGCGACGTACCGATGCGTTTACTCGCGGCGACTACGTCGAAGAAGAATCCTGGCGCCGTGAGCAGCGTTAGCAGCCCAAAGATAAATACGGCGCCCCAGAAGAGCGTTTCGTGCCAGTAGAATCGCGGCGAGGAATAATTCGGACCAGGCCTCTGGATCGTCGCGTGGATGGGGCTCGCGAGTTTGGCTCCCTGCGAAATCTGGGGCTGCCGCCATCCGTTGTAGTCCGTGTTGCCCTTGATGTCGGCGTCTGAACCGATGGTGAGTTGGTGCGCTCGAACTCGCGCGCCACCGCCGAGCGGGCCATCGATGGTGATGGAGTTCCCGAAAGCCAGCAGGTCGCCGGCTATATGGCCGTCGAGTTCCGCGTCGTTCGAGCCAACCATCGCCGTGCCCCCGACCGTGGCTTTACTGTCCATGTCAAAATTCTGGGTCCAAACGGACACATTTTTCGCAACGCTGCCGTTGAGGATCAATGAATGGCAACCGCCACGCAGGTTACCCTCGACCGTGCCGTTCATGCGCAGCTCCTGGGCGAATGCAAGAATGTCTCCCTTGATGTGTCCGTTTACAGTGACGCTGTTGGAAAATACGATCAGGTCCCCGTTCACGTCCCCGTCAATTCGCGTGTAATTGGCAGTGACGATCAGATCGGTAGCGGACTGCTGCCCGGCCGGCAAAACGTAATTCGGATCCCCGTGATGGATCTCCGCAGCGGATGAGGAGGGAGCAAGCGTCACAAACAGGGCGAGCGCCGAGATCACAAAAGCCACCGGCGCGAATCGCCGCCACTGCCTTCGCAACGGCCACATGCCGAGCACCACAAGCGTGCCGGCCGCAAGTAACTCCATCGTTGTGCGCATCGCGTCCCATCCTTTCCAGAGAGCACCTGTGAAGAAGAGCATGGTCAGAAGACTTCCCTGTGAAAAACCCGCTTGCCCTGCTTGGTCAAACCATGGCTCTACGAAACCGGTCCAAAACGTATACGCCCCGCCGAAGCCGAGCCCCAACGCCGCGATCCAGCCCCAGTGACTCTGGCCACGCTGCGGCGCAAAGACCAAACGTGCTGGGACGGGCTCTTCTTCCGCGGCCAGCGCCTTGCGCAGCCAGATGTTTTCGTTTTGCAGCACTTGAAGAAGCTGGCGGCATGCGGTGCATGAGCCCGCGTGCGCCGAAACTTCCCGCACTCGCGCGTCATCGAGTTGCCCTTCGAGAAGAAGCAGGCCGGTCATTTCGTCAAAGTGATCGTTCGGCGCATCGCCGAAAGGCGGATTTCCGTCCCGGTGAAATGCGTTCATAATCCCCTCCCCGAAGAAAACTCCGGCAGTTGTCCGCCACTGCTGAGCGCGGCGCGCAGCTGATGCCGCGCGCGCAAGAGCAACACGCCCACAAACTCGCGACGAACGCCCAACGTTTCGGCAATTTCGTCGTAACTCATCTCCGCAAAATACCGCAGCGTCAGGGCTAGTCGCGCGCGATCCGGCAGCGTGGCCAAGCCCGCGCGCACCTCTTTTCCGGCGTGCTCGTCTATCAGGCTCTCGAGCTGGCTGGGATCAGGATGCTCGAGCGGCATCGTTTCCACGTCGCCCGTCTCGAGGTCCTGCCGGATGCGCCGGCGGCGTAGCATATCCCAGCAATGATTGGCCGCCACCTTATACAGCCACGCCATGAAGGGTTTGGAGGAATCGTAGCTGCCGATTTTTTGGCGAACCTTCATGAAGATTTCCATGGTGGCGTCCTCGGCATCCTCGCGAGCCGGCAGCACGCGCCGGCAGAACCTGAAAATCGCCGGTGCGTGGCGGGTATAAAGATCGCCCCAGGCGTTCGCGTTGCCCGTCCGTACCTGGGACAGCAATTCCGCCAATTCCGCTTCGTTCATCGCCCCGGTCGTTTTCGGTCTGTCCATGAATGAATACGCAGCGGCGCGCTCGAATATTTCACAACTCTTACAAACAGGCGCGGTTGGTCACGGCCGGGCTAGCGCTGCCAAGCACCCGGGCTCGCCAGCCGCGTCTCCGAAGGTGCGGCTCCGCGTCTGCTATACTCGCACTTCTACACCCGGAGATGGCGCTCGCGAGATGTTGCGCGTCCGCATCGAGGCCAAACCCGAATTCGCATGCCCGCGAAAAACTCAAAGCGTCTCTTTCTAGTGGATGCGATGGGCTACATTTTTCGCGCGTTTTTTGCGCCGATGGATCGCCTGCAAACTGCCGCGGGAGTTCCCACCAAGGTGCCGTATCTTTTCGCCACTATGATGCGGCGCCTTCTGCAACACAAGGATTTGCGTCCGGACTACGTGGCAGTAGTGTTCGATGTATCGGCTCCTACCTTTCGCGACAAACTGTTTGCATCTTATAAGGCGCAACGGGCGCCTATGCCGGACGATCTTGCCGTGCAGATTCCGTTCGTGCGGCGATATTGCGCAGCGATGCATCTTCCCATCATCGAGTATCCCGGCTATGAGGCGGATGACGTAATCGGCACGCTGGCACGGCAGGCGGGGGAACACGATCTAGACGTTTACGTCATCACCAGCGACAAGGACCTGATGCAGCTCGTGGGCGGGCGCGTGCGAATGCTCAACCCGGCCAAGGGCGACTTGGTGATCGACGAAAAAAAAGTCGAGGAGATTATGGGCGTGCCACCCGCGAAGGTCGCGGACGTGATGGCGCTGATGGGCGATACGATCGACAACATTCCGGGCGCGCGCGACCCCAATGAAAAGCCGGCTCCCGGCGAGCGGCGCAAACCCGGCATCGGCGAGGTGGGTGCGCGGCAGCTAATTCAGCAGTTCGGCAGCGCCGAAGAAGCTGTGCGGCGAGCAAGCGAAGTAAAACGATCGAGTTATCGCGAGGCGCTCGAAAAATATGGCGAATTCGTGCGGCTCAGCAAGCAGCTGGCGCAGATCCCCACCGACGCGCCGGTCCCACCGCTCTCGCTTGACTTGCTTCAGTTGCGCGAGCCAGATGCTTCTGCGCTGCGCGAACTTTATGGCGAGCTCGGTTTCACGTCGCTGCTGCGCGAAATTGCTCCGTTGACGGACGACCGGCCGACGGATTACGCAACGCTGGATTCACCCGCTGCGCTGCACAAATTTCTGCAAGCGATTCAGAGCGGCTACGAAGCGGCGGCGTGGCTCACGCTTGACTCGGAAGACCCGGAAGAAGAGGGCTTCGGGGCGCGCGCGCTGAGCGTCGAAGTATCCACCAAAATCGGACAGGGCCGCACGACAGCCAATGACGTGGAGAACAAGACGCTCGCGGCCATGAGCGACTGGCTGGCCGATCCGAAGCGGCCCAAGGTAGTGCACGATCCGAAACTGTTTCAGATCCTGGCCGCTTCCCATTCACCGGCCGATTCAGAGAAGGCCGGCGAAGTTCACGGCATTCGCCACGCCGTGATGCTCTACTCGTACCTTCTACGCCCGACGACGGCGAATCATGCGTTTGGCGAAGTAGTGCTCCGGCAGTTGAATCAAACTCTGTCCGGCGCGTCTGGCGAACGCGCCGATCTTTTGCTGCGCGTCGCGCCAGCGCTTCGCGCGGAAGTGGAAAAGCAGGGCCTAACCGAGCTGTACGAGAAGGTCGACCTGCCGCTCGCTCACGTGCTGGCGCGCATGGAAATCACCGGCATTCGTGTAGACCGGCAGGAGCTGGACAGGATTTCCGAGAAAGCCCAAGAGGAAATCACCAAACTCGAAAAGTGCATCTACGAGCTGGCCGAATTCGAATTCAAGATCAACTCGCCGCAGCAACTGGCCGAAGTGCTTTTCGACAAGCTGAACTTGCAGCCACCTCGGCGCAGCCGCATGAAAGGGCGATCGACGGCCGCGGAAGTGCTGGATGAACTCGCGCTGGTGCATGACCTACCCAAGAAAATCCTGGAATACCGCGAGCTGGCGAAACTGAAATCTACGTACGCGGACGCTTTGCCGCGCTTGATCCACCCTGCCACGGGTCGCTTGCATACGAGGTTCTGCCAGACCGGCACGGCCACAGGCCGGCTGAGTTCAGCCAATCCGAATTTGCAGAATATTCCGGTGCGTACGGAGCTCGGCCGCGAAATCCGCGCCGCTTTCGTAGCGCCGGCGGGACGGTTGCTGCTATCCGCGGATTATTCACAGATCGAGCTGCGCATCCTGGCACACCTTTCCGAAGATGCAGTACTGGCCGAGGCCTTCCGCCGCAGCGAAGATATTCATTCGCGCACGGCGCAAGAGGTGTTCGGAGTAGCGCCTTTCGCGCAGACTCCCGATCATCGCCGCGCCGCGAAAGTCATAAACTTCGGGGTGATCTATGGGCTTTCGCCGTTCGGTCTGGCACAGCAACTGGGGATCGACCAGCGCGAAGCCTCCAAATTCATTGCCGCGTATTTTGAACGCTACAACGGCGTAAAAAGGTTCCTGGACGAACAGGTTGCTGAGGTACGCAAGACGGGTGTTAGTAAGACGCTTTTCGGGCGGCCGCGTCCGATTCCGGAAATCAATTCGCCGCAGCCCAACCTGCGCAACTTTGCCGAGCGCACAGCCATGAACAATCCGATGCAAGGCGCTGCCGCCGATCTGATCAAACTGGCGATGATCGAACTCGATGCTCTCCTGACGAAGGAATTTGAGGCGCGCATGATCCTGCAGGTTCACGACGAGTTGTTATTCGAAGCGCCGGAAGAGGAGTTGCCGCGCCTGGCTGGTTTGGTCAAGAAAGTCATGGAGGGCGTTTACGAACTCAGCGTGCCGCTGGTGGTGGAGACGAAGGCGGGCCCGAACTGGCGCGATATGAAGGGACTTTGATCTGAAGCGGAGTTGACCCAGTGTGAAACACGAGGAGGAACCATGGCAGCGGATCATTCCGAAGGTTTTCTGAATCTGGTGAGGGACGCGAAGAAGCGGATCAAGGAAGAAGATTACCGCGCGACCAAGAAAAGAATCGATGCCGGAGAGCAATTCACGCTCATTGATACGCGCGAGGACACCGAATGGGCGCGCGGCCATATTCCCGGCGCCACCCATATGAGCAAAGGAATCATCGAGCGCGATATCGAAAAGACAGTGCCGGATAAGGACACGCCGGTGGTTCTTTACTGCGGAGGAGGCTTTCGCTCGGCGCTCGCGGCGGACAATCTTCAGAAGATGGGCTACTGCAACGTGGTGTCGATGGACGGCGGGTGGCGCGGTTGGACCGAAGCGGGATTTCCGGTGATTCGCGACTGACCCTAGGCCGCTGGTAATAGAAGGTTTGGCTGGGGCGGTTGGACTCGAACCAACACCGTCCTCATTAACAGTGAGGTGCCCTACCGATTGGACCACGCCCCATTTGCCGGAAAGTATTTTATCTGATTTGGAGCGAACCCGCCCGGTGTTTCGACATAGGCATCGAGAGGACACATTCCGCTGTTTGTTAGAGAGTGGAGGAAGTCGGAAACGGCGGAAAGGGTCGGGGAAGGTAGCGGGCCCAGCCCTCAATCCCCGAAGGGATCCTCCGCTATCCTTCCCCTGACGAAACAGCTTAGGGCACGTTGGAAGCCACTCCTAAGTTGCTGAAACTACACGCACGGGATTTGCGGGCGCGGTAAAAAATCCCAGGCGCTCCGCAAAAAATCCCGCGCTACATCGATGGCCCTAGCCCGCGCGAACAGTTTGAGAGATGTTCGCCGCACCGGCGCCGCATGGGTGCCGCACCGGCCCTCTGGATCTATATGTACTAGCACGAGGGAAGCAACTTTGGGCGCGCGTGCTAAAATTGAGTTTCGGCCTCTCCCACCGGAGCAGGCCGTTGGACAGGCGATTTGGGTCAAGTTGTCTCGCAAGCTGAGCTAATTTCCCGCCGGGGCGGCTGGAGGCGCAACGGCCAGGTGGTAGTGTGCGCGATAGGCTGCTTCGACCTCTTGCATCCCGGGCATATTCGCCTTCTGGAACAGGCGCGCTCACTCGGGGGCATTCTCGTCGCCGCGGTCGAAAGCGACTCTCAGGTACGCAGGGCCTCTGGTTCCGCTTCGAAAATCGCGCGTCCAGTAACGCCAGCACCTGAGCGCGCCGAGATCCTTGCGGCGCTGGCTTGCATTGATTGCGCCGTAGAGATGGACGGCTCGCGGGAACAGTTTCTCGAAATTTTCTCACCCGACATTCTGGCGGAGGGAAGTTCTCGAGATATTCCTGGATCGACTCCGCCGGCTGGCTCGCATCCGGCCGCGCCCGCCTGTAAATTGGTGCGCATTCCTCTCGAGCCCGGCTACTCCACGGCCGGCCTAATCGAACGCATCCTTCAGGCGCGCACATGATTCTCCCACTGGTATCGGAATTGTTGGCACGCGTGGCCCGCCGGCCCGCGATCGAGCAGGGTCTTGACGCGCTGCGCCGTAAGAAGGGCGAAGTGCGCTTTGCCGGGCTCATCGATCCCGCCAAAGCGTTGCTGGTTCCTCTGGCGCTGGCGGAACTCGGCCGCCCGGTGATCTTCGTTGTGGAATCGAACCAGCGCGCCGAGGCATTGGTAGAGCCGCTGCGGTGGTTTTATCGCGCGGTCACGGGCGAACCCGCCCGCCGCGTGGTGCACCTTCCGGCGCACGACACGTTGCCCTACGAAGGCCGCTCGCCGCATGCGGAGATTTCCGAGGCACGCGCCGTGGCTCTGTGGCGATTTGCCACCGGCGATGCGGACCTCATGATCGCACCCATACAGGCGGCGCTGTGGAAGACGCGCGATCCGCAGTTTTACCGTCATTTGGCGCGCACCATCGCCCGCGACGAGGCTATCCCGCACGAAGAGTTCCTGCAGTTTCTATTTGCCGCCGGATACGACAAGCAAACTACCTGCGAGATGCCCGGCCAGTACGCTGTCCGCGGCGGCCTCATCGATGTGTTTTCGCCCGAGGCGGCGCAGCCGGTGCGCATCGAGCTGCTGGGCGACACTATCGAATCGATTCGGGCCTTCGATCCAAACACGCAGCGCTCCACCAATCCCATGGAGCGCGCCACGCTGTTGCCTTTGGCCGAGTCGCTGCGCCGCGCCGAAGTGCTCGAGCGCGCAGGCGGACGGGGTGCGTCATCCCGCGATGATACGGACTTCCCTCCCGGTTTTTATCCTGGTTGGGAATTTCACGAGCTGCTGCTTGAGGATCGAAATGGCGTCGTCTTCGATCTGGCCGCGGACCCGGTGGTGGTCATCGACGAACCTTCCGAACTCACTGCGGCCATCGAAAAGTATCGCGAAGAGATGCAGACAGGCTTCGATGAATCGGATGACCCGCGCGCCGCGCCTCCCGACCGCTACCTGCTCAGCCCGGAGGAATGGTCGCTTGCGCTGGATCTATTCCCGAGCCTGGGGCTCGAACAACTGGGCATGGCTTCCGAGGGCGCGACGCCGTTCACTCTGCAGACGCAACCGACCCCGAGCTTTCATGGAAACGTGGCGGCTTTCATGGATGAAGCGCGCAAAAGACTGAGCGGCGGCGAGCACTTGATCGTCTCGGCGGGAAGCACAGGGGAACTGGAGCGCTTCGCGGACATCTGCCACGAATACGAACTCCCTTACCGCGTTGGCGAACTCGAAGAAAGCGCCACGATCACGCGCCTGGCTCAGGAGGAATCGGGAGCCAACGCGCCGGCGATGGTGCTAGTAAAAGCGCCGTTGGGCGAGGGAGTGGTCTTCCCGGAGGCGCAGCTCACGCTTTACGGCACGGCGGACCTGTTCGAGACTCTTCCGCCCCCGCAACGTCCGCGCGCGCGTCCGAAGACCGCCAGTTTTTTTAGCGATTTCTCGGACTTAAAGCCGGGCGATTTTGTGGTTCACGTCGATCACGGCATCGGGATGTTTGACGGCTTGCGCCAGGTGGCCGTGGAAGGCGCGTCGGGCGAGTTTATGCTGCTGCGCTATGCGGACGACGCGCGCCTCTACGTGCCGCTTTCGCGGCTCGACCTGGTACAAAAATATCAGTCGCTCGGCGGCGTGACCCCCACGCTCGACCGGCTGGGCGCCGCGGTTTGGGAAGCGCGCAAGACGCGCGTTCGAAAATCGGTGAGCGACATGGCCGGCCAGCTCCTGGCGCTCTACTCCGAGCGCAAGACGTTACCCGGCCATGCTTTTCCGACGGATTCGAACTTCCAGCGCGAATTCGAGGATGCCTTCGAGTTTCAAGAGACGCCCGATCAGCAGAAAGCAATCGACGACGTGAAGCGCGACATGGAGGCATCCCTGCCCATGGACCGCTTGCTCTGTGGCGACGTCGGCTACGGCAAGACGGAAGTGGCCATGCGCGCCGCCTTCAAGGCCCTGGGCGATTCGAAACAGGTGGCCGTCCTCGCTCCCACTACGGTGCTGGCATTCCAGCACTATCAGACATTCCGGCGCCGCTTCGCCGCCTTCCCTGTGCGCATCGAGATGCTGAGCCGCTTTCGCTCGGAAAAGGAACAGAACAAAACATTGGAGGAACTGGAGGCAAGCAAGGTGGACGTTGTGATCGGCACCCACCGGCTGCTCTCGAAGGACGTGAAGTTTCATGATCTCGGCCTTCTGGTCGTGGACGAAGAGCAGCGATTCGGTGTGGCGCACAAAGAGCGTCTGAAGGAAATGCGCAAAAATGTGGACGTGCTCACCATGTCCGCAACGCCCATCCCGCGCACCCTGCATATGTCCCTGGTCGGGCTGCGGGACATGAGCCTCATCCAGACGCCGCCCAAGGACCGTTTGGCTATTCAGACGACGGTAGCGCCCTTCAGCGAGACGCTGGTGCAGCGGGTGGTGGAGGAGGAGCTGGCCCGAAAGGGGCAGGTGTTTTTCGTTCACAACCGCGTGGAGTCCATCGATTCGCTCGCCGCGATGTTGCAACGGCTGGTTCCACGGGCGCGCATTGTGGTAGGACACGGCAAAATGCGCGAGACGGAACTCGAGAAGGTCATGTTGAAGTTCGTTCGTGACGAGGCGGACATTCTGGTTTCCACGACCATCATCGAAAATGGTCTGGATATCCCTCGCGCGAACACCATCATCATCAATCGCGCCGACCGCATGGGGCTCTCCGAGCTATACCAGCTTCGCGGACGGGTAGGCCGCTCGAACCAGCGCGCCTACGCCTATCTTCTGATCCCGCCCGATACCACGCTCACCACCATTGCCCGCCAGCGGCTGGCCGCACTCAAGGAATTCAGCGACCTTGGCGCGGGGTTTCGCATCGCAGCGCTCGATCTGGAGTTGCGCGGCGCCGGAAATCTGCTGGGCGGCGAGCAGCACGGCCACATCGAAGCGGTAGGCTTCGACCTATACTGCCAAATGATGGAGCGCGCCGTTGCCGAGCGTAAAGGCGAAGCGGTGGCGCCGGAGCGGCGCGTGACGCTCAACCTCGCCCAGGATGTCCGCATTCCGCCCGAATACATAGAAAGCGAAAACCTGCGTCTGCGCATCTATAAACGTATCGCCGGAGTCGCTTCTGACGCCGACAAGGAAGAAGTGCGCCGGGAGCTCGACGACCGGTTCGGTCCACCGCCGCCGTCCGTTGCCAATTTGCTCGATTACGCGGTGCTCAAGGCCATTGCCGAGAAGCTATTGGTAGCGTCAATTGACCGTCGCGGCGATCAAGTTGCCATCAAGTTTCACGAAGATACGCCGCTGGGCCCCGAGCGCGTTGTGAAGCTGATCCGCAAGCGGCGCGATCTGCGGCTGGACCCGAATGGCGTGCTATGGATGGGATGGAAGGGCGGATCGACGGCGGCTGCGGGCGGTATTCTTGAGGCCGTGAGAAACGTATTGCTACAACTACAAGCGTAGGGATAGAATTTTCCAAGAGAGACCCATATGAAGAAACCACTCTTTTCGCCAAGTACCGTCTTAGTGCTCAGCGCCTTATCGCTGCTCGCCGCGTCGAACGTGGCCGCACAAGCTAAGAGCACCGTGGTCGAGGACATCATCGCGCGTGTGAACAACCAGATCATTACACTGTCGGATTATCAGAAGAGCCTCGGGGATCTCGCACAGGAGGTTCAGCAGGATTGCCAAGCCTGTACCCAGGATCGCCTGATGACGGCGCTGAAAGACCGGCAGAAGGACCTGCTGCGGGATCTGATCGATCAGCAGTTGCTGATCGAGCGCGCCAAAGACATGGACACGAACGTCGAGGCCGATGTGATCAAGCGGCTCGACGAGGTTCGCAAGCAAAATAACCTGGCCAGCCTGGAGGATCTCCAGAAGGCCGTGGAATCGCAGGGCATCCCCTGGGAAGACTATAAGACCCAGTTGCGCAACCACTTGCTCACGCAGGAAGTGATTCGCCGGGAAGTCGGCAGCCGCATGGACATCGGCAGCGGCGAAGTGAAGCAGTACTACGATGCGCACAAGGACGAGTACAACCGGCCCGAGCAAGTGGCGTTGGCCGAAATCATGCTCAGCACCGATGGGAAGAGTCCCGAAGAGATCGCAGCGGTGCGCACCAAAGCGGAAGATCTCCGCAATCGGCTCACGAAGGGTGACGACTTCGTGCAGCTGGCCAAGAAATACTCCGAGGGATCGACGGCTCAGGACGGTGGCGAGCTGGGTGTCTTCGAGCACGGACAGCTTTCGCCGCAGTTGGAAGAGGCTGTGTTCAAGCTCGATAAGGGCCAGTCCACCGAAGTGATACAGACGAAGACCGGATTCGAGATCTTGAAGGTTCTCGATCACTATCAGGCTGGCTTGCAGCCGCTCGATAAGGTTTCAGGCGAAATTACCAACAAGCTTTACATGCAAAAGATGGACCCGGCATTGCGCAAATATCTTGGCGAGCTGCGGGAGGAGAGCTACGTGATGGTCAAGCCGGGGTATACGGACTCGGCCGCTGTGGCTGGCGCCACCGTAATTCAGGAAGTCGCACCGACGCCGGATGCTCCAGACAAGAAAAAATCCAAGAAGAAAACCAACGGATGAAGAAGTCTCACTTCGTTATCGATCTTTCCGACGGCCAGTCTGTCGTGTCGTTGTTTCTCGTTCGCGAAAAAGAGGTTCGCACATCCGCGCGAACGGGAAGCTCCTGGCTGCAGCTCGAGCTGGCGGACCGTACCGGGACCATCTCCGCCAAGATGTGGGACAACTTTACCGAGCTAGTTGCCACCTTCGCGCAGGACGACATCATCCAGGTGCGTGGGCGCGTAAAGCTCTACAAGGGCCAAAGGGAATTGACCCTCGAACAGATTCTGCCCGCCATCGAACGCGAGTACGAACTCGGGGATTTCCTTCCGCACACCAAATACAACGTCGACGAACTGTACGCCAAGCTGTGCGCTGCCGTCGCAGCTGTGAAGAATCCTTGGCTTAAGCGGCTGCTCTTGGACGTTATCGAGGACCCTGTTATCACGCCCCGGCTCAGACGCGCGCCCGCCGCGATGACCATGCACCACGCCTACATCGGCGGATTGCTCGAACACGTCGTCAGCCTTGTCGGGCTAGCTTCCAGCATGGCGGCGCACTATCCGGAGCTGGACGGCGACTTACTGCTCACAGGCGTGGTCCTCCACGATATTGGCAAGATAGAAGAGCTGCGCTACACGCGGGGAATCGACTACTCCGACGAGGGCCGGC
>Ga0302326_10019208_pt1 | contig 14126 bp, 7 predicted proteins | sample Palsa_T0_3_FD_202264 | JGI IMG/M metagenome (GOLD analysis project Ga0302326, IMG submission 202264) | Peat permafrost microbial communities from Stordalen Mire near Abisko, Sweden - Palsa_T0_3 | ecosystem: Environmental > Terrestrial > Soil > Palsa > Peat permafrost | place: Sweden: Abisko... | reverse complement strand
TCCGGTCGGCGACCGTGCCGAAGACCCGGTCCATCCGCGCGCCGGAGGCGAAGATCAGGTTCCGGCTGTACTCAGCCTGGTAGACCGAGTACTCGTAGCGGAACCCGCTCGCCTGCTGGTCGGCCAGGTCCAGGCCGAAGCACAGGCACGCGGTATAGATCCACCGGTCGCAGACCTGGCCCAGCCGCCCTATAGCCGCATCCTGCGACAAGGTCTCTGCGATCTGGGCCAGGCCACGCGGATCCGCGATTCCAGTAAAGCAGTTCCCCTCCTTGGTGAATCCGATCCCCGCCGCGTGCGCCTGGCAGGCGACGTACTCGTGGCCGTTGAGGATGACCTGCGCGCCGAACGGCGGGTGCCCGGACATCTTGACCGTCAGGTGCCCCCAGTCCGGGTCCATGATGTGGAACGAGTAGTGGTTGACGAACTCGGTCTTCTTCTCCAGGTTCATGATCACCCCGCCGGCGGACCGCTTCACCTTCCACACCGAGGCCCGCGCCCGCGCGACCAGGACCAGGAAGACCCCCGGGCCGACGGTGTTCTCCGCCAGGTACTGCTCGGCGATCTCGTGCTTCCGCTCCCCGGCGGCACAGAAGACAACCGGGACGCCGTGCGCCTTCCCCCACGCCTTGACCCGGCGGGCGAACCGGCCCGCCAGCCGCATCAGGTGCGCGTCATCCAGGGACTCATCCGAGTCCCCGTGCCAGCGCCGCCACCACACCCGGAACCCGCCCGGGTTATGGCCCAGCGGGTAGTACGCGTTCAGCACGATCCGGTCCACGCAGTCATACGAGCCGGTCAGCAGGTCACCGTAACGCTCCGAGAAATCATCAGCCACCCGCCGACCGTAGATCTGACCCGCAGCTCATCTCAGGACATCAGCCCAACTGCCCCGCAGGGGCCACTCCTTCCGGGCGAAGTCCCGGACGGAGCGTAGAGATCCTTGGTCGCTAGCCGCTTGCGGGTCTCCGATCGACAAAATGTTGTCTATGCGGCGGCTGAGGGTGTTTTGATGCCCAGGTCCGAGAAGAGGGCTTGCATGCTGATGCGGAGGGTCTCGTAGTCGCGGTCGATAGCGGTCCAGGTGGCGGGCTTGCGGCCCATGCGGGGACTGCGGACTCCCGCGAGAATCGGCGCGATGACGTGATCGCGCAAGGTGAGCAGGCCGACGATGACGCGGGCCGCATCTTCAGGGATCTGGTAGCGGCGTGATCTGCCGGGCTTGAGCGTCAGGTTCTTGCCCCGGAGCTTGCGGAGGTCATAGGCGGCCTGCCGGACGGTGTAGCTTTCCTGCCCGGTCATCGACCGCACCCGGGCGGCGAAGTCCGCGACGGTGAACCCGCCGGGTGCGGGGGCCAGGGCGGCCGCGGCGGCGAGCACGGCCCGGATCCGCGGCTTGTTCAGGTCGATTCCGCCGGCTCGGACAGCGCCGGCCCGGACGGGCAGCGGCAGCTCGTCGAGCAGGCCGTCGGGGATGAACCCGGTGTCGAGGCAGTCCAGCATGGTGCAGAACCGCCCCGCCATGCCGGCCAGCCGGCTGACGATGTCCGGGAACTTGCCCAGCGCCCGGCCGGTTTTCAGGGTCTTGGTGTTGTGCACGACCGCCTCGAACCGCAGCACGCGCTCGCCCTTGGTGTAGCCCTTCAGCGTCAGCAGCCCGAAATGGACCTTGAACATCGTCAGGTCGTACTTGGGTCTCTCGATCACGACTGCCAGCTTCAGCGACGGCTCGTCAGTGCCGGCCGGGCGCTGCTTCACCCCGAACAGGGTCCGCAGCGCCGGCACGTCCAGCCGGGACCGGGTCCGGTCGGCAACCGTGCCGAACACCCGGTCCATCCGCGCGCCGGAGGCGAAGATCAGATTCCGGCTGTACTCGGCCTGGTAAACCGAGTACTCGTAGCGGAACCCGCTGGCCTGCTGGTCGGCCAGGTCCAGGCCGAAGCACAGGCACGCGGTGTAGATCCACCGGTCGCAGGCCTGGCCCAGCCGCCCTGCAGCCGCATCCTGCGACAAGGTCTCTGCGATCTGGGCCAGGCCATGCGGATCCGCGATTCCAGTAAAGCAGTTCCCCTCCTTGGTGAAGCCGATCCCCGCCGCGTGCGCCTGGCACGCGACGTACTCGTGGCCGTTGAGGATGACCTGCGCGCCGAACGGCGGGTGCCCGGACATCTTGACCGTCAGGTGCCCCCAGTCCGGGTCCATGATGTGGAACGAGTAGTGGTTGACGAACTCGGTCTTCTTCTCCAGGTTCGTGATGACCCCGCCCGCGGACCGCTTCACCTTCCACACCGATGCCCGCGCCCGCGCGACCAGGACCAGGAAGACTCCCGGGCTGACGGTGTTCTCCGCCAGGTACTGCTCCGCGATCTCGTGCTTGCGGTCCCCGGCGGCGCAGAAGACAACCGGGACGCCGTGCGCCTTCCCCCACGCCTTGACCCGCCGGGCAAACCGGCCCGCCAGCCGCATCAGGTGCGTGTCATCCAGGTCCTCGTCGGAGTCGTCATGCCAGCGCCGCCACCACACCCGGAACCCGCCCGGACTATGGCCCAGCGGGTAGTACGCGTTCAGCACGATCCGGTCCACGCAGTCATACGAGCCGGTCAGCAGATCACCGTAACGCTCCGAGAAATCATCGGCCACCCGCCGACCGTAGATCTGACCAGCAGCTCATCTCAGGACATCAGCCGAACTGCCCCGGAGGGGCCACTCCTTCCGGGCGAAGTCCCGGACGGAGCGTAGGTTCTTGATCGCCTGCTCCTGCGCCTGTTTGAAGATCAGCCGAGCGCGGCTGTCCGAGAGCTGCCGGTAGGCCTCGTGGATCCACGATTCCGCAGGCGCGAGCCGGAAGTCCTCGTGCACGAGAGTGTAGGCGTCGAGTTTGTCTGCCACCGCGGCCATGACCGAGGTCGTCGTGGTCAGGTCGGTGATGTCTTCGGTGTGGTCTTTGACCGTGGTGGTCGAGGAGAACAGCGAGATGATCGAGGGAACCGCGGCGGCCGCGGCGGCGGCCAGCCCGATGGGCCCTAGTGCGGCCACGCCGGCGGTTCCGGCCACGGCGGCGGTTCCGGCCACGGCCCCGGCGCCTGGCGCGGCGACATGGGCTTCGGCGACATGCGGCAGGTAAGAGTTGAGATACCACCCGTGCGCTGGACCGGATCGCGCCAGGTCGGCCAGACGCTCACGATGGGAGACCCGTTGCTGCGGTTCGGCCAGCACCTGATTGGCGAACTCGAGGAGCTGGCGTAGGCAGGCCTTCACCGTGGTCGACAGCAAGTCACTGGTGAGCAGGTCGGTCTGCGACGTGACTAGGATGACCGGCTGCAGGATGACCGACTGGCGGTCCTGGTCCGCGCTGGTCAGCGCGGCCGCGATCTGGTTGGCGATGACCTTGGCCGCATGATTGAGCGCCGAGTGAGTCACCAGCCCGGAGAACGCCACGCCGGCCGACTTGTCGGTCACGGCGTTCGTCGCGACGCCGGTGAGATCGGGGACGAGGGCTTTGTACCTGGCCTGGGTCAGGGTGAGCTCGGACGTGGCCGCGTCGGCGGCCGCCTTGCGTGCCTTGGCCTCGTCGGCCTGGACCTGCGCCGTTTGCTCACGGGCCAGCAGGTCGGGCCGCAGCGGCGGGGAAGTGTCCGGAGTCGTCATGATTTCCCCCCTCGGGATGGAGCCGGTCGGAAGTCACCGGAGCAGGTTCCCAGTCTTGCGCGCATGGATGATCAAGAACAGGTGACGGGCGGGCGTACCGCAGCGGCGGCGCTCACGGCACGCCATAGCGGGTGCCGACGGGTCCATTGTCGTCGGCACCCTTGATCGCCGCGAGTAGCCCGCTCGCTGGGCCGGATGTGATCAGCGTAAGGCCAACTGGGCGACCCAGGAATTGGCCACACGGGTTGAGACGAATAGTGAATGGCCTGTCTCAGGACAACTGGCCAACGGGCAGGTCAGATCCATGAACAGTGGCCAGACCAGAAGAGATCTGACAGCGAGTGGGGGAACCAGACCGGGTCAAGGCGGCCGCCGCGCTACTGGCGCCACTCGATATGCATTTGCAGCTCGGGGTCGAACGGCTGCCGCATCCGCCCAGGCATCAAGGTCACGTCGCACAACAGCCGGACGATTTCCCGCTGCCGGGGCAGGGAAAGCTCTTTCCACACGCGGGCCGGGTCAGCTCCGGGGGCGCGCAGTTCGGGCAGCAGGTCGATCTGGGTGGCGTCGGCCAGGTCGGTGCTGATCTGGGCCAGCCGGGCATCGATCCGCTTGCGTTCCTGCCTCACCCCGGCCTCGGTGAGGATGTCCTCGCTCAGCAGCCGGGCCAGGTCATCCCGCTTGGCGTGCAGTTTCCTGGACTCGGCGCGCAGCGCCTGCACATCCACCTCCGGCCGGGGCTCGGGAGCGGGCAGCAGGTCAGTGATGTCGTCGCGGCCCAGCCGGGCGATCATCAGCTTGGCCATGGCCTGGTCGGCCGGGATGGCCGGGGTGGCGCAGTGTGACCCCTTGTCGCACCGGTAGGCGCTGCCCCGCTCCGGGCCGTACCCGCCCATCCCCGAAGCGTGCATCGTGGTGCCGTCATCGCAGATCCCGCACCGGGCGTGCCCGGACAGCAGCCAGCGCGGCGCGTTGGCGTTGTGCGGGTTGGTCCGCCGGGCAGGGTCGGTCAGCATGTCTGTCAGCCGCTCCCACCGGTCCGGCTCGATGATCGGCTCCAGCCACGACGACGCGTCATACTGCGCCCCGTTGCAGGTCGCCAGGCCGGCCACGTGCGAGGCCAGCAGCGCGTCCCGCAGCGATACGGCGGTGAACGGCTTGCCGGTGGTGGTCCGCATCCCGCGTGAGCGCAGGTCCGCGGCGACCGCGCGCAGCGAGATGCCCCGGTCCAGCACGTCAGTCACCGCATCCTGAAGCACCTTGGCTTCCTCGGGGACGGTGATCAGCCGCTTGGCGTGCTTGGGCGCGGCCGGGTCGATCATCCGCCCGTACGGGCGCCGGCCGCCCCAGTACGACTTGCCCGCCCACCGCTTGCGGCCGCGCTGCACCTTGTCGGAGATGTCGGCGCTGTAGTCGTGCGCGGCCCGGGCCCGCTCGCGGAACGAGCGGATCTCCTCGCGGGTGCCGCCCAGGGTGATCCGCAGCGACCCGATGCCGTCCGCGGAGTCCTCGCTCGGAGAGAACGCCGAGGCCCGGCCCACCTCGCAGGCGTCGATCAGGTCCAGGGCATCCCGCTCATCACGGGCGATCCGCGACACGTCATCGCAAATCAGCACCCGCGCCTTCCCGGTCTGCAGGTCCAGCAGAACCCGCGCGAACACTGGGCGGCGGGTCCGCATCGTCACCAGCCCTGTCGCGGTCGTGACCCGGACCGGCCGCTTGTACGCCGAAGCGGGCCGGTACCCGCCGTTGCCCGCGTCGTTCTCGATCGCCACCCGGACCCGCTCCGCGGGGACGCCCAGCCCGGCCGCGAAGTCGCGGAGCTGCTCCTCACGCGCGGCGAACGTGGTCTGGTCCTCGTCGCGGAAGTCCGACATCCGCAGGTAGATGACCGCGTCGCCGAGGATGAGCGCCTCGCCGAAGATGGTGCCGTTGCCGCTGCTCATGGTGCCTCACTCGGGGTGTCCTGCTTGTCTCCCTTAGTGTATTTGCTCCATGATTGGTCGACCCCGATCTGGCCCGCGACCTGGCCCAAGCCGCCGCCCGCAACCCCCGCTCCACCTGGTGCGTCACCGTCACCGACAGCCAGGGCCACGCCATCGGCCACGGCTGCGCCCGCCCCGCGCCCGCCAGCGGCCCCCGGCGCCCCGCCCAGCCAGGCAAACCAGGTAAACCGGGTGGCCCCGACCCGCCCGGCAGACCCCGGTTCACCTTCACCCCGGCCGGCCGGCCGGCCCGCCCGGCGGCTACGGCACCTGGCGGTTCTCCGCCGGCCTCCCCGGCCAGCGCGACCTGCTCCTCGAGATCGAGCCGATCCCCGCCGGGGACTGCGATCACCGGCACCAGGCCAACGGTCATGATCCCGGCGTCACGCTCCGGCACCTCTCCCAGGTCCGGCACGCGACCTGCGCCGGCCCCGGCTGCCGGCGCCCCGCCACCCACTGCGATTTCGAGCACAACATCACGTACGAAGCCGGGGGACGGACCTGCCTGTGCAACGGCGACCCCAAGTGCCGGCACTGCCACCGGATGAAACAAGACCCCCGATGGAACGCTGAGCACCTCCCCAGCGGCGAGGTCCGCTGGACCATGCCCTCCGGACGCCAGCTCGTCACCGAACCGACTAGGTACCCCATCTGACCGGGCTGAGAGCGCGATGATTGGCTGCAGCACGTGAGCGCCGCGACCGTCGGTATCAAGGAGACTTGCTCATGCTGAAAGCTGCGCTGAACGGTGACCGAGAACAAGGCATCCATCCTGCGCTGCCGCTTGGAGCAGGGGAGTTGGCGGCAGACGCAGCGGCCTGCGTCAGAGCCGGTGCCGCTGCTATCCACATTCATCCCCGGGACGACGATGGCTGGGAGACGCTGGCCGCCGACGTCGTAGATCAGACGGTGCGAGCCGTCCGGCTCGCCGCCGGCGTGGCGGTCGGGGTCAGCACCGGCGCATGGATCGAGCCAGACCCCAGGCGCCGAGCCGACCTGGTCTCGGCCTGGCGCGAGCCCGACATGGCGTCGGTCAACCTGAGCGAGGATGGCGCCGAGACCGTTATGCAGGCTCTGCTGGACGCCGGGATCGGCATCGAGGCCGGGATCTGGAGCGTCGATGACGCCGAACGACTCGCGGCCAGCGGCTTTGCGACGCGGGTGGTCCGAGTGCTGGTGGAGATTGTCCATCCGGTGCAGGACCCGGCGGCGGAAGCCATGACCATCGACGAGAGACTCGATCATCTGGGCATCGCCGCGCCCAGGCTCCACCACGGCGAAGAAGATGCCACCTGGCCAGTCCTGCGGCAAGCAGCCACTCTAGGACGCGACATCCGCATCGGCCTGGAAGACCCCCTGTTCTTCCCGACGGCGCCCTCGCGCCGTCCAATGAGGCACTGGTCCTGGCCGCTCGTCTTGCTGCCCTGGCCTAGAGGGCGGGCCCGGCAGGAAACTCGAACTCGAGGAAGGACCATCGTGACCGAGAACAGATCGCAGTCCCTGGCGCGCCTGGGCGTCTTCGTCGGTGAGTGGATCGTAGAGGTCCGCTTCCCTGGCGACGAGCCGGTACCGTCCATCGCCAAGGAAGGCCCGCAGGCGCGCAGCCGGTTCGAATGGGCCCTGGACCGACAGTTCCTGCTGCAGCGAACCGAGGTGCCGGTCCCCGAGGTACCCGACAGCCTGTCGATCATCAGCGTCAACCCGGCGACCGGCGCGTACACGCAGCATTACTACGACTCCCGCGGCGTGGTGCGCCTGTACGCGATGAGCCTGGCCGATGGGGTGTGGACGCTCACACGTGAGTCGGGCGACTTCTCGCCCCTGGATTTCCGGCAGCGTTTCACCGGCACCTTCAGCCCGGACGGGAACACCATCAGCGGCGCCTGGGAGAAGTGCTTCAACGGCGCCGGCTGGGAGCACGACTTCGCCCTCACCTACCGCAGGACCGGCTGACCAGGCGCCGCGCAGACCGTATCGCCGGCGCCGCGCAGACCGTATCGCCGGCACCACGCAGCCGCCTGCCGCGCCACGAAGCCGCTTGCCGGACCGCCGGGGCCCAAAGGCCCGATAATGGCACCATGCGGGGCGAAATGACGCGCGTCAAGCTGTTCGTGGCATCAGCCGTGAGCGCCGTCGCGTTCGGCGCGGCGGCGTGGCTGCTGTTCGGACCGATGTGGACGATCACCGGGGCGCTCGTCGGCCCGCTCATCGTTGTCCTCGTCGTGGCTGTCGTACACATGTACGCCACCCCCGGCGCGGCCACCTTGCTCACCAACGACCAGCCGGACGAAGCCGTCGCGCTGCTGCGTGGCGAGATGGCGAGCTGGCGGACCCTGGCCCGGATCTGGCCCAGCCAGTTCCGCGATGCGCTGGCCAGCCGGCTGATCGTCCAGTCAGGCGCGCTGCAGGCCATGAACCGGGACGAGGAGGCGCTCCGGACCGCCAACGAGGCCGTCGCGATCTACCAGGACCTAGCCGCCGAACGCCCCGGCAAGTACAGCCCGGACCTAGCCGACGCGCTCGACCACCAGTCGCGCCTGCTCGCGGCCGACGACCGCCAGGCCGAGGCGCTGGCCGCCATCCGGGTGGCGGTGCGGTTGTACCGCAACCTCGCCTCCGCCGACCCAGCGCGGTACCTGCCGGCGCTGGCCGAGTGCTTGACCTGCGAGGCGGGCTGGCTGGCCGACATCGAACTGTCCGGCGAGGCACTGGCTGCTGTCCACGAGGCCACCGACATCTGCCAGGACAAGCTGCCCTGGCAGCAGCTCCCGTCCTGTGCGGCCCGGGCCATGCTGCTCGAGGGTGAGCTTCTGTGCGGGCAAGCCCGCTACCGCGACGCGGCCCGGCTGCTGGCCAAGGGCTGGCGCCTGGCCGCCGACCAGCAAGCCGCCGACCAGCAAGCCGCCGACCAGCAGGCCGCCGACCAGCAGGACATGCTCCGGGACGCGGTGCCCGCGATCAAGACCGCCTACCGCGCCGATCCGGACCACTTCGCCACCGTATGGCAAGCCGAAACCGGCGCCGAACCCCCAGACTGGCTCAGCGCCTAGCCCTGGCTTGTTACCCGCTCAGCGGATGTACAGCTCGTCGGCCGCGTACTCGGTGAACTCGGAGTCCGCGACGATGCCGGACAGGCCGAGCGCCTGGAACGCGGGGAAGAGCTGCTCGGCCGCCCACCGCTCCTGGTGTGCCTTGGACTCCCAGACGGTCACCACGTTGAGGCCGTCCTCGTCCGTGCCGGCCGCCCAGGCGAGCAGGCCGTCGATGTCCTGGGGCGGGTTGTGCTTAGCGGCGACCATGCGGAAACCCTCGATGTTCTGGCCCTTGGTCTTGGTGAAGTGGACGTGTGCCATGACGGCCCTGCCTTTCCTCATCTGCGATCTGCGCGCAATTCGCGCTGGCAGGAGGGACGCTACGGGAAAGGCCGGATCCGGCCATCCGGGGAAACACTCATCTGGGTACTCATTCGCCGGTACTCAACGCCTGGCTACTAACGACCTGGGTACCACTCACGGGTCGGCGGCGCGTCCTTAGCCAGCCCTTCGCTGGACCACGCGGCGATCTGGCTGCGGCTGCTGAAGCCAAGCTTGACCAGGATGTGCTGGACGTGGTTCTCTGCCGTCCGTTCGGAGACGTACAGGGCCTCCCCGATCTGCTTGTTGGTCAGCCCGCGCGCGACCAGCCGGGCCACCTCGAGTTCGCGGGGGCTCAGCGGCGAGCGGACGGCCGACGTCGGCCGAAAGGCCGCGGCCCGCAGTTGCTCGATCCGCTCGGTGAACGGGACCATGCCGAGCTGTTCGGCCTCGCCTGCCGCGGCGTCAAGCGCGGCTGCGGCCTGACCCAGGTCGCCGGGAGCCTGGCGGCGGCTCAAGACCTCGGCGAGTTCGACCCGGGCTTGCACCGCGTAGCCGCGGGCGCCGTTGGCGTCGCAGATCGACGCCGCGGTGCGCAGATCCGCCGCCGCCGCGTCCGGTCGGCCCAGCGCCGCGGCCGCCAGGCCGAGCTGCAGCTCGACCGGGCCCATGTAGACCCCGGGACCTGCGCCGTTCGCGGCGTGCTGACCCCGGAACGGCTCGAACTGCGACGCCAGGAACTCGATGTCCTCCGTGCGGCCCAGGCCGATGGCGATGGGCAGCGCGTGTCCCCAGGCCGCCTTTCTCAGGGCCGGTGACGGCGCCCAGGACCGGATCGGCCCGGCCAGCGCATAGGCCGCCTCGGCGCCGGCCCGGTCGCCCTGAAACAGGCGGATGAGGGCGACGGTGAGCGCGGGGAAGATAGTGGCGGTGCCGCGCGTGGTGTCCACGGCCTCTGGCCGCACCTGCGCGGGAGCAAGATCGAACGCCTCGGCCAGACCGGACCGGTCGAGCCCGATGTGCAGGCTTGACTGGGACAAGATCACGGACAGAGCGCCGATTGCGGTCGGGTGTCCCATGTCGCTGAGCAGCTTGAACGCCTCGCGAGCCAGGCGCGCCGCCTCGGCGAAGCGCCCCGTGGCCAGCGCGAGCGTGGCCGCGTCGGCCAGCTGATGCATTCGCCCGATCGGGCCGCTCAGCCGGTCCAGGCAGGGGCCGAGGTCGGTGAGCTCACGCTGGACCTGCCGCAGCTGGCCGGTCTCGAACAAGGTGTCGATCCGCCACAGCCGGCCCCACATCTCGGCCCAGGCGCTGCCCAGGGTGTCGGCGGCCTCGAGCATCCGGCCCGCCAGCACGGTCCGCTCGGCCAGGCCCTCGGGGGCGCAGCAGGCCAGCTGGCGGGCCCGCAGCGCGTCGACCAGCGCGACCGGATCGGCCGACGCCTCGGCGGCGGTCAGCGCGTCCCGGCTGACCGGCCCCGCCCGGTCGTACTCGCCGCGGTACACCAGCGCCTGTGCGTACGCGGCGAGCACCCGGGCTCGCAGGTCGTCGGGCAGTTCGTCCCCGGCCCCGGAAAGGGCCAGGGCCTGCTCGCAGACGCGGCAGATCTCACCGTCCCACTCCGGAACGCCCGTGGCCTCCATCACCAGGGCCACCCGAGCCAGCCCCAGCCGGTCCCGCCGCCCTTCGGCACGCCGGCCGGCCTGGACCGCTACCTGCTGCGATCCCGGCAGGTCGCCGCTGCGGTGCAGCGCCGCGGCCAAGGCCAGCTCGAGCCGGGACCGGTCGTCCTCGCCGAGTTCCCCCGCACCGGCGGACAGGGCCTGCCGGTACAGGCGCACGGCCTCCTCGAACGCCAGCGCGTCCGCCGCCACGCAAGCAGCGGCCTCGCACGCCGCCACCGCCCGCGCCCGGTCACCGGGCAGCGACGCCTCGACCCGGTGCCGGGCCACCTCGGCCAGGTGCAGGCGCAGCTGCCCTTCGTACAGCGCCTCGATCGCGTCCGCCGCCGCGGTGTGCAGCCGCCGCTGCTGTGTCGCGCTCAGCCGGGCCACCACCGCCGAGCTGACCAGCGCGTGCGAGAACCGCTGATCGCCCGCACGATCGCCGGCGACCAGGAACCCGGCCCCGGCGCACTCCTCCAGCGGGCCGAGCAGGCTGAGCACCGGCCGGTCCAGCATCTTGGCTACCACCCCGGCCGAGAAACTGTTGCCGGCCACGGCGGCCGCCCGCAGTACCGCCTGGGCCTCGTCCGACAGCTGGGTGAGCCGGTACGCCGTGGCCTCGACCACCCGCCCCGGCACAGACGAACCGTCCGGCCGGATCAGCGACTGGCCCAGCTCCCGGACCAGAAACGGGTTGCCTCCGGTCTCGTCGTGCACCCGGCGGGCCTGTTCCGGCGACGCCGCCAGCCCGCCGGCGAGCAGCAGGTCCCCGACCGCCCCGGCGGGCAGGCCGCGCAGGTCCACCCGCTCGGTGTTGACCTCCGCCGACAGCCGCGCCAAGATCCCGTCGGCGGCCGAGTCCCGGTAGGTCGCGAAGACCAGGATGCGCGTCCCGCGGAGCTGGCGGACGACCTCGACCAGCAGCGCCGCCGACGCCTCGTCCGCCCACTGCAGGTCGTCGAGCACCAGCACCAGACCGCTGCCCGACGCGGCCGCGGCCAGCCGCCCGCGGACCTCGGCGAACAGCGCGAAACGCTGCGCAACGCTGGACTCGGCGCCCAGGTCGGCGGCGCCGAATATCCCCGGCCACAGGTCAGCCACGGAACCCGTATCAACCGCGGGCTCACTAAGCACCAGCCGCCACAGCCCGTACGGCGGCGAGCTGCCCTGATCGCTCGCCCGCGCCCACGCCACCGGAACGCCCCTGGCCTCCGCCGCCGCGGCCACCTCTTCGCCCAGCCGGGTCTTCCCGATCCCGGCCTCACCCGTGCACAGCACCAGCCGTCCGCGCCCGGCCAGGGCGTCGTCGAGCAGGCCCGTGACCCGCGCCAGCTCGCGGTCACGGCCCACCATAATCCGGGCCGGGTCACCCCCCACGAAGTCACCATAAGGGCCGCGAACCAGTCTTACAACGGATCAGCCAGCCGCAACGCGTGCGCCTTGGCCGCGGCCTCGCCGCGGCTGGCCACGCCGAGCTTGCCCAAGATGTTGGACACGTGCACGCTGGCCGTCTTGGGCGAGATGAACAGCTGGTTGGCGATGTCCCGGTTGCTACGCCCCGCCGCCACCAGCCGCAGCACCTCCTGCTCGCGCTCGGTCAGGCCGAAGCCATCCTCACCCGAGGCACCCGAGGCACCCGAGGCGCCCGAAGAACTGGAGACACCCAAGGAACCCGAACCGCCGAGCACGATCCGCGCTCGCCGCGCCAGCAGGCCGATCTCCTGAACCAGCGGCTCTGCGCCCAGCCCGCCGGCCAGCCCGGCCGCCACCCGCAGCCGCGCCGCCGCCCCGTCCCGGTCGCCCCCGGCCAGCGCCGCCTCGGCCGCCCGCAGCAGCACCTGGGCCCGCGGATACGGCTCGCTGACCGCCTCCCACGCCACCGCGGCCGTGTCCCAGGCACCAAGAATCTCAGCAGCACCAAGCATCTCAGCAGCACCAAGAACCCCGCAGACCTGGGCGTCGGCCGCGATGAAGGTCAGCCGGCTGGCCTGCTGGACCGGGCCGAACGTCTCCAGCTTCTCCGCGATCGTGCGCAGCCGTCCAGCCAGCCCGGCGACCTCCTCACGGAACCGCACATCCCGGGCCGCCACCACGCAAACCCCGGCCGCCGCGCTCACCAGCGGCCAGACGTACCGCGGGCTGTCGCCGGCCAGCTCGTAATCCTCGACGACCTGCGAGGCGAGCTTCACCGCCGCCACAACTCCCGTCGTGGCCACGCGCAGCGAGATCTCCAGCAGGCCGAGGGAAAGCTGGTGCTGGTCCGCGTACGGCGAGCCGCGCAGCAGCTCAGCCGCTGTCGCCGCCGCGGAAACGGCGGCCTCGATGTCGCCCCGGGCCAGCGCGATCTGGCCGGCGTAGACCGCGAGGGTGGCTCCGCGCAGCGGCAGTGAGCTGAACCGGAAATCACGAGCCAGGTCCATGGCCTCGTCCCATCGGCCCAGCGCGAACAGCGGCTCGACCTGGTTGATCACCAGCAGGCTGCGCTTGACCCGGTCGATGTAGCACTCGTCCTGGCCCGCGATGCTCTCCCGGGCCGCCTCGGCGGCCAGTTCGTGCTCGCCCGCCCCCTCGAGCAGGTGCGAGGAGTTGATCGCGGCCTTGACCACCAGCCCGTGGGCCCCGGCCCGAACGGCCATCGCTCGCGCCTGCCCGATCAGCTCGACCGGGTCGCTGCCGACGGCGGCCTGCTGCCCGGGTCCGGCCCGGAACATGGCCAGCGTCATCAGCGCGTCCGCCTCGTTTACCTCGTCGCCGGACTGGCGGGCCAGCGCCAGCGCCTCCTCGGCGTAGGAGCGCTCCATGGCCGCCACCGGCACGCAGCGCGCCGCGGCCAGCAGGATCGGGATCCGCACGGCCGGCCGGTCGGCTGGGGCGATCGCCAGCGCGGCGGAGAAGTCATCGAGGAATTCCTTGCGGCCCAGGTCCTTCCGGAAGTGGCCCCGCTTCTCCAGCAACCGCGCGACCCGGACCGGCGAAGCCGAAGGGTCCAGCGACTTGAGCGCCGAGTTGGCCAGCGCGATGCCCCGCTCGAACTCCCCGGCCTCCTGCGCCGCGCAGGTGGCTTCCTCCAGGACGCGGACGTGATCGGCGCCGATCCGCTCCGCCGCGTCCGGCACCTGGTCCCACAGCTCGAGCACCCGGGCCAGCAGCGACAGTCGCTCGGCCGGGGCCACCGCCCGGCCCGCCTGCGCCGCCGCCTGCCACGCGCTGATCAGGGCCCAGACCGAGTCGTGCGCCGCGTGCCAGTGGTGGGCCATCTCGATCGCGGCCCGGCCGGGCGGCACCAGCGATGGGTCGGCCTCGATGGCCTCGGCGAACCGGCTGTGCAGCCGGCCGTGCTCACCGGGCAGCAGGTCCTCGTGCACCGCCTCGCGGATCAGCTCGTGCCGGAACGTATAGCCCGCAGGCTGCGCGCGCAGCACGTTGGCCGTCACCGCCGGGCGCAGCGCGCTGGTCAGCGCCGCGTCATCGCGGCC
>Ga0302326_10019202_pt1 | contig 14128 bp, 15 predicted proteins | sample Palsa_T0_3_FD_202264 | JGI IMG/M metagenome (GOLD analysis project Ga0302326, IMG submission 202264) | Peat permafrost microbial communities from Stordalen Mire near Abisko, Sweden - Palsa_T0_3 | ecosystem: Environmental > Terrestrial > Soil > Palsa > Peat permafrost | place: Sweden: Abisko... | reverse complement strand
CTTGGTGATCACGCCGGCTCTGCCTGCCGCGAGCGCCGCGTGTTACCCGGGGCGAGAGAAACTACGGGAGGCGGCATGCGGCGATTTGGGTTGGCGGCGGCGATGGCCTTCGCCGTGGGCGCGGCCAGCGCGCAGACGCCGGGCGGGCCGGCCTGTGTTGCGCCAGGACCCACGCCGGCGGACAGCGAGCGGCCGGCGCCCATGCCGCCCATGCCCACCGCGCCGAAATGCGTCAACCCGCGCGGCATATCGCGCTGCCCGGAAGCGGCCGCGCAGCCCTACAGCAACCAGGTGGCCGCCTATAATTACGAGGTGCGCATGCACGCCGCCCAGGACCAGGCGTTCGTGGCGCGCCTGAACGCCTGGACCCAGCAGGTCGAGGCCTATGCCCAGTGCGAGGTCAACGCGCTCAACGCCGAGAACGAGGGCCACTGACTGAGGCCACGTTCCGGCAGCGCGGGGTGGCGCCACCCTGCCGAAGGCCGGTACACTCGCGGCAATGAGCGAGGCGCCAAGCATCGTCGTTCGGAGCGCCACGCCGGAAGACGCGCCAGCCCTCGGCCGCCTCGGCGCCCTGCTGGTCAGCCTTCACCACGGGTTCGACCCCGACCGCTTCATCGCGCCCAGCCCGCGGACCGAGCAGGGCTACGGGCGCTTCCTGGTGTCGCAACTGGGCCGCAAGGAGGTGATCGTGCTGGTCGCCGAAGAGCGCGGCGCGGTGCTCGGCTACACCTACGCCGGACTCGAGGGCAACGACTGGATGGCTCTGCGGGGGCCAGCCGGTGTGATCTATGACATCGTTGTCGATCCGGAGCGCCGGCAGGAAGGCATCGGCGGCACGCTGCTCGGCGCGACGTTGAAGGCGCTCGCCGAGGGCGGCGCCCCCCGCGTCCTGCTTTCGACCGCCAAGCAGAACGAGGCGGCGCAGCGGCTCTTCGCCACCACCGGCTTTCGACCCACGATGATCGAGATGACGCGCGAGTGGCCGCACTAGCCTAGGTCGACCGGTGCGCCCATAGCGCCCTCAATCGCCCTCGGCGGGATCTGGCCGATCTTTGTGGGCGGTCGCTGGTCGGTGGGCGAAGGCGCCTGTCCAGAAGCCCCAGAGCGCGGCCGCCAACAAAGGAAGGGTGATGAAGGCGATGGCTTTGTCTTCGCGCCAGCGCACGATGGTGAGGACGTCGAAGACGATCACCGGGCTGATGATCAGCGTCATGAAGACGGCCCATGCGATCCCGAAAATAGAGGGGCGAGCGGTCATTTGCGATGCCGTGCCGCTAGTTTCGCCAACGAGCGCGAGCTTGTCATATGGCCGGCTGGAGCGCTCTCCAAATCCCGCCGGGTTGTCGAGCCTCAATAGGCGGCGCGGACCAGCTAGACCAGACAGCCACCTCTCCGGGCCAGCCTCGCCCAGGTCAGATCGACCCCAGGGTCTTCAACCGGGCCCGGGGGTGGATCTCGTTCTGGCTCAGGACCACGGTCTGGCCGCGGAAGCGCTCGACGATGGAGCGGATGTAGGGGCGCACCAGAGGGCTGGTCAGCAGCACCGGGCTCTCGCCCTGCAGGGCGGCGCGCTCGAAGGTCTCGCGGACGGCGCGGATGAACTCCTGCAGCTTGGAGGGGGCCAGCGCCAGCTGCTTGTCGTCGCCATTGCCGATCAGCGCCTCGGCGAAGGCGGCCTCCCAGTCGGGCGAGAGGGTGATGATCGGCAGGGCGCCGTCCTCGCCGCGGTTGGCCCAGCAGATCTGCCGCCCCAGCCGGCCGCGCACCTGCTCCACCAGGCCGACGATCGAGGCGGTGTGAGGCGCGGCCTCGGCTATGCCTTCCAGGATGGTCGGCAGGTCGCGGATCGAGACCCGCTCGCGCAGCAGCGCCTGCAGCACCCGCTGCACCGTGCTGGCGGTGGAGACGGTGGGGATCAGGTCCTCGACCAGCTTCTTCTCCTCGGCCGAGAGGTCCTTCAACAGCTTCTGCACCTCCGCGTAGGAGAGCAGGTCGGCCATGTTGTCCTTCAGGATTTCGGTCAGGTGGGTGGTCAGCACCGTGGCCGGATCGACGGTGGTATAGCCGCGGAACGCCGCCTCTTCGCGTAAGGACTCGTCGATCCAGGTGGCCGGCAGGCCGAAGGCGGGCTCGCGGACGTGTTCGCCGGGCAGCTCCACCTGGCCGCCGCGCGGGTCCATGGCCATCAGCTTGCCCAGGCGCACCTCGCCCGCGCCGATCTCCATCTCCTTGATGCGGATGGCGTAGCCCTGGTTGGCCAGGCGCATGTTGTCGAGGATGCGCACCGGCGGCATCACGAAGCCGTATTCGCCGGCCAGGGTCTTCCTCAGCGCCTTGATCTGGTCGGTGAGCCGGCGGCCCTCCAGGTCGTTGATCAGGTGCAGGAGGCCGTAGCCGAGCTCGATCTTGACGTCGTCGATGGCCAGGCTGGCCGAGATCGGCTCCTCCTTGGCCTCAGCGGCGGCGGCCTTGGGCGGCTCGGCCTTGGCCTTGATCGACGCCTGCGAGCGGCGCCAGGCCAGCACCCCGGCGCCGATCGAGAGGCCGGCGAAGGGGATGATCGGCATGCCGGGGACGAGGGCCAGCACGCCGGAGGCGGCCGAGACCATGCCGAGGGCGACCGGGTTCATGGCCAGCTGCATCACCAGGGCCTTGTCCGCGGCGCCCTCGACGCCCGACTTGGACACCAGCAGGCCGGCCGCGATGGAGATCACCAGCGACGGGATCTGGCTCACCAGCCCGTCGCCGATGGACATGATGGTGTAGCTGGAGAAGGCCTGGTCCAGCGGCAGCTTGTGCTGCACCACCCCCACCAGGATGCCGCCGACCACGTTGATGGCCACGATCATCAGGCCGGCCATGGCGTCGCCGCGCACGAACTTGGACGCGCCGTCCATGGCCCCGAAGAAGGTCGATTCCTGCTCCAGTTCCTTGCGCCGGGTTTTGGCGGTCTCCTGGTCGATCAGGCCCGACGACAGGTCGGCGTCGATGGCCATCTGCTTGCCGGGCATGGAATCGAGGGTGAAGCGGGCCGCCACCTCGGCGATCCGCGAGGAGCCGCGTGTCACCACCACGAAGTTCACGATCACCAGAATGGCGAAGATGATCACGCCGATGACGAAGTTGCCGTGCATCATCAGCTCGCCGAAGGCCTGGATGATGTGGCCGGCGCCGTCGGTGCCCTCGTGCCCGTGGCCGAGGATCAGCCGGGTCGAGGCGACGTTGAGTCCCAGCCGGAACAGCGTCGCCACCAGCAGCACGGTGGGGAAGGCGGTGAATTCCAGCGGCTTCTTGATCAAGAGCGAGGTCATCAGGATGAGGACCGCGCTGGTGATCGACATCGCCAGCAGCATGTCGAGCAGGAACGCCGGGATCGGCAGGATCAAGAGGACGATGATCCCGACGATGCCCACCGCCAGGGCCACTTCGCCACGCGCCACCCAGCCGAAGATGTGCCGGAGGGACGGCCGTTCGCCGGCGACCTGCAGGGCGACGTCAGCCATGCGGGCGGAAGGTCTGGGCGACCAGCTGGCCGACGGCGGCGATGGCGGCCTCGCGGGCGTCGGATGAGGCGGCCTCGGCGCCGGTGAGGTAGCAGGCGATCACGATCGGGCCGGCGGGCGTCCAGGCGACGGCGATGTCGTTGGCGGTGCCGTGATCGCCGGTGCCGGTCTTGTCGCCGACCCGCCAGCTGGCCGGGAGCCCGGCGCGCAGGCGCTTGCCGCCGGTCTGGCCGGCGACCATCCAGCCGATCAGCCGATCGCGGTAGCGGGGCGCCAGGGCGTCGCCCAGCAGCACCGCGCGCAGGTCGGCGGCCATCGCCGCCGGCGTGGTGGTGTCGCGCGGATCGCCGGGGACCGCGTCGTTGAGGGTCGGCTCGTTGCGGTCGAGGCGGCTGGCGCCGTCGCCGAGGCCGCGCACATACCGCGTCCAGCCCGCCGGGCCGCCGATCGCGGCCAGGATCAGGTTGGCGGCGGTGTTGTCGCTGAGCTCCACCGCCGCGGCCAGCAGGTCCAAGAGCCGCAGGCCGCCCTCGGCCACGTGCGCCTTGGTCACCGGCGCGTAGCTCAGCAGGTCAGCTTCGCCGTAGCGCACGAACGTGTCCAGCCGCAGGACCCCGGCCTGCACCCGCCGCAGCGCCGCGGCGGCGGCCATGGCCTTGAAGGTGCTGCACATCGGAAAGCGCTCGTCCGCCCGGTGCGCCAGCCGCGCGCCGCTGGCGACGTCCAGCGCCATGACGCCCAGCCGCCCGCTGACCTGGGCCTCGATGGCGCCGAGCCGGTCGGCGGCCAGCGCCGGGCCGGCGCAGAGGCTGGCGGCCGCGCCGGCCAGGACGGCGCGACGCGATGCGTCAGGCCGCACTGCTCGCCCCCATCTGCGGCGGCGGCACGGCGACGCCGGAGTCGGAGTATTCCTTCAGCTTGTTCCTCAGGGTACGGATCGAAATGCCGAGGATGTTGGCGGCGTGGGTGCGGTTGCCGAGGCAGTGGCTGAGGGTGTCGATGATCAGCTGCTGCTCCACCGCCGCCACGGTCTGGCCCACCAGGCCGCGGGTGACCGCCTCGGCGGCCATGGAGGCGGCGCGGGCGGTTTCGGCGGCCGGCGAGGCCGGCATCGGCGCGCCGTCCGGCAGCCGGATGGCGAACTCCTCGATCTCCGGGCCGGTGGAGAGCAGCACCGCCCGGTGCATGGCGTTCTCCAGCTCACGCACGTTGCCGGGCCAGCGGTGCGTCAGCAGCCGCTGGCGGGCGACCGCCGAGAGCGGGCGCTCGGGCATGCCGTTGGCCTTGGCGTACTTCTTCACGAAATGCTCGGCCAGGGCCACGACGTCGCCTGGCCGCTCGCGCAGCGGCGGCAGGCGCAGGTTCACCACGTTGAGCCGGTAGAGCAGGTCCTCGCGGAAGGTCCCGTCGCGGACGCCCTGGGCGAGATCGCGGTTGGAGGTGGCGATCACCCGGATGTCGACCCGCACCGGCTTGCCGCCGCCGACCCGGTCGATCTCGCGCTCCTGCAGGGCGCGCAGCAGCTTGGCCTGCAGCCGCCCGTCCATCTCCGAGATTTCGTCCAGCAGCAGGGTGCCGCCGCTGGCTTCCTCGAACTTGCCGATCCTGCGGGCCACGGCGCCGGTGAAGGCGCCCTTCTCGTGGCCGAACAGCTCGCTCTCCAGCAGGTTCTCGGGGATGGCGGCGCAGTTCACCGAGATGAACGGCCGGGCCGAGCGGCGCGACTTGGAGTGGACGTAGTGGGCCATCACCTCCTTGCCGACGCCGCTCTCGCCGGTGATCAGGATCGAGGCCTCGGACGGCGCGATCTGGTCGGCCAGGACGATCACCGACTGCATGGCCGGGTCGCGCGCCACCAGCGGCCGCTGGTCGTCGGCCACCGCCGCCAGCACCGCGGCGATCAGGTCGGCCTCGGGCGGCAGCGGGATGAACTCCTTGGCCCCGGCCCGGATGGCGTCGGCGGCGCGCTTGGGATCGGCGCCCACCCCGCAGGCCACCACCGGCACCCGGATTCGCTCGGCCTCGTTGGCCGCGATCAGGGCGGCGATGTCGAGCTCGTAGTCGACCATCAGCAGGTCTGCGCCCTGGCCGGCCCGCAGGGCGTAGGTGGCGGCCTCGCAGGTCTCCACGTGCGCCACCTTGGCGCCGGCGGCCATGGCGAGCTTCACGGCCCCGGAAAGCTGTCCGCTCAGGCGCCCGACGACTAGCAGCCGCATGTCATTCTCCCTTCAATACCGGACCCGTGACTCACGCCGCGGAGTCCCCGTCCTTGATGATCTCCGTCATGGTCACGCCCAGGCGGTCTTCGACCACGACCACCTCGCCGCGGGCGACCAGGCGGTTGTTCACATAGATGTCGATGGCCTCGCCGACCTTGCGGTCGAGCTCCAGCACGCTGCCCTGGCCCAGCTGCAGCAGTTGCGCGACCGAGAGGTGGGCGCGCCCCAGCACGGCGGAGATGTTGACCGGCACGTCGAAGACCGGCGCCAGGTCGCTGGCGGTCTTCTCCTCGTGCTCGCCGGAGGCGGCGCCCACCAGGCCGGAGGAGCCGAACTCGTCGAGTCTCAGGTCGTTGTTGGCCATGGGGCGCCTATCGTGAGGGTTGGTCGGGAGCGGGAAGGGCGAGGGCTTCGGCGTGCAGGCCTTCGGCGGCGAGCGCGCCCTCGAGCGCTTCGCAGACGCGCCCGGCGGCGCCCGCCGGATCGAAGGCGGCCGAACCGTCGCCCCAGTCGAACACGAAGGCGGCCTTTGCGATGCCCGGCTCGGCCCGGGCCAGGATCTGGCCAGGATAGCCGATCGCCTCGGCGGTCTCGCTGAGGGCGGCCTGCAGGCGCTCGACCAGATCAGGGTGGGCGCGCAGGGTGAGCCGCGGCGTCGCCTCCACCTCGCGGGCGAGGGCGGCCAGGGCGGCCTGCAGCGGGGCTTCCGGGAAGCGGTCGCAGGCGGCGTCGGCGATCTGCCGGGCGCAGGCCAGCGCCAGCTCGGCCGCGCCGGCGCGGTGCTCGTGGGCGGCGGCCGCCAGGGTCGGCAGCGCAGCCCGGGCGGCGTCGGCGATCTCGGTGAGGGCGCGGGCGGTCTGGGCCTCGATGCGGGCCATGGCGCTGGCCATGCCCTCGGCCCGCGCCCGCTGGGCCAGCTCCTCGGTCTCCTCGGCGGTGTAGAGGCGCTTGTAGGCGTTGGCGCTCGCCGGCCGGGCGCCGTCGAACTCGGTGTCGAAGGTGAACCGGCGATGCGGCGCTTGAGGGGGAGTGTCGGTCATCAGTAGATCAGCTCATCGTCGCCGCCGGCGCCGGCCAGCATGATCTCGCCCTTGGCCGCCAGGTCCTTGGCCACCTGCACCATGGCCATCTGGGCCGCGTCGACGTCGCGCAGCCGCACCGGCCCCATGCTCTCCATGTCCTCGCGCATGATCTTGGCGGCGCGCTCGGACATGTTGGAGAAGAACATCTCGCGCAGGGCGTCCGACGCGCCCTTCAGCGCCAGGCCCAGCTGGTCCTTCTCCACCGCCCGCAGCAGCGTCTGCACGCCGCCGGGATCGAGCTTGGACAGGTCCTCGAACACGAACATCAGGGCGCGGATGCGCTCGGCGCTCTCGCGGTTGCGCTCCTCCAGCGCGGCGATGAAGCGGCTCTCGGTCTGGCGGTCGAACGAGTTGAAGATCTCGGCCATCATCTCGTGGCTGTCGCGCTTGGAGGTGCGCGCCAGGTTGGACATGAACTCGGTGCGCAGAGTCTGCTCGATCTTGTCGAGGATTTCGCGCTGCACCGGCTCCATGCGCAACATGCGCATCACGCACTCGAGCGCGAAGTCCTCCGGCAGCGCCGCCAGCACCCGCGCGGCGTGCTCGGACTTGATCTTCGAGAGGATCACCGCGACGGTCTGCGGGTATTCGTTCTTCAGGTAGTTGGCGAGCACCGCCTCGTTCACGTTGGCGAGCTTGTCCCACATGGTCCGACCGGCGGGGCCGCGGATCTCCTCCATCAGGCCGTCGACCTTGTCCTGCGGCATGAAGGCGGCGAGCAGCTTCTGAGTCTGCTCGTACGAGCCCATGATCGCGCCGCCGCCTGACATGCCGGAGACGAACTCCACCAGCAGGTCCTCGACCACCGCCGAGGACACGTTGCCGAGCCCGGCCATCGCCTGCGAGACCTCCTTGATCTCCTCCTCGTCGAGCGCGCGCCAGATGGTGGCGTGGTCCTCGCCGAGCGACAGCAGGATCACCGCCGCCTTCTCCGGGCCGGAGAGCCGCCCCGCGTCGGTGATCGACTTCTTGCCTGAGCGCGGCGCCAAGGTCATGCCGACTCATGCAGCCAGGTGCGGAGGATCGCGACCGATTCCTCCGGGTGCTTGTTGACGAATTCCGAGACCCGCTTGACCGACGAGGCTTTCACCTGGCCCTCGATGCGGGCGATGTCGATGCCGCGGTCGGCCTCCGGACTGGGCAGCGCCAGCGGCTGGCCGCTCGCCTGGTCCACGGCCACGAGCTGGCCGCCTTCGGCGGTCACCACCCGAACCGTGGCCGCGCCGCCGCCGCCGGAGGGAACGAGGGCGTTGCTCATCGCCGCCGCGCCGGCGGCTGCCGAGCGGATCATCGGCCGCAGCACGAAGAACAGGATCAGGATCGCGACCAGGCCCAGGATGCCCAGCTCGACCATGCGCATGATGTCGTTCTTGTCGAAGTTCATGCCGCCGGCGGCGGTGACGCCCTCGCCGTCGGCGGCGGCGGGGAACTGCTCGTTGATCACCTGCACCTGGTCGCCGCGATCGGAGGAGAAGCCCATCGCCGCCTTCACCAGGTCGGTGAGGTGCTGCATCTCCTCGGCGCTGCGGGGCGTGTAAGGGCCGGGCTTGCCATCCTTGCCGGGGGCGGTGGTCCCATCGATGGCCACGGCCACCGAGAGCCGCTTCACCGTGCCCGGCTGCTGCACCTGGGTGGTGACGGTCTTGGAGATCTCGTAGTTGGTGGTCGATTCGGTGCCGGTGTTCTCGCTGCCGGGGGCGCCGCCGGCGCTCGAGGCGGTGTTGGTGGCGCCGGGCACGTTGGTGGAGGCCGACGCGGCCCCGTTGGCGCTGCCGCCGCCCCCGTCGTGGGCGCTGGTCTCGTTGGTCTGCTCGGAGCGCACCACCTGGCCGTCCGGATCATACTTCTCTTCCTGGGTGGTGACCTGGGCCATGTCGACGTCGGCGCTCACCTGCACCCGCACCTTGCCGGGGCCGACGACGCCCTCGATCAGGTTCTTGATCCGCGCCGCGACGGCGTCCTCGATGGCCGCCCTGGCGTCCTCGGCGGCCTTGCCGCCCAGCGACGAATCGCCTTCGGCCGACAGCGTCTTGCCGTGCTGGTCGATGACCGCCACGCGCTCAGGCTTCAGGTTGGGCACCGCGCCGGCCACCAGGTTCTGCACCGCGCGGACCTGGTCGAGCGAGGGCTCGCGGGCGCCAATGCCGATGGTGACCGAGGCGGACGGCTGATCGGTGGCGTCCTGGAACAGCTGCCGCTCCGGCAGCACCAGGTGCACCCGCGCAAAGGTGACGCCGTCGAGGGAGCGGATGGTGCGCGCCAGCTCGCCCTCGGTGGCGCGCTTCATGTTGAGCTGCTGGACGAAGTCGGTCTGGCCCAGCGCGTTTTGCTGGTCGAAGATCTCGTAGCCGACCGAATCCGAGGTCGGCAGGCCCTTGCCGGCCAGCATCAGCCGGGTGCTGGCCACACGGTCGCGCGGCACCATGATGGTCGAGCCGTCGCCCTTGACCTCGTACTTGACCCCGGCCTGGTCGAGCGCCTGGGTGATGGAGCCGGCTTCCTTGAGGTCCAGGTTGGAATACAGCAGGCCCATCGGCTGGGCCGCCAGGTTGAGCACGATGGCCAGCACCAGCGCCGCGCCGCCGCCGCCCACGCCGAGGAGCACGGCCAACCGACCGACGCCAAACCGCTGCATTGCCGCAAAGAAGGAGTTCACGTGGTGACGCCCGAGTGCTGCCCGACCCCGCGGCTCGGCCTTCTAGGCGCCCGTCGCTAGGCAGGATTTACCCAGTGCAAGGTAAACGACGCGTTTAAGCTTGGGTTAGGAGTGGAGACAGTTTGACGCAGATGGATGAGGCGTTCGCCGCCGCGCGGGACTCGACCCTGGCGGCGCTGGAAGAGGTCGCTGGGCGCGATGCGCGGATCAGGGCGCTTTGGCTGCAGGGCAGCCTCGCGGCCGGCGGCGCCGACGCCTTCTCCGACATCGACGCCTATGTCGCGGCGCCCGATGACGCCTTCGACGCGCTCTGGAGGGATCGCGCGGCCCTGCTGGAGCAGCTTGGCGGCGCGCTCGCCTGGTCGGACGCGGCCGTCCCGGGGCTGAAGGCCGTCCATGCGCTGATGGCCAACGGCGCGCGGCTCGACCTCTTCTTCGAGAAGGCCGGCGCGGTGGCCGAGGCGAGGCGTCCGGCAGTGAAGGTGATTGTCGACAAGGACGACCTCGCCGGCCGGCTCCAGACCGGCTGGCAGGCGCCGGCCGCCCAGGTCGCCCGCATCCTGCAGACCATCATCCGCATGACCCGCCAGGGCGCGGTCTGGCCGCTGCGCGTGCTCGGCCGCGGCCAGTGGCCGATGCTGGCGGCGATGGAGCTCGACCTGATCAACCGCCAGCTGGCGCAGCTGATGGCGGTGCGCCACGACGCGGGGAACTACTACAAGAACCCGAACTCGATCTCGCTACTGCTGACGGCGGCCGAGCGCGCTCGGCTTGAAGCGCTGACCGCCGACGCGCTCGCCGCACTGGCGGCTCGCGACCTCGCGGCGCTGAAGTCCGTGCACCTGCAGGTGCAGGACGGCCTCGTCGCCGAAGGCCGCGCCGCCTGCGCCGCGCTGGGCTGCGACTATCCGATCAGCGATGCGAACGAGCGGGCGGTCCGCGCCTTGGTGGAGCGGGCCTGGCCGGTCGGCTAAGCTCGGTCGCATGATCCTGCCCACCGCCGACGGCGTCCGCGCCGCGCTCGACCTGATCGATCCGGTCTTCCTCGCAACCCCGGTGCGGACCTCGGCGGCGCTCGACCGACGGCTGGGCGCCGAGGTGGTGTTCAAGGACGAGACCGCCAACCCGATCCGCTCGTTCAAGGGCCGCGGCGCCTGCGCCTTCGTGGCCGGGCGCACGGCGGGCGAGACGCTGGTCTGCGCCTCGGCCGGCAACTTCGGGCAGGGCCTGGCCTACGCGGCGGGCCAGGCGGGGATGACCTGCGTGGTGTTCGCCGCCCGGTCCGCCGTCCAGGTCAAGCTGGAGGCGATGGCGCGGTTCGGCGCCGACGTGCGGCTGGCGGGAGACGACTTCGACGCCGCCAAGACCGCCGCGCGCGAATTCGCTCGCAGCGCCGGCGGTGTCTTCGTCGAGGACGGGGCCGAGATCGCGATCGCGGAGGGCGCCGGCACCATGGCGCTCGAACTGACCGAGGTCGGAGGGGTCTTCGACCAGGTGATGGCGCCGCTGGGCAACGGCGCGCTCGCCTCCGGCATCGGCACGTGGATCAGGCACGCGCTGCCGGCCGCGCGGGTGACGGCCGTCGCGGCCGGCGGGGCGCCAGCGATGGCCCTGGCGGTGCGGACGGGGGATATCGTCACCGGCGAGCGCATCGCCACCATCGCCGACGGGGTCGCGGTCCGCGTCCCGGTTCCCTATGCGGTGGCGTGCGTGCGCCAGGTCGTCGATGACGTGGTGCTGGTGGACGACGACCACATCAGGACGGCCATGGCGCTGCTCGTCGAACACCTGGACCTCACGGTCGAGCCGGCCGGCGCCATCGGGCTGGCGGCGCTGCTCAGCCAGCCGGAGCGATGGCGCGGACAGCGCATCGCCGTTCCCCTCTGCGGCGGCAACGTGGATCCGCGCGGCGCCTGAAACGGAAGCGGCCGCGCCTCCGGGGGGAAGACGCGGCCGCGAGTGTCGCTAGCCCTTGGGGGGAGGGATTTAGCGATACTGCTGGAGGCGGGTGGTCCGAAGTCCGGCCATTCCGTGTCGGTCGATCGACTGCTGCCAGCCGAGGAACTCCTCGTTGGTCAGCGAATAGCGCTCGCACGCGTCGTCCAGGGAAAGCAGTCCGCCGCGGACGGCCGCCACCACCTCGGCCTTGCGGCGGATCACCCAACGCTGGGTGTTGGGCGGCGGCAGGTCGGCGAGCGTCAGCGGCGCACCGGTCGGCCCGATCACGTAGCGCTCTCCGCGGCTGTTCGTGCGCTGCTGTTGCAACATGGCTTTACGCCCTTCTCACCATCACCGATGGCGTGGGACGATAGAGCGTTTGAAATAACGGTGGCTTAAGGGCAATGGTTAATTTGGGTCTAACCATTGCAACCTCGGCAATAGATTATCAACAGAAAGATTTCGTCCACTTTTGTTAACTTCCAGTGAAGCGCAAGTCTTATTGGATGATATTCAGTAAGTCTTGCATCATCTGATTGGCGGTGGTGATGATCTTCGACGATGCCGAGTAGGCGCTCTGGCTGGTGATCAGATCAGTCAGCTGCGATGACAGGTCGACGGTGGAAGCTTCCAGCGTAGACGGATCGATCTGGCCCGCGCCGCCCGTGCCGGGCTGTTCCAGGGTGAAGGTGCCGCTGTTCTGGGAGACCTGGAACGCATCGCCGTTCACCGCGGTCAGGCCGTCCGGATTGGGGAAGGTGGCGACCGCGACCTGGGCCAGGTTCTGGGTGACGCCGTTGGAGAAGATCGCGGTGACGATGCCGCTGGAGTTGATCTCGATGTTGGCCAGGTTGCCGAAGGCGGTGCCGTTGGTGTTGATCGACTGGGTCACCGACTGGCTGTCGAGCTGGGTGAGGCCGCCGGTGCTGCCGCTGCCGCCCGCCAGGTTCAGCGTGATGTTCTGGGCGGCGACGCCGAGCGAGGCGGCCCAGTTCACGGCGCCCGCGCCCGGCGCGGCCGCGGCCGAGGCGCCCAGCGCGATCGTCGGATTGGCGGGATTGGCGAACAGGGTGTCGCTGGCGACCTGCCCGGTGGGCGAGAAGGTGATCGCGCCGGTGGCGATCTGGCCATTGGAAAGGCCGGCGCCGTCGACCACGTCCGAGGCCGGCACCGCCACCAGCTCCGCATACCACTGGTTGGGCGTGCTGCTCTTCAGCAGGTCGAGCTGCACGGTGTGCTGGCCGCCCTGCGAGTCCGAGATCGGGATCTGGATCGAGTAGTCGGGCTTGGTGCCGGTGGCGTTGTCGCTGTCATACATCGCCATGCTGTTGGCCACCGGATCGTAGGCGCCGGCCCCCGGCGGGGTCTGTGCGGCCGCGGTGGCCGCCGCCGAGATCGCCTGGCCGGAATCGAGGTTGGCGCTCACGCCCACCGTCGTGGTCGGCTCCACGGCGCCGCCCACCTGCGAGACGTTGATCGGCTGCAGGCTGGCCAGGTCCGACGGGTTGGGGGTGATGACGCCGGCGGAAGTGGCCAGCCAGCCCTGCAGGATGAGGCCGGCGCTGTTCTGCAGGAACCCCTGGTCGTTGGGCTGGAACGAACCGGCGCGGGTGAACAGCGCCGGCGTGGTCGTCGAGACGTTGGTGGGCTGGTTGGTGGTGACGAAGAAGCCCTGGCCGGAGATCGACAGGTCCAGCGGCGAGCTGGTCTGGGTCAGCTGGCCCTGCTGGTTCACCAGCTGCTGGCTCGAGGCTATCACCCCGCCCGCGGCCTGGGGCGAATCGGAGGCCGCCGAGGTGACCAGGCTCTCGAAGTCGGTCTCGCTCTGCTTGAAGCCGACGGTGTTCACGTTGGCGATGTTGTTGGAGATGGTCGAGAGGGCCGCCGAGTTGGCGACCAGCCCGGCGACGCCGGACTGCATTGCACTGTTGAGGCTCATGGCCTGGATCCTTCGCTTGAACTTGGGTGTGGGTTAGCCGCCGCCCAGGAGGGAGGCGAGCGAGTTGGCGTTGCTGGTGACGCTGGTGAGGGAGCTCAGCGGCACCTGGTTGGAGCCGACGGTGAGCATGGTCTGGCCGTTGGTCTGGGTGACCGCCGTGACCGTCCCGGTGATCGGCGCGGCGGTGGAAGTGGCGCCGGGCGCCGTCACCGTATCGCCGATCAGGTTGGCGGCCGCGCCGACGCCGGTCTGCTGGCTGACCAACTGCTGCAGCAGCTGGTTGGAGAGCAGTTGCTGCTCCACCCCGGTCATCTGGGTGATCTGTTCGGTGAACTGGTTGGTGTCCAGCGGCGAGGTGGGATCCTGGTTCTGCAGCTGGGTCGTCAGCAGCGTCAGGAAGCTTTGGAAATTGCCCGCCAGGGACGCCAGGCCGTTGTTGACGCTGAGCTGGCTGGAGGCGGCCGAGCTGGTGGCGTTCGCGCCCGAGTTCGAGCTCGTGGGGGTGGGGGAATAGGTCCCCCCGGTATTGGTCGGCGCGACGGCGTTGGTAGTCATGGCCGGTCCTTCAGATGGTGATGTCGAGGCCGCCGGCGCGGGTGCGGCCGGAGGCTGAGGGTGAGATCGCAGCGTCCGCCGCATCGGCGGCGGGGACGGACGCGGCGTAGGATGGGCCGGCGCTCTGCGGCGCGGCGCCCCCGCCCTGGCCGCCGCCGGAGGTGAAGCTGAGCCCGCCTTGCGAGACGTTGAGCCCGGCCTGCTGCAGCGCCTGCTGCAGGTCGCCGGCCCGG
>Ga0302326_10019201_pt1 | contig 14128 bp, 6 predicted proteins | sample Palsa_T0_3_FD_202264 | JGI IMG/M metagenome (GOLD analysis project Ga0302326, IMG submission 202264) | Peat permafrost microbial communities from Stordalen Mire near Abisko, Sweden - Palsa_T0_3 | ecosystem: Environmental > Terrestrial > Soil > Palsa > Peat permafrost | place: Sweden: Abisko... | reverse complement strand
AATATCTAACGTATCTGTGTTATTGCCGATGCCGGGGATGTGTCCGGAGCCAACGGGTTTTCCATTGATCGAAAGCGTAATCACCCCTCCTACAAGTCGTGCAGGCTGGAAGGGAACAGCCGACTGATCCGGAGCAGGAGTGTCAGTGGTGAACTCTACCGCAACCGTCACCTTGCCTGCGGGTAATGGTTCCGCAGAGACGACTTTCCCCACACGCTGCGCGTTGATGTTGCTCTCGTAAATCAGCGTGCCGTTCTTTGTGTAGAGGGTGAAGCCGCCATAACGCCCGCCTTGTGCGACGATCACACCGGTGGCTCCGTTTGCAGGCACATTCAGATCGGCCGTGATCACGTGCGCTCGCTGCGACACGCGTGGAGCAGAGATTGCTGGAATGGGCTGCTGTCCACTGCGATATAAGAATGAGGTCTTGCCATTGGTGACCAGCGGCAGCCCATCATTGCGAAGGGGCTCGAGTGGGTAAACGTGATTCCGCTGCGCCTCCGCTTCAAACAGATCCTCCATTTCCTTCAGCTTGTCGGGATATTGCGCGGCGACGTCGTGCGCTTGGCTGTAATCGTCGTCGAGGTGGTAGAGCTCCCACGGCCGTGACTCCGGCGCGGAGTTGAATGGCGATCTGTCGGTGGGCCACGGCAAATGATTGAACGATCCTGCCCACCAGCCGTCTTTGTAAATTCCGCGGCTGCCCAGCATTTCGAAGTACTGCACTTTGTGCTTACTTGGCGCGTCGGGATGATCGAAGGTATAGGCGAAGCTCACGCCTTCAATGGGCGATTGCCGGACTCCATTTACTTCAGTCGGCGGCGTGATCGACGCGAGTTCGTAGATGGTCGGCGCGATATCGTTGACGTGAGTGAATTGGTTGCGCACTCCGCCCGTTTGCATGAGGTGGCCGGGCCATGAAACGATGAGAGGATCGCGCGTGCCACCGAGGTGAGAGGCAACTTCTTTCGCCCACTGGAACGGCGAGTTGAGCGCCCACGCCCAGGCCGTGGCGTAATGATTCAAGAACATTTCGCCGCCGAGATCGTCGATTCGTTCGAGACGATCAGACACGCTCGGAGCCTTCCCGTCGACGCCAACAGCATCGCGGCCCTCGTAACCCCCTTCAGCGCTGGCTCCGTTGTCGCCGGGAATGTAGAAAACGACTGTGTCTTCCGTATGTCCATCGGCGCGGATGCCGGCCAGAAGCCGGCCAACTTCATAGTCTGTCTGCTCGAGAAAACCGGCGTAGACTTCCATTTGCCGCGTCACCAGCCTCTTCTGGTCGGGTGTAAGGGAATCCCAGGCGGGAATTTCTTTCGGCCGGGGCGTGAGCTCGGCGTTGGCAGCAATCACGCCGAGTTGCTTCTGGTGTTCGAACGAGCGCGCGCGGATCACATCCCATCCCTCATCGAACTTGCCTTTGTATTTCGCGATCCATTGTGCGGGCACATGGTGAGGCACATGGGTCGCTCCGGTCGCGAAGTACAGGAAGAAAGGTTTTTCCGGCACGAGAGCATCGTGCCGGTGCACCCATCCAATGGCATCATCGGCAAGATCGGTGGTCAAATGGTCGCCGGAACGCCGTGTTGTGAGCGGGTTGACCGGTAGCGTGTTGCGATAAAGCGTCGGCTCCCACTGACTGGTTTGCGCGCCAAGGAAGCCGTAGAAGTATTCAAAGCCGAGTCCTGTAGGCCAGCGATCGAAAGGCCCCGCAGCAGTTACCTCCCACGTTGGCGTGTTATGCCACTTGCCGAAGGCGGCGGTGCTGTAGCCGTTGTCTTTCAGCACCTCGGCCACGGAAGCGGATTCTCGCGGCCACAGCGAGTTGTATCCGGGATATCCGGCTGCCAGTTCGGCAATATTGCCGAAAGCCATTTGATGGCTGTTGCGTCCCGAAAGAAGAGCGGCGCGGGTGGGAGAGCACATCGCATTCACGTGGAAACGGTTGTACCGAAGTCCTCCGTCTGCGAGCTTCTGAAGTTCGGGCGTATTTATCGGACCGCCAAAGGCGCTGGTCGCGCCGAAACCCACGTCATCCAGAAGAATCAGGACGATGTTCGGCGCCCCTGCGTGCGCTTTGGGATGCTGCGGCCAATCGGGTTTGGAAGCGTCACGCGAGGCCGAGACTTTGCCGTTGAACGCGGAGTCAGGCTTGGGAAGTTTGCTGTCATCGGCTGCCAACGCGGAGGAAAAAGCTGAGGAAATAAAACTTGCAAGAAACAATGCGGTAAGAAGGTTGCGTTTCATCGCTCTCCTGGCGTTACGTCTCTCTTCAAATGAATGCCGCAAGGACTACTCGTAAACAGATCGCTTCTCTTATTGCTCGCGCACGCAGCGAAAGCCGAGATGGTTTGTCCCGGTCTCGGCATCTCCCTTGCCCCGCGCGCCTGGCATGTAGCGCTCACAATATTGATCCGTACAAAGATACGATCCGCCCTTTTGCACGCGCTTGGCCACGCCGGGCTCCTGCGGATCGAAACTGTCTGAGGGTCCTTGCGGATTAATTGCAATCTCCGTGCGCCTAAGTTGGGCGTAGTAGTCCGGGCGATACCAGTCCGAGACCCACTGCCACACATTTCCTGACATGTCGTACAGACCAAAATCGTTGGGAGGGAAGGATGCGACCGGCGCAACTCCCGCGTAGCCGTCTTCGGCGCTATTCTTGTCGGGGAAGTGTCCCTGAAATGTGTTGGCCATCCACTTGCCATGTGGAGTGAGATCGTTGCCCCAAGGATAATCTTGGCGGTTGCGGCCGCCACGAGCCGCGAACTCCCACTCTGCCTCCGTCGGAAGGCGCTTGCCGGCCCACTTTGCATACGCGACGGCGTCGGGCCACGCAATTTGAACAACCGGATATTTTTCCTTCCCGTGAAGATCGCTGTCCGGGCCATTGGGATGTCGCCAATTCGCGCCGCGCACAAACCTCCACCATGCCAAAGGATTCTCCAGGGAAATCGGGCCAGCGGGAGGTGTGAATACCACTGAGCCGGGAGCCAGATCTTCGGACGCCAGGTTCGGAAATTCTTTGGGATCGAGTGGACGCTCAGCAACGGTCACATAGCCGGTTTCTTGCACGAATCGGGCAAACTCCTCGTTGGTGACGTCGGTGCGGTCGATCCAGAAGGCTTTCACTTCCACCTGGTGAACGGGCTGGGCGTCAGCCATGTGATCGGTTCCCATCCAAAAGCGTCCGCCCGGTATCCACACCATGCCGGCCGGAGCATCGTGTGAACTGCCGGGCTTTGCGGGCGCGGGAGCGTCTTCCTCGTCAAGCCATGTCGCTGCATGCAAGGAATGGCGAGACATTCCGGTATCGCACTGCGTCGGACCGTTGCTCTTTGCAGCTGCACTCTGAGTTTCGGCGGAACGATTTTGGGCGATTGCGAACATGCACAGAACGAGCAATAAAATGCGTCCCGCCGAAATCAAGGACAAGGAGAAGAACCGGCGCGATTGTTTCAATGGCGTCATGATCACTTCATCTTCACGATGTTGATGGTTCCGGTAAAGCTACTGCTTCTCACCACTCTTAGTTACGTCTTTCAGCGCATCAAAAAACGATTTGGAGCCTGGGGTGCGGTGAATTCGCCCATTAAAAACATCGTCCCATGTGATGTAGGGATAGAGATGATGAGCTTGGGCCTGCTCTTCGAACTCAGCTTTTAGTTGAGCCAGTTTCTCGGGGTACTTTTTGGCTAAGTCAATTCGCTCTGTGTAGTCCTCGTTCAGGTTGTAAAGCTCCCAGGCATTCTCATCAAAAGGCTCTTTGCTTTGGAAGTTTCCGGTGATAAAGCTGCTGGGATATGCCAATTCAGCTTTCCATCCATTGTCATAAATCGATCTCGCGCCAAAGATGTAGTAATACTGCAGCGTGTGACGGGTAGGCGCCCTGGCATCGTCAATCGAATATGCCAATGACGTTCCCTCGATGGGCTGCTGCTGTATTCCCCGGATCTGCTCGGGCGCCTTGAGGCCCACAAGTTCGAGTGTGGTCGGAAGAAGGTCAATGACATGGCTGTACTGGGTGCGAATTCCACCTTTGTCCTTGATACCTTTCGGCCAAAAGGCGATAAGTCCGTTGCGCGTGCCACCTTCGCTGTTCGCATCCTGCTTCCAGAACTTGAAAGGCGTGTTCGCGGCCTGCGCCCAGCCGAGTGGATAATTTCCGTTGGTGGCGTCGGCTGTGCCGATTTCCCCAATCTTATTCAAGTTATAAGAAATATTCTCTTCTTCCGTTATGGGCTTACGCACGAAGCCCTGATCGATGACTCCGTTCAGAGTGCCTTCTTTGCTTGCGCCATTGTCGCCGAGCATAACGAAAACAAGCGTGTTATCCAGCTGGTTGATCTCTTTCAAGTGATTGATCAAGCGGCCGACTTCATAATCCGTGTACGTCAGATAGCCCGCGTAGATTTCCATGAAGCGCGCATAAAGCTTTTTCTCGTCCGCTGACAACTGGTCCCAGGCCTTGATGTTTGGGTTGCGAGCAGGAAGTATCGCACTGGCAGGGATAATGCCGAGCTTTTTCTGGCGTTCAAAAACCTCCTCCCGAAAAGCATCCCAGCCCTGGTCGAATTTGCCCTTATATTGATCGCTCCAGTATTTGTCGACTTGGTGCGGAGCATGAGTAGCGCCGGGTGCGTAGTACAAAAAAAACGGCTTGTCGGGAGCCGCCTTCTTCTGACGATCGATATAAAAGATGGATTTATCGGTGATCTGAGCGCTCAAGTGACGGCCGTCGGGACGGACGTGGGCCTGATCGTCCACCAGGTCCGGCTTGAATTGGTCGGTTTGTGAACCGAGGAATCCGAAGAAATGGTCAAAGCCCTTGCCGGTTGGCCAATGATCAAATGGGCCAGCATCGGTGGCTTCCTCGTCAGGAGTCACACCGTATTTACCAACCGCAAATGTGTTGTACCCATTGTCACGAAGAATTTCTGCAATCGTCCCAGCCGTGGCAGGCAGTCTGCCGTCCCAGCCGGGGAATCCGGCGGACATAATGGTGTGGGAAAATCCAGAAACGTGCACGGATGCGCTGTTACGGCCGGTCAGCAGTGCGGAACGGGTTGGGGCGCAGATCGCCGTCGTATGGAAGTTCGTATAGCGCAAACCATTCGCGGCGAGAGCGTCGAACGTGGGAGTCTGAATGATGCCACCGAATGCGGCGGTAGCGCCGAAGCCGACATCGTCCAGGAGTATCCACACTACGTTTGGGGCGCCGGCGGGCGCTTTCACAGGCTCCGGCCACCACTCTTTCGACTCGGCGAGGGTTCTGCCAACGGTTCCTTGATATGGCTGTGCCGCCTGAGCATGCAGTGCAAGTTGCGCACTCGATACAAGGATTAAAGCCGATGTCAACGCCTTCAATTCGCGCTTCCCGATCATAAGCCCCTTTCGGATTCAGTCTTTCGGAGATAACTCAACGACCTGATGCCAGCAAATTCGGCAACCTACTTGTTGTCGCTGCTCTGCTTGTTACCGCCCTGTGCCTGCTGCTTTTCCATCTCCAGCTGTTTTTTTCGCTCTTTCTCCCTCTCGATATACCACTGGGGCAGGTAGGTGTGGTGAGTGCGTTCGTTATACATATCGTCCCATGTGATGTAGGGATAGAGATGATGCGACTGGGCCTGCTCTTCGTATTCGGCCTTCAACTGCGCCAGCTTTTCCGGATACTTCTGGGCCAGATCGATGCGCTCGGTCGGATCGTCGTTCAGGTTGTAGAGTTCCCACGCGTTTTCATCCAGGGGCGGATTAGTGACTACATGTTTGGTGAGGACGTCGTTGGGATATGCCAACTCAGCCTTCCATCCGTTGTCGTAGATCGACCGCGAACCAAAGATGTAGTAATACTGGAGCGTGTGGCGGCTGGGTGCATTGGCGTCGTCAATCGAGTAGGCCAGGGACGTTCCCTCAATGGGCTGCTGCTTGATGCCGCGAATCTCTTCCGGGGCCTTGATACCAACGAGATCAAGTGTGGTGGGAAGAAGATCGATCACATGGCCGTACTGGGTGCGAATGCCGCCCTTGTCCTTGATGCCCTTCGGCCAGTAGACGATGAGAGGATTGTGTGTTCCTCCTTCGCTGTTGGCATCTGATTTCCAGTACTTGAACGGAGTGTCGCACGCTTGTGCCCAGCCCAGCGGATAGTTGCCCGTCCTGGAATCGGGCGTGCCGATCTTGTCGATCCTAGCCAGGTTATAGGCGATGTTCTCCTCCGCGGTCACTGGCTTGCGCGCAATTGAACGGTCGATGACGCCTTCGAGCGATCCCTCCTTGCTGGCGCCGTTATCGCCGATGGAGATGAAGATCAGCGTGTTGTCGAGCTGCCCGATCTCCTTCAGGTGGTTGACCAGGCGGCCGATCTCAAAGTCCGTGTAGGTGAGATAGCCCGCATACACTTCCATGAAGCGCGCATAGAGCCTCTTCTCATCCGGAGTCAGCTTGTCCCAGGCCTTGATGTTCGGATTGCGATCGGGAAGTATTGCATTAGCAGGAATCACGCCAAGTTTCTTTTGGCGATCAAAGACCTCCTGACGATAAACGTCCCAGCCTGTGTCGAATTTGCCTTTGTATTGATCGCTCCAGTATCTGTCGACCATGTGCGGGGCGTGCGTGGCGGCGGGCGCGTAGTAGAGGAAGAAGGGCTTGTCCGAAGCGGCCTTCTTCTGGCGGTCGATATAAAAGATCGCCTTGTCGGTGATCTGCTCGCTGAGGTGGCGGCCGTCAGGGGTCACGTGCGCCTGGTCTTCGACCAGGTCCGGTTTGTATTGGTCGGTCTGCGAACCAAGGAATCCGAAGAAGTGGTCAAAGCCCTTACCCGTCGGCCAGCGATCGAAGGGGCCAGCGTCGGTCCCCTCTTCGTCTGGGGTTATGCCATATTTGCCAACGGCGAATGTGTTGTAGCCGTTGTCGCGAAGAATTTCTGCGATGGTCCCGGCCGTGGCAGGCACGCGGCCGTCCCAGCCGGGAAACCCGGCGGACGAGGTAACGTGTGAGAATCCAGATTCATGCACCGACGCGCTGTTACGGCCAGTCAGAAGCGCGGAGCGGGTGGGGGCGCAGATCGCGGCCGTATGGAAGTTCGTATAGCGCAACCCATTATTGGCCAGACTGTCGAAGGTGGGAGTTCGAATTAGCCCGCCGAATGTGCCGGCAGCTCCATAGCCCACATCATCTATCAGGATCCAAACTACGTTTGGGGCGCCTGCTGGCGCTTTCACAGGTTCCGGCCACCATTCTTTTGACTCGGCAAGGGTCCTGCCAACGGTTCCTTGATAGGGCTGGGTCGCTTGCGCAGACAGTGCGATTTCTGCACTCGATGCAAGGATTAACGTCCACACCCACATCCTCAATACGCTATTTTTTCTCACAGAAGGTCATTCCCCGGGAATCGTTTTGCATTACGAGTGTTCACTTCACCATCGGCCCATTGGCCGCGAGTTCGCTGCCTTCGACCTTCGACTTGAAAATTGGCCAAAGCAATTGCGCGTACCACTGATCTCCCTGGTAGTGCGATATGCCGTAAGACTTCGGATATTCGCGGGAGATATGCGCCGTGCCAAAAATGACGTCCCACAAGAAAAACATGTTTCCGAAATTGCCTTTGTAGTAGCCGATGCCGTCATCGGTGCTGGCGGCATGATGGGCATGATGCGTGGCGGGTGTCGAGATCAGCCGCTCCAGCACCCAGGCGACGGGATGCAGCGCCTTGTACCTATAAAAAGGCTTGTCCCAAGGAAGGCTGGAATGCGCCAGAGTCGTGATCACGCCTTTCAGGGCCAGAACGATAAGAGCCGGACCGCCCAGACCCAGATAAACCAGGGCCGCGGTGAGATAAATCTGCGAAAAGAAAATCGTGTAAATCATATTTTGCCGGCTCGCCATCGCCATGCCCATGTACGCGGCCGAGTGATGCGTGCGATGGAATCTCCAGAGCCAGGGCACCTGGTGATGCAGCCTGTGATACCAGTACTGTGTCAGGTCGTCGGCGATGCAGATAATGAGCACTCCCCAGAAGAAAGGAACCCATGCGAAGCGGTTCTTCAATCCGGGCAGTACAACGGGCAGAACCTTCAACCCCACGTAGGTGAAAAACGGCCTGAGCATGATGTAGGACGCGGCGAAACAGGCAATGTCGATGGACTTCTCGGTTTTCGTCCACCGCCCTTCGTAGAGGCCGAGTGAGAATTCCGCGACGCCGAGGACAAGCACGAAGAGCGTGATTCCATAATTCTTCAGGGGGCCGAGCGCATGCTCAAACGACAGGTAAAAGTGGAGCAGAGGAACCGACGGCTGAGTTGTCTGCTGCCAGGGTCTCTGACCGGTAACCGAAAGCGTAAGAAACATCAAGATGACCGGCATTGCGTAGATCAACACGCTCGCCAAGCCGTTGCTGATGAGTTTCTGTCGAACGTCAGTATCCATTTTCATAGGTGTAACCTCTGGTCATTTGGCGTGCGACGAAACTTGTTCTGTGGCGGAGTCTCTGGTCAGCACTTTGCGCGTGAGATGCAACCCACCCAGCAGAATCACTAGCGGCACGGCTGTGGCCACAACTCCTACCAGTATCTTTTTCCCTAACAGGGTAAAGTCCTGCAATCGCATCGCATCCCCCTCGTCTATCGCAGCAGCCCTACCGGCTCTGGCGGTTAGAAGGTGAACTTCACCGCCAGCTGGATCTCACGCGAGATCCGTTGGAATGTTGTGGGGGAGCCCGCAGATGCGATCGTCCCGTAGGCGGAACCAGCGGTGATATTCGGCACAAGTGTGGTGCTGGTTGCGGCCGGGGTGGGGGCGACAGCGGACGGATTATTGAACTGCGGGGTGTTAAAGAGGTTGAAAAACTCGGCGCGGAATTGCAGGGCCTTCGATTCGGCCACCTGGAAGTTCTTGAAAACCGAGAAATCCACGTTCTTAGTACCCGGACCCTGAAGGATATTGCGTCCGGAATCTCCCCACTGTCCGTTGGCCAGCGCACCAGTGAGGGGGATGCTCACAAAGGCGGAGGTGTTGAACCATTCATTGATGTTGCGCTTGCCAGCCGGCAGTGTTCCGTTGCCGAAGCCCGGGACGAGTTCCGCGCGTGGCGTAAGACCGTCGCCCACTCCGGTTGACGAGGCCACGGAAAACGGTAAGCCGTCGAAGTATTGCAGAATAGCGTTTAGCTGCCATCCCTGAACGACGGGGTTCAGCTTGCCTGAGGTTTTGAATGGCAGTTGGTAATTGGCACTGGCCACAAAACGGTTCGGAATGTTCAGGTCTGAATCCCCGTAGTCGGCGCGGAGATTATAGGGATTCCATGTGGGAGCGCCGGGGCTGCTCGTGTTTTGGTCCAGAGCGTGGCTGTACGTGTAGGAAGCGAGGAAGCTCAAATTATGAGCGCGCCGCTCGGCTGTTACCTGCAACGCATTGTAGTTCGAAATCATGTTGGTCTGAAGCTGGAAAATCTGCGCAAAGAACGGGTAAGGACGGTTCACAGTCACGTTCGTCGTACCTGGCGAACCTGCGTTGATATCCACCAGATCGTCCAGATGGACTCCGTGAGTTCCTACGTAAGCGAAGCTGAGTGTTGTCGAAGGCACGATTTCCCGCTGGATGGTCAGGTGCCACTGTTCGCTGTAGGGGGTTTTATCGTTCGGATCCTGAGCGTATACCGGTAAGCCCGCCGGCAACGCGCTGGCGTTCGTCGCGGGCGTATGAACAAATCCATCCGAAGCATAGTTGAAAGGACTGCCATTGCTGGCAGCCGCGCCGTATACCGAGGAGTTGTTAAACGCCCAGTAATCGACGGCCGGCGCGTTGTTGGACAGACCATCCGAGTTTGTGACGTTTGGCGCCGAATAGTAAATGCCGTAACCCGCATGAAGCACAGTCTTCGGAGTCAGCTTGAGGGCGAATCCTACGCGCGGCATGAAGTTAAGATTGTTGCCGCTCAAACCACTACGGGGGACCCCATTGGTGCCAACCTGGAAGAGTTCCGTCGTCGACAAAGACGGAACAAAGTTGTACATCCGGTTTTCAACTTCGGTCCACGGCCACCCCAGGAAGTTCTCGTAGCGAACGCCCAGGTTCAAGGTCAAACGGCTGCTGACCTTGTAATTGTCCTGCGCGTAAAACGAAAGGTCCGACTGCCGGAATCCGAATCCGTTGTTGCCGTTCGGGAATGCGTATACCCCGGTCTTGGGCGCTCCAAAAAGCAGATCCGTCCAGGCCAGTCCGCTATAAACGGTGCCGAACGAGAAGGCGCCGTGCTCGTCTCCCGTCTGGAACATGTTGTACTCGAGGCGGACGAGTTCGAAACCGATATCGAGCGAGTGCTTGCCACGAACGAGATTGACGTTGTCGTCCCACTGATAGTTGTTGGTTCCGATATGCGTTGGACTGTTTCCAGCATCGCCAATCGGTGAGTCGCCGGCGAAGGTCATCACCGGAAGTCCATCAGAGGCCGGATTTCCGGCAACTTCAACTCCGGGAATACCGAGCAGCGTAGGAAGATTCTTTCCCGCGTCCCAGTTCTCGGCGTAGACGAAGAATCGGGACCAACCGAAGCGCGCAGAGTTGATCGTAGTCGGGGTGAAGATATGAGTTTCACTGATGACGGCCTGGTGAGCCGGGTCTTGCGCGGGTCCGCAGATGACGTCTCCCACCAAAGGCACCGGTAGAATGCCAGGCTGAGCGATGCTGTCGCGTGCCTGGCTGTAGCGGATGAAGGCACTGTCGGCGTCGGAGAAGCGATGGTCAACCTTCACGTCGAAGGCGTCTTCGGTTACAGCGCGCTCCGGGTTAAACAGAAAGTTGTTGGCAGTGGTCGCGCCCGCTATGTTGGGCGCCGCGTATTGTTGATACAAGTTCAGGATATTTGCGCCGGTTGGGTTTACATCGCTTAGAGGGATGAAATTACCGGCATAGGGAACCCCCGTGGTGGGGTTCTTGATGGTTTGCGAATAGGCGGAGAAGTTGTAGCCGGTGGGGGTCAGCGTGAAATCCGGCACGGTGTCAACGTAGGTCAGGCCCTGGCGGGTGCGTTGTCCGGAATAGTCCGCGAAGAAAAACGTCTGCGGGTCGTGTCTGGAGAAGAGCGGGCCACCGAAGGTGGCGCCGAATTCGTTCATCCGGAAACCGGGTTTGGCCGCAGTGTCGAAATAGTTCTTCGCGTCCAGCGCGGAGTTGCGAAGAAATTCAAAGAGCTCTCCGTGATAATGGTTGGTACCGGACTTGTAAATCAGGTTGATGGTGCCGGCGTTGCCGCGTCCATAGCGCGCGTCGGCGTCAGTGGTCTCTTCCGAGAATTCCTGCACTGCGTCGATCGGAGGAAAGATCACGACAGCAAGGCCGTTGTGATTTTCGTTGTCCCCGATCCCATCCAGGAGCAGGCGGTTCTCCTGAAAGCGAAGACCGTTGAATGCATAGGACGATGGTCCGCGCTGTTGCGTATAAGGAATGCTCACGATCTGGGTTTGCGCCGGCACGACGCCAGCGCCGAGACCGAGCAATTCCGCGAAGTTGCGGCCGTTCAAGGGAAGATCCTTGACGGCCTCCTCAGTGCGAAGATTGGAGACGGTTGAAGTTTCGCTCTCCAAGAGTTCGTTGGTGGCCTCGACCGTGACCGTCTGCGTGCCGGCGTTGCCCACCGCCAGCACTGCGTCCGCGGCGGCGCGCTGACCGACCTCCAGCCTTACGTGCTCCTGAACCTTGCCGAAGCCGGGGGCGTCAAACTCAACAATGTAATCTCCCGGATCCAGTGGCGGCGAAACATAAATTCCCTGGGAATCCGTAACCGTGCTGCTCGTCAATCCGGTCGCCTGGTTTCGTATGTTTACCTGGGCCTTCGCGATTACGGCACTCGAGTTATCCCGCACCACACCCGTAATGGTGCCGGTTTCGACGATCTGCGCCCTAAGCGCGACCGCACCTGCCAACAGCATACTGAACACCACAACACGCCCCAATTGCGTCATGACAATCCCCTTTGACTGCTGACTGCGAATCACTTCCTGGCAACGAGTCCGTTTTTTGAGCAGGGAACGCCAACGGTTTAGCGTTTCCTGTTATTCACAGCGAAAACTCTCTGAGACAGCTAGCGCACGAAACTGCTTCTTTCCATAGCGGCCCGGATCATGCGGCGGCGTCGACCGCCGGTGATCCGGGTTCTACATTGCGGCTTCATGACGGGGGTGGGCATAACTTATGGCGGTTTCAAGACCGCATGAGGAATATACGCAAGCATGTCGATTATGTCAATAGACATAATGTTAAAAATAGCGTTTATGTCCATCGAAACTTTGCATGGGAAGGGCAGGACCCCTCAGCGGGAAGGAAGGCTCGAGAAGAAAGTTCCTGATCGATCGGGGCGGTTACCGAGGCAAGAAAGAAGATGAAGAGAGTCCGGTCTGGGCGCTTCTGGCCACGATCCTTCTGACTTGCTCGCTGCGAGGATCGTCGAGCGCTTCCTTCAGGAAGAAACCGAACTCTTGCACCGCTTCCTCGGTGCGATCGAGACGCATCAGTATATTCGCTCGAATCAGATGAACGTCGGGAAAATCCTTGTTCAGCTCGTCCAACTCGCGCAAAGCCAGAATGAGCTGGCCTTGCCCATAAAAAGCCTTGGCCAGCTCCACTTGTCCCTGCCAGAAGTCGGGACGGATTCCGAGAGCCTGTTCCGCAGCCGTTTCAGCCTGATCGAATTCCCTCAACGAGTTGTACGCCGTTGCCAAGGCAACGTGGGCCTCGGCCTCACCCGGATCGAGGGCCAGAGCGTGCGTCGCCTCTGCAATCGCTCCGTCAAAGTCTCTCGAAGCCAGTCGCAGCAGGGCGCGCATGGAGAACGCTGCCGCGTAAATCGAATCGACTTGCAAAGCCCGATCGATCTCCTTCTCGGAGCCGTCAAAGTTCAACTTGATGAACTTCTGGCGCGCCAACTTCAGATGCGCGCGCGCCTTTGACGGCACGCGCAACTCTTGCGCGGAAACCGTGTACGCCCGCTCCGACATACACGCAGCAGCAATGAAGGGTAAAGCAATTGTCATCTCACGATCTGCCCGGTCGAGAGTGATGCGCTCATCCGCCAGCAGCAATCCTTTCGCTGCAAGAAGCACATATTCGCCCGGCTTCGCGGCCATGGTGATGGCAAAGCGTCCAGCAGCGTCCGTAATGCCTGTCGCTACTTTGACACCGCGGAGGTCTCGCACCTCCACCGTAGCACGGGCAGTTGGGCGCCCCTGTGCAGTCACAATCAACCCGTGAATCAGCGTGGGACGATTCAGATCTGGAGTCTGTCCAACTGTGGTGAGGGATGTTAGAACGAGGAGCAGGAAGAGGACGACGCAGGGGGGAGGAGTTCCTTTTTGAACGACAAGCCAACTAAGTCGATTAGTTTTGTTGCTATACCAACAGCACTTGCCACGATTGCGGCAGATCCCCCAACGGCTAGACCGGGAGTCCGCGGGCATTTCGCGGCCTCATAACTACATGGTTGGCACAATTCACCAACTACCCTCCCAAGTTCGTCACCCGTCCGTCCGTAGAATACTCTATATTTGCCCCAGTTGCTCACAGAATCAAATTCACGGAGAGTATCAGAGTGGGGGCTTGCATAGCAGACGCGAAGCTCCTCCTTCTTCAGGGTGCGTAACGGGTGAAGACGTAATCGCGGTCTTTCGCAGGTATGTGGCAGGGGAAGCAGGTCTCGTGCAGCGCCTTGTCGCCCGGTTTGCGGTCCATAAAGTCAGCGAATCCCCAGCCGCCCGTCGCGGCGTACTTCTTTGAGTCCTTGACCATGAACTGAACGTTCACACGGGAGCCGATAACGAAAGACTGAGTGCCGGGGAACGGGCCGTCCAGGACTTTGTTGTTGTCTTCCGACGGGACGCGAGTCCAATGAATCGCGGCAATAATCGCGCCGTCCGGGAACGGAAGTGTCCCGTCCTTATAGGCCTTGATCGCTATATCGTTGCCGACTTGAGCGCGCAATTGCTCGCCCTTGCCCGCGAAATGGAGCTGTTTTACTGCGATCAATTGCCAGTCGCGGTATCCGGGCGGAATTGTGACGCCGTAGATCGGGGAGGCCGCCTCTTCATCGGCGTGGCCGGATGGGGGAGCTGTGAAGGCGACAACACCGGCCACCATT
>Ga0302326_10019200_pt1 | contig 14129 bp, 10 predicted proteins | sample Palsa_T0_3_FD_202264 | JGI IMG/M metagenome (GOLD analysis project Ga0302326, IMG submission 202264) | Peat permafrost microbial communities from Stordalen Mire near Abisko, Sweden - Palsa_T0_3 | ecosystem: Environmental > Terrestrial > Soil > Palsa > Peat permafrost | place: Sweden: Abisko... | reverse complement strand
TCCCGAGAGGCCCACGGTCGTGAAGCTCCCGCCCAGGTTGATGATTCCGCCGTTTGTGGACTCGAGCGTGCCCGTATTCGTGATGGAGCTGGTACCTCCGTTCAGACTCACCGCAACACCTGAACCGTCTGCCTCGATTGTCCCCGTGTTGATTACCGAATCGCCGGCGCCCGAACCCAGCGTGAGGGTCCCGCCCGTGGCGGTCACCGTTCCGGCGTTCGTGAACGTGAGCCCATTTCCTAAGGCTCCAGAACCATATATTCCATTTGTCCCGGAGGTGGACGTGATCGAGACCGCATTCGTTAGGGAGTTGCCCAACGAAGCAGACGTACCTTTGATATTGGAACCGCCCGTCAGCTGCACTGCACCTAAAGCAAATGTGGAGGCGCCGAGGACCGCATCCAGGTCGAGAGTTTCCGACGAAATGAGAAGCGTCGCGTTCGCCGAATCTAGGTCGACTGTTCCCGTGTCTCCCAAAGTGCCGCTCAGTGTGATGGTGTACGGACTGCCGGTGACGGTTATTAGGGTCGTGTCACCTGAAGCCGGTACCCCTACGGTCCAATTGGGTGCTGAAGTCCAGGATCCACTGGTTGCGTTCGTCCACACCTGTCCCCAGCCAGAAACCGCCAGGCCAGCAGTAACCGCCACAAGGATACCCAGACGGAAGACCCTCGTTTTTCGCATACCGGTCGAAACGGAAACGGACATTCTAATCACCGAGGCTATTGGAGTTGTTATCTGGACGAAGAGGCAAGCCATTTGCATCATCTTTACGATGCATTACGGCTAACCGGGGCCGAAGGACGCGTGAAATCTCCGATATCTCAGGTTCGCGACAGGCGCCTGTATTTCATCCGATGCGGCTGGTCGGCGTCCTTGCCTCTCCTGCGCCTGAAATCCTCGATGTAGCTCGAGTAATTCCCTGAAAACCAATGAGCTGTGCTTTCCCCTTCGAAGGCCAGGATATGGGTGGCAACCCTGTCCAGGAACCACCGGTCGTGGGAGACGACGACCGCGCAGCCAGCGAAATTCTCCAGGGATTCCTCGATTGCCCGGATAGAATTGATGTCCAGGTCGTTCGTGGGCTCGTCGAGCAGGATGAGGTTTGCGCCCGACTTGAGGAGCCGCGCCAGGTGGACCCGGTTACGTTCGCCGCCCGAAAGAATTCCCACCTTCTTCTGCTGGTCCGGGCCCGTGAAACCGAACTGCGCGCAGTAGGCGCGGGCGGGCACCTCGCGCCCGCCCATCTTGAGGATCTCCTCGCCCCCGCTGATCGCCTCGAAGATGGTCGACTGTCCCGGCAGGGAATCGCGCGACTGGTCGACGTGGGCTATCTTGACCGTGTCGCCGATGCGCAGCGTTCCCGAGTCGGGTTTCTCCGCGCCCGTGATCAGCCGGAAAAGAGTCGTCTTGCCGGCCCCGTTCGGGCCGATGACGCCAACGATCCCGCCGGGAGGCAGCGAAAACGACAGGTTCTCGAAGATCAGGTTCTCGCCGTAGACCTTCGATAGCCCTTTTGCCTCGACGACCAGGTTGCCGAGGCGCGGGCCGGCGGGGATGAGGATCTCGAACTCCTTCTCCTTCTCGCTCACGTTCTCCTTGAGCATCGACTCGTAGGCCGTGATGCGCGCCTGGGATTTCACGCGGCGCGCCGTCGCCGACTTGCGGATCCACTCGAGCTCGCGCGCCATCGCCTTCTGGCGCCGGTCCTCGGTGCGCTGCTCGACCGCGTGGCGCTTCTGCTTCTGCTCGAGCCACGACGAGTAGTTTCCCTTCCACGGAATCCCGTGCCCGCGGTCGAGCTCGAGGATCCACTGCGCGACATTGTCGAGGAAGTAGCGGTCGTGGGTGACGGCGATCACGGTCCCCTCGTAGCGCGCGAGGTGCTGCTCCAGCCACTGGACGCTCTCGGCGTCCAGGTGGTTGGTCGGCTCGTCGAGGAGGAGGATCGGGGGCTTGCGAAGGAGGAGCCTCGCGAGCGCCACCCGCCGGCGCTCCCCGCCGGAGAGATTATCGACAATCTGCTCCGCCGGCGGGCAGCGAAGGGCGTCCATCGCCATCTCCACCTGCGGGCTCACGTCCCACGCGCCGAGGGCGTCGATCTTCTCCTGCAGTTCACCCTGGCGCCCCATGATGGCCTCCTTGGCCTTGTCGTCGGCGGCGTCGTTCAACTCGTCCCAGGTCGCGTCGTAGGCCGCCACAAGGTCGGTGAGGTGCCTGACCCCCTCCTCGACGCACGCGCGCACGGTGCTCCCCGCGGGCAGCTGCGGCTCCTGCTCAAGGAGGCCCACCTCGTAGCCCGGCTCGATGTGGACGCGGCCCTCGATCTCCGTGTCGCGCAGCGCGAGTATCCGCATCAGCGACGATTTTCCCGATCCGTTGAAGCCGAGGACTCCGATCTTCGCGCCGTAGTAAAACGACAGTGAGATGTCGCGCAGGATCTCCTTGCGCTCGATTTTCTTCGAGACGCCTATCATCGAGAAGATGATCTTGGGTTCTTCGGTCTTTGCCATGGCTTGGAGCACGAAAGCGGCGGCGAGCGCCCCGCGCAAGCTGTCGCGCCGGTAATGACTCCGATTAAGATGTTGTTATCCGGTTGACCCGGAATCGGTTAAGCTCACGTAGCAAACCAATGTCAGGCGGCTTTTGACGCCGGCCGGATTTCCCACCTTAGTGTCGCAACGGAATGAGATCGGTAAAGGTTCCAGCGCTCGAACTGTTTCTTCACGAGATGATTCCTCTCGCGAAAGCCATGGGTGTCGGCGTTGAGGTGAGCGATGACCGCGCGCTCGTGCTGACGGCGCCCAAGGAGCAGAACAAGAATTCCCTGAACACGGCCTTTGGCGGGAGCCTCGTCTCCCTCGCGACGCTCGCAGGATACGGCGTCGTCTGGGAGCTCATGCGCGAGGTGAAGACCGAGAAGCCGGAGTGGCACATCGTCGTCAAGGAGAGCCGCGCAGCCTACAAGCGCCCGGTGATCGGCGACCTGCGGGCGATCTGCGAGCGGCCCGCCCAGGCGGCGATCGCGGAATTCAAGGAGGCGCTCGCCCGCTACGGCAAGGCGAAGCTCAAGCTCCGCGCAGCGATCGTCGAAGACGGCAACGTCGCCGTCGACGTGCAGGCCGCGTTCGTCGTCTCGCGCTGAGGCCCGCCAGCGCCGCGCAGGGGCGGTTTTCTCCCTGCTACTTTGCCTCGGCCTCGGCCTTCAGCTTGAGCGCCTCGTTCATCGCGACGAAGCCCGCCTTCTCGGGCTTGAAGTCAAAGAACGGGATGATGATCCCCGCCATCCTCTCGTTCTGGCGGAAGAGGGTCCTGCCGCCGTCCAGTTCCTCGATGATGAACTCGTGGTCTCCGGTAAACAGGCCGGGGACCGCGAGGCTGCCCCGCCACTCGAGACGGTTGTCGGTGAGCGAGATGATCGTCGTCTTGCCCGAGATCTGGTCCTTTCCGACCGGCTTCACGGTCACGGTGACGTCCCTGCCCTCCGCGACCGAGCCGTCCACCTTCACGATGAAGGGGTTCCAATTCGGGTAGTCGTCAAACTTGTAGAGAACCGTCCTGACAGCCTTGGCCGGCGCATTGATTTCGATCTGGGTCTGCACGGACGTGCAGCCCGCCAGGAGGAGGACGCCAACCAAGGAAATGGGCTTCATGCTGTGAATACGATTGAGCGGGGCCCTCAGATGTGCCGCGAGTCGGACTCGTCCTTTTTCACGTAACCGGTCTCTTGGCGCTGAAGGTTCACCTGGTTCTTCTTCACGTAGGCCTGGAATACGTCGTCCGCGCTCATGCCGAGCGTCTGTGCGAGCGAGATGAGGAAATGGAAGAGGTCGACCACCTCGACCCGGGCGTTCTGCTCGTCAAATTTCTGGTACTTGGCCCACCACTTCCAGGGCACGGAATCAACGAGTTCCGCAATTTCCTGCTGCATCGCCCGGGTGTAGTTCAGGATCCACTTCGCCTTCTCCTCGTCGCTGGGAGGCGGAAGGGCCACCCCTATCCTCCGGTTGAGCGCGTCCTGCATCCTGAATATCTCCTCAAACTTGTCCATGGGCCCCAAAGCTGCGGCCACCGACGGCGGGCGCAAGATGCAATTGGCCCATTCCGGCCGCGCACGTTTTGGGTTGCCCCCGGAGCGAAAATAGGCGATGTTGCTCCACTTAGGCATTTGCGTCTGAGCGCGTATCCATGCGCTCCGCGGTGCCCAAGAACCCTCGGGCCGCTCCCGACAATCGGTGAGCGCCCCCATACAAAACAAAAACACAATGACAGATACAGACCCGTCCGGCGCAACATTCGCCCCGGTTGCCGATTCCTCGGCTCCCGCGGCCAGCGCCGAGACCGCTGCCGGAAACTTCGGTAGCACCCGCGGATCGGGATTAGCCCGCGGCAAGCGCCCTTCCGGCGCAGCATCCCCAGCAGCAAGCACGGCGAAGAGCGATTACAAGCCCACCGCCGTTGAAATCATCACGCCCGCGCGTGAATACAAGAATCCGTTCGCGAGCCCAGAGCCCGTGAACGCGCCGGCTTTCGAGCCGGCCAAAGTAGAAGCCCCCACGGCGGTCGTCGTGGAGGAGCCGAAGGCGGAGGCCCCGGCCGAAGTCCCTGCATCCGTTCCGGAGCCGGTCGCCGAGAAACAGGAGATCGAGATCCTGCCGCCGGCCGAGACGGCCCGCCCGTCCGTGAGCTGGGAGGCCCACAGCGACCTGCCGGAGCGCACGCACCAGGACGCGCGGCCCACGTTCCGAGCCGACCGCAGGGAGGATGTTGCAGGCGAGCCGAGGCCCGAGGGCCGCGAGCCGCGTTCCGACAGCCGCGATCCCCGCAGGGACTCGTTTCAGCGCCAGCCGCGCGATCCCCGCGAGGCTCGCCAGCCGCGCGATCCCCGCGAGGCGCGCCAACCCCGCGACCCGCGCGACGAGCGCCAGCCCCGTGACCCCCGCGACGCGCGCCAGCCGCGCGACCCGAGGGAGGCTCGCCAGCCGCGCGATCCGCGCGACGAACAGCCTTCGCGCAACCAGAATGGGTCGGGCGAGCAGGGTTCACCGGCAGTGAAGCCGTCCACAGGCGGCTTCCTCGGATGGCTGAAGGGCCTCTTCGGGGGCAAGAAGCCGGAAGAGGCGCCCGTCGGGCGCGAATCCCGCGGCGAGCACGAGTTTCGCGGCGGAGAGCGCCACCGCAGGCGCCGCAGGGGCGGCCGCGGGCACGGCGGCAACCCCCAGAGCTTCGCCGGGGACCGTTCCTCGCAAGGCGGGCCCCGTCCCGAGGGTTTCCAGGGCGAGCGTGACAGCCGCGGCGGCGACCGCCACGGAGGCCACGGGCGCGGGCGCCATCGCGGCGGACGCGGACGCGACCGGGGCGGCGATCCGCGCCCCGAGGGCCACCAGGGCGGAGGCGCAATCTGATCCGGTAGTTGCCGGTCCCCCTAGTTAATACTTGCCAACGCGCCCGGCAACGAGCGCATTCCAAGGCGTCCGCTTCGTGCGGGCGCCTTTTTTTTCATGGCCGACCTCGTCGTCAACGGCGGCAAGCCCCTCTCCGGCACCGTCACCCCTTCGGGCAACAAGAACTCCGTCCTGCCCATCCTCTGCGCGACGCTGCTGACCGACGAGCCGGTCGTCCTGACCAACGTCCCGGATATCACCGACCTGGACAAGCTGGTGGCGTTCTTCAAGTCGCAGGGCTCCGTCATCGAATGGGACCGGTCCGCCGGGGAGATGCGCATCAGCCACAAGAATTTCCGGCACGAGCTCGCGAACGCGGAGCTTCCCCAGGACATGCGCTCGACGGTCCTCCTCTACCCCGCCCTCCTCTACCGGATGGGGAGGATAACGATCCGGACGAACGCGAAGGGCTGCTCGCTCGGCGTCCGCGAGATAGACCCCCACCTGGAGGTCCTCGCGGCACTCGGCGCGGCCGTCGACGAGGGCGATCCGCTCGCCATCTCTCTGGAGGGCGGCTTTCGCGGGGCGCGCCACTGGCTCGACTACATGTCGGTCACTGTGACCGAGAACTTCGCCATGGCGGCGGCCGTTGCAAAGGGGACCTCGACCCTCATCAACGCCGCGAGCGAGCCCCACGTCCAGGACCTCTGCAAGGCCCTGGTGCTCATGGGGGCGAAGATCGAGGGAATCGGGACAAGCATGCTGTCCGTCGACGGCGCGGCGAGGCTTCATGGCGCCACGATTGAGATCGGAACCGACTACCACGAGGTGACGACTTTCCTCGCGCTCGGCGCCATCACCGGGGGCGAGGTGCGAGTCCTTAGGTCGCTGCCGAGGCATTTCGACCTCATAACCCGCTCGTTTGCGAAACTGGGGGTGGTCATTGAGCACGAGGGGGACACCGCGATCGTGAGGAAGGGCCAGACCCGGGTGATAGAGACGCCGTACACCAGCAATCTCCTGCCAAAGATAGAGGCCGCTCCGTGGCCATATTTCTCCGTGGACCTCCTGCCCCTCCTCATCGCCCTGTCCACGCGCTGCGAGGGGACGATCCACTTCTGGAACAAGGTATACGAGAATGGGTTCTCGTGGATGCCCGAGCTCGCAAAGTTTGGGGCGCACATCCTCGTGAGCGATCCCCACAGGATCGTCGTCTTCGGAAACAAGCCCCTGCGCCCCGCCGTGGTCGACTCTCCCTACGTCATCCGCGCCGCCGTGGCGCTCACCATGGTCGCGGCGTCGATCCCCGGCCAGAGCGTCGTGCGCAACGCCGAGATCATAAAGAGGGCCCATCCGCGCTTCGTGGAGAACCTGCGCTCGCTCGGGGCGGACCTCGACTGGAAATGACGCCGCCCACCCCAGCAGGGAACCGGGACAAGGGGACGGGATTCGTGACATCGACCCTGGCCGCGCCGGTTACGGCGGCCGAGGCGGCGCTCCGGCCGCTCACGTTCTCCGACTTCGCGGGGCAGGCCAAGACGATCGAGCGGCTCCAGGTGATGGTCGGGGCCGCCAAGAAGCGGGGCGACGCGCTGAACCACGTGCTTCTCTCGGGCCCCCCGGGGCTGGGCAAGACCACGCTCGCGTTCATCCTCGGAAACGAGCTTGGGCGCAACGTGCGCGTCACCTCCGGGCCCGTCATCGAGAAGGCGGGCGACCTGGCTGGGCTCCTCACCAACCTCGAGGAGGGGGACCTGCTCTTCATCGACGAGATCCACAGGATCCCCAAGACGGTCGAGGAGTACCTCTACTCGGCGATGGAGGATTTCCGGATCGACATCATGATCGACCAGGGACCGAACGCGAGGAGCGTGCGCCTGTCGCTCCCGCGGTTCACGCTTGTCGGGGCGACGACGCGCTCGGGGCTGCTGACGGCGCCGCTCAGGTCGAGGTTCACGCTCCAGACCCGCCTGGACTACTACGACAAGCCGACCCTGCTCACGATCGTCCGCAGGACGTGCGGGCTCCTGAAGGTGAGGATCGACGAGGGGGGCGCCCTTGAGATCGCAGCGCGAGCCCGGGGCACGCCCCGTGTGGCCAACAACCTGATCAACTTCATCCGCGACTTCGCCCAGGAGCGGGCGTCGGGCGCCATCACGCGCGATGTCGCGGCGGCGGCGCTCGAGCTGCTGGAGATCGACGCGGCCGGTCTCGACGAGATGGACAAGAGGATGCTGCGCGCGATGGCCGAGAACTACCGGGGGGGGCCCGTCGGGATGAGCACGATCGCGGTCGCCGTGGGCGAGGAGGCCGAGACCCTGGAGGAGGTGCACGAGCCCTTCCTCATCCAGGAGGGCTACCTTCAGCGCACCCCCCAGGGGCGCGTCCTCACCGAGAAGGGCTATGCGGCCGTCGGACTCAGGCAGCCCGGCGGTTCGCAGGGCACCCTCCTTTAGGAGGCGGGCCCAGGCTCAGCGCCCCGAGACGCTGCGCTGCTTGGAAAGGGCGAGGGCCCCGGAGTCAACCGACCGCTCCGCCGAGACGAGGCGGACCGCAAACGGAATCACGTGCGCCTGCGCTATGTATCCGAGGCCGAGGCCAACCTGGGTTGCCGCCATGACGTAGAGCCACGCGACGCGGGTGCTTGATGCGTCGGAGCCGGTGGCGGAAAACCACGCGGGAAACACATGGGGGAGGAGACCCATGGCGGAACCTATTGTCACGAAAATGTATGCGTTAAGAGCGTTCACGTATGTTATTGGTCGCTTGGCCCGGGGATCGGTTCCCCTTCGCCCCCCAATAGAGCGTGCGCCGTGCCAGCCCGGGCCCGGAAACCTTTAGTGATTTTCAACCACGGGCTTACGTTCCGCCATTAGAGCACCTTCCTGGGGGGTTTCCCGCAAAATGCGGGGAACACCCCATGCGGTTCGTGCAGGGTGCGGGAGGGTCCGCGGTGGCACCCGAGCCGCCGACGGCGGCGCCCCTCTCCGCGCCATTGCCGCGCGTCGCGGCAAAGGGGCGCCCGCTCCCCCGCCGGAAACCCGCGTTCGCCTCGGCGCGTGGGTTCAGGCGTGCCTCAATCGCGGCGCAGGCAGGCAGGCCGTGAAAACCATTGCTCCGACCGGGGCTGCGCCGATGATCGTCGCACATGTCGATGCGGTTTTGCATTCTGGGCAGCGGCAGCTCGGGCAACAGCGCCCTGGTCGTGACGGAAGGGGCCAGGATACTCCTCGACGCGGGGTTTTCCGCCCGCCGCCTCGCGGCCAAGATCGCGGCCGCGGGCGAGTCGATAGAGCGCGTCGACGCGGTGTTCGTGACGCACGAGCACACCGACCACTCCTCGGGAATCGAGAGCCTGAAGAAATTCCCCCACCTCAGGTTCTTCGCAAACGCGTCGACCGCGCGGGCGGTCCAGAGAGAGCTCACCTGGAGCCCCCTCTGGCAGATATTCGAGACCGGCGCCTCCTTCAAGTACCGCGACCTCGTGGTCGAGAGTTTTGCCATTCCGCACGACGCTCAGGACCCCGTCGGCTTTCGGTTCACGAGCGGGCTTGAGGGCGACCTTTTCTCGCCCAAGAGGACGCTCGCCTGGGTGACCGACCTGGGCCATGCGCCCCAAAGCGTCCGGGACAGCATCCGCGAGTGCGACGTGGTTGTCGTCGAGGCAAACCACTGCCCGAGGATGCTTGAGGCCGACCCGCGGCGCTCGTGGACGCTCAAGCGCCGGATCGGCGGCCGCCACGGCCATCTTTCGAACGAACGCATGAGCGAACTGCTCTCAAGCGTCGCAAGCCCGAGGTGGCGCCGGATCTACCTCGCCCATCTGTCCCGTGACTGCAATTCGCGCGACGCCGTGGAAAGCGCGCTCATTTCCGTGCGCTCCGTCCTGCCGTGCGAGTTTTCTATCGTCGGCCACGGAGAGGGAACGCCGTTCTACGACCTGGCCTGAGCATTGGGTCCGGTCGGGCAGCTCGCTCATCGGCGGGGCAGCTTTTCCCTTTGTAAGGCCCCGCCTTACAGGGCGAATCGAGCCGCCTGTCCGCGCGTGATTCATCCGCAATCTCGCGTCCTGCAACTGTGTGTATCAAATGTCCGTAAAATGGGGTTAGGCGGTTACCTAACCTTCCATTCAGCGTCAATAGGTCCATGTTGGTCATTGCCCCTGCCATGAATACCCCCTTGCGCGGCGCCGGAATCCTGTTCGCTTTTGCGCTGACCGCAGCTCTGGGCCTTGGACAGACACCGCGCCTTCAGAATCTTTCAACCCGGGGGCAGGTTCAGACGGGATCCGACATCATGATCACGGGACTGGTCATCGGACCGGGAACGCCCGACACGGTGCTGATCCGCGCCGACGGGCCCGCACTCACCCCCATGGGCGTCACAGGCGTTCTCGCGCAGCCCATCCTCTCGCTCTACAATTCGTCCGGCACGCTCATGGCGACCAACCAGGGCTGGAGCACCGGCAACGCGACGGCCGCCATCATGAGCTCGGCGGGCGCCTTTCCCCTGACACCGGGAAGCGCCGACTCGGCGCTCGTTGCAACGCTCCCGGCCGGCTCCTACACCGCCCAGGTCTCGGGCGCGAACGGGTCCATGGGCGTCGCCATCATCGAGGTCTATGAGGTCTCCCCCACGGCGGCGACGGCGAGACTCGCCAACCTGTCGACCCGCGGGGTTGTGGGCACGGGGTCAACCATCATGATACCGGGCCTCTCGATAAGCGCCGGAACCGGCACCCGCACGCTCCTCATCCGGGCCGACGGACCGGCCCTCGGCACGGTCGGGCTCACGGGCTTCCTCGCCGACCCGTACATGTCGGTCACAAACACCTCGGGAGTCGTGGTCGCGAGCAATGACAACTGGGGGACGCCCGTCGGTAACGCCCCCAGCGCGGCGACGATGAGCGCCGTGTTCGCCCAGTTCACGGGCCTGCCGTTCGCCACGGGCAGCCTCGATTCCGCGGTCATCGCCAGCTTCGCGCCCGGAAATTACACGGTTCAGGTCAGCGGAAACAACGGCACGTCGGGGCTGTGCCTCGTGGAGGTGTACGACATCACCCCGTCGGCGCCGGGGGCCCCCGACGTCGTCACGATCGCGGCGACCGACTCCATCGCGGACACGAGCGGGACCAACACCGGGACCTTCACACTGACGCGGACGGGCGACACCAGCGCTCCCCTCACCGTCAGCTACGCCGTGGGCGGAACCGCGGTCAACGGGATCGACTACCAGGGCCTCTCGGGATCCGTTTCGTTCCCAGCCTATGTGTCGTCGATTCCGGTCACGGTCGCGCCAAATCCGACCCTTTCGACGTCCCCCTCGTCCACGGTCGTCCTGACGCTGGGCTCGGGAAGCACGTACACGGTTGGGAGCCCCAATACGGCGACCGTCACCATCACGAACGTCCCGACCACCCTCTACATCGCGCAGCTGCGCCCGACATCCGGCGCGGCCACGTCGGCCGGATCGGGCATCGCGACGATCCTCATCAGCGCGGACGGCAGCCTGGCGAGCGTCAGCGTGTCGTTCAGCAACCTGACCTCGGACGAGGTCGTGGCGCACCTCGCGATCGGCGGGGACATGAACAACGGGACCTACGTCCTCAACCTGCCGAACGGGCAGGTCTCCAACCTGGCGTGGACGCCCACCGCGTCGGGCGTCTACTCCGCAGCCCAGGTGGTCTCGGCCCTCCAGTCCGGAAACCTCTACGTCGAGATCGACAGCGCCACCTACCCGAGCGGCGAGCTGGGCGGCCAGTTCATAACCGGAGCAGGCTCGCAGGTGTTCACGCCGCCGGCGGCGCCCCCGGCCATCAACCTGAGCTCGGTGTCGGCGGCCGACGCCCCGCGCTTCCTCACCCAGGCAACCTTCGGCCCGACAACCACCGACATCGCCACGCTCCAGTCGCAGGGGTACTCGGCGTGGATCACGAACCAGATGGCCGTCCCCGAGACGTCGCACCGCGCCGCCACGGACGCGGACGCCAACGCCTTCCCGCCCACCGGAACCTTCGTCATCACGCAGAACAACCGGCAGGCGGCATGGTGGAAGATCGTCCTCACGGCCCCGGACCAGCTCCGCCAGCGGGTGGCCTTCGCCCTCAGCGAGATCTTCGTCACCTCCGACGTCGCCTCGCAGCTCGCGAACGTTCCCGACGGCCTCGCCAACTACAACGACCTCCTCGCCAACGACGCCTTCGGAAACTTCCGCACGCTCCTGCAGGACGTGACCCTGAGCCCGGCCATGGGCAACTACCTGAACATGCTGGAGAACGCCGCCGCAAACCCGGCCAAGGGCACGTCCGCCGACGAGAACTATGCCCGCGAGGTGCAGCAGCTCTTCACGATAGGGCTCAACGAGCTCCAGCCCGACGGGACGCTCATGCTCGATTCCTCCGGGCTCCCGATCCCCACCTACAACCAGAACGAGATCGTCCAGACGGCTAACGTCTTCACCGGGTGGGGCTACTACTCGACGGCGACGAACCCCAGCTTCTACGGGACCGCGGCGAACTTCGACCAGCCCATGCAGTTGTATCCGACCTATCACGACACCACCCAGAAGACCATCGTCAACAATATCGTCCTGCCCGCGAACCAGGGCGGGGCGGCGGACCTGAAGGCCGAGCTGGACGCGCTCTTCAACCACCCCAACACGGGGCCCTTCATCTGCTCCCAGCTGATCCAGCGCCTCGTGACCAGCAACCCGAGCCCCGGGTACGTCTACCGGGTGGCCCAGGTCTTTGCCAACGACGGGACCGGGACCCGGGGCAACATGTCGGCCGTGGTGAAGGCCATACTGCTCGACTACGAGGCGAGGTCCCTCACCGAGGCCGCCCTCCCCGGATTTGGGAAGCTGAAGGAGCCCCTGCTGCGGATGACCGCCATGTACCGGGCGTTCGGTGCCGCGGCGTCCGACGGAAGGTATGCGATCTTCAATCCGCAGACCAACCTCGACGAGGCCGCGCTGCGCTCGCCCACGGTTTTCAACTTCTTCGACCCGGGCTATGTCCAGCAGGGCGCCCTGGCCTCGGCGGGACTCCTCGCCCCGGAGTTCGAGATCACGACCGCGAGCACCGCGATCAGCGTGCCGAACAACATCTACTCGGCCATCTACTATTCCACGCCGCCCGCGGCGACCACGATCGCGCTCGACCTCACGTCCCTGACCGCGAACGCGACGAACCCGACGGCGATGGTGGCCACGCTCAACCAGCTCCTGTGCGCCAACATGATGACCTCGCAGACCCAGCAGTCGATCGTGTCGGCCATCATGAGCGCGCCGACGGGTACGTCGACCACGGCCCTCGCGCAGGAAGCCCTTTACCTTGCCACAACGTCGCCCGACGTGGCCATACAACGATGAACGATCCAAACGACCTTTCCCGCCGCCGGTTCATTGGACGAGCCTGCGCGGCCGTCGGCGCAACGGGGATGCTCTCCGCCCTCGCCCAGCTCCGGATGATCGGCGCCCTCGCGGCGGATTCCCTCCCCACCGACTACAAGGCGCTCGTCTGCCTCTTCCTCTATGGTGGCAACGACTCGAACAACCTCCTGGTCCCTACGGACAACACCAACTACAACATCTACGCGGCCGACCGGACCGTGCTCGCCCTCGCGCAGAACACGCTCCTTCCCATCTCCCCGATCAAGTACAGCGACGGGCGCACCTGGGGCCTTCACCCCTCGGCACCGGAGCTCCAGGCGCTCTTCGGCCAGGGCAAGCTCGCCCTTCTTGCGAACACCGGGACGCTCGTCCAGCCGGTGACGCTCGCCCAGTACAACGCGGGTACGGTCGCGCTGCCGCCGCAGCTTTTCTCGCATGCGAACCAGCAGGTCCAGTGGCAGAGCAGCGTGCCCGACCAGCCCTTCACGACCGGATGGGGCGGGCGGCTCGCGGACATCGTCAACGCCCTCAACACCAACCCGAAGATCTCGATGTCGGTGAGCGTCGCCGGACAGAACTCGTTCCAGGTGGCCAACACGGTCGCGCAGTTCGCGGTCAATTCCAGCGGCGCCGTCGTCCTCTCGGGGACGACCGGGTCCACCCTGGCGACTTCGCGCGCCGCGGCCCAGCAGAGCCTCCTCAACCTCCAGGAGCAGAACCTGTTCGAGGCCGCCTTTGGCGGGATGACTGCTAGCGCCATCACCGACAGCAACCTGCTCAACTCGGTCCTCGCGTCCGCCCCCACCCTCAAGACCGTCTTCCCGAACACCTCGATCGCCACCCAGCTGCAGATGATCGCCAAGATGATTGGCGCGGCCCCGCAACTCGGGCTCACCCGCCAGGTCTTCTTCGCGAGCCTCGGGGGTTTCGACCTGCATTCCGACCAGCTGGGCGCGCACGCGACCCTGTTCCAGCAGCTGAGCCAGGGGCTCAACGCCTTCAACTCGGCGACGGTCGAGCTCGGCGTCCAGAACCAGGTGACGACGTTCACGGCCTCGGACTTCAGCAGGACCTTCAACACGAACGGCACGAACAACACGACGGCGGGCTCCGACCACGGGTGGGGCTCCCACCACCTGATCATGGGCGGGGCCGTCAGCGGCGGCGACATCTACGGGCAGGTCCCGCTCCTCGAGCTAGGCGGGCCGCAGGACACGGGACGCGGGCGCTGGATACCGACGTCGAGCGTCGACGAGTACTCTGCCACCCTTGCGACGTGGTTCGGCGTCAGTGCGACGAACCTGCCGACCGTGCTTCCGAACATCGGGCGCTTTGCGACCTCGAACCTCGGATTCA
>Ga0302326_10019198_pt1 | contig 14130 bp, 18 predicted proteins | sample Palsa_T0_3_FD_202264 | JGI IMG/M metagenome (GOLD analysis project Ga0302326, IMG submission 202264) | Peat permafrost microbial communities from Stordalen Mire near Abisko, Sweden - Palsa_T0_3 | ecosystem: Environmental > Terrestrial > Soil > Palsa > Peat permafrost | place: Sweden: Abisko... | reverse complement strand
CGGCGGTGCAGCGGGCCCTGGAACTGGACGCCGATGCGCTGCTGGTGGCCAAGCGCGGGGTGGACGGGGTCTACGACAGCGACCCGCACCTGAATCCGGACGCGGTGCGCTACACCACGCTGACCTATGACGAGGCGCTGGCGGCCGGGGTGCGGATCATGGACACCAGCGCGTTCGTGCTGGCCAACGAGCAGGGCCTGACCATGCACGTGTTCGACGTCGCGGCCGCGGGCGTCATGCGCCGGATCTGCGAGGGCGCCGAACTCGGCACCCGGATCAGCGTCAAGTAAGCCCGAGGCGGCCTGGTCCGTTGCTTGCCGGCGCCGCGGCGCTGCGGGCGCGGCTCAGGCACGTCCACTGGATCGGCGGCGGGAGCGGTGCGGGCAAGTCGGTCATCGCGCACCGCATAGCGGCCCGGCACGGCCTGCGCCTGTACGCGACCGACGACGTGATGCCGGACCACGCCCGCCGGTGCCCGCCCGCGGACTGCCCGTTCCTGAGCGAGTTCGCGGCCATGGACGTGGACGAGCGATGGGTGAACCGGTCTCCGCAGGCCATGCTCGAGACGTCCACTGGTTTCGGGGCGAGGGCTTCGGCCTGATCGTTGAAGACCTCCTTCGCCTGCCGGCCGAACCCGGCGTGATCGCCGAGGGCTTCCGGTTGCTGCCACGCCTGGTGAAGCCCCTGCTCGCCGAGCCTGGTCACGCCGTCTGGCTGCTGCCGACGCCTGGCTTCCGCCGGGCCGCGTTCGCCCGCCGGGGATCGTTGCGGCAGATCGCGGGCAAGACCAGCGATCCGGAGCGGGCCCTGGGCAATCTGCTTGAGCGTGATCGGATGTTCACGGAACGCCTCCGGGAGGAAACGGGGCCGCTTGAACTGCGCGCCATCGAGGTCGACGGCACCATGACCGAAGATGGGTTGGATGAGCGGGTGACGGAGGCGTTCGGGCTGTGAGGGGGTGCGGCGGCATGCGGCGCGTTCCAGGGCGCCGCAAATCACCTATTGATCTCCCTCGGTGCTGCGCCGGGCCGTGACGAGAGCCGCGACCGTGCCCGCGCGAATCGGTCGCCCGAGCCGCTCATAAATGGCCTCGCATTCACGCTCGAGGGCTTGACGTTGGCCCGGTGAAAGCCGAGCGTAAAATGACATCGTACGAAGGACGGCATTGAGCTCGCCGGGAGTGTGCTCGATAAGCTTTGGCATGACTGCCGCCTGAACGTCACCGAACAAGCGGCCGGCATAATCTTGCCCCACGTCGTAGCTGCCGAGCCAGGCCCATACCTGCGAGACGTTGCCACGGCGTTGCTCCATCCCAGCGAGCGTAGCGTCGAGATCCCGGTAGGCCGGCCAATTAGCGGCAATGTCAGGGGCGACCTTTCTCATGGCCGCGAGCGTTGCTTCTTGATCTCGCTTGCTACCCGGCTCGGAAAGTCCGAAGTATTGCACGAGAGCGAGCGTTCCACCGGGAACAAGCACGTCAGCGGCCTTCTGCCAGCTAACCTTGGGATCAACCCAGTGAAACGCGGACGCGGAGAACACGGCCCGAAACTGCCCGCGGGGAAGCAACGCATCCTCAAACTGAGCGTTCACAAATTCCACCTCTCCAGCGCCTTCCAGGTTCTGCCTGGCCAGTGCTGTGAGGTTCTTGCCGGGTTCGACAGCTGTGACGTGCAGGCCCCGGGTGACAAGGCCGCGCGTCAGCTGACCGCTTCCGCACCCGACCTCAAGCACGTGATCACCGCTCCCGATCCCTGCGACCTGACAAGCCTGGTCGACGAGCACGTCAGGATAAGCCGGACGGTGGCGGTCGTACTCGGCCGCGATATCATCAAAAACCTTGCCGTAACGACGGGCAGTAGATTCTGGGAGCCGGGCCATTCATTGGCCTCCGTTCGTGCTCATTACTGCGATTCACCGCATTTACTGCGATCGCCAGGTCATGGTCGCGGCCAGGTTCCGGGCCTGCACCCGTCCTAAGAGATAGATCATATGGGAGCGGCCGACGGCTGGTCATCACCAGCGCCGTACGTAGCGAGTCAGGATGGCGTTTCTTGGGGGTTTTTCACCAAGGTGGGGTCAGGCCCGTGGAAGGCGCAGATCGGTGGTGAACCTGTTGCCTGTCTCGAGGTACGGTTCTTTCCGCGGGCAGTGGTTACGGCCTGGTCGTTCCGACAGACCCAGCGATCGTCGGGGGCTGTTGGCGCGACTCCTATCGACTACGATGTAGTTGTGAGCAAGCGTTCGGCGACACCCGTCAGGTTCGATCCGGCCGTGGCAGACCGACTCGCCTCCTTCGTCGCGGCGAACCCTGGCATGTCCTTGTCCTCTGCGGCGAACCGACTGGTAGACGAGGCCCTGCGGATGGCCGAGCATCCCGGGGTCATCTTCCGGTCCGGTCCTACCGGGCGGCGCGCCGCCCTAGCCGGAGGCCCGGACGTCTGGGAGGTCATCCGCGCCATCAAGTCGGCTCACGCGGCCGAGCCCGGACTGAATAGCGATGACCTCGTCAGCTTGGTCAGCGATAACACCGGGATAGCGCCGCGCCGGGTGAACACCGCTGTCCGCTACTGGGCTGCCTACCCCGGCGAGGTCGACGCGGAGATCGCCGCCGCCGCCGCGGCCGAGGAAGCGGCCGAGCAGGCCTGGCTGCGCGAGCGTCAACTTCTGGCCGGGTAGCTCATGAGTCAGCCACTGTTGCTAGACGAGATGTTTGCTGACGACATCGCCCGGCAACTTCGCGCCAAGGGCTACGACGTCATCTCGGTTGTTGCCGACCCAGCCCTGGTAGGGCTCCCTGATGACCAGGTCCTTGCGTATGCGGCGACCGAGGGACGAGCACTGGTCACCGCCAACGTTAAGGACTTCGTCCCCCTCGACCGCCGCTACCGCGCCGCTGGCCAGGCTCATGCGGGCCTGATCCTGGTGTCGACTAAGGCCTTCCCGCAGAACCGCGGATTTCCCTCCGCGATCACAACCTCCCTCGCCACGCTGCTCAGCGACACGGCCAAGATCCAGTCCGGCCAGGTGCTATTCCTCGCGCGGAGTTAGGCCGGACCCAGACCACCGCCTGCTCAGACGCAAGGCATGTCGGGGCGCTGTCAGCTCGTAGCTGATACTGCCGGCCGTCGTTCGTGCCGCCCAACCGGTTCCGGCGACGCCCATTCTGGCCAGCCGGAATCCGAACCGACGCGGCCATCCCGGTCCTGGTCGTCGACCTGCATGGCGAGCAGGATGGCGCCATCTATCAGGAGGTCACGTTCGGTAGGAGTGATATCGCCCCGGTCAGTCTGCTCGTGAAAGATCGCGCAGATGTGCTGGAGTGCCTCATCAACGGTAAGCACGGTGATCACAGTTCCCACCTCCACCCCTATGCGTACCGCCACGGATGCATGGCCGGGGCAGGGGCTTTGGTCCTCACTGTGGGGCCCAACGGACTGGATACCAGAGACCAGCGTGAGCGGCATGCACTCACCTAGGGACTATCGGTGCCGGGAAAACGGGATCGTCCGGCCGGGCGAGCGCCCAACGTTGTTTCTCAATAATAGCGGCCAAATCATTACGATCATCTCGTGCCGGGATTACTCGCCCTGAAACGAGCTCGCCCTTTTTGGGAACCGGCAAACCAAGTGCTGCGGCGACGTTCGGGTCGTTATCTTGATGCCCAAGAACCAGGATGCCTTCAGGTCTTAGCGTGGTTCTTGCACCGCCATTGCCGCGGGCGCGTTTCATGAAGTCATCTTGTTGGGCGACAGTAGCCAGTTCGGCGCGCCGGATAATACGACGCTGGACTAGGCGGAACAGCTCATTTACCCTAGCCTGACCGTGCTGATTTCCGCGATTCGCCTTCGCGCAGAAGATTCTATTCCGACTTTCCGCATCTAGGCTGAGGAATAGATTTTCAGCGAGCTTTCTATCATCTGGCCACAGTGCGCGTATGCAAGTATAGCTGCTCGCAGATAGCTGACGTTTGGCATCTCGGTTTGATCTTGCCCGCAGAAGCGATTCTCTGACGCGAATGAGGCCCGCATCCCAGGAGCTTCGTTGATCATTTGCCGTGATGAGGAGACAAATGTGATCCATAGCTTCCGGCGGAAGTTCCCAGCCACCGTATTTCATTGAATATTTGCAGTCAACCTCAACTCCGGCGATACGATAATCCGTCACGATGCCATCCGTGAAGTCAAACTTTCGGTGAAGATTGATCTCTACAAGAGTACCTACATGAGTCTTCTCAGTCTTATGCAGTTGATCGTAACTCCAACGCCCGGTGTGCTGGCCGTCGTAAATCTGGTCAAGCGTGTCACGCAGCACCTCAGCAACCTGTGCGCCTGTGGGGTCCAGAACGTGCAGCGCAGCTTCGACAGAGTCAAGCTCGGGGTCATCATCGTAGATGTAGGGCAATGAGTCTTGTCTCACCTCATTGAAGATACCTCACAGCGTGGCCGGAAAATATTAGGGTGACAATATCAGCAGAGGAAAAGCGGCGTAGGATAGCGAAAGCAGCAGAGGCTCAGACCACACGAAGCAGACGATCAGACCTAACTGCTTCCTCTTCGCGCGCTCCCAGAATTGCCGACCGGATACTTTCACCAACTGCTCGCGCCACAGGCGGTGGAAAAGCATTACCGATTTGACGGTATGCTGCTGTCTTACGTCCATAGAACCGCCAAGAAGGTGGGAACCCCTGTATTGCAGCGGCCATCGGCAGGGTCAGCCGGGGCAGGTGGCCAACGGGGTCTGTCGCTTTAGGCGGCGTATCGGCTAGACCTTTCCCATCGACATGCAGCTTGAGCCACTCGCTCCTAGCGCGTGTCGGACCAAGGTCCGGCCCCCCATGCTTTCGCGAACCTCCTACCAGGGTCGGACCTATACCGTTGGCTTTTTCAGCCCAGGTTTTTGCGCCCTTCCATCCGTCTTCAGCCATATATTCATAAAGGGCCTCGCCGACAGTCGGAGGATTCTTAACTTCGTCTGGCCATTTAAAATATTTAAAAACTGACGCTTTCATTGCAACGAGAATGAAGCGTGGACGTAGCTGCGGCACGCCAAAATCACATGCGTTGAGTACTTTCCAATCAGCCTCATATCCGAGATCATCACGCAGCCGCGCGAGAACTTGTTCTCGATAACTAGCAAATCGAGTAGTAGACAAGCCCCGGACATTTTCTAGCATTACGGCTGTTGGTTCACATTCTTCTGCAAGACGAAGCGCCCGGGGGAAAAGATCGCGCTCATCATCCGCGCCGAGTTGCTTACCAGCTATAGAAAACGGCGGACAGGGCACGCCGCCAGCGAGCAGATCTACGCCTTTATAGCTCGTTCCGTCAAAATGGTGAATATCACGTTCGACGATATTCCATTCCTTGTGATTCAGCCGCAGCGTTTCGCAGGCGTGCGGGTCAATCTCGACCGCCGCACGGTGAGCAAATCCAGCTTGGTGCAGACCGAGCGACTGGCCGCCTCCGCCAGCGCAAATTTCTAGACAAGTCAGTCCAGACACCGTCGGAGAGCTTTCGATGGGGTCGCCGAGCTCTCCCTGGTTCTTCTCGAACCTGGATTCGAGAGGAACCAAGTTACCAGGAACAACACTGGTAGCACGAGCCTCTGTACCCTCGCTTGGCATCCCCACGAGGCGACTCTACCGGTAAGCGTGATCAACATCCAGGAAGTCGTCGCACAATCATTCGACCGTGTCGCCGAACGGGGATCCGTCAGCTGTCCGGCTATAAGTTGCTAGGTGCGGGATGGCCTCGCGGTCTCGTCGTAGGCGGCGCGGCCTGCCATCCGGCTAGGGCGGAGGCGTCGGCCAGGACCGCGGCGAGCTGCCGAAGGGGCCATTGAATGACGACAGGTCAGCGTTCGAAAATCGCATCCGAACTGGGACTTCACAGTTGGAGCGGGTGACGGGAATCGAACCCGCACTGTCAGCTTGGGAATCTGTGTCATCCGGGCTGTTGTGCGGCCTGACTTGCGGGACCGGCTACCCGTGAGTGACTGTAAGAGACCCTTCGTTACCGGGGTTAATGGCACTGTAATGGCACGACGATCTTGGCCCGACCTTCATCGATCACCCGTTGCCCTGCTTCTCCCCGTCCGCCAGCACCAGTCACCGGGCGGCCGTTGGCGGGGTTACCGTTCCACCTGGCTGAAGTTGACGACGAGGATGTTGCTGCCCGCGCCCATGCCGCCGGTGTCGTCGGCGATGTCGCCGCCTCCCTCGGCCGCGGTGTTGTCATCGACCTTGCTGGCGCTCAGGATCAGCGTGCGCCATGGTTGAGGATGCTGCCCGCGCTGGCCGAAGGTGTGGCGCGAGGTAAGTCTCTTTCATTAAATCTGTCAATATGTTAGATTTCTACCTACTGGCTGCCCTGGACCTCGCGCAGCGCTCACTATCGTGAGAAGCGACGAGGCAATGGAGCCCGCCACATGGTCTGTGACCATCAGCTTACCGTCCGAGGCCTGCGTATTCACGCCCGGTCGGCAGGCGAGGGTGTCCCGCTCCTGCTGCACTCCGGCATCTTCAGCGAGATGCACCACTGGGGGCCTCTCGTGGAGCACCTGCACGGCTTCCGGGTGATCACCTACGACGCCCCGGGCATCGGCTCCTCCCAGGTGCCGTCATCCCCGATGTCGATGCGGGGCCTGGCCGACATCGGCGCGGGCATCCTGGATCACCTGGGCCTGGATTCCGCCCACGTCCTGGGGGTGTCGTTCGGCGGCGCGGTCGCCCAGCAGATGGCCCTGTCCCACCCCGAGCGGGTAGACAAGCTGATCCTGGCGTCCACCTCGTTCGGCGGGCCAGCCATGCCCGGCCGTCCCTCGGCGCTGCTGAACATGATGATCCCGCGCGGCTACCATCCCGACCGGCTCCTCCGGAGTGCGGTCGCGATGTTCGGCGGGAGGATGAGGACCGAGCCGGAACTGGCCGCGGGCCTGAAGATGTCCAAGCCGGGAAGCCTCCGGGCTGCGGCGTTCCGCCTGTCCGCGCTCGCCGGGTGGACCAGCCTGCACCGCCTGCCGTCGATCCGGCACCAGACGCTGGTCCTGTGCGGGGACGATGACCCGGTGACACCGCACATGAACCACTGGGTGATGGCGAGCCTGATCCCGTCGGCGCGGCTGCACACGGTCAAAGGCGGGGGGCATCTCGTCCTGCTGGACAGCGCGCACGAGGTCGGCCCGCTGATCACCGCGTTCCTGCACGGCGCGAACAAACGGGTCGAGCTGCAGGCGGCGTGAGATCCTCCCACGGCTATTCGGGATAGGACACCCCAGTTCCACCCGTACGCTGCCGGGTTGCTGGCAACTCATGGCCCTCTTCAGTTCCGAACTAGCGGCGACTCTGGGCGGTTTGATGCGACCCGAGCTAGCGCAAGGTGGGTCCTGACGTGTACCGGTGGCTGTCAGGGGTTATTGCCGTACTTCGTTTCTGTACCTCCACGCGGCGCGCTGCCCTAGCCAGACCTGCGGGTTGATGGCACGAAAACTAAACAACGGGTCCCGCAGGATGAGGAAGCAAAGTTCCGGAAAACCGGCTTTGAGCTGGACCTCAGCCGCTTGGAGCGGGTGACGGGAATCGAACCCGCACTGTCAGCTTGGGAATCTGTGCGATCCGGGCTGTTGTGCGGCCTGACCTGCGGAGCGGGGTGTCCGCAAGTGACCGTGAGAGACCGCTCTTCACCGGGGCTAATGGCCCGCTAATGGCCCGGCGTACCGCGATCCGGCCTGCGCTGACCTCCGTTTCCTACTCCTCCGTCTTCCTCGATGGCTGCCCTCCCTCGGGGTGGACTCGACCGAGACAACCGGGCAGCGAGGTGGACACGTCAGTTATGCTTTGCTTCTGCCAGAGGCTGAGATGAAGAACCTTGCTCTCCCTCCCTGAAAAAGCGGAAGGTCGGAAGTTTGACCCTGCCCCTGACCACTCGATCCATAGCAGGTTGACCGACGCAAACGCAGACTGGTGCCCCGTTTGAGTCGCTCCTGGCGAGTGACTCCTATAGCCCGTTTATGACCACCGCTCGCCGTGCGATGTCGGACGCGGATCGCACGTTTCCCCTCGAACGGAGCAGATCGTTGGGTGAGCTCGGTACTGTCACGCGTTACTCGTACTGGTCCGACCGCCGTGCCAGGGACATCGCTACCGACAACAGCATAGACCTGGATCGCCGATGGCGCACAGCGCTTCGGACTCCCCTGTTCGGTCTCCTGCCTCAGGCTGAGCTTGCGCGGGAGCGCGGGGCTGTACAGCGCTATGAGATGAGCGAGAGAGTTGAGAGGGCGATCGGTCAGCTCGCCGTTGAGGACTTCGTGACCCCCCCGCCCACGGCCTTTGCCAAAGGCTGCGGCGAGGTCACCATTGCCGTGTATGAGCGTTGGTCACGTCCAAAGAAAAACAAGAGGAATGCTGTAATAGTCCACACCAGGACCAAGGCCAGCAATGGCTGTCGCGTTGAGTATTGTCTGTTTGGCAGCATCGAGAACTGTGCTGGCTACCTATCCGAGTCAAAGACGCAAACTCCGATGTGGTCATCATCATCCACGTGGGCGATCGAAGAGTTCATCGACAATCTAGGCAGGAAGCCCGCCCCGATGTATGACGATGATGAATCAATAGCCGTCGAGATTCTGCGGACCATCAACAACGAAGGCATGACCGGTCGCCATGTCCGTAAGCGCATTGCTCAAGCCGAGTGGTTTGCCGAAGTATATAAGGATGTCGAACTAGATAAAGATCGATGGACGTTCTTTCGGGATTTCAGACCCGATACGGATATACCCCAACCCGTTGACCGGATAGTGATCGGCGCACCACTCTGGATTCGTACTATTAGCCGATAAGCTGGGTCTGGATGAATGACGATGTTGCTGGAGCAGTCTCGCGGCTGCTATCCCACGGCCGAGATTATGTCACGGCGAGAAGGGCGAACATCACGAGTAATCCGGCGGCAAGCCGGCCCGACCGCAGAGAGCGCCAGCGATCGAGGACCGGAAGCAGTGCGGCAGCATGAATGACGACGGGAGAGGACCTTCTGTTCCGTAGATCAATGGAGCATGTCCGGTCAGTGCTCCGCAATCCGTATCCGCTGGTCAGCGTCCTGCCGGGTGTCCGGAATAGACGCCATGGTCCGGCACCGTCCGGTCAGTCCGTGAGAAAGCTGTGAGAGACTCCTGCCCGCCTAGCCGGATGACCCGTGCCGAGCGCAAGTCCTCGGGCAGCGACACTCGTTTCAGAACGACAGCGTCCCGCTCTCCGCGAACTTGTCCACCTCGAGGCGCGGGAATGGCAATGGCGTCAACGAGCAGCTGCCGTCGGGGTTGCGGGCCAAAAGCGCCACGGCGCTGACCGTCCCGGTGAAGCTGCCGATCGCGTCGTCGAACTGGCCGGTGCCGCCGGTCACGTCCCAGGTAATCTGCTGCGTCCCGGTGAACAGGCAGCTGTGCGGGTTGACCGAGAATGACAACAGGGTCCCGGGCGTGCTGACCACGTTCATGGTGCCGCTGCGGAAGACCAGGTCGTCCTGGCTAACACCGGCGGGATTGGGGGGCACGAGCTCGACGACCCGGCCGACGCCGCGGAACACCCCCCCGGCGCGCACCACGCTGCCGATGACCGTCCGGCTGTTCGTCCCCGGCCCGGCCACGAACACGATGGTGCCGCTGAGCGTCTCGGTCCCGCTCGTCGCCGCGGCCGCAGACATGGCGGGCGCAGCGGTGATCGCCAGCGCGGTCCCAGCGGCCAGCAGCGCCCCTTTCACAAGTCGTTTCATGCTTCCCCTATTACCTGAATCCGCTCATGTATTCCTTTCATAGCGGCCCGGTTGTGACGCCGTACAGGGCGGCATCTGACGTCAGGTAAGCCTCATCGTGTAAGAGCCGAGCCTCCTGTCACGGCCTGCTGCTCAGAAGAGTGCTGGTGGCGGTCCTGTGATCTGCCTGGCCTACGCCACGGCCCCCTCTCTGTCTAACCAGTCTGTGAGAAAACGGTGAGAGATCAGTTCTGGCCAATACCTTCTGATTGTGGCTCACAGGCTGCCGCCCGCGGTGAAGACGGCCGAGACGTCGGTAGGCTCCGATGCATCACGACAACAAAACGGGAGCGGCCGTGAATCAGGAAGATTCCGCCGGGGCCATGACCCCGGCCGAGCGAGAGGCGCACTGGCCGCTGACGGTGCGGTTTGCCATCGAGGCAGCCAGCGAGGCTGAGGCTCGGACCATTACCGGACAGGTACTGGCCAGGCTGGACCGGGAGCTGCCTTTGCAGGGCGAGCCCACCATTGCCCCTCTGAGGCTTCGGGACGGTTTCTGGGTGGCAACCCTCAAACCTGACCTGACCGTCTTGTCCTCGGTCGAGCCCGACGACGCGCCGAATCGCTGCCGCTACGTGTCCAGCCACTTTGGTGTGGGTGTGACCTGGATTTCTCGCGATAGCAAGCATGGGGCCAGGTGGGATTGGCCGCCGGACATCTGGTCGAGGCAGCCCGGCCAAGATGATGTCCTGTTGCACCCTGCGGTGCAGGCCGTGATGATCTTGTGCGAGGCAAAGTAAGCCTGACCTACTGACTAGCAGGACGTGAGCGGCCACGCTCGCACCTGCCCGTCCGCAGGTCAGAAGGCATACGGGGGTGCCCGCGAGTGACTGCCAGTCTCCCGAGTTGACCGCCCCATTGGGCACGCAACGGGCACACGCTCGTTCGTCCACGCCATGGGCTCCCACCGGGGTCAAGATGTCCCCCATCGTTGCTGGGCGGCCTGGCGGGTAATGCCGAGCCGGGAGCCGATCTCGGCCCAGGAGTAGCCGCAGGCCCGAAGGCCCTTGACCGCCTCGGCTATGGCAGCGTCGATCTCCTCGGCCAGGCCGAGCATGAGGGCCAAGGCCTCGACGTCGCCGTCGCCGACGCCGACGCGGCGGCTGTAGGCGCGCAGGACGCGCCGGACAAATGCGCCGTACTCGTCGTTCTCGACCAGGCGCCGCGGGCGTTTCGCTGTCAACCCGGCCTTGACAGTGTCCGGCCTGCTGGGCTGGATCGCTAGTGACATGCTGGATGGCTGGCCGTTGGCGCGAGAAGGGGACGTGCGGTGTTCTTCCCGGGCAAGCATCATGGTGTCCTTGCCTGCGGGCTATCCGAGCTGGCTTCGTTCTTCGGACATTTCAAGGGCCTTGCGTTCCCACTGATTAAGGCCCTTGGAGTCGGCCCAGTCGACGTGGGCGCTGGTGATGCATTCGACGGGCCGCGATGATCTACCAGCACGAGGCCCAAGGCGCCGACAAGGCGATTACCGATGCGATCGACAAGCACGTCCTGGGCGAGCAGGCCAAGCGTGGCGACGATGACGACGGGACGGCCGGTGCGTTGGGCTCCGCAGGCTAATGGCCCGCTAATGGCCCGGTTGATCGCCAGCGGCCTCGTCGACCACCGGACGGAAGTCCAATACATCGTCCTGACCTGGGCTTTTGCTGTGGAGCGGGTGACGGGAATCGAACCCGCACTGTCAGCTTGGGAAGCTGATGTTCTACCATTGAACTACACCCGCGCGTCCTGGCACCTGCCCCGCGTGATCACCGCGGTACCCGGCTTGTGCTGTGTTCGCTCAGATATCGTACCGGACCCGGTAGGTTGCCAGGGTGCTCCTCTCTGATCGCGACATCAAGGCTGAGATCGAGTCTGGCCGGGTCAAGCTCGATCCGTACGCGCCCGAGCTCATCCAGCCGTCCAGCATCGACGTCAGGCTAGACCGGTACTTCCGGGTCTTCGAGAATCACCGCTACCCCCATATCGACCCCGCGGTTGAACAGCCGGACCTGACCAGGCTGGTGGAGACCGACGGCGAGGATCCCTTCGTCTTGCACCCGAGCGAGTTCGTGCTGGCGTCGACCTACGAGGTGGTCTCGCTCCCCGACGATGTGGCGGGCCGTCTCGAAGGCAAGAGCTCACTCGGCAGGCTGGGCCTGCTCACGCACTCGACGGCGGGCTGGATCGACCCGGGGTTCTCCGGGCACGTGACACTTGAGCTTTCTAACGTGGCGACGCTGCCCATCAAGCTGTGGCCGGGGATGAAGATTGGCCAGCTATGCCTTTTCAGGACCAGTTCCCCCGCTGAACACCCATATGGCTCGCTGGTGTACGGCTCTAGGTACCAAGACCAGCGCGGGCCTACTCCGTCGCGTTCCTATCTAAACTTCTACCGCACCAAAGTGTGAGCACGTGGAAATGCTGCGCCCAGGGCCGCGATCACGCCCAGCAAGATGGCGATGCTGAGGGCCCCGGGCGCGCCGATCGCCAGCCCGGCCGCGCCTCGTTTTCGTGTACAGTTTGTATTGGCGCAATTACACATTGCACCGAAGTAGGACATTCCGGAATCGGCTTAGTCACGGAATCGCAACAGGCGGCGCAGGGCTGTCCGGTTGCGATACAAGTCAACATGAATCACCTTCAGACTCATCGTGCCTGGAGTCTGAAGCGGCGAGGCTGGTCGGCTTCCGCGTTTCCTGGCTAGGGTGGCGTCGGAGCGGGCAGCCTTTGTCGATAAGTTTATTCGAAAAAACATTCGGTCTTGATGCTGGTGATGAACGTCTGCCATGACTGCGCCGGATACTGCAGCCGACTGCCGTCAGGATTCTTGGAATCCCGGACGGCTACCTTTCCGTTGACGGGTGCTACCTCAACGCAAGCCCCGTTGCCGGCGCTTCGTCTGGCCTTACGCCACTGAAGGTCGGGAACACCCGGGTAAATTACAGACATCGGACTCCTTTCGGTCCAAGCGGACTGGATGGTATGTAATGCTTAAGGCAGCTTCCGCAAGTTCACTGCGGAAGCTGCCGGTAAACTGGTACAAATGCTGTTGAAAACCTATAAAGCAGCTCTTAAACCTTCTTTGTAAGAATGCAGAATTTTTGCAACCAAATCAGCGCTACCTTTTGGATTCAGCGCGATATTTTGCAATTGATCGAAGATCCCGCGATATTTTTTGAGATCATCGGCACGCTCCAGGTAGGTAGACCCTATCAGCCCTTCGACGAACACGACGCCGGGAGTGGAGTTGGGCAGTTCGAGGAGGGTGAAGTTGCTCTCTACCCCAGGATGCGCTCCGACTTCATACGGGAGAACCTGCACCCTGATGTTCGGCCGGGCCGACAGCTCGAGAATCTTGGCCAGCTGTTCGGCCATGACTCTGCGCCCACCGACCATTCGATGAAGCGTGGCCTCATCGAGAACCACGGTAAACCTGGGGGGATTGTCCTGGGTGAGGATGCGCTGCCGGGTGAGCTTCGCTTCGATTTGCATCTCGATCTGCTCAGGACTGAGCCTGGGCATCGCGCCCTCGTGTCCGGCACGAGCGTAGTCGGCCGTTTGCAGCAGGCCGTGTACTACCGATGACTGGAAGCCGGATATGGCGACAGCCTCCGCCTCCAACCCGACATAGGTGGCGTAGCCCAAGTCATAGGACTGCCACCAGCCCTGCCGCTTGCCTTCGCGGGCCAGGGTCATCAGATGGTCGCGCCCGGCCTGGTCGGTTACGTCGTAGAGGTTGCACAGGTCGCGGATGTCCCGGGGGGTGGCGGCGCCGTGGCCGGTCTCCATCCGGCTCACCTTGCTCGGTGAGCACAGCAACTGATCGGCGGCCTGCTCGACCGTCAGCCCCTTCTCATTGCGGAGCGCGCGCAGCAGGGCACCGAGTTCACGGCGCCGAACGGTGGGGCTACGCACTTCTGCCACCAAGGCCTCTTTCCTCGGGTTTCAGCGCTATCGCTCACGGGTCGGTACCAGAGGTCCCAATCCTTGGGACTGTACCGATGATACATGCGTGCTGCATTTTATTTTGGCACTTGCCAACCTGCATTGCTAGATGCACCATGAAACCAGAAGCAGGAGGCATCCTCAAAGCGACCCGCCGACAACGGGGTCGAGCGGTGACCCGGGGGGTTACCGACGGCAGATCGCGAGCCAGCCAAGGCCCGAACCGAGCGCGCAAGTCGCCCGGCGAGCGAAGGCCCGCCCGGAGCGGCGCACGTCGCCCGGCGAGGGTCCTGGCCGCGCGAGTGAGAGGAGGCACTGCCATTTCCATCAGCCCGCAAAGACCGCATCCGCTTCCCTTGTGCCGAAGCGTACGGGCCGCGGCTCAACATCCGCG
>Ga0302326_10019195_pt1 | contig 14131 bp, 10 predicted proteins | sample Palsa_T0_3_FD_202264 | JGI IMG/M metagenome (GOLD analysis project Ga0302326, IMG submission 202264) | Peat permafrost microbial communities from Stordalen Mire near Abisko, Sweden - Palsa_T0_3 | ecosystem: Environmental > Terrestrial > Soil > Palsa > Peat permafrost | place: Sweden: Abisko... | reverse complement strand
ACGCCAAATCGCTCCAGCAGACTGGAGTGTTCAATACGTCGCCTGAAGGACAAGGGGCGAGTATTTGGCAGTTTGGGCAGGGCCCGGCTGTGGATGCAGCCGGGAACATCTACTTCGTAGCCGGCAATGGAAGCTGGAATGGCAGCTCGGACTTCAGCGAAAGCTTCCTCAAGCTCGACCCTGACCTAAAAGTATTGGATTGGTTTACCCCGACAGATCATGCGTATCTCGACTCTATCGATGCAGATCTCAATTGTTCCGGCGCTGTGTTGGTTCCGGGGACCGATCTCGTCATGGATGCGGGAAAGCAGGGAGTTCTTTATCTTGTAGATGACCATCACATGGGCCATTTGGGCGATGGCGAGGCAGTGCAACACTTTCAGGCGACCAGCTCGCAACTGCCGAGTCTGGTCTATTGGAACAGCGCGAAGAATGGCGCCCTCATTTATATGTGGGGGCAGATGGATCGACTCAGAGCCTATCGGTTTGACGGAGAAAGGCTCAAGGAGACACCGTTTGCGATCCGGCCGGAGGTGACCGAGGGTCATCCTGGGGCAATGATCTCGCTTTCAGCAAATGGGAATAAGGATGGAATTCTCTGGGCAGCCATTCATGCCAGTGGCAACGCATGGCACGAATCAAGACCCGGCATTCTGCACGCCTATGACGCGGACGATATCGCGCAGGAGCTCTGGAATTCCCTGCAAAATCCAGAACGCGACGATTGCGGCAACTATTCGAAAACGGCTCCGCCCACGATCGCAAACGGTAAGGTCTATCTCGCCAGCTTCGGAACCCGGAATACCGGAAGCGGTCAACTTTGCGTCTACGGGTTGTTGCCGGACGGCGCTGCTCCCATGCCACCGCTAAAGGTAAATGGCTCGGCCGAAGATGGGCAGATCTTACTGTCATGGACACGCACCGCAGACGCCACCACATACTCTGTGCGGAGATCGATTGCGAGTGCTGGGCCATTTGAAACCATCCCCAGCGGCCTCACATCGCCCGCTTTTTCCGACATGACGGCAAGTAATGGAATGACCTACCAATACGCGGTGAGCTCGGTGAACTCCAACGGAGAGAGTGCGGCTTCAGGGATCGTTACTGTTGTATTGCCCAAGCCCCCATTGCATTTCAGCGCTTTGCCGCCTGGGCCGGGTCGTGAGACAACAGCAAGAGTTTGTTCCGGCTGCCACTCACCCGGGTTAGCGGCTAACGAACAACTCAGCCCACAACAATGGCACGACCTGGTGCGCCTGATGGCCGCCCAGGGCGCAGTCGCCACCGACGACGAACTGAACCAGATCACTGAATACCTGGCCAAGTCGTTTCCCAGCCAGAAAAAGAAGGAAGATAGCACCGGGAAGGAAAATAAATGACCATTTTTCGAAGAGACTTCTTAAAGCTGACGAGTGCCGGCCTGGCTGGAGCCGCGGTGGCTATGCCGGGTACTTCACTCGGCGCTCAAGCGCAAACTGCAACCATGCCGGGGGCGGGCACAAATGCCGTACTCGATGTGAAAGCCTATGGCGCGCACGGCGACGGCGCCTCGATCGATACCCCGGCAATCAACAAGGCCATCGAAGCGGCGAGCGCCCAGGGAGGGGGAACGGTTCGATTCCCCGCGGGCACCTACGCTTCCTACTCCATTCACCTCAAGAGCAATGTTGTGCTCTACCTCGATGTGGGAGCAACGATCCTGGCGGCAAGCGTTGCCCTGGGCGGCAGCACCAGCGGCGCATGCTACGATCCCGCAGAACCGAATACACCCTGGGAAGATTATCAGGACTATGGACACAATCATTGGCACAACAGTCTTATTTGGGGTGAAGGCATTCACGACGTTGCCATCCTGGGACCGGGATTGATATGGGGCAAAGGTTTGAGCCGCGGCGGTTCTGAGGAACCGCGGGCGGAAGCTCCCGGCATGGGGAACAAGGCAATCGCACTGAAAAATTGCTACAACGTCCTGTTGCGGGATTTTTCTATTTTAAAGGGAGGCCACTTCGGCATCCTGGCGACCGGGGTCGACAACCTGACGATCGACAATCTGAAGATCGACACCGATCGAGATGGAATGGATATCGACTGCTGCCACAACGTGCGGGTCTCGAATTGCAGCGTCAATTCTCCCTGGGACGATGGTATTTGTCCTAAGAGCTCCTTCGCGCTGGGCTATGCCCGTTCCACCCAAAATGTGACGATTACGAACTGCTATGTTACCGGCGCCTACGTGCTAGGGACCATGTTGGACGGCTCGTATAAACGCTGGCCTGCCGATTTCAAGGTGGCTCCCACTGGCCGCATTAAATGCGGGACAGAGTCGAACGGAGGGTTTAAGAACATCACCATTTCGAATTGCGTTTTTGATGGTTGCCGTGGTTTTGCACTGGAAAGCGTCGATGGGGCGTTGCTGGAAGACATAACATTTACCGGTGTTACCATGCGCGACTGCACCAACACACCGCTATTCCTCCGCCTGGGCAGCCGCATGCGAGGTCCGGCGGGCGTGCCCGTAGGCACAGTGAAACGGATCATTATCAGTAACCTTGTCAGCTACAACTCGGCGTCGCAGTTCAGCGGTGCGGGGCTCATCATGGGCATTCCATCGAACCCTATCGAGGACATCAAGATCAACGATTTGTATATGGAACATCGCGGAGGTGGAACAAGCGAAATGGCGGCGCGGGTAGTTCCGCAAATGGAACAGGGATATCCTGAACCGTATCGCTTCGGCGACATCCCCGCGGGCGGATTCTTTATCCGCAACGTAAATAATATCGAGTTGACGAATGTTGAACTTGCCTGGAGCCAGCCGGATGCCAGGCCCGTCTTTTATCTGGATAACGTAAAGGGCGCTGACTTTTTCCGCATTAAGACGCCGAAGGCAGCCAGTTCCCCGATATTTCAGCTAAAGGACGTTCGGGATTTCAGCGTGACCTTATCGCGAAACGTCAAAGACATCCGTCTGGAAAAGGTGGATCAGAAAGCAATTACAGATTGACGTCATCTAGGGAGAGACTCGTGAAGAATGTTCAGCTCGTGTTGACTCTCGTGTTGGGGGCAAGCATGGTACAGGCCGCACCCGTACAACCCCCCACCGGCGATGCGGCAAAGCAGGTCTTGGCTGCCGAGCAGGCTCGCACCGCTGCCCTGGAGCATTCCGATGTGGCCACGCTGGAGCGGATTATGGCGGACGAGGTCACCTATATCCACGCCAGTGGCAAAGTAGATACGAAAGAAAGCTATCTGGATGCGATTCGTAGCGGACAGCTACGTTATATTTCCTGGCGCCCCATGAATTTGCATGTTCGCCTACTGGGAAGCGGCGCGGTCATCGACGGCGAGTACGCCGTGAAGGTGACGGATTCCCGGGTTCAACGCACCCCATTCGATATTAATATTTTCATCCTGACCGTCTATGAGCGGCGCAATGGCCAATGGAAGCAGATCGCCTGGCAATCGACACGTGACGTGCGGACCGCGTCATCGGTCAAATGAATCTATATGAAGCGTTATGGTCAAATTGTCCGACTGAAGCCAGAGAGCCGAGACGAATATCTTAAGCATCACAGGGCCGTCTGGCCCGGGGTCTTAAGAACGATCGCCGAATGCAATATTCGCAACTACTCGATCTTTGAGCACGGGGAGTTGCTATTCGCCTATTTCGAATACCACGGAATTGACTTTGCGGTGGATATGGCGAAGATGGCGGCGTGCGAGGAGACCCAGCGTTGGTGGGCCCTTATGTTTCCCATGCTGGAGAAGTTGCCACCGGAAATACACGGACAACGTTGGACAGATCTTCCGGAGATTTTCCACTTCGACGGACTATCATCTGCTAATCCTTCTGAGTCCTGTTAAGCTCTTGGCCTGGACCCGAGAGGCATCGTCCAGTGCAGCCGTCTCCTATTTTTTCCATTAGGGGCTGGTCTTGTGTTGGGCTTTTTTGTGACCGATTCCGTGAAGTAATATCGAGATCATCGCGTCCGCCTCAGTTTTGTCGAGGGAGCCGTGACCCGCCATCAAACGAAAGACCATGGGCCCAAAGATCAGATCGAGAACGAGTTCCTGATCCAGCTTCTGGTCAATCTCTCGGCGCTTCATGGCACGATTCAAGACTTCCCGTGTGGCTTCCCGGCGCGGCTTCAGGAAACGCTCACGAAACAAAGCAGCAAATTCAGGATCGCTTTGGGACTCGGCCAGGAACTGACCGAAAATCCGTCCCGTTGAGCTGGCGTAGAAGCTCATGCTGGAGCGAAGCAACTCCGTAAGATCCCTCTCCACGTCGCCCGTGTCAGGGATGAGTATCATCTTGCTTATAACTTTTCTGAAAGCGTCCAAAGCGACATAAGCTTTGCTCGGCCACCATTTGTAGATGGTCATCTTGCCGACGCCTGCCTGCCGGGCGATCGCCTCGATGGTGATGTCGCGCAACGGTTTCTCACGCAGGAGTCGAAGGGTCGCCGTCAGAATCGCCTTCTCCGATTCGCTGCTGCGCTGGCGGCCGCGGCTTTTCAATTCATTCATAGATCGTTACGGCGGCGTTAAAAAACCCGCGCCCTTCATTTGTAGAGGTTTTCCGGGGCCCGTGCAGGCCGCCTGCCTTCCTCTGAACGACGCAGTCATGACCGGTGGCCCAAAGAAAGCACCCCGCTCTTGCACTGCCTGAAACTTTCCCCCTCACTGAGACATCTGATCTTTGAGGTAACAACAATACTATACGTCTCGTATAGTATTGCGCCAGTTTCGGCTGCTCGTTGAACACCTGGGTGGAGTCGAGGAAATAGAATGTGGATCGTCAGAATCGCCCTGAACCGGCCATATACGTTTATCGTTTTGGCGCTGCTCATCCTTATCCTGAGCCCGGTGGTCATTTTGAGAACGCCGACGGATATCTTCCCCAATATCAATATTCCCGTGATCGCTGTGGCCTGGACCTACACCGGCCTTAACCCGGAGGAGACAGAGGGACGCATCACGACCGTTTATGAGCGCGTGCTCACCACAACGGTCGACAATATCGAGCATATTGAGTCCACGACAGTAAACGGAACCGCGATCGTCAAAATCTACCTGCAGCCGAACGCCAGTATCGATCGTGCGAACGCTCAGGTCACCGCTATCTCCCAGACCATTCTGCGCCAATTGCCTCCGGGTTCCCTCCCACCCCTCATCCTCAATTACAGCGCATCCACGGTTCCCATTCTGCAACTCGGCCTTTCGGGAAAGAACCTCACGGAACCGCAACTCAATGACATCGCGTTGAATTTCTTGCGCACCCAGTTAGTGACGGTTCCCGGCGCCTCCGTTCCGTTTCCCTTTGGCGGAAAACTGCGCCAGGTCATGGTCAATCTCGACCAGGGCTTGCTGCAGGCGAAGGGACTTTCGCCGAACGATGTGCTCACCGTGTTGGGTAACCAAAACCTCATCCTGCCGGGCGGCACGGTCAAGATGGGGCAATTCGAATACGACGTCGACCTGAATGCGGATGTGAAAACGGTCAAGGAACTTAACGACCTGCCGGTCAAGACCGTTGGAAGTTCCACCATTTACCTTCGAGATGTGGCCACGGTCAGTGACGGATTCGCGCCGCAAACAAACATTGTTCGCCAGGACGGCAATCGCGGAGTGCTGGTGACTGTGCTCAAGGCCGGCGACGCTTCGACGATCAACGTGGTCAAGGGTGTGCGTCAGATCCTGCCGCGCGTCGCGCAAACTCTCCCTCCCAACCTGAAGATTCATCCGCTTTCGGATCAGTCGATCTTCGTTCAAGCTTCCATCAATGGCGTCGTTCGGGAAGCTATTATCGCTGCGGCTCTTACCGGCCTGATGATCCTGCTCTTTCTGGGCAGCTGGCGCAGCACGGTCATCATCGCCATTTCGATTCCGCTCTCCATCCTGACCTCCGTCATCGTACTTAGTTTCCTGCACCAGACGATCAACATCATGACCCTGGGCGGACTTGCGCTTGCAGTCGGTATCCTGGTCGACGACGCTACCGTCACCATCGAGAACATCGAGCGTCACCTGGAAGAGGGCACCGAGTTGCACGATGGGATTTTGGATGGAGCTGCGCAGATTGCCGTACCTGCGTTGGTTTCGACATTGTGCATCTGCATCGTCTTTCTTCCCATGTTCTTTCTCAGCGGGGTTGCCAGGTACCTCTTCGTCCCTCTCGCCGAGGCTGTCATCTTTGCCATGATCGCGTCGTATATCCTGTCGCGAACCCTGGTGCCGACATTGGCCATGTACCTCTTGAAGGCCAAGCAGCACGGCGGCCACCAGTCACGCAGCCCGTTCGCCCTTTTCCAGCGGGGATTCGAGCGACTCTTTGAAAGACTTCGCGTTGCCTATTCGTCGTTGCTCGCCTGGCTGGTTTCACTGAGAAAGGTCTTTGTGCCGGGCTTTGTGGCTGTGTGCCTTAGCGCCTCTGTACTCATTCCATTCCTTGGCCAGGACTTTTTCCCTAATACGGACAGCGGCCAATTCATTCTGCATGTCCGGGCCAAGACAGGGACGCGAATCGAGGAGACGGCGCGTTTAGCTGACCTGGTGGAGACCAGCATCCGGCAGACGATTCCGCCGGCGGAGATTGACAATGTTCTCGACAACATCGGCCTGCCGATCAGCAATATCAACTACATTTACAACAATTCGGGATTAACGGGTGCGGCCGACGCTGACGTACTCGTCTCGCTCAAAGAGAAACATGGCCCTACCGCGGACTACGTGCGTCGCCTTCGTGAGCGCCTCCCGCGTGAATTTCCCGGGACCACATTTTATTTTCTCCCAGCGGACATCGTGACCCAGACGCTTAACTTTGGTCTTCCGGCCCCTATCGATATTCAGATTGACGGAGCGGATATCACGGGGAATGCCCGCATCGCCGACAAGATGCTTACGGAACTAAGTCATGTCCGAGGCGTTACCGACTTGCGCATCCAGCAACAGGCCGACTATCCCAAGTTCCACGTGGTAGTTGACCGTACCAAGGCAGCGCAGGGAGGGTTCACGGAACACGACATCGCCAACAGCCTCTTGATCTCTCTCAGCGGCAGCTTCCAGGTGACACCCATGTTCTATCTCAACCCGAAGAACGGAGTCTCCTACAATCTGGTTACGCAGACGCCGCAATACGATATCCAGTCAGGCCAGGATCTGCAAAATATTCCTATCAGCGGTCCGAACCAGAAGCGACCGGCGATCCTTGCCGATGTCGCTTCGATTCAGCGTACCAGTGAGCTGGCCTCGATCAATCACTACAATATCCGCCGCGTGGTCGATATCTATGCATCGGTGCAAGATCGGGATCTGGGCGCGGTGGGCCGTGAGGTAAGCCAGATCGTCGACGCCAATCGAAAATCACTTCCGCGGGGAAGCTTTGTAACGATCCGCGGGCAGTACGGGACGATGCGTACTTCCTACATCGGCCTGATCGGTGGACTGGGCTTCGCGATCATTCTCGTGTACCTGCTCATCGTAGTGAACTTCCAGTCATGGCTCGACCCGTTCATCATCATTACCGCGCTGCCCGCGGCGCTGGCTGGAATTGTTCTGTTTCTCTTCATCACGCACACGACGCTCAGTGTTCCCGCTCTTATGGGAGCCATCATGTGCATGGGCGTGGCCACATCGAACAGCATCCTCGTGGTGGCCTTCGCCAAGGAGAGGCTGCTGCACCACGGGGATTCGATTACGGCTGCACTCGAAGCGGGGACCACCCGCTTCCGCCCGGTGATTATGACGGCCTTGGCGATGATCATCGGCATGATCCCGATGGCGCTTGGCCTGGGCGATGGTGGAGAACAAAATGCGCCGTTGGGCCGCGCGGTGATCGGAGGCCTGCTTTGTGCCACAGTCGCCACTCTGGTCTTCGTCCCATCGGTGTTTGCCTTACTACACGGGGGACGCACTTCGCCGGACGCACAACCGGTCGCACGCCGGGAAAACGAACCTATTCACGCGTAATGGCACGAGTACGAATGGAGAAATGACATGAGCAGCGTTGAGAACCAGCCCTCTGAGGTTTCCCAAACCGAGATGGAAAGAACGGTGCCGGTGGCGTCAAAGCCGTCCTCTCCCTGGTTGTTGGTCGGTCTGACAGCTATCGTTCTTGTTCTCGGCGTTGTCATCTACTCTGGCATTCACGAACGCGCCCATGCTGAGAGCACTTTAGGCGTTACTACGGAGCGTGCAGCTATCCCGACAGTCAATGTTGTGGAGCCAAGCTCGGGTGCCGTGTCCCAGGAGATCGTGTTGCCTGGCAATACTCAGGCGTTCAACGACACGCCCATCTATGCCCGCACCAATGGCTATCTGAAGCGTTGGTATGTAGATATCGGGGCTCATGTCAAGCAAGGTGAACTGCTGGCAGAGATTGAGACCCCGGAAGTCGATCAGCAACTGGAGCAGGCTCGTGCCGACCTGAAGAATGCTCAGGCAAACGAGCAGTTGGCACAGATTACCGCGGCGCGCTGGCAAAACCTGCTCAAGACAAACTCTGTTTCCAAGCAGGAGACCGATCAAGCGGTCAGCGATCTCAGCGCACGGCAGGCGTCCGTGGACTCCATGACCGCTAACGTCCACCGGCTGGAGCAACTGCAATCTTTCGAGAAGGTCTATGCGCCTTTCGCTGGTGTGATCACGGCCAGAAATACTGACATCGGCGCGCTGATCAATGCCGGAGCAGGCGGGGTGCCGCAAGAACTGTTCCACATGGCGGCCGTGAATACACTACGCGTCTACGTGGCTGTACCGGAGGTCGATTCCGAGGCTGCGCAAACCGGAGCCAAAGCCACGCTGACCCTGGATGAGTTCCCCGGCGAGACGTTCCAGGGCACGATCGTCCGCGACTCGGATTCGATTGATTACGCCTCCCGCACGCTGAACGTCGAAGTCGATGTCAACAATGCACAAGGCCGCATTAAGACCGGGGCCTATGCCTTTGTGCATCTCAAGCTCCCTCAGTCCGCGCATACTTCCGCTCAATCACTCACCATACCAGCGAACACCCTGCTTTTCCGGTCAGAAGGTTTGCGCGTCGGCGTGGTGCGCAATGGTCACGCAGAGCTCACTCCGATCACGATCGGACGCGACTTTGGAGCCACGGTCGAAGTCGTTGCCGGCCTTCGGCCGACCGACCAGGTCATCGTGAACCCGTCCGATTCCCTGACCAGTGGCAGCCCGGTTGCGGTGAGTACATCACAGGCTGGAGGGTCAAAGTGAAACGGCGTCTCGCGTTTGCCATAGGTTCTGTCAGCTTACTTCTCAGTGGATGTATGGTCGGGCCGAAATACGTGAAGCCAACTGTGCCCATGGCGCCGGCATTCAAGGAACAGCCTCCGGCATCCTTTAAGGAAAGCGATGGTTGGAAGCCGGCGCAGCCAGGAGATCAGACGCTACGCGGGAAATGGTGGGAGATCTTCGGTGATCCGCAGCTCAATGATCTGGAAGAAGAGGTGACCCAATCCAACCAGGATCTGAAAGTGGCCGAGGCGCGATTCCGCCAGGCGCGCGCCATGATTCGCTTTAACCGATCGGCGGAGTTCCCGACAATCTCCACCTCACCCAGCATTGTCAATGAACGAGACTCAGCCAATCAGCCTTATTTTCCGTCGTCGCTGGCGAACAATGGCACCGGCGCCTTCAACCTGCCCTTTGATTTCTCCTATGAAGTCGACTTGTGGGGGAGAGTCCGCCGTACCGTGAGCGCGTCACGCGAAGAAGCACAGGCCAGCGCTGCCGACCTGCAGACTTCCAATTTAAGTTTGCATGCAGAACTGGCCGCTGACTATTTCGAGCTGCGGAGTGCCGACGATCAAAAGCGACTTCTGGATGACACTGTGAAGGCCTATAGCGATGCCCTGCAACTGACGCAGAATCGTTTTGAGGGTGGGGCCTCTCCCAGATCGGATGTGGCGCAGGCGAAGACACAGCTGGATGGTGCTCGGGTTTCGGATACCGACATTACTGTGATGCGGGCACAGTATGAGCATGCTATCGCCACGTTGATCGGCAAGCCTCCTGCGGATTTCAACATAGCACCCGCGCCCGATACTCCGCTTCGACTTCCGGTCATCCCGGTCGGCCTACCTACCAGCCTGCTTGAACGCCGGCCCGACATCGCCGCCGGCGAGCGCCGCGTCGCAGAAGCGAACGATCAGATAGGCATAGCTCGCGCTGCATACTTTCCCTCTCTGATACTTGGCGCCACGGGCGGATTTACAGGAACGTCGATTATGAATTGGTTGAACTGGCCTAGCCGTATGTGGGCGGTTGGACCACAATTGTCAGAGACCCTCTTCGATGGGGGACGACGGCGCGCTGTCTCCGAGTCAGCGACCGCGAACTATGACGGCACCGTAGCTTCCTATCGGCAAACGACACTTACCGCCTTCCAGGAGGTGGAAGACAATCTCGCTGCATTGCGCATTCTGGAAACCGAGGCGCAACAACAACAGCAGGCCACGGCATCTGCCGCCGACGCACTTCAGCTGTTTACGAATCGGTATGTGGGCGGCGTCGACAACTATCTACAGGTGATTACTGCGCAGACCGTGCTTTTGACAAATCAGCGCAATGACATCGACATTAAACGGCGACGCATGGATGCCAGCGTTCTCCTGGTCAAGGCCATCGGCGGCGGATGGGATACAACGCAGCTGCCGAAGCTCTAGCAGATCGAGGGCTTTCTGACTGTGGCCCTCTCGATGTTGCGGGACTTGACACTTCTTACGACACAGTGTCGACCGTAAGACACTTAAAAATTGAATGGCTCTGTCCCGCAACACGAAAACTTCCGATCGATCTTCAACCCAAACGGCACGGGCACTCACGGTTCCCGGCCCGGAAACAACAGATTTCAATGAGTTGAGAACGAATCTCCGATGCTGAGCTATTGGCAGGCATTGCCTTGGCTATCCCAACTTCCAGGTTGGCGACTCAAATGCTGGAAACAAAATGTGGATCACCATTTTATATCGCTGGAGGATTTACCCATGATGAAGCATCCCGTAAGCCGTAGCAGCTCGTACTCTCGCTCTCGTATCTATTTGTGCCTCCTCCTGGTCGCTTTGGCCAGCTCTTCAATCGCCGGATGGAGCCTTGGATTAACGGTTCCGGCGGACGTCGCACTCCGTGTTCGCCTGGATGACACGCTCACCAGCGACGACTCCAGGATTGGAGATCCGTTCAGCGCAACCGTCGTCGACCGAGGCACCTACCGCAATGCCCGCGTCTACGGCCACATCAGCAGCATCACCACCTCGGGCAGATTGAAGGGCAACACAACCATGATGCTGCGCTTCGATAGGTTGGTCATGCCGGACGGGCGCCGTTCGCCCATCCACGCTGAACTGGTTGAGCTTTACGATGCGCCATCAGGTGAGAAAGTCGACGTGGAAGGCGCGATTCAATCCGGCGGGAGAGGTAGGACCAGCGTCATTCACACCGCGGTTGGCGCGGGGGCCGGAGCGCTGCTTGGCGGCATCTTTGGAGGCGGCAAAGGGGCGGGCATCGGCTCCATCGTCGGCGGTGCGGGTGGGCTCGGTACCACAGCCTTCCATGGGAGGCAAAAGATTACACTTAATAGTGGACTCGAGATGCTGATCCGCACAGCCGACTGACCAGTTAGTTGGTAGAACCAAGAACCCGAGCCTGCGAACGAAAGTTGAAGATGCGGTAGGCGTGTCGCCGCTACAGGTTCAGCGCACCGCGGCTGAACTCTTCGCTGCAACAGCGCTTCGGCGGCGCGCCTTTTGCTTCATTGGTACGGGTTGGCTGGCGCGAATGAAAGAGGCCGCCGCCATGAGCCGCACTGCAGGCTTTGGATCTACAAATGCACCCTGAAGCGCGTCCGTCACTCGATCGCCGCGATAATCGCCCAGCGCCCGCACCGCCGCAGCACGCACGAAGTAGTCGCGATCCTCAAGCGCGTCGAGAAATTGCTGCTCCGTTGCCTCCGATTTGTCATCCGTCAGCAACGTGGCGGTCAACACCCTTGCAGAGTTGCCGTTGCTCCCCTTGTGCGCCATTCTGAATGCGTCTACCCCAAACCCGATGGGACCCAACAACGCGTACGCACCCTGCTCTGCGCCAATCTCAGCCAATTTTGAGGGACTGTGGAGGTCGTCATCGGCCTGATGGACTCCAGAACCAACGACTCCCTGCTTGACCTTTCGCTCTCCTGCGAGGACACCATACAAAACGTTCTCGCCGCTACGGTCGTGCATCTTCCACAGGCTTACTGCCGCGGCAAAGCTTACCTCTGGTGCGCTGTCCTCGAGCGCGGTTCTCAGGTCCGGAATAAATATCTCCGCCTTGCTGGCGCCCATCGCCACCACAGCTGCCAGACGCAGGTAGCGATCCGGATCCTTTGCCGCGTCGCGCAGCAACTTCTGGGCCTGTTCCAAGTCGCTTAATGTGCCGATAGCGGCGACCGCGTCGAGCCGTGCCTGCCGCGCCTGTGTTTTGGAGTCGGAGAGGGCGGTCTTCAGCATGTCCCAAGCGGTGGCCGTCGGTGAATCTGCGCTGCCCTTGTCAGGTTTGGCGGGCTGGCCGACCGGAGCGTCGGGCTCCTCGTCGTCTTCAGTGGTTGCGCCTGCAGGAGACTGGGCCGCTGGCGTCGCCTGCCTGGTTTGCGCCAGACTCACTGCACATCCCAGCAATAAAAAAAGGATCAAAATCATCTGTCTCTTCATCATGCTTCTTCCCCTTCGAGCTTTGCTCTCAGCCGGACCGCAGCGAACGCGACCGGCCACAAGTAATTTGGAGGCCTCTCGACGTGATGTGCCGCTTCTCTTCCTCGTTCGAAGAGAATGGCTTATCCAATCATTGGATGAGCCAAAGCGCAGCGGGGATTTGGATTTCGAGTGGGCGGGGACGCTGTATTTCGTTCCGGTATTTGGCCTTGACGCGCCTACCTCTCAGATGAGGGTGAGGCTTTGCTCAATCAAATGCCTGGTGTCGATGAAGGGATCGAGGTCCGAATCCGATTCCATTGAATAATAGCCTCGATAACCTGAGGCCTTGGCAATGTCAAAAAGCGGCGACAGTGAAACTGTCTTGCGCTTGCCGTCGATGAACTCCGCGTCCTTGACATGAGCGATATTCCAGGCGTGGGCAAACATGTGCTTCACTGCCTGCGCATTAAACGCTTCGTCGCCACCCATAAGGGCATTGCCAAAGTCAGGAAGCGCTCTGAGATAGGGAGAATGCGCCAGCTGGATCGCGGCGATAACCCGAGTTTCGGATGCCAGAATCGGATCGTCGTTCTCGAGGTTAACCACGATATTGCGCGTGGCCGCGTAGTCGATGGTCGGCTTAAGTGCCCGGACTGCTTTTGCAAGATCGGATGTATCGGAACACTTGGGAATCCAGACGCGAATGCTGGGCGATCCTAGAAGTACCGCGGTATCGATCCAGCGGCGATAGGCAGCATTCCCTGCTTCGCGTTTTGCTTCATCCTCGCTACAAAGGTCGACTTTTTCATCGACCGGAATATTCACGGTGCGAATGCCGGCAGCGTCGAATGCGGCGCGCAGTTTGAGTATCTCGCTATGTTCAATCGAGGAAAAATGGGAGTCCAGCGGCTCCAAGCCGCGCACGCCAAACTCCTTCACCACAGAGCGTGCGAACGCGGCGAGATCCATGCCCGGCTTTGATGGGTCACGATCCTGATTATGCGGCGATATGATCGATGCGCGGAAAGGGTAGGTTGCGACCGCGATACGTGCCCGAGGGTCAACGGGAAAGATCGCCCGCTGAGCGCTGGCCACCGCCGCGAAGGCAGCACCCGCGGAAAGAAGCGCTCCCCTCATGAAGGTACGGCGGCTGACTGAATTCATGCTTGGCTCATGGCCTGGGTTGTGGGTGCGCTGGCCTTGACGTGGTTCATGATTCGCTCCGATCTTTAAGTGGAGTACGTCCAGGATGGAACGGCATCGCCGAGACGCCGAACCACTCCGCCACTGGTGGCCAAAGGCTAACACACTCCTCGGGAAGACCCACCACCAGTCACGGACCTCCTTGCCTTCAAGATCGATGGCAGAAATCTAATAGCTACCGGCCTCGATCTCTTCAATCGGCGTTAGTCTTTTCGATATTGTCGATCGCTCACGTGCTCCATCCA
>Ga0302326_10019194_pt1 | contig 14131 bp, 16 predicted proteins | sample Palsa_T0_3_FD_202264 | JGI IMG/M metagenome (GOLD analysis project Ga0302326, IMG submission 202264) | Peat permafrost microbial communities from Stordalen Mire near Abisko, Sweden - Palsa_T0_3 | ecosystem: Environmental > Terrestrial > Soil > Palsa > Peat permafrost | place: Sweden: Abisko... | reverse complement strand
TCGATGGGGGGCGCTTGCTGCGCAACTGCGGCCATCGTGAAAGCTGCAACGCAAAGCGGGCCGATTTGGAGTGAACGAAATTTCATTCGAGAAAAAGCACCAGTCTTTATAAGAGAATGCAAAGCGATACTTTGGACAACTCCAAATGGAGACGCGGCCGAGAGTGTTGGACAAGTTGCAGCGTGTTAGAGCCCGCTCTGCGAGCGTAGCAAGCTAGCGGGCGTTTCGAATGCGCACGGTTCTCATTACCGCGTCCAGTTGTTTGCGCAGATGCTCCATCTGGAGAGCAGTCATGGAGTTTGGATCGCCCGGGGTGGCATAGTGGATGTCGCCCTCGAACATGTAGCACTGCCCTTCCCGGAAGGTTGCGTAAATTTCCCGCGATGCCTGATGGCCGAGACCCGCGACTGCGGTTGAGAAATGGTCATAGACTACGCCATGGATCGTTGCCCGGACCGGTTCTTTCTTTTCATCTTCGGCGGCCAGAATGCGCTTCCCGCAGTCGGCGGAAGTTGCAGCCGGGGCTACGTGATAGACGAACTGCACCCCGTAAAGGTTGGTTCCGGCGTAAGGGTTGCCTGGCTTTCTCGCGTTGAAGCCAACGTTGGCCTCTGGGTTCTCCGGCCCCTCGCCGGGTTGAGCGGGGGCAAGGACCAATGACCCAAAATAAAATGCGATGTCACTGGCTGATGACCATTGCGCGGGATATCGAAAAGACACGCCAGATTTAGGATCATCAAATATCTTGAAGTGCGGAGATTGAGCCTGAGCTGCGACCAAGCAGACTAGAACGAGGGCCCCGCAATTCGTTTTCATCCGCATCGCTGAACCTTCCTGCTCGATCTGCGCGCCGGACACGTGGCCGCTGCCGGATCAGGCTTTGCTCTTTTTGCGTGTGTCGATGGCATGGCGAATTGCCAGAAATGCCGGCGTTGGCTTCATGTCGTCGTCAAAGGGCAGCGGGCGCTCGCGCGCACTGTCAGGGCGCCTGCTCTGGCTGCCATGCGCGTGGTTCAGCCAGCTGTTCGAACTCGTGAGGCCCCAGGTTAACGCAATGGGCACATTCGGCTCGCGCAACACCATGTGAAGATAGTCCCGGTAGACTGCGGCGACTGCGGAGTCCTGGTCTTTTGGGCCACCCACCACACCATGCGTGTTCACGTCCATCTCGGTCACGTAGACATCCAGGTCCATCTTCCGCGCCTCACGGATAAACTTCAGGAGGCCAAAGCCCGGCAATTCATTGCTTGCATCCAGATGGCTCTGTACGCCGACGGCGTGAATGGGCACTCCGCTGGCCTTGAAGCGGCGCAGCAGAGCAAGCACTGCATCGCGCTTAGCCGTTTGCTTGGGATTATCGAGCTCGATGTCGTAGTCGTTGTAGGTGAGCTTGGCCTGTGGATCGGCGGCAGCTGCGGTTCTGAATGCGAGCTCGATGTAGTCCGGGCCGATCAGATCGAGCCACATGGTCTTGCGCAATCCGTCGGGAAGGCCGTCTGGCGGGTTGATGGCCTCATTCACCACGTCCCAACTGTGGAGTTGGCCGCGAAAGTGGCCGGCAACCGTCTGGATATGCTCGGTGAGTATCTGGCGCGCATTGTCTTTAGTTGCAGTGGATTTGAGCCAGCCGGGAATGCTTTCGTGCCAGCACAGGTTGTGGCCGCGGACGCGCTGGCCTTCGAGGCCGGCAAAGCGCATCAGCTTATCCGCCTGGGTGAAGTCGAACTTGTCGGCGGCCGGACGCAATGCGCCCCACTTCATGGCGTTTTCAGCGACCAGGATGTTTGCCTGCGCGGCGACCAGCAGAGTGTATGGATCGGTGGTGCTGCCGGCGGCAACGCCGTCTACGTCGAGAAGCTGAGGGACTACCGCTGCTCCGTAGAGAAGCCCGTGCGCGGCAGCGTGGGAGCGCAGCGAGGCGGGCCCGGTTGCGTTGATGGCAGATCTATTGCTGCCCATGGCGCGGAGCGGGGCTGGCATAGCGCTTAGTGCGCCGGTAGCCGCGGCGGTCTGGCAGAAATGTCTGCGCGTCAAGTATGATGTGCGAATAGATTTCATGGCGTCGGAGTTCCTCTTATTTTCGTCTCAATTCACTACCAAGTCCATAGACTTCAGCGCGCGTCCAATAGCTCCCATCGGCCCAATTGATATGGTTCCCGTCCTCGGTGACGTCGCCTTCAAACTGCCCGGCAAGAGCATCCAGTATGAGATGCCCTTTTTGATCCACACTTCCTGATCCGACACAGTCCTTGGTATCCCCTGACTTCACCGAATTTCCCTGCTGGTGAACAACACAACTCCCATCCTGCGCCACCCATTGTCCCGTCAGGTTGATGGGCTGAGTCGACGACCTCGAGGGACAGCGCGCCCAATACGTTCCATTGGTCCAGTCGATCTGGCTGCGGTCTGGCGTGAGAACTCCCAGCACCGGTCCCCATTCTGAGGCCGCCATAACGTCGGGCCCCTTAGCCTCGCCGCTGGAAAGCGAACCCTGTCCATTGTTCAGCACAAAGAAATCACCGCCATCCGTGATGGTTGCGCGCAACTCTGTCTTCCCTTCACCGCACCACTCGCCCAGAAAGAATGATTGCATATGTCCCGCGGGAAACTCAGACGCGAGAGCGGCCTCGATCTTGTTCCTGATGTCCTGATTAATATCCAGTTTGAATGCTGCTTTCCCGCTCTTTTCATCTGCACCTGGTTCAACAGCATTTGGCGGCGCGCCTCCCCACTGCCAGAACCGCACGTTGGCAGCCTGCGCAATCATTGCGGAGAGTTCCGCATTGGGGAAACGCTCCGTATAAGGAACTGCCCATCCAATTTCAAGGCCGGCATAGGGAGGCTTGGCTTCCTGCTTTGCTTCGGCCCTTTTTTCCAGCAGGGATGGGTCTTTCATCGCGGCTAGATTGAACCGCACAAGGCGATGGATGGCTCCCTCTCGCTCCCTATAAAGATCAAGCCCATTGACTTCACCGAGTTCGGCAAGCATGATCAGCGGTCCAAGCGCATAAAGCTGATAGTGCAGCGCCTTCTGCCCTCGGCTCATCTCGGCATCCAACGACCCATCCGGCTGAATTGCGTGGATCCCCATCTCATATGTGGCCAAGCCCCACAGAAATGTATCCACGTCGTTGTCCGCTATGCCTGCGGAAGCCACCGAGAGACCGGCCCAGTACATGTGGTTGTTCCACGCGTCGCTTCCCGGCCGTTTGCGTCCGCTGTCAAAGTATTCGCGGACCCGCGCAGCCAGCGTCCGGAACCATTGCTGTATCTGCGCGTCCTGTTCCAGAGTTCCCGTGCCGCTGTCCCGCACCTTGAGGTAAGCCAGCGCCGTTCCGCTCAGCATCCAGTTCTGCATGTAGATGGCGTTGTTGGTCGGCATCTTGTCATCCCACGCATCGGCCTTTGCTGCCGCCATGAGCAGCGAATAAACACACGCCGCTGCTTCGCGGCTTCCGTTGGCCTGCCACGCGTCCGCCGCCAATCCGGCGTATTGTCCAAGATGCGTCGGACCTTCGACCTCTTTTTGAAACTCAGCTTCCTTTCTCGGATCGAGAATCGAGTACTTTCTGTCGATCCATGCGCCTTGAACATCCAGCGTCCGACCGAATGGTGGAGGTTCGGGACAGTTGTACGGCGTGTCTGTCGGAAAGACCTTCACCCCATCCCATGGCGCACGCAGTCGTTGAGCGGAAGCGTGGACCGTCAGCAATGTAAAGGCAAGAAAAGAAGCGAGGAAAAGCTTTCGGCGGATCATAAGGACTTTTTGATCTCCGTCTGGTTCAAGAGCGCCTGCGGACTTCGCGCTCCAGGCGGCCGGTCCAGAAAAGGAAACTTAGCAGCTCCCATTTGGATACCCACATGAATCCGAGAACCTTTCGCGCGGTCAGGTCTTCGGCACGCTGGCCGGAGTAGGTTTCCACGCGCCAGCGCAGGTACTCGCTTCGCCATGGCGCAAAACGATGGCGACGGGTAGCGTTCCAGATGAATCGAATGGGGGCGAACAAAGGCCAATCCTCTGCAGCAAGTATAGCCGGGCTGCCGCCCGGCTATTGCAGCTTGCTGAAGAGGCTGTTGGAGGAGGAATCGAGTTGCGAGATTACGTCTTCGAGCGCTGTCTGCTGCGTTTCGGATAGAGAAAGCTGCGTTGAAACTTCTCCCACATCCGCCTGCATCAGGTTGGTTTGCGCGGCTGTCAACTGCGTCTGGTCGCTGGTGATGGCATCGGAGGCCGCCGTGACCTGGGTAATGGAGTTATCGATGGTGACGCGCTGCTGCGAAACATAATTGAGCGCCGTGTCTAACGACTGCGCGTCGCTCACCGCCTGGGTGGTATTCACTGCGCCGGTCGAGTAATCGGCCACCAGTGCGTTGAGTGCACCGAAGACGCTGTTGGCGCCGCTGCCCTGGAAGATCTGGCTGCCGGGAACATTCAACTGGATCTTCTGTCCGTTCGGCGTCGAAAGATAGTTCACGTTCTGGTCGCCGTTGTAAGTAGTGATGCCCGGCGATGTGGTGTTCGAAGTGGTAAACGGGCTTGTCGATGTCTGGCCGCCGGCAAAGATGTACTGACCCTCGTAGCTTGTATTGGCGAGCGATTCCACTTCGTCGAGAATGCCGGAAATCTGATTTCCTACGGCCTTCACGTCGCTCGCGTTCATGGTTCCGTTGTTGGCGCTGGTGGCCAGCGAAATGGCCTGGGTGAGCTGCGAAAGCACGCTGCCCAGGGTGGAATCGGCCACCTGCAAACTGCCGGTCACGAGGTTCGAACTCTGCGTAAAGGAATCGTCCTGCTGGATCTGGTTGAGCAGCAGAATATTCTCACCCGCGGTCACCGGATTCTGGCTCAGTGACGTGACGCTTACGCCGCTCGACAGCTCTGCGGTCAACTGCTGTTCATTTGACTGGGCCTGGTCCAGCGAGCCCACCAGGTTCGACACATAACTCGGATCCACCCGCATCGTACTCCTCTCCAAGGATCGAAAATTTTGCCGCGGCCTTGCGCGCACGCCGGCGTCTGGCCAGGCCGGTTCTGGGCCGGTCGGGCAGTCAGGAAACCGTTGTTTCGACTCCGAGGTTCAACACCGACACCATAATCGTATTCAACATGGTGAACACCTGCGACGCCGCCTGGTAGCTGCTCTGCAGCGTGGACATGGCCCCGGCTTCATCGTTGAGGTTCACGCTTGAGAGCGCGTCATTCTGCGTTTGCAACTGGGTTACCGAGGCATTTTGCGCGGTATTTTCGTCCTGCACGCCAGAGACGGTTGCGCCCAGCGTGGAGGCAAAGTTGGAAAAGAAGTCGGTGGGCGTCTGGCCGTTGACAATGGTCTGGCCAGCCAGGTTGGCCATCGCGGTGGCATTGGTGTTGTCGCCTGTTGCCGCGCCTGCGGCCGCGGCGGCGATCTGGTTGGGGTCGGTCATCGCCACGCTCATGGACACCGCGCTGCCGGCGACTGCTGTGGGCTGCGAGAAAATGTTGAGCGGGCTCGCCACCGAACCGGTGACGCCTTCCAGATCGGTGCCCGCGTTGTTCAGCGTATTCACCTTCGTCGAGATGTTGTAGGCCAGTTGATCAAGCGAATTCATGGCGCTGGGAATGTCCTGGTCGCGCGCTGTCAGGTAGCCTCCCAGTTCGCCGCCGCCCGAGGCCAACTGCGAGGTGATGTCGGTGTTGCCAACAAAGAAATGCGTGACCCCGGCTTCCGTTCCGCTGGTCATCTGGAAGCTTGTATTCTCCGAGACCAGCGTCTGCCCCGAAGTAGTTGTCACCGAGATTCCGTTGTTCTCGGTCGTAATCTGGTTGATCCCGATCAACTGGGAAAGCTGGCTGAGATCCTCCTGGCGCTGATCTTCGAGTGGTCCGGCATCGGCATTCGGCGAAGCGGTCTGGATCTGCTGGTTCAACTGCGCGAGCGAGGTGGTCAGCGAGTTTACCTGGCTGGTTACACCCGAGGCCTGCTGATCCAGAGCCGCGCTCTGCTGATTCAGGCTGGCAGCGGCGTTCGAGACGTCCCCAGCCAGAGTGGTTGCCGAAGACAGCACATTTTCGCGCAAGGAGTTGTTGGTGGGGTTGGCCTCCAATGAGGCGAAGGAGCTGAAGAAGCTGGTAATGTCGCTGCCGATATCGCCGGCCGTGGAACTGGCAGAGCCGGAATCCGGAGTGAAGAGAGCCTGGATTGAATTCAATGCAGTCAGCCGGGCGCCGGAAGACGAAGCCAGTTGCTGCTGCTGGTCAAGCCGCTGCTCCAGAACGCGGTCGCGCAGAGACGTGGCGCCGGTTTCTGTAACGCCCGCGCCGTATTGCACGCCGTTGATGGTGACTGGCTGGTTCTCCTGCCAGTTGGGAGTTTCCTCCGCGTAGCCGGGCGTGCTGGCATTGGCCACGTTGTTGGCGACAATGCTCAGAGCCGCCTGATCTGCATTGAGAGCTCCCGATATCAGGCTGAAAGCCGAATTAATTGTCCCCATGTCCGCTCCCCGGCGGCGCCCACTCGCGTGCCGGGCTTTCGCCGTACTCCAACCGGCCTGAGAGCAGCTGCTGCAACCGGAACATCACATTCAAGTTGCCCCGCGTCATGTCCAAGACCTTGGCAAAGGCCGCCATTTCCCCAGCGGCATCGCGAGCTTGCCTGGCCAGTTCAACGCGATCTTCCTCGCCGGCCACCGCGAGATCGCGATTCAGAGCCTGGCACGACAACGCCAGCTCCTCAAGACGGCTTGCGTCCAGCCGGGCCAGAGCCCGTGAGGCCTCTGTCACCAGCTGCTTCAACTCCGGCATTTCCCGGCGCGCTCCATACTGTTGCATGGCACAGTTTCCTTCCCCAACGACCGGCCTGTTGTTGGCTGCGGCCCCGGTCTACTGCCTGACGCTCATCATGGCATCCACCATTTTCGACGCGACTGCGGACGCCGGCACGTTGTAGGTTCCCGACGCCAGTGCCGCTTGAATGCTGGACACCTTGTCCATGCGGACATCGGAATCTGTAGCTGTGAGCGATACTTCACTACCGGCGCTGCTCAAGGTTGCCGAATCGCTGCTCAGCGCACTCGGACCCGCTGTGCTGGCGGCCTTGGTCTGCGCTGCCGGAGCCGCCGGCGTAGTTACTCCCAAAAGCGATTTCAAACCATCGAGACTGTTGCGAATGTCCATACGGATTACTCCTTGCAAACTGTATCGGCATAGCCACAAATCACTTCAGTCATTCAGCAGCCTTGATTACGGTATTCATGTGCAGGTTTCCGGTTCCCGGAAGTGTCCCATTTTGAGTCCCTGAAGCACCATGGTTTGAATGCGAGAGCTGCTTGACGATGCTGGAGGCAATGCCAAACCCGCCGTGTTCGCTCAGGGCGCGCCCCAGAGCCTCTGAGGCAAACTCCCCCAGCGCGCCTGAAGAGCCGGAGTCATCGTCCGCATCGTCATCGGCTCCAGTGAGCGAGTTGCCTTGATTCAGCGGCTTCATCAGCTCCTTCATCATCTGCGCCTCGAACTCGTGCGCTGCCCGCACCAGGCGCGGCTGCGGAACTGCCGGGGTCGCTGTAGCCGCTGCTGCGGTTGTTGCCAAGATCGATTGCATGCCAAGCCCTCCGGCCAATTTCTTTTTCATCCGCCCAGGTTAGAGAACTTCAAGGTCGGCCTCGAGAGCGCCGGCTTCTTTCATGGCTTGCAGGATGGAGATTACGTCCCGCGCACCCGCACCGGTTCGTTGCAATTCCTGGACCAGATCCTCGACTGTGGCGCCTTCTTTCAGATCGATACGGTTCACGGGCTTGTCCTGCGCCTGGATCGTGGTTTGCTGCACCACCTGGGTGGTTCCACCGGACAAGGCATTGGGCTGCGAGACGATGGGCGTGGCGATCACATTCACCGAAAGCCCGCCATGCAGAATGGAAACCGGCATCAGCCGGACAGTACCGCCGATGACGACCGTTCCGGTGCGCTCGTTCACGACGACGCGCGCCCGTGGATAGACATCGACTTCGACGGCTTCAACCTTGTCCAGCAGCTCGGCCATATCCTCGTCCGGCACGGGCTGAATTTCGACGCGGCGACTGTCAACGGCATGGGCGCGCGGCGAACCGAGTGCCAGATCAATTGCGGCTGCCATGCGCTCGGCGGTGTGGAAGTCGGCGTCGTTCAGAAGCACGCTCACCGTGTGCATCTGCTTCAAATCGAATGGAACGGGACGTTCGACGAGGGCTCCGCCAGGAATGCGGGCGGTGGTGGGGTGGTTGACCTGCTTGGAACTGCCGCCGCCGGTGGCCTCGTATCCGCCCAGAACCAGCGCGCCCTGCGCCTGCGCATAGACCTGCCCATCGGGGCCGTAGAGCGGGGTCATCAGCAGAATGCCGCCTTCGAGCGAACGTGCGTCGCCGGCTGAGGAGACGGTGATGTCCATCTTGTAGCCGGGACGGCTGAAGGGCGGCAGCGTGGCTACCACGAAGACTCCAGCCATATTCTTGACTTGCATGTTGGAGGCCGAGTTGGAGCCGGTTTGCGGGACTGTGACACCCAGACGCTCCAAGGCCGATATGAGGGTCTGCGCCGGAAAGACGGTTTGCGAGCTGTCTCCGGTCGCGTGCAGGCCAACTACGAGGCCGTAGCCGACCAGCTGGTTGTCGCGGATTCCCTCGATGGTGGCCACATCCTTGACACGCGCCTTTTGCGCCACGGGCTCGCCATAAACTGCGGCGGAGGCCACGAGCAATACAGCCAGAAGCGTTACCCAGCCCCACAACCGCGCTTCCATTCCGGATCTATCCACATTGTTGCTGAAGTCCTGCATGTCGCCCGTCTTTCGTCTTGCCAATTCGTACGCTGTTCGCTAATCCCTAACCCCTAATCCCTGACCCCTGCTTCTAGAAAATCAGCGCCCGCTCCAGCCAGCGCACCAGCGGATTCTGGCGGTAAGTCGAGTCGTTGACAATTCCCTTGCCCGTTACTTCAAGCTCAAGGTCCGTCATGGCCGTCGACAGGACTTGATTTTGCGAACTCACATCCTCGGGCCGCACCAGGCCGCGCAGCTTGATCAACTGCGTCTGCTGCGAGAAAGTGAGCTGGCGCGTGGCCTGCACTACAAGCATCCCGTTCGGCAGCACGTCCACCACCTCGCCGCCGAAGGTTGTGGTCAGGCTGGAGTTGGTAGTGCTCTGGCCGCCCGCGGCGAGACCCGAACTTGCTGTCATGCCAACCAGGTTTTGCATCGCGTTAGAGGTCTTGAGCAGGCCGAACAGCGAGGTCAGTCCGGAGTTTGCACTCGATGCACGGGAATTCTTCACTCCGCCGTCGGTCTCCGCCACCAGAGCTTCCGTGACCACGATCGAAACTACATCGTGCAGCCGTACTGCCTTGGCGTCTGTTCCCAGCCGCACCAGCCGGCCCTCAGGGCTCCAGATGGACCCGAGGGTCTTGACTTCTGCAGCCTGCTGCGCGCGGACGCGGTCTATGTAAGCATGCAGAGCTTCTTCAGGTGGGGTTGGCTTGGCCGCCGGAACGAACGGGATCTTTTTCTTGTCCAACCCGTGCACAGGATACGCAGCCTGCAAGACGATTCCCGCGGACACAACCAGTGCAAATGCGGTTCGCCGTCTCATCGGCCTGCCTCTTCCTGCACAATTGCCCGGCCTGGACCGCTAGCCACGGCACGGATGACCTTGCCGCCGATGCTTAGCCGGACGTTCAACGAAGAGCCGGCCATCGCCGGACTCATCGCTACCGCCTCCAACTGCGCTTCAACGACCGGGGTATTCTCCTCCACAATCACCCGGTCGCCGGCACGGATTACGGGAAGGACCGGCTCAACCTTCGGTCCCGGTCCAGCCTGTCTGGGCCGGATGCGCTCGGCGGAAACCAGTAGCAGAAGGCCCGGACCGGCGGGATGATCGGCATTGTGCACCAACAGCCAGTGGTCGCCGTTGCTGGGGTCGTCGATCTCGCGGACAACTTCGCCGGCGGGCACTCGAGGCGAGGAACCCGGCGCCGGTGAAGAGAGCATTACCAGGTGGGCCGCAACCGTGGATGCGGCCGCCTGACCGAGAGCCGCGGGAGCAGCCATCGCCAGCATAGCAGCCATCTTCATAATGCTTCGTGCGGCTTGCATCCGATTCTCCAAGGCGTCGAATTTCTTCAAGTTAAACATTTGTTTTACCGTGTCATATTATTGACTTGAGAATACATATCGTCAGCAGCCTTGATGACTTTGGAGTTCGATTCATAGGCTCGTTGCGCCAACACCATCTGCACAAACATGGTGACTACATCGACGTTGGAATTCTCAAGGTAACCCTGCTGCAAGCTTCCCAGGCCTTCCGAGCCGCCGGGATTGCCGGTGACCGGGTTACCGGAGCTGAGCGTGGTCTGGAGCAGGTTCGAGCCCATGCTCTCCAGGCCTCCGGGGTTGGGAAAGGTGGCCAGCTGAATCTGGCCCAACTGCGAGGGATTCTGCTGCCCTGGAAGGGTCGCGTTGACCACTCCGTACTGGGTGATGGTGACCGCCGTCGCGCTGGCGGGAATGGTGATGGTGGGAATGATCGGGTCTCCATCGCTGGTGACGATGGTGCCCTGGTTGTTGAGCTGAAATTGGCCGGCGCGGGTGTAGGCGATGGTGCCATCGGGACGCTGCACCTGGAAGAAGCCGCTGCCTTCAATGGCCACATCGAGTGGATTCGAGGTCTGGTTCAGCGACCCCTGAGTCATGATGACCTCAGTGGCCGCCGACTTGGTGCCGAGCCCGATCTGCAGGCCGGCCGATACGGTTGACTGGCTCTCGGCCGCGCCCGGAGTAACCAGGTTCTGGTAGACCATGTCTTGAAACTCGAGACGCAACTGGCGAAAGCCGGTGGTGGACGAGTTGGCCAGGTTGTTGGCGATGGTATCGAGGTTCAACTGCTGGGCGCTCATGCCGCTGGCGGCGGTGTATAAGGCTCGAATCATGGGGACTCCTTTCAGTCGTCCAGTGGTCAGTGATTAGTGATCAGTGATCAGTGGTCAGTGCTCCGGAATCGCCAACCTCGACTTCGAGGCTGTCCTGACCAAAAGTTGATAACCGACCTCTGAAACCCGCTAACCTCTTCCGAAAACTGATCACTGATCACTGACCACTGCTTTTCATACTTTCGGCAGGTCTTCGCTGGCGATCTTGTTGAATTCGGTGTGGAAGATGGTCAGCGCTTTCTGCATCATCTCTGCCTGGCGCTGCATGACAATCAAGTCCAGAGAGCCTTGGATCACATCTTGGTTGGCGGCCTCAATGGCGCCCTGGTGAACTGTGGACTTCTTTGACAGCACGGCGGTCACACCTTCCGGAGCGACGTAGCGGTTGGCGCCCTCGGCGGTAAGCTGGGCGCTGGCGGGAAAAGTGAACACACCCACCGTCGCTACCTCGCCGCCAGCCACCGAGACCACGCCGTCGGAGCCTACGGTGACATCGCCGGGTGGGAGCTGAATCGTCTTTCCGCCGTCAGAAAGCACCGGCTCGCCGGCCCCGGTCACCAGTTGGCCGGTGGGAGAGCGGTGGAAGCCGCCGTCGCGCGTGTAGCGGAGTCCGTTGGGGGTTTGAACCTGGAAGAATCCTTCGCCCTCGATGGCCAGATCCAGTGGATTGCCGGTTGAGGTGAGCGCGCCCTGGTCCATGTCGAGCCGGTCGCCGCCCAGTAGGCCGAAGTTGTTCACCGTTTTACCCAGTTGCGAAGTGAGCGCGTCGGGGCCGAGGAGCACGGAGCGGAAGAACTCACGCTCGGCGCGGTAGCCGGGAGTCTGCGCATTGGCCAGGTTGGCGGCGGCCGTGTCCAGGGCCTGGGTGCGCGCCACCAGTCCGGTCATCGCCGCATAAAATCCACTGTCCATCGTTCCACCTCTGAGCAATATTGATCACTGCAGATAGAGGACCGGAAAGGCGCGGAAGGGATTAGAACAAGATCAGAATGATGGGAGAGTCCGTTCAAGCGACTTAGCAGGTCAGCAAGTCAGCTAGTCAGCGCCGGGGATGGGCCGATCCCCCGAACTGCCTCCCAGGACTCCGCCGAGAAGCCGGAGGTTACTGCAGCCCGTCGCAGATAATGGTGACTTCGAAGCTGCCGCCGTCGAAGCGGTAGGCGTGAACCAGCTTGAACTCCGGGGCCTGGACGTGCAGGTTGTAATCCCGGCCGGTGATAACGGCTGGAATCGATAAACCGCAGTTGGCGGCCAGATTTGGGACTTTGCCCTTCCACGCTCCGGCCAGCATGTTGCCGATTTCGCCGATCCCGTCCTTGACGGTGTCATCAACTTCTGCAAACTCCATGCCCGTCATAGCCGCCGCGATCTTGATGGCCGTCGAGCTACCGCTCTTGAAGAGGCAGGCTCCGCTCAGCAGTCCGCCAAAGCCCACCACCGCGGTGACCGACTCGGGCTCAAGATCGACCGGCCCGGAATCGCGCTGGCAAACGATCCCCAACATCATCTTGAAGACCTCTTCCACGGTCTCATCCAGATTCTTCGGATCGGACACCAACTGCAACGATCCTCGCAACGATACGGGCATTACTCGCTCCATTTCCTTTACGCCGCCTTCTCGCGCTGTGGCGATTGCGGCCTTACGCACTCCATTCAAAAGCACATCGATACCTCCCGGCTATGCCGGCTGCAAGAGCGGCAATACCCGTTCCTTGACCTGCTCGGCCGTGAAGGGCTTGCGAATATATCCCTGCGCGCCGGCCAGGATGGCCTGTTTGACATGCTCCTCGCTGGATTCGGTGGTGATCATCACCACCGGGACGCCGGGCGCTAAATTCTGTGCGCGCAATTGGCGCAGGAACTCAAGGCCGTCCATCGACGGCATGTTGATATCGGAGAGAATCAGGTCTACCTGCTTGGCCTTGAGCAGATCAAGACCCTCAGTGCCGCTCGAAGCCTCGTACACCACCATCGAGTCAAGGCCCGCCTGGCGAAGCGATCGCTCCACAATCTTGCGCATAACCGACGAATCGTCGACGATCAGGGTTCGAATTTCACTCATGCGGTGTTCCTCTTTCGTTTCTATCGGCGGCAGGGAAGAATTCTTGAAGCTTCCTGGGATTCAATCTTGCCGCCTTTGCTCGCGGGTTAGATTTCAGTGATTGGAGCAAATTCTCAATGGATGCCTATCGAACAGATAAGATCGCGCACCGAGCCGAGGTCCGGCACTGGGCCGTTCTGGGGATGAACCGTCATCCGCAGCCAGAGGCAATCGTGGACCCTCACGAGTTCAGAGTCGATGGGCCGCGCCTTTTCAATTGTTTTGGAGATCGCATGCACCACCGCGGATTCCGTAGACGCCTCGATCAGCTCAACGGGGGGAAATCTGGCGCTCAACATGCGGGTGTGTGCCGGGCCGAAGAGCGATCCCTGTACCAGCCCGCATTCGACGCGCAATCCCGTCATGCGCTCGATGGCCAGCGCCAGCACCGGGTCGAGCCGGTCCTCGAAACCGAGGTAGAGCAGCGCGCCGGCGGCCACGCGCAGGGGCAGCGCTCCGAAGGCATCGATAAAGAGCCGCGGCATCAGGCCGGTGAGCGCCTCGGCGTCGTGAAAGTCCAGCGGGAGCACCGGACAGCTCCACTGCAGGCCCAAGGCGCGTGTGACCAGCTTCTCGTCCACACCTTGATTGCGAACCAGCCAGTGGCCCAGCCGGCCGCCCCCAGCCGCTTTCTGCGCATCCAAAGCTCCGCGCAACTGGTGGGGCTTAATCCAACCCTGCTCGAGCATGGTGAGGCCCAGAGGGATGCGATGCCGATGCGGCTCGGGGACAGTCACCCGGCCTTCCAACTCGCGGCGCACGGCGGCAGCGACACGGATGCGGGTGCAGGCCGGCGAGCAGGTCCATCCGCGCTCAAAGACGGGTGCCGAGCGACTACGAAACAGGTGCAACCATCCGGAACCGCAACCGGGATTGGCGCAGGTCTCGAACCATCCCGGACGCCCCGGTCGCAAAATGGCTTCATGCTCCGGGCGCCAGCCGGGCTTATATTCGTGTTCCGCAGCCCGGCCTGCCGGGATCAGAGCCAGCGCCGGGGCGACGATTCGATTGCTGGTTTCGTCCGGCTTGCGCCTTAGAACAGGCATCGAATACTCTCCAGACGCTTGCGGGGCGCGGCCACCTCGGTGATGCGCAGC
>Ga0302326_10019193_pt1 | contig 14132 bp, 10 predicted proteins | sample Palsa_T0_3_FD_202264 | JGI IMG/M metagenome (GOLD analysis project Ga0302326, IMG submission 202264) | Peat permafrost microbial communities from Stordalen Mire near Abisko, Sweden - Palsa_T0_3 | ecosystem: Environmental > Terrestrial > Soil > Palsa > Peat permafrost | place: Sweden: Abisko... | reverse complement strand
TGCCGTTTCTTGCCATTGAGCGGCAGCGATGCAAGCTTGAATTTCCAGATCGAGGGACAGCCGCGTCTGAATGCCGCGGATCAGCCGCGCGCCAAATACCGGACGGCCAGCGGAGGATACTTTGCGGCGTTGGGCATCCCTTTGATCCGGGGCCGGCTGTTTGACGGCCGCGACAATCAGCACACGCCCAAAGTTGTGATCGTCAATGAAACCGCGGCGCGGCGTTACTGGCCCGATCGCGACCCAATCGGCAAGCGCATTCTGTCGGGCATTGACGAAGACCAATGGTCCAGCATCATCGGCGTGGTCGGTGACGTCAAACACTCCGGCTTGGATGCGGACACCAACCCCGAAACTTACTATCACTATCTGCAGATTCCACCGGAAGTCATGAATTTCGCCGAGTCGACCATGGCGCTGGTGATCCGGACCAGTTCTGACCCGGCGGCCATGACATCCGCGGTACGCCAGGACCTTCGGACGCTCGATCCTAGCCAGCCGGTCTTTAACGTTCACACTATGCAGGATGTGCTTAACGGCTCGGTTGCGCAGCCGCGGTTTCGCACCTTCCTGCTTAGCGTCTTCGCGGGACTGGCCCTGGTTATGGCGACCCTGGGGCTCTACGGCGTGGTGGCGTACTCCGTGTCGCAACGGATCACGGAGCTGGGTATTCGAGTGGCGCTTGGAGCGCAGCCCGGCAATATATTAAAGCTGGTGGTGTTCCGCGCCACCGGCTTGGCGGCAATCGGCCTGGGGATTGGCATGGCTATCACGCTGGGGGGCAGCCGGATTCTGTCCCGCTTCCTATTCGGTGTAAGCGCCGCCGATCCTATCACGGTAGCGGCCACCTGCCTGGTCATCTTGCTAGTGGCTCTGACGGCCAGCCTGGTTCCGGCCCTGCGGGCTGCCCGGGTGAATCCTGCCACGGCGCTACGCGCTGAGTGAGCCAACCCTTTCATCTCCTTAAAGTTTCGCTTCCCGCTTGCCGATTACTAATCGGAAGACAAGGGACGTAATCCTCCGGCGTTTCCAGAGTTTTGGAAGCGGAGCCGGGGTGTTTCTAACGGCGAGAGCGGTAACCGTAAGCAGTAAGGGAACTGAAAGTGGAACACGCACAGCCTCAGCGAATGCCCGCTGCAGCGAGATTATTTATCGCTGTGATCGGACTCGCCGGTCTGACGGGGATGGCCGTCACTTTCCATGGCTGGACCCCAGCACCGGAGCCGCGGTTCGTTGCCTACCTGCTGCTGGCGCTTGCAACGTCCGGCATGAAAGTCGCCTTCCCGGGAGTACAGGGGACCATCTCGGTGAGCTTCGTCTTCACGATGCTCAGTTTGATTGAACTGACGCCGCCGGAGACTTTGTTGCTTACGGTGGCGAGCGCGGCAGCCCAAAGTCTTTGGAACGCGAAATTCCGGGTAAGGCCGGTCCGCCTGTTATTCAATACAACGTGCCTGGGATTGGCGGCTATGGCGGCCGAGTGGGCGTATCACAGGCCCTGGTTCACGAATATGCCGGAAAGTGGGTTGTTCCGGCTCACGCTTGCCGGCGTGGCATATTTCGTCGTGAACTACATTCCTCTCGGCATCGTTATCGCACTCACCGAAGGGCAAAGCATCCGGACCGTGATTCGAAGCTTCTGCGATTGGCTGTTCTTTTACTACCTGGTGGGCGTGTCCATCGCGGAGATCGTACATCGCGTCGGCGAAAAGTTGGGGGGAGGATTCACGCTGGCGCTGTTGCCGCCGCTGTACCTTGTCTATCGTTCCGTCCGGTTGTACTTCGGCAAGATGGAGCAGGACCGGGCGCACGCCGAGAGCATGGCGTCGCTGCATTTGCGGACCATCGAGGCGCTGGCCACGGCCATCGAAGCCAAGGACGAATGCACGGGCGATCATCTGCGCCGGGTGCAAGTGTATTCGCTTGAATTGGCGAAGCATTTAGGGCTGTCGTCCGACGAGGTGAACGCGCTGCAGGCGGCGTCGATCCTGCACGACATCGGAAAACTGGCGGTCCCGGATTACATCATCTCAAAACCAGGCAAACTGACTCCCGACGAATTCGACAAGATGAAGGTACACACGGTAGTCGGCGCCGAAATCCTGGAGCAGGTGGCGTTTCCTTATCCGGTTGCGCCCATCGTGCGCTCGCACCACGAAAAGTGGGACGGCAGCGGGTATCCGGACGGTTTGAAGGCCGAGAACATTCCCATCGGCGCGCGCATTTTGTCCGCCGTGGATTGTCTGGACGCGCTGGCGAGCGACCGGCAGTACCGCCGCGCGTTGCCTCTAGAAGAAGCCATGGATTATGTGGCCGGGCTCTCGGGGCGCGCCTTCGATCCGCAGGTGGTGGACATTCTGAAGGCCAACTACCGCGAGTTCGAGCGTTTGGCGCAAAGCACGCCGCTGCGCAACCATCGGTTGAGCAAGGATCTGATCGTGAGCCGGGGCGATGCTCCCGACGCAGGCTTCGAGAAGAGCGCGGGCGCGGCCGTTACTTCACCCGCCGGCGCGGCTGGAGCCACAGCCGCTAGTGCAGGGGTCGCTGGGGTCGCCCCAGGAGATCGCGTCCAGATTCCAGTGGACTCGGTCGCTTCCGCGCGGCAGGAAATGACGGCCATAGTCGAGTTGGCCACCGACCTGAGCAAATCGTTGCACACCAACGACGTCCTTTCCATGCTGGCCGAGCGATTGAAGAAATTGGTGCCCTACGATAGCTTGGCTGTATTCGTCCGGGAGCGTTCCATGCTGAAGGCACGCTACACGAGCGGGGTGAACAGCCAGACCCTGGCAATGCTCGAGATTCCCGTTGGCCAAGGGCTTTCCGGGTGGGTCGCCGAGAATGGAAAAGCGATTATCAATGGCAATCCGGCGGTAGAACCGGGTTACGTCGATACCTCTAGCCAACTGGCAGCCTTGAACTCGGCGCTCTCGATTCCGCTAGGCGATGGAGTGGATCAATTTAGCGGCGTTCTCACTTTGTATCGCGCCGATAAAGACGCCTACAACGCAGACCATCTGCGAGTTTTGCTGGCAATCAAGGGCGATATCGCGAGAGCCGTGGACGGGGCGCTTCGATTCCACAGAGTGCAACCGGGCGCCGGCGCCGACCCACTGACGGGATTGCCCAATAAGGCGTCGCTAATCGGGTACCTGCAGGATGGATGCGCGCAACGCAAACCGGTGACCATTCTGCTTTGCGACATCGATGAATTCCGCCGTGTAAACCAGCTGTTCGGGCGTCCCAAAGGAGATGAGCTGCTCAAGCTGGTCAGCAACATTCTGCGAACCAACTCACGCAATCTGGACTACGTCGCTCGGGTGGGCGCGGACGAGTTCGTGCTGCTGCTGGCGGCGGCGCGCCCGGAAGAACTAGCCGGCAAGACCGAATTGCTGCACCGTCTGGTGTCGAACGCCTGCCGGGGATTGTGCGGAGAAGAAAGCTCGGGGCTGACGGTCGGCGTGGCCTGCTTCCCGGAGAATGGCGCCGACGCCGACAATCTGCTTGCATTCGCCGAGCAAGCCTTAGCGCGCGGCAAGGAAGCGCGGCGCGCCAGCCGCAACGTTATGCTACAACTCGAGCACTCGATTCGGCGGCCGGCGTAGTATCGACGGGATCGAGCTAGGCGTGGGCCTTCCAAGCTTTCACTTCGACGCCGCCGTGAATCATACCCTGAATCATTCCGCTGAAGAACACGTAGGGATGCACGGGTGCAAGCGCGCTGGCGTCATCCAGACGTTTGCGGAGCTCGACCGGGATGCTGAAATCGAGCGAAGCCAGATTGTCGTTGAGCTGGGCCACGCTGCTGGCGCCGAGAATGGTAGAGGTGATGCCAGGCTGCGAGACTACCCATTGCAGCGATACTTGCGCGGGCGATCGGCCGATCTGCTTGCTTACGTCCAGCAATACATCTAGCATTCGCCAGTTGCTGTCGGTGAATTTGTTAAATGGACTTCCTTTGGTGAGTCGTCCATCGCCGGTGCCGGTATCGCCCTGGCGCTGATACTTGCCGGTGAGGAAGCCGCCGCCCAGCGGACTCCACGGACAAATGCCGATGCCGAGTTCCTGCGCCGCCGGGATATGTTCGCGTTCGATGTTGCGTTCGATGAGCGAGTATTCCAACTGCAGCGCCGCGATGCGCTCTTTTCCCTGTTGCTCGGCGAGCGTTTGTGCGCGCGCCACATACCAGGCGGGCGTGTCGGAGAAGCCGTAGTGGCGGATCTTGCCGGCGCGCACCAGATCGGTCAGAGTATTCACTACTTCCTCGACGGGGGTGACCGTGTCCCAGGCGTGCAGCCAATAGAGATCGATGAAGTCCGTAGCCAGCCTGCGAAGTGACGCATCGATTGCGCGGTAGACGTTCTTGCGGCCGTTGCCTCCCGAATTCGGATTGCCGGGCGAACCGTTGAAGGTAAACTTGGTGGCCAGCACGATCTGATCGCGCAGCTTGCGGTCGTTGATGAATTTGCCGCACATCTGTTCGCTCTGGCCTAGCTGGTAGCCGTCGGCGGTATCGACGAAGTTTCCGCCGGCGTCGACGTAGCGGTCAAAGATGGATCGTGAAACGGTTTCGTCAGCGCCCCAGCCCCATTGCGTTCCAAAGGTCATCGCGCCCAGGCACAGCGGACTGACGCGCAGCCCGGTGCGGCCTAATGTTGTGTAATTTTTGAGGTCCATATGCTCCTGTTGTGATGATAGCGTTAGCGGGCTCGTGGCCCGGCTAACACCCCACGGAATAGTACGGTTCTCTACGAATGCTGAGAATAAATGGCAATAGGAACCATGTCCGCATCCGATATCGGGCGCATACTCAGCTAGCAATAGAGTCCCTAAGAGGTGTTCACCGTGAAAATGCTATTTTTCGTGGCGTTATTCGTGTCGGCCGCTTGCGGCGATCCGATTTATACCATTACCAATCTCGGCGGGTTGGGGGGTGCCGCATCCACCGGCTACGCAGTTAACAACTCGGGCGTGGTCGCGGGCTGGGGACAGAACCAATCAGGGGCCACGCAGGCGTTTGTTTCGAACACCGGAGGTTTAGCGGGACTGCCGTTAGGCTCCGCAACCGAGTCGTACGCATATGGGATCAACGAGGCGGGAACGGTGGTCGGCGATACCTATATCAATGGACAGTCGCACGCCACTATTTGGACTGGCTCGGGCTTGACGGTCCTGGGCGCGAACACGTACGCGATGGCGGTGAACGGCTCCGGCGAAGTGACGGGCGGCAATGGCCAAGCATTCGTAGTGGTGAACGGTCAAGTCCAGAATCTGGCGACGATGGCCGGCGTGAACTGGAGCGCCGGTTACGGGATTAACGCCACGGACGAAGTGGTGGGCGACGGCGAACTCGGGAACGGAACTTTTCGGGCCATGATCTGGAAACCCAATGGTAGCGTCGAGTTACTGGGAACTTTGGGAGGCAGTAGCAGCCAAGCCACGGGCGTAAATGACAGCGGCGAGGTGGTGGGATTCGCGAGTCTGGCGAACGGGTACCAGAACGCTTTTTCAATGCAGCACGGCACGATGACCGACCTGGGATCGCTGGGCGAAAGCAGCTATGCGTATGGAATCAACAACAGCGGCGAGGTTGTGGGCTACAGCTATCTGGACAATGGCGATCAACAGGCATTCCTGTACGACGACGGAACCATGCTGAATTTGAATTCGCTGCTCCCAGCCAATTCGGGTTGGGTTTTGGAGGAAGCATTCGGAATCAATGCTGCGGGCCAGATCACGGGCATGGGACTTTATGATGGACAATCGACGGCATTCCTGATGACGGACCCGGGCGATTTAGCGGCGATTCCCGAGCCGGGCGAAAATCTGGCGATGGCGGCAGGGATAGGCTTGATCGCGCTACTGCGGCCGCGCGAGAAGTGCTAAGGGTTTTCTGGACCAGGGCCGGGATTCGAGCTGGGTACGGGCAGCCGCGGAGCGCGCGCCAGCGGTAATTGGGGCTGGCGTCGGAACAGGCCCAAACCTCTTTTCGCGAGCGCCGGACCCCACGAGGGGCTCACCACCTGATCGGACGCGGGAGTGGGGACAATTCCCCAAACGGCTGAAATCACCGACCGCCCCTGGAACATCATATTTTCACCGTGCCCGATAAATCGGCGCGTTTGCTTTGGGAGTTTAGACGTGGGCGCCAAATAGTTGTCTGCTTCATCCCGGCTTGCCGTCAAAGATGCTAGCGAGGCGAAGCGCCAGCGCAAGGCTAATGCGCGGAGGACGGTCCAAAGACTTCCTCACCATACCGGCCGCCGGGATTTCTGGATTCCAGGCGGCGCGGATTCTTCAGAAAACTACTGCTGGCTGCGCTGAGGATTAAATAGCGGGCTCCTTCTGCTGGCCGCCGACACTGCCGGCCGCTTCCTCGGGTGGTGGTGAAGCAGTGGGCGCCGGCCGGATTTAAAGCGAGCAGCGGGAACCGCATCGCTGGTTGTTCCTACTTGAAATCCGGATTCCACCGTGTCGGAATCCGGGTAGCCGCTTGGATTCGATCCCGCCAGGATCTCCAGGGCCGCCGGGCCCGAAGCCACGCCGCTAGGAACTGTGAAGTCGATTTGATAGAGTCCGGCGAATCCAGGAGCGAGCCCGGAATACGAAACGGTGGCCTGGGTGCTGATGCCTTGTGAATCGTCGATATAAACCGACGGCGTATTCACGGTGGTGGTGGTGGAAGGAGCGGCAGCCCCATCGGCGACCGTCGTAGTCAGGCCGCCCAGTCCCGCAAGGTAAAGAGCGATTGTGTCCCCAATTTGCGCGGGATTGGTAGGCGATACCAGTGAGTAGCCGTTAGTGACGTCCTGCGCGTCTGCTTCACCGATGCCGCCAACCGGGTCGTACGTAAAAACGCCCGCTGAGCTGCTTCCGACGAACTGAGTAACGGTGTTGGAGGCGACTGAATTGTTGGTGACCTGGATTTCCGCGACGGCTTGCGTAGTCTCGAAAGGAACCACCACGGAAAGCTGGGTGGGGCTCACAAAGTTGATAGGCGCCGGTACACTGTTTATCAATACCGATACTCCGTTTAAGTTGGTCGGCAGCGGAAGCTTGGAAGCCGACGCGGAGCTGGACGCTAGACCCGAGCCATAAAGAGTGAGATATTCTCCCGGCGAAAGATGTGCCGTGAAAGGCGCGGAGCTAGCCGCGTTAACCATGCCCTGCGGGCTCAGATATACGCCTGAACCGGTTTGTATGGTGGTTTGCAGCGCTACATTGATGCCCAGTACGTCGAATCCAAGCGACGGAGCGTTGCTGTATCCAATGCGGATGCTTCCATCCGCGCTGCTCCAATATACCTGGCCAAAATCGGCGTCGGTGGAACTGCCATCTCCATTGAGCGCGTATAAATCATAGTAGGTGTAATCGGCAGCGCCGTTGTACTCCAGCTGCAGGTTCAGATTCTGGTCGCCGATGATGTAGCCGTTGTATCCGGATGCGCAGGGAATCGCATCCGAGCACGAACCTACGCTGATGGCCCCGTAGTAGCTGTCCAGCAGGACATAGCCGTCGGAAGCGCCGCTCTGATCTAGATCAATTCCCGCTTGATAGTACAGCCCGTTGTAGTTGGTGGGATTGCTGGATCCGGCGCGGACGCCCACGAACATGTCGAAGCCGTTGTAAGCGCCGCCAAATACGAAATTGCCATCAGGCGAAATGTAGAGCAGCTCCGTTCCCTCCACGAGAGCAGTGTTGCTTCCGCCGAAATTCAGTTGGGCGGCGCCATTGGTAAAGGCGTACGTTACTCCGGTCAGAGTCTCGGTGCCAGCCGAGCTGTTGTCGGAGGTATAGCCGGTCACTTGGGCGGTTCCGATGTTGCCCGATCCATCGGCGGTGAATGTGATCAGCGCATCCCCGCCGGCCAGCGCGGTGGTGGCGTTGGGGAAATAGGTGGGATCCATATATGCGATTTTGTAAGTGCCGTTCAGCGTCGCGTTGGTGGCTAGGGTGGAGCTGACCGGAGCGGCGATTGTCAGGTCGTTATAACCTTCTTCATCCGCGACGGTATTTTGAGTGCTGCTGCCGATGAAAATGCCGGCTGGCGACACCAGGCCGATGATTTGATCGGTGGCGGTCAATTCCGGGTTGATGGCGGTGATGTAACCCATGCCGCTGGACGCAATCACGTAGGTGCCACTGCCGGTGAATGTGGTGGGAGTAGCCGAATTGCTAGCCGAATCGAGGTACGCGCCGCTGAACGTATAGTTCCCCTTCCCATCGAAGACGATGTTGCCGTACGTGCAGATAGCTTCCCCCACGCCTCCTTGAGGACTGTCGGTTTCATCGACCAAATAGAGGACTTGCCGGATATAATACGTGCCGGTCAGCATACTGTCGCCACTCGAGTCATAGTTTTGAGCGGATGATCGCCACGGAAACGCGGCGAGAGCTAGCAAGAAAAGTATCGTTATCTTAAGGGATCGCATATTTTTTGGTGATGGACCTATCTGGCGGACCTGGTTTTTCTGACCCTTGCACAAGGCAGCATTTGGGGGAGCATGTATGCACTCCTACACATGGACGCAGGAAAGCGCCACCTGGTTAACCGGCTCTCAATGAATTTCCATGGGGCCGCCAGAAGAGCACTCTCCACATTAGAGCACCGATCAGGGCTGGGTCGCTGAAGTTGCCTGTAAAGGTTTGTGTTTAAAGGTTCTGTGTAGCCGCCCCCAGACGGCGGTTGGTGCATAGGGACTATTGGGGGAGACGCGGTCAGCCGATTTGATAGTGAGGAATTGGGATGAAACTCTTGCGCCCCGACGCAGCGTTCCTGATCTTGGCACTAAACATCCCGGCGCCGAGCGCTACCGCTGGCGATGTTACCGGACACGCGTTTGTCACCAAGCGGCTGACTAAGAGAATTTTGTCATCGGTGGCCTATAACTTGCGCGGCACCGCGGCGCCGGCTACATCCCTGGATACTGAACCCGTCAATGAATTTGATCGGATGGTGATGATCCTGGAGGACGGGAAGCTTCCACCTAAGCCGCCGGTCACGGTGGTGCTGAACCAGCAGGGATCGCGTTTTGATCCCGAGCTCATTGCCGTACCCACGGGTTCGACGGTTCAGTTTCCTAACCTTGACCCCATTTTCCACAACGTATTTTCGCTTTCAAAGGCACGCAAGTTCGATCTGGGCTACTATCCGCGAGGCCAAAGCCGCAGCGTGAAATTCGATCAGGCTGGCGTGGTGCAAGTGTACTGTCACATTCACGCCAATATGTATGCCGCCATTGTGGTGACGGATAGCCCTTGGTTTACCAAACCGGGAGCCGACGGCAATTTTTCATTTTCGAATGTACCGGCGGGCCGCTACCGCCTGGTGGTGTGGCACAAGATCGCGGGTTATCGCAAAGTTGAGGTGGTGGTGCCTGAAACCGGCAGCGTAGACGTGAAGATCAGCGTGCCGGTGGACATGGAGCCCTAGCCGTGATGGCGCGGATGTCGCTCACCACCCGGGCTTTTCTATTTTCGTTTCTGCCAGTGTGCGTGGTGCTGGGGGCCAGCTTTGTGGCGCTCAACACGCTGGTCCAACAACACGTCAAGAGCGAATTGCGCGATTCGCTGCAGAAGTCGCAAGAGCTGCTGGCGCGCGCCAACCAGGATTACTCGCGGCGCATTAGCCAATTCATCTCCGTGCTGGCCTCTAGCGCTGGGTTAGAAGCAGCGATGGGACTGATGCGGGAAGCGCCCACCACTCCGGAAGCAGCGGCCGAGGTGCGGCGCACCATCGAGGAGCAGTTGCGCGAGATGCACGGACTGGTGGGCTACGATCTTCTGGCTGTGACGGATTGGAAAGGGCGGACATTGGCCGCAGTGGAGTTCGGCGCTAAGAATTCTGCGACGGGCGGGTTAATGCAAGACGGGATAGTGCAGAGCGGCGGAATCGTTTATGAAGTGACGTCCACGCCGATCGCCATAACCGGTGAGGGGATTGGCGAACTGAAACTCGGCGCCAAGTTCGACCTGGGCCGCTACCATTTTGGCGGCGAGACAGCTTTGCTCGAAAACGGCAGGATTATCGATGCCACTATTCCGCGGGCTGGATGGACGACGCTGGAAAACCAGCTGCGCGCCGGATGCCGGCAGCCGCTCGGAGAATGTGAAGTGCGGCGCGGCGGTGAGACATTTCTCGTTCTGCCGGTTCGCGATGAGCGCCTGGGCGCCGGCTTCCAGTTGGTGGCGTTGCAGTCGCTCGATGCCGCGGTGCGCGGTTTCACCGCGGGATGGGTCGGCATCCTGGTAAAGGTCGGCATCTCGGGAATGCTGCTGGCTCTGCTATTCACGCTGGCTACATCGCGATCGGTGACCAAGCCGTTGCGCGATCTGGCGGCGCAGTTACAGAGTGGTGAGCGTGCCAGTCAATTTCCTGAACGAGTGACGGTGGGGAATCGGGCCGGGCAAGCCGCCGGAGAATTGCAGGTGCTGGCGGAATCGTTCAATCGAGTGGCGGCGGCTGAACGCCGGACACGCGAGGAGCTGGAGCAAGCCAAATTCGCGGCGGAATCGGCCAATCGCGCCAAAGGCGAATTTCTCGCCAATATGAGCCACGAGCTGCGGACGCCGATGAACGGCGTGCTGGGAATGACGGAGTTGTTGTTGGACACGCCGCTCGATGCAGAGCAAACTCAATTCGCTTCAACCGTGCGCGACTCCGCTAATCTGCTGCTCGGGATCATCAACGACATCCTCGATTTCTCGCATCTGGACGCCGGCACATTGAAGCTCGAGCTCACGAAATTCAATCTGCGCGAGACCGTTCAAGAAGCGATCGAGCCATTGAAAGCCCAGGCCTCCGCCAAAGGTCTGGAAATGGCGTTGCAATACCCCCCGGATGCTCCCGAGCTCTTGATTGGCGATGCTGAACGCATCCGGCAGATCGCGAGCAATCTGATTGGCAACGCGATCAAGTTTACACATCACGGACGCGTGGAGGTTGTGGTGCGGTGCGCGGAGCAGACGGCCGATGAGGCACATATCGTACTAGCCGTGCGGGACACAGGTATTGGGATTCCATCCGACAAGCTGAATCTCGTGTTTGAAAAGTTCACGCAGGCGGATGGCTCCATGACGCGGCGGTATGGCGGAACTGGGATGGGTCTGACGCTAGTGAAACAGTTGGTGGACGTGATGCACGGAACGCTGGAAGTCGAGAGCCGGGAGGGCGTGGGGTCGACTTTCACCGTAGCCCTTCGGCTGAGGCGTGCCGGGACTATTGAAGCGCGCGAGGAACAGCTGATCGGCAAGGTTGCGGGATGATGTTGAAACGCGTCCTTTCCTTGACGTGCCTTGCGCTGTATGCGGCGTTGGCCGCGCCGGGGCAGTCGCAGGACTCCGATTTTGGCGTGAGCGTGCCAGTTACTGTCAGCGGCGGCGCGATGTACACCGGCCGGCTTCAGTTGGCCGAATGGGGCAACTCGCCTTCCAATTTGCCTTTTGCGGCGGGCTTTCAAGCCATCTTGTATCCCACCATAAAGCTCGGCAAGCATTGGTTTGCATACTCAGCACTGGACTTTCGTCTGGCGCCTTACCTCTATTACGACGCCTACGAGGACGAGCGCGAGTGGTACATCCAAGCCATACAAGCGTTCGTCGGCTATCAAATCCAAAAGGAAAAAACTTCGGTGGTCTTCAAAGCGGGGCAGCTGTCGTCGGCGTTCGGCGCGTTTCCGCTGCATTATGATGACGCCGACAACGCGCTGCTCGACCAACCGATGAGCTACATGGCATCGCTCACGTTGCGAAACGACCAACTTCCCTGCGGTGTGGCGGACTTGCGCCGGCAGCAATATGGCTGGGTGTCCAATCTTTGCGGCGGAGCGGCCGGAGCGGACGAGGGCCTGACACCGGTTACCTTGTACGGATTGCCGGGCGTGGAAGCCGACATCTCGAGCCACAAAGTGGATGCCCGCATCCAAGTGACCAGCGGTTCGCCGTCCGATCCGCTCAGCGTGAGCCATACTCCGCAATACGCCCAGTGGGTGGCGGGCGGCGGCTATACCATCCGGCAAGGGTTACGCGTGGGAATTTCCGGCTTTCGCGGTCCGTACCTGGCTCCTGACGCTGCTCCGTTCCTGCCCGCGGGAACCGGCGTGCGCGATTTTCCGGCCAGCGCCATCGGTATCGACGTTCAATGGGCACGCGGACATTGGAGCACCAGCGGCGAATGGCAGCGTTTTCAGTACGATTATCCGGGCTTCACCCAGGCGCCTTCCCTGACTTCCACCTACGGCGAGGTGAAGCGCATTCTAACGCCGCGGCTTTATCTGGCTGGCCGCGCCGGCTGGTTGAGCCCGGGCGGGGCCGCGGACAAGAGCGGAGCTTCCACCAGCCAGTTCGCGCCTTGGATAGGGTCCTATGAGCTGGGCGGCGGTTGGTGGCTGAACCGTCATCAATTACTCAAGGCGAGCTATGAATGGCTGAAGGTAGAGTATCTTGCGGGTACGCAGAATAATGTCTTGGGCGTCCAGTTCGTAACCACGTTCCACGCGGTGGACCAGCCGTTTCACTAGGTGTTTGACTAAACGGCGGAACGGGAGAGATCTACGTTGCCCTGAATGAATCCGCCCTCTTCGATGACGATGCCGTGTGCGCGAATATCGCCGAGAAATTGTGCGCCGGCGCGGATGTAGATGATGTCGGCGCCCTCCACGTTGCCTTCCAGCGACCCATGTAGGTCGATTTCCTTGGCCTTTACGCTAGCGCGCACGTTTCCGCCGGCAGCAACGGTCAGGCGATGCCCGGACACATCGATCGTTCCTTCCAGGTCGCCTTCGATGGTCAGGGGCTCGCAGCTCCGAATGTCGCCCAGGATGGCAACCTGATGGCCGAGAACCGCATATTCATTCACAATTTCCGGCATTGGACTATCCCCCCGCCTGAGATTGACTGTCATCGTGGAACAGGGAACGATACAGCCGCACTAGCGACCCTTCGTCCGCCCCAATAGCTCGGGCATATTGCCGAATGTAGCTGATGTTGTAGATTCCGCCCGGCAAAAGATCAAACTTAGCATCCTCAATGGCTTTGAGAGTAGTGACCCTGAGCTTGGTATTGCGGGCGATTTCTTCCAAACTGATTCCGCTGGTCTTTCGGATGGACGCGACGCTCCACCCCTCCCGAGGCAACGTTGGCATAAACCGCTGTGCGCTCCTGCCGTCTCTATCGGCAGACCGGCCTTCGGCCTACAGGGTAGGGACTTTGCTACCGGTACAATTGGATACAGGTGTCTCGAAATCGATGCTTTGTGCTCGCGGCCTGTCTGGCGGGCGCTTGCGCAATAGCACTTTTCCTCTGGAGCGGGGGAGTGCTTAGGCCGCCCAAACCGGCTGCGGCCGCTCTCCCGGCCAGCGCCCGAGCGCTGCTTCTGCCGTTTCGCAGGAACAGCCTCGACCTGACGGTACCAGCGCACGAGGAACTCGATTACCGCGTCGGAATGCAGGCCGGAGCGACGCTAGTGTACGCGTGGACCAGCGGCCACGGTGGCCAGGTTCTGTCGGCCGAGTCTCCAGGCCAAAAGCGGACTCGCGCGGGCGAGGCGCATGGAGCTTTTGAAGCGCAGTCCTCCGGCTGGTACCACTGGCGCTGGAAGAACGAGACCGCCAGCCCAATCACAATTCACGTAAAACTGAACGGATACTACGAACTAGCAAGCATGCCGTATCATAGATGACGATGGTCCTCGAGCTGGAAGCAAATCAAATACAAGTCCAGCGGATTATTCATAGCAAGGCCTTTCGGACGTCCGAAGTCCACCGCAATCTTCTGCAGTATCTGGCCGGCAAATCGCTTTCCGGGACTGCGGACAGCTTGAAAGAGTACACGGTGGGTCTGGATGTTTTTGCGAAGCCGGAGTCCTACGATCCGCGCCAGGAATCCGTGGTACGGATGCACGTGGCTCGGCTGCGGCAGAAACTAGCCGAGTATTATCGCTCGGAGGGCGTCGACGATCCGATCTTGGTCGACGTGCCAAAGGGTGGTTTCAAGGTTACGTTCGAGAGCCGCGAGATCCAGCCGGAAGGGATCGCGGCCGCTGTGGAAGCGAGTCCGCAACCAGGCAAGAACCGGCGGGTCGAGATCGTCTTGGGTGCGCTGTTGGCGCTCTCAGTCGCGTCCGCCTTGATTTT
>Ga0302326_10019190_pt1 | contig 14133 bp, 8 predicted proteins | sample Palsa_T0_3_FD_202264 | JGI IMG/M metagenome (GOLD analysis project Ga0302326, IMG submission 202264) | Peat permafrost microbial communities from Stordalen Mire near Abisko, Sweden - Palsa_T0_3 | ecosystem: Environmental > Terrestrial > Soil > Palsa > Peat permafrost | place: Sweden: Abisko... | reverse complement strand
GTCGTATGTACCAAAGTTCAGTGGCGAGGTGCAGAGGAAGTATCCTTCCTGACTTTGCACGCCGCTGCAGTTCTTGCCGAATTGAGCGTAATATCCGGAACTGGGCGCTCCGGTCATTTCATTCAACTGAGCTTGCAAAGCCTGACCTACGACGCCAGGGTCTGAGCTCGGCGGCGTGTAGATGCCACCCTGCGCTGGAGTGTCGAAGGCCAGATCTCCCATCGGGTTTTCGAGCGTAAGACCAGAAGATGAATCTGTATTTCCGGTTGCGACGCTAACCAGCGGGGAGGATTCAGTTACGCCAAAGGGTCCACCGATGGAACCACCTGCGGGCTGTGAAAGATAGGTGAAGAGTTCGCCGCGGTCATAGTACAGACCTGCTCCGCCGCTGAAAACCACTTTGCCGTGGTTTGCCTGCGGAGACCAGGCAAACCCTACGCGAGGCGAGATGCCCCACTGGCGACCATTCAGGGTTGACGCCGATTCGCCCGCTGTAGGGTGCTGCTTGTTGTTGCCGGCGATGACGAATCCGGAATTGACCACGTTAAATCCTGTTGTGGAGGTGCCGGTTACGTTGTAAAGCGACGGTTCGAAATTGAACATATCGCCGTACTTTTCGGTAAGGCCGCCGTGGTAGTCGTAGCGAACACCAAGAGTGAGGCTAAGGCTTGATTGCACCTGCCACTTATCCTGCACATAGCCGCTGAGCTCATTGGTGCGATAGTAGCGATCGGCATTGTTTCTTCCTGTAGTAGGGTCAATACTTTCAACAACGCTTGAGCTGTGCACGTCTCCCTTTAGGAAACTGTTAAATCCGTCGACCACGGCCTGGGCGTGACCGGTGCGGTTATTGGTGATGTTCAGCTGCGTGTAGCTGTATCCGCCACCGGCGACAATCGTGTGCTTGCCTGCTGTAAAGATCACGTTCGTTTGGGGATTGAGACGGTTCTGATAGTAACCCATGTCGACGAATGCGCCGGGCGTTCCAGCCGGGCCAATTTCGAGACTCGGAGAGTACTGGTCGTAGTAGCCGAAGTTCTTGATCTCCAAACCGGGCAAAACATCAGGGACCAGGCCGGTTGTCTGTGCACCGGAAACACCCAGGTTGCCGCCGCCTACAGTCTGGTCATAGCTAGTGAACGAACCCTCGCGGACAAATCCCAGGCGCTGCTCCCAGTTCAACCTCTGGCCGATAGCGATGGTGTTGTCAATCGACGCGACCTGCGCACCGTTGTGCTGCGTGAGCGGGAAGCCGGACGTGTTGGAGAAGCCGAAGGGACGTGTAACCGGTGCGTCCTGGTAGAAATACTTCGCCGAGATTCGGTCGTTTTTGGTGGCATCGTAGTCGAGGGCAACGGTGGCCTGGTCGGAATCCAAGCGGGAGGTTCCAAGCAGGTAGACGTTCGGCACGCCGTATTCATAGGGTGCACTGGACTGAGCCGAGGGAATCAGGTACTGACCACTCGACGTTTGAGCCTGCAACAATGCCGCTGCTACGCCATCAATCTGACTGGCACTGGTGAGCGAGCCACCCCAACTGGCGTCGGCACTCAGGAGCCCGGTCGACGATCGATCATCGGTCAAGCCCGTGGGTACGGTCATCTCCGAAAGTCCCGTGCCATTGTCTTCGTTCTCGCGGCGCTGATAACCGACAAAAAAGAAGAGCTTGTTGGTCTTGAGAGGGCCGCCGGCGGAGATGCCCGTGCTCCAGCGACGAAGCCAGGGGTTGACCATCGACTGCGGGAAGACCCCGATTCCCTGCGTGCCCAGTTGATAGGCCTGATTAAAGAAGAAGGGAGATGCGTTCAGCAAATTGTTCGCGTAGGTTCCATAAAGCTGGCCGTGCCAGACATTTGTGCCAGTGGTGGTGTTGACGTCGATCTGCGCACCGCTGGTTGCGCCTTGCTGGGCGTCATACATAGAAGCGTTCACGCGCAACTCCTGCGTGAACTCGGGCGGAGGAGAAGGCAGGCTGTTGCCGTTTGAACCATAAACCGATGTGCCGACGGAGAACGATCCGCCGACGGTGGGCGCGCTGCCGATGTTGAAGTTGACACGCTGCGAGTTGGAGCCTGAAGAGCTCTTGCCGTTGAACAGGTTGGTCGAATCGACGCCATTGACCTGGAATGTGTTGGAAGTGTCGCGCTGCCCGTTGGCCCATATGGGTTGGTTGCCAAGGCCGGAGTTGGTGTCAAGGTTGGAGAGCAATTCGGCGTTAACACCCGGCGAAAGCACCGCCATTTGGGTGAAGCTGCCCGTGGCGAGGGGCGTGATCTCAATTTGAGAAGAGTCCAAGGTGTAGCCGTTTGTGGTGTCCGTGGCATTGAGCAGCGGGATCGCACTGACAGTGACCGACTCCGTCGCCTTGCCAACCTTGAGGGACGCGTTGACCGTTGTCGCGCGCGCTTCCTGGACAGGGATCGACGTAAGCTGAGTCACTTCAAACCCATCGCGGCTCACCTTCACAACGTAGGTCCCGATGGGAAGGTTGAATATCTGGAAGTATCCGGTACCCGAGGTCGTTGCACTCGCCGTCACATTAATGGCGGCATTGGTGGCCGTAACCGTGGCGCCGACCACAGCTGCTCCGGCCGGATCCACCACGGTTCCGTTCAACGAGCCCAGCGTTTGCTGCGCCAGGCCAGACAAGGTACACAGGATCGCGGCGAGAACGAACAAACCGCAGCGCGAGACACTCCTCCGAAAAGTTTTGCTCATATTCTCCTCATAGATTGCTAGTTGTCCCGTGATTGAAGTTTTGGGCTGATGGAGTTCAGCTTGTTTCCGAACGAAGATCAAGCATTGAGTACTATTCGTCTAAAGTGTATTCGAGGATAGAGGTCCGGCTATAAAGATAATATGAAGATTGGCGCTAATTTTTCGCCATATCAACGTGTATATTCTTGCACTTGCGGCCCATGCCCTGTGGAAAAAGCGCAGCAATTGAGGCCACGACCGAGCGGGAATACCTACAATCCAGAACTTTCTGAGGACGAGGCGACTCGCTGCGGTCGAGCAGCACGAGGTTTGGCCGGGGATCATCCACGAAACGCGGGCAAAACCGATCAGGCCCTGACGGTAGCCGACTTTGTTCCACACATTCAAACCTAAAAAACTGCAGGCCTGGAAGCCCGGGATCAGAACCCCTGTATCCATGCGCCCAGCAACGTGGGAAAGATGCCCAACGCGACCACGGCCGCTGCGATCACGACCAGCACCGCAAGCACTACGGGATGCACTTTGATGGGGCTGGAGTCGACGGCCGGCATGACATAGGCCCGCTTCAGGACCTGAAGATAGTAGTAGAGCGAGACCGCGCTCATGGCAATGGCCAGGCACACCAGTGCAAACGGAACCGCTCCCGCATGTTCTGACAGCACCGCGGCAAACAGGTTGAACTTGGCCCAGAAACCAACCAGCGGCGGAATCCCTGCGAGTGACAGGAACAGAACCAGCAGCACGCCGGCCAGTAGCGGATTCCGCTTATTCAGGCCCAGGAAAGCATCCAGCCTGTCGCTCCCCGCGGCGCGTTCAACAACTGCCACCACGCCGAAGGCGCCGACCGTTGTGAGCCCGTATGTCAGCACATAGAAGAGCACGCCCTCCATGCTACGCAGCGTGGTGAAGAAGCTGCCCGCATTGGCGGCCACAGCGCTTGCCTGGCCCGCCAGCGAAGGATGGGTGGCGAGCCCCAGCAGCATGTAGCCCGCATGGGCAATGGCGGAGTACGCCAACAACCGCCGCACGCTGGTCTGCGCCAGCGCTGCCAGATTGCCCAGCACCATGGAGGCAGCCGCGGCAATGAGCAGAGTGTCTCCGAGTCCCGGCCAGGTCTTGTACCAGGCTCTCAGAAACTGCTCAAGCGAAATGCCGGCCGTTGCCAGATTGCCGCTTGGCTGCGCCCACCAATTTGTGGCCAGCGTAATGAGCAGCGCAAAGCTTGCCACCTTTGAAACCGATGCGATAAACGCACCGGCCGGAGCGGGCGAGCCTTCATACGTGTCCGGCGCCCACAGGTGAAAAGGAACAACGGCAATCTTGAAGCCGAGTCCGGCGACCACCAGAATCAACGCGACGTAAAGCAGCGGGCTGGGGCCAGCGAGGGTGATGCGGTATTGAATCAACTGAAGGTTGGTCGTGCCGGTCAATCCATAAAAGTAGCTGAACCCGAACAGCAGAAAGGCCGCCGACATGCCTCCAAACAGGTAATACTTTATGGCTGCTTCGGCGCTCTTTCCTGAGCTCTTGGCGAAGGCGGTGAGAATGTAAAGGCCGAGGCTCAGCAATTCGAGGCCGATAAAAATTACCAGCAGATCCTGCGCCGCAGCTATCAGCAACCCGCCTGCAGCCGCCATCAGCACCACGGCCACAAACTCGCCGACATGTTTGGTAAACACCGAATCGAAGAGCAACAGCAGAGTCAGCGCTGTAAGTACCAGAATCCCGGTTTGCGCGACGCCGACGAATCCCCCCGTAGCCAGCAACGTGAACTCGCCGCTGTTCCCGAAACTGAGCCACTGAGCGCCCTCCAATTGCACGGCCACGATAGCCGCGGCGCAGCCGGCCACGCCAAGCGAAGCTGCAACGGCCAGCCGGACATTCAGCGCAGCCTTGCTGAGCAATCCCAGATCCACCACCAACACAAGGAGCGCCGCGATTTCCAGCACCGTCTCCGGCAGCGTCACGCGGAAGAGATCGAAGTAATTCACCCGCGCTCCTTCAGCAGCAATGAATCAATTTTCTGGCCGAAGCCACGAATTTCGCAGGAAATTGGAGCGAATTGAAAGCAATGACGAGTGCGCCGAGTCTGAGACAAGTTGGATTGGTAGTGCATAAGCCTCTCCATATGTGCCGCGGCTGTAACCGGGCGCTCATCCTTAGGTCCGCGGAGCGCGGAATGCAGATGGTTGAGTGTGCCGCGTTGAACTTCGTCTCTGGCCGGTTATCCAGAAGAATATCAGGTCCATCGTGGATAAAATTGCTGTTTCAGTCGCGCTGCGAGCGGCCTGTTTTGGCCGCGCGAATCTACGTTTGAATGGACATGTTGAGGACGCGGTTGAGCCGTTGAACAAATGTGGCCGGGTCATGGAGCGGTACGCCCTCCATAAGAAGAGCCTGATCAAGCAGCAGCCATGCGGCATCCTGGGCAACGGCATCGTCGGGATGCGCGAGCAACTTCTTCACGATCTCATGATCCGGGTTGATTTCAAGCGTGGGCTTGGGCGCGGGAAATTCCGTCTGGCCCATGGCACGCATCATCTGTTGCATCTGAATTGAGGGTTCCTCCTCGTCGGAGACGATGCAGGAGGGGCTGTCTGCAAGCCGCACCGAGGCGCGCACATCCTTCACGCGGTCGCCGAGTGTCGTCTTCAGCTTATCGAGAAGCGGCTTCAACGCCTCGGCCTTGTCGGGTTCGGCTTCGTCCTTCAGGTCTTCGCTGGTCGAGGCTTTATTCACGGCCTTGAGTTCGATGTCGCCGTATTTCTCAATGCCGGCGAAGACGATCTCATCGATATCGTCATCGAGGATGAGAACCTCAAGATCTTTCTTTTTGTAAATCTCAAGCAGCGGCGAAGTGCGAAGCAGCGATTCAGCGCCGCCGGTGATGTAGTAAATGCTCTTCTGCCCTTCATTCATGCGCGACTTCACATCGGCCAGACTGGTGAGGCCATCCACCTTGGTGGATTTGAAGCGGATGAGATCGAGCAGCGTTTCGCGATTGGCATAGTCCCCGTACAAGCCTTCCTTCAAAGGCCGGTTGTATTGGGTGATAAATTTTAAATACTCGTCAGGCTGATTCGCCGCGATGTTCTTCAGTTCGGAGAGAATTTTCTTGACGCTTGCGGTTCGGATGCTGGTAACAATGCGGTTTTGCTGCAGGATTTCACGGCTCACGTTCAGCGGAAGGTCTTCGCTGTCAATTATGCCGCGGATGAAGCGCAGATATTGAGGCAGCAGCTCCTTTGAGTCGTCCATGATGAAGACGCGTTTCACGTAGAGCTTGACGCCAACTTTGTATTCGGCCTGGTAAAGATCAAGCGGCGCTTTCGAAGGCACAAAGAAGAGCGTCGTGTATTCCAGGCTTCCCTCAGCCTTGGTATGAAACCAGAAAAGCGGATCTTCCCAATCGCCCGAAATGGATTTGTAAAGCTCCTTGTAGTCGTCTTCCTTGAGCTCGCTTTTGGGCCGGCGCCATAGCGCGCTGGCTGAGTTAACCTGTTCGGTGACGCGCGTCTTTACTGACTTTTTCTCGTCTTCATTCCACTCGCTCTTCTCATAGGTGAGATAAATTGGAAAAGCGATGTGGTTGGAGTACTTCTTCACAATCTCCTGAAGCCGCCAGCCATTGGCGTATTGTTTGCCTTCATCGTTGAAGTGAAGCAGCACAGTAGTGCCGGCGACGGAGCGCTCCGCTGGCTCAATCTCGAAGCCGGTGCTGCCATCGCTGACCCAGCGCCAGGCCTGTTCTTCGCCGGCCTTGCGAGAGACGACTTCAATGCGATCGGAAACCATGAAGGCGCTGTAGAAGCCAACACCAAACTGGCCGATCAGATTGGAATCTTTCCGGGCGTCGCCGGAGAGCTGCGAAAGAAAGTTCTTTGTCCCCGACCGGGCAATTGTGCCAAGATGCGAGATCAGATCTTCCTCATTCATGCCGACCCCTGTGTCGGCGACGGTGAGGGTCTTTTTCTCCTCGTCAAGCTCCAGATCGATGCGCGGATTGAACGGGAGTGATTTGTACGCATCGTCTACAAGGGTCAGGTGGCGGAGTTTGTCGAGGGCATCGGACGCGTTGGAAACGAGTTCGCGCAGGAATATTTCAGGATGCGAATAGAGAGAGTGAACAATCAGCTGCAACAGCTGATTGACTTCAGTTTGGAATTCACGTTTTGCCATGGATTTCAGTCACCACCAAATTTGTGAAACTAAAGCTTCGACCCAGCTCTGCTCATTGTCCGCCACCCGCAAGCAGTGTCTTTACGGCGGGTTCGATTGCATCGAGCAGTATTCGCGGAAAGAGGCCGACGAACAAACTGACCCCTGTCAGAAGAATCACTCCCGCAACCTCAGGCCAGGTGATCGCGGCAAACGGATGCGTGTGATCGTGCTCGAGGCCGTGCGCGGTCTGAGGCGCATCGCTGAAGAACGCTTTCTGCATGGCGCGCCAGGTATATGCGACGCCCACCACGATTCCCACGCCTGCGGCCAGGGCCCACCAGGGCTTGGTCATCCATGCGCCGATTAACACTTGCAACTCAGCTACAAACCCTGAGAAGCCGGGCAGACCCATTGACGCCATGCCAGCAATCACAAACGCCCACGCAGCGAAGGGGAGACGCTTGGACAAGTGCATCGCCTCGAGTTCCGCGAGTTGCCGAGTGTGCGTGCGCTCATACACGATGCGGCCAACGATAGCGAACAGCAGGCCAGCAATGACGCCATGCGAAAACATCTGAAGCACCGCGCCGGTTACTCCGATTTGATTGAGCGTGACCAGGCCGAGCAGCACGAACCCCATGTGGCTTACGCTGGAGTAGCCGATGACGAATTTGAAATCGGTCTGCGCCAGCGCGACCAGCGCGCCATAGACGATGCCCACCACTGCCAGCACCGCGAACACGTCGCGCCACGAACCGACGCCGATGAACGAGAAGCCCCACGGATCGAGCCCGTGCGGAAACAATCCGATGGCCACGCGCAGGCAGCCGTAAGCGCCCAGCTTCATCACCACGCCTGCCAGCAGCATAGATGCAGCCGTGGGCGCGGCGACGTGGCCTGTTGGCGCCCAGGTGTGAAATGGCCACATGCCGGCAAGAATTCCGAAGCCGATGAATACCAGGGGAAACGCCCACATCTGGAAGCTCACGGGCAGGCCCGCATGGCCCAGCGCAATGAGTCCGGTGGAATGGCTGCCCGACGCAGCGTAGGCCGCCAGCAGTCCGATCAGCACCATAGCCGAACCGACGAAGGAGTAGAGCGCCAGCTTCATGGCCGCGTATTCGCGTCGCGTGGAACCCCAGATTGCAATCAGGAAATATTTGGGCACAATCGCAATTTCGTAAAAGACAAAAAGCAGAAACAGGTCGAAGCTTAGAAAGACTCCGTAGACTCCGCCGATCAGCGCCAGGAAGAATGCGAAGAACTCGTTGGTGCGCAGTTCGATATTCCAACTGAAGAGCACGCCTGCGACAGCGGCCAACCCGGTGAGCAGCACCAGAACGCGACTGATTCCATCCGCGGCAAGGAGGTAGTGAATACCCATTGAGGGCACCCAGGCCGCATCCACAAGGATCACGCGGCCGCGGCCCATGCCGTGGATGAACCCACCCACAGCTATCGCCAGTCCCGCCAATGCGACGGCGAGCGCCACACAGCGAGCGTGCGTGGCTTTGCCCTTGGGCAAGAGAGCCTCAATCAGCGCGCCGGAAAACGATAGATAAATGGTCCAGGCCAACACTTAAAATCTCCAGTGTGCCAAAAGGTTTTGAACCGTCGGGTTCACGTTGTCCACAATGATTTGCGGCAACAGACCAATCAAGAACATCAGCCCGATTACAGGAGCCAGAGCCAGCCATTCGCCCTTGTGTAGATCGGGAAAGCCAATGCAATGTTCCGGCACAGGCCCGGAAAAAACTTTTTGAATCACGGTTAGAATCACAGCTGCCGTTACAAGCAAGCCCAAAACCGAAAATGCTGAAGCCACCCAGGCCAGCGAAAATACGCCGCGGAAGATGAGGAACTCGCCGACAAATCCGTTGAGCCCCGGAAGACCGAGCGAACTGAACAGGGCGATTCCCATCAGCCCGGCAAGCACCGGCGCCGGCTTGCGCAGTCCGCCAAAATCGTCGATGCCTCGATGGCCGCCGGTGCGTTGCTGCAGGATGGAGATGAACCAGAAAAGCGCTGCGGCGGTCACGCCGTGGTTGAACATTTGCAGAATCACGCCGTTCAACGCTGCGGCCTGGCTGGCCAACTGGCCCGCGTTCGTAACTGAGTACGGAACGGCCAATGCAAAGATTCCCAGCAGGCAATAGCCCAGGTGATTCACTGAGGAGTAAGCGAAAACGCGCTTCAGATCTTTCTGTGCCGCCGCTGCCCACGCGCCCATCACGACCGTGGCCACGGACAACACCAGCAGAGGCGTTCGCATCTGCGTAATCTGATGTCCGAAGAGCGGAATTGCAATTCGCAGCAATCCGTAAACACCCATCTTCGACATTGCGCCGGTCAGCAGCATCGTAACTGGCGAAGGAGCTTCAGCGTACGCCGCGGGTAGCCACGTGTGAAACGGAAACATGGGCACCTTGACTGCAAACCCGACAAGCACGCCGACGGCCAGCCACAAAGTTACGGGGCCAATGTGCGCCGTCACCATCTGTTCCAGCTCACCGGTCGAAGCCAGCAATGTGAGATGCGGGAAGTCCATGCTGCGGGTTGCAACGAACACGGCCAGAAATGCGACGAGCAGCGCCACGCTTCCAGCCATGGTGTAGACAAAGAACTGCGTGGCTGCGGGACCGCGCCGCGCGCCGCCCCACAGCTTGATCAGGAAAAACGCCGGTATCAGGCTCAGTTCCCAAAACAGAAACCAGTGGAAGAAATTCAGAGCAGTGAACGACCCGAAGAGGCCAGACTCCAACACCAGCACCAAACCAAAATAGAGGCCCGGCTGGTGATGTACGCGGTGCGCCGCATCCACTGACATCAGCGTGACGATGGCTGAAAGCACGAGCATCAACGCTCCCAGCCCGTCTACGCCCAGGTGATATTCGATCCCCAGCGACGGCACCCAACTGGCTCGCTCCACGAGGCCTATCGATCCATTCGCAGGCAGTTGCGTCCATATATATAACGACAGAGCCAGGCTGGCCCCGGTGGCACAAATCGCGACGCTCCGCGCGTGCTTTCCCGACCATAGAGCGATCACCGCCCCGATCAGCGGCAGCACAGTCATCAGTGTCAATACTGGAGTTCCGCTCATGCCCGGCTGCTCCAAATCAGTATGGCCGCCAGTGCGACCACGGCCAGTGCCAGCAGACGCAGGTAGGTTTGCACGCGCCCTGACTGCATCCGCGACAGCAAGCCGCCGCCGGTCGATAACTCTTCGCAGCTCTTGTCGAAACTGCCGTCCACAACATTCGTGTCGAGGAAGCGGTTCAACTGCGCCCACAAACCGAACGTCCACGCAACCGCTGCCACTGCGCCGCCCCACACGCGGCGGTCAAGCCAATCCGCAACACGCGCCCACCAGCCATAAAACGCAATCACAGTTGCTGCGTAGACCTCGTCAATATACAGCCGGTTGCGGAGCCACGCCCACGGCAAGGGCGCGGCGCACTCCAGCACATCCGGATCGTCCGGCTGCGGAGATTTGGCGCCATATAACGACCAGCCGATACCAAGGCCGAGAAGCACAACGACTGTCGAGGTTCCCATCAGCGCAATCAGGCCGGGCTCGTTAAAGCCGCTCCATTCAAACGTTGCGGCTCGGCCGTCGAGGAATGCGCGAAACCACGGCCAGGCCGGCGTCCCGATTGCTCCCAGCGCGATGGCGAAGAAGGCCAGAACCCCTAGCGGCACCGTCATCGACGTCGGGCTTTCATGCGCATTCTTCGTACCCCGATTCATGCCGAAGAACACATAACTCACCTGCCGCGTCATGTAGAACGCAGTCAGCAGCGCGCCAAACACCAGCATGTAGAACGGACCCTTGCTGACGCTGAAATGCTGAGCGGCTTCCAGAATTCCGTCTTTGCTCCAGAACCCTGAGAACAAAAGTGGAAACCCACACAGTGCCAGCATGCCGATGGCATACGTCATGAAGGTCACCGGCATATCAGACTTGAGGCCGCCCATGCGACGAATGTCTTGCTCTTCGTGACAGCCGTGAATCACAGAGCCCGCGCCCATGAAAAGCAGCGCCTTGAAGAAGGCGTGAGTTATCAGATGGAACATGCCTACCGCGACTCCGCCCATCCCGAGGCCAGCCATCATGTAGCCCAACTGCGAAATGGTCGAGTAGGCCAAAATCCGTTTGATGTCATTCTGGGCCACGGCGATCAGCGCGGCAAACACCGCTGTAAAGGCACCGACCCATGTCACAAACGTCAATGCCGCCGTGGTTCCGCCGGCCGATGCGCCGGCCTGCATCAGCGGATAAACTCGCGCGATAAGATAAACGCCAGCCGCGACCATGGTTGCGGCGTGAATAAGCGCTGACACCGGCGTCGGGCCTTCCATCGCATCCGGCAGCCACACATGCAGCGGGAACTGGCCGCTCTTGCCTGCCGCACCAGCGAATATCAGCAATCCAATTGCGCCCGCTGCTGATAGTCCGAATGCCGACCGCTCCAGAAGCAACACAAGCAGCGCATGCGATTCCATCGAACCCGCGCCGCTGTTATAGAACAGCAGCGTACCGGTTTCGCCGAACAGCCAGACGATCCCTAGCAGGAAAAACACATCACCCACTCGCGTCGTTAAGAAAGCTTTCTTCGCCGCTGCAGCGGCCGATGGCTTCAAATACCAGAATCCGATCAATAAGTAAGAAGTAAGTCCCACTAACTCCCAGCACATAAACAGCAGCAGCAAGCTATTCGCAATTACCACGCCCAGCATGGCTCCAGCAAACAGACTTAGGAAGCAGAAAAAGCGGGTGTAGTTTTCGTCGTGCGCCATGTAGCCGGTTGAATAAATAAAGATCAGCAGGCCAACAAAGGTCACCATCACCAGCATCACCGCTGACAGCGGATCGAGTACCCAACCGAGGTCCACGTTGGTCCTGCCGAACTGAAGCCACGCGAAGTTCAGCGTCTCACGCACTGCCTGGCCGTGCGCCCATCCGGATAGCACGTGAGCAAACGCAATCAACGCCAGAATGAGCGAGAATGCTAGCGACCCAATGGCCAGCGTAGACGCCGTCCTGCGCATCGGCTGCTTTAGAAGCGCAATCACTCCAGAAGCTAGAATCGGCACAGCGGGTATGAGCCACAGTATTCCCGTGATCGCGGACGCACCCAGTTGCGGAGTGAATGAAATTGTTTCTTGCATCAACCTCTCACCCTTTCATCCTGCTCATCGCATCCAGGTCCGTCGTATGCGCGTGGCGATGAATCTGAATCACGAGCCCCAGTCCCACAGCTGCTTCGGCCGCCGCAACGGCAATGGAGAAAATAGCAAACATCATGCCGGTCAGCAATTCTGGATGGGGGCCGTATCGCCAGAAAGCAATCAAGTTCAGATTCGCTGCATTCAGCATCAGCTCAATGCCAATCAGCACAAGGATCGCGTTGCGCCGCGTCAATGCTCCGGCGAGGCCAATGGCAAACAATAGCGCGGCAACAAGCAGATATCCCGTCAATGGATTTATGGGGGCATTCACTTAGCTGCCTCTTTCTCGTGCATGGCCACGATTACCGCACCAATCAGCGCCGCTGTCAGCAGCAGAGCTACAATCTCCAGTGGAAGGACATAGCGGCCCATCAGTGCGTTGCCAATGTCCATTACTGTTACCTGAGGTTTGGCGGACTCTTGCGGCAACGACAGGCTGCTGTGCAGAACTGCCCAGCCCAGCACGGCGAAGATTGCGGCCGCGGTCACCAGGCCTACGAGCGGATTCCTGCTCAAGACTGTGTCCTGCGGCGTCTCCGAGCCGCGCGTCAATAGGATGGCAAACACAACCAGGATGGCCACCGCGCCTATGTAGACGAGAATCTGCGCGAAGCCTGCAAACTGCGCGTCCAATTCCAAAAACAGAAGCGCAAGGCCGGCAAAGGCCAATGTCAACGCCAGCGCGCAGTGCACGGTGTTCTTCAGCAGCACAGCAGCCAGCGCCCCGGCCACCGACAAACCTGCGATCACGTAAAACACGATGCTCATCGGCCGTTCCTCAGGAACTCACTCCGCATACCTGTAACTCCTCGGCCCAATGTGGTCTCCCCGCATACCGCCGCGACCCATCAAAGTGTAGGCCAGCAGCAGGATTGCCGAGCAGACCAGCCAGCGCAGCCATCCCTCGCCCATGAAACGCCAGAGGCCTGCCACGATCAGGTTCAAGAGAGTCAGCGGGAGAACAAACTTCCAGGCAAAGTTCATCAGCTGGTCCTGCCTGAGCCTGGGCAATGTTCCGCGCACCCAGATGAATATGCACATTGCGAGCATGACTTTCGCGAAGAACCAGAACCACGACGGCACCCAGCCCAGCCACGAGAATGGCGCTGACCATCCGCCCAGAAACAGCGTGGCTGCCAGCCCCGATATTCCCATCATGCCTACATACTCGCCCAGGAAGAAGAGCGCAAACTTGAAACCCGAATATTCGGTGAAATAGCCGGCCACTAACTCCGACTCGCCTTCGGGCAAATCGAATGGGGAGCGGTTAGTCTCTGCCGTCGCCGCTATTGCGAAGAGCACGAAGCCCGCAAATCCCCACGGCGTAAAGACGTACCAGTGCGGGAAGCCGTAGGTGTATTGGTTCTGCGCGTCGACAATCTTACCGAGCGAAAGAGACCCGGTAATCATGACTACGGCCACGCTTGACATCAGCAGCGGAACTTCGTAGCTGATCATCTGGGCCACGGCGCGCATGGCTCCGAGCAATGAATATTTGTTGCGGCTCGACCAGCCGGCCATAAACACGGAAAGCTCTGTCGATGCGCCAATGGCGAAAAAGAAGAGCAGACCGGCGTCCATGTTGACCAGCGTCATGTTGCGCCCCATGGGCAATACCGCATAGCCCATGAAGACCACCACCACCAGAAACACAGGAGCCAAAAAGTGCACCACCGCGTCGGCGCGGAACGGCACAATGTCTTCCTTGATCAGAGCCTTGACCCCGTCGGCTACGGGCTGAAAGATGCCGTAAGGACCGACGCGGTTCGGGCCGTAGCGGTTCTGCATTCGCCCCAACCCCTTGCGCTCAAGAAGCACGGAAATTGCAAACAGGGCAGGAAAAGTCACGATGATGGCCACTACACTCAACAGCACCGCAGCCGCGGGCTGCAACGCGCTGGGAAGAAAACTTACCAGCCAATGACTAAGCAGTACGAAAATCTGATCCGCTTTCTCGATCATCCCTGCTTGTCTCCTTCAACTGCCGTAACCGGAGGCTTTGGCGTGATGTGAGCAGGGGCC
>Ga0302326_10019189_pt1 | contig 14133 bp, 11 predicted proteins | sample Palsa_T0_3_FD_202264 | JGI IMG/M metagenome (GOLD analysis project Ga0302326, IMG submission 202264) | Peat permafrost microbial communities from Stordalen Mire near Abisko, Sweden - Palsa_T0_3 | ecosystem: Environmental > Terrestrial > Soil > Palsa > Peat permafrost | place: Sweden: Abisko... | reverse complement strand
GGCTCGCTAAGACGGTCACCTTCGAGACGATCAACAAGGTGTGCGCCTCGGGCATGATCGCGATCGTGCACGGCGCGCGCTTGATCAACGACGACGATGCGGAGGTCGTGGTCGCCGGCGGCATGGAGTCCATGTCGAACGCCCCGTACGCCGCGCTTTCGGCGCGCTTCGGATATCGCTTCGGCGACGGAGCACTGGTCGATCTGATGGTCTACGACGCGCTCCTCGATCCGTGGTCCAAGATGACGATGGCGCAAGCGCAGTCGGAAGTGAACGCGGATCTCGAGATCGCCCGCGCGGTGCAGGACGAATTCGCTTACAACTCGCACGCGCGTGCAGCCAAAGCGACGGCCGACGGGACGCTCGCCGGCGAAATCGTTCCCCTGAAAATCGCGACGAAAGCGAAGGGCAAGCTCGTCGTCGACGCGCTGCCGGTGCAAGCCCGTGCGCGCGTGCCGGTCGCGGCCGGCGCTGGGAATGGCGTGGCGGGTCTCTTCAGCCACGAGTCGGCAGCGCACCTCGTCCCTGATGCGACGCGCTTTTCGCCGTACGTCAGCGGCGACGCGCCCTTCACGCTGGTCGACAAGGACGAGCCAATCCGCTCAGACGCCTCGCTCGAATCGATGACGAAACTTCCGCCGCTCGAGAAGGGTGGCACGGTGACTGCCGGCAACGCACCCGGCGTCAACGATGGCGCCGCTGCCGTGGTGCTTGCGAGCGAAGCCTACGCAACGAAACACGGACGTGAAATCCTGGCGCACGTCCTCGACCACGCCGCCGCCTCGTGGGATCCCGCCTACCTCGCGCTCACGCCGGCGATGGCCGCCCAGAAGTTGCTCGAGAAGAACGGGCTCAAAGCGAGTGACGTCGCCGTTTGGGAAGTCAACGAGGCCTTCGCCGCCGTCGCCTGGAGCACGGCGCACCGTCTCAGTATCGATCCGAAGATCATCAACCAACTCGGCGGCGCGGTCGCCTTCGGACATCCGGTGGGTGCCTCGGGCGCTCGCATCACCGCGTCCGTCGTCCATCAATTGCGCCGGCGCGGCGGCGGCCTCGGCATCGCTGCGATTTGCAGCGGCGGCGGCCAAGGCGATGCGATCCTGATTCGGGTCGACTAGCACTCGGATGCGCGTTCTCGTCGTCGGTGCCGGGCAAATGGGCAGCGGCATCGCGCAAGTCGCGGCGCAAGCCGGCGATAGCGTGCTGCTCAACGATCGCGCGCCGGAGTTCGTCGAGCGCGGTCTCGGCGTCATCAAGCGCAACCTCGAACGTTCGGTCGAGAAGGGCAAACTCAGCGCGGAGGAGCGCGACGCAGCCCTGCGCCGCATCACGCCGCAGCTCGAGTGGGTACCGTTCGACGTCGACATCGCCATCGAAGCGGCGTCCGAACAGCTCGACACCAAGCTCGATATCTTCCGGCGGCTCGACGAGCTGACGCCGCCCGCGGCGATCCTGGCGAGCAATACGTCGTCGATCTCAATTACGAAGCTCGCGAACGCGACGCGCCGCGCGCCCCGCGTGATCGGAATGCACTACTTCAACCCGGTCCCCGTGATGAAGCTCGTCGAGGTCATCCGCGGCATCGCAACGGCTCAAGAGACGTTCGACTTCGTGCGCGCTCTGGCCGTCGCGCACGGCAAGACGCCGGTCGAAGTCCGCAACTTTCCGGGTTTCGTCTCCAATCGCGTCCTGTGCCCGATGTTGAACGAAGCGATCTTCGCCCTTTACGAAGGCGTCGGTTCGGTCGAGGCGATCGACACGGTGATGAAGCTCGGCATGAACCATCCGATGGGACCGCTCGAACTGGCCGACTTCATCGGGCTCGACACGCTCCTCTCGATCCTGCTCGTTCTCTACGACGGCTACAAGGATTCGAAGTATCGGCCGTGTCCGCTGCTCGTCGAATACGTCGACGCCGGCTGGCTCGGACGCAAGAGCGGCCGCGGTTTCTACGATTACTCGGCGCGCGACTCGAACGGCGCCAAACCCGCGCCGGCTGCGATCGCGCGCTGACAGTGTCGCTCGAAACCCACCGCAGAACGCAGTTCGCCGCCACCGCCGAACAGTTGGAGATCGGCGCGCTGGCGCGCGAGGTCGCCCAGCGCGAGATCGCGCCGCACATCGCGGCCTGGGACCGCGCGCATCTCTTTCCGCGCGAACTGTACGGCAAGCTCAACGCCGCCGGACTGATGGGTTTGCCGGTCGCCGAGCGTTACGATGGCGCCGGCGTCGACTACGTCTCGTGCGCGCTGGCGCTCGAAGAGATCGCACGCGTCGATGCGGGAACGGCGGTGACGCTCTCGGTTCACTACATGATCGCAGCGGCTATCCAGCGCCTCGGAAGCGACGCGCAAAAAGAGAAGTACTTGCCGATGCTGGCCGCCGGCGACAAGATCGCGGGCTTTGCGCTGACCGAGCCGGGCGCCGGTTCCGACGCCGCGGCGATTCGCAGCACCGCCCGGCGCGACGGCGACGCGTACGTTCTAAACGGGCGCAAACAGTGGTGTACCAACGGCGGGTTCGCCTCGGTCACGATGGCGATGTTTCGGACCGGAGGACCAGGCGCGAAGGGCGTTTCCGCCTTTCTGATCGACGCCGATACGCCCGGAGTCGTCGTCGAGAAGGTCACCGAGAAGCTCGGCATTCACACCAGCAACACCGTCGATCTCGCGTACGAAGAAGCGCGCATTCAGGCGGACGCGTTGCTCGGTGCGGAAGGTTCGGGCTTTACGAGCGCGCTCGGCGCGCTGACCACCGGCCGCATCGGGATCGCCGCGCAGGCGACCGGAATTCTCGCGGCCTGTCTCGATGCGTCGGTGAAGTTCGCGAAGGAACGCGAAGCGTTCGGCAAACCGATCGGCGCCTTCGAAGGCGTTTCGTTCAAGATCGCGCAGATGGCCACCGATCTCGACGCGGCGCGCTTGCTGGTGCAGCGCGCGGCGGGCCTCTACGACGCCGGCGAGCCGTTTGCAGCCGAAGCTAGTAAAGCGAAACTGTTCGCTTCGACCGCCGCGCGCAGGCACGCCGCCGAAGCCGTGCAAATTCACGGCGGCTACGGGTATACGACGGAGTTTCCCGTCGAGCGCTACTACCGTGACGCCAAAATCACCGAAATCTACGAGGGTACGAGCGAGATCCAGCAAGTGATCATCGCGCGTTCGCTGCTGGGGAGATTCGACGCTTGAAGTTGATGGAGTTCCAAGGCAAAGAACTGTTCCGGCGCGCCGGTATCCCGACGCCGCGCGGTCAGCTCGCCAAGACGCCGGATGAAGTGGCCGCGTTCGTAACGGCCAATCCCGGCTCGTGGGTGCTCAAAAGCCAAGTGCTCATGGGCGGCCGCGGTAAAGCCGGCGGCATCAAATTTGCCGACAACCCGGGCGACGCGCGCAAACTCGCGACCGAACTGATCGGCAAGGTCCTCAAGAACGAACAGAATCCCGACGGCGAGGAAGTCAAAGCGCTCCTCATCGAGGAGAAAGTTGACATCGCGAGCGAGGCCTACGTCTCGATCACGATCGACCGCGCCGTCAAAGAGCCGGTCGCGATCGTTAGTGCCAAGGGCGGGATGGATGTCGAGGAAGTCGCCGCGACCGATCCCGGCGCGCTCTCGCAACTCTGGATCGATCCCGCAATCGGGTTCCAACCCTTCGAAGGCCGGCTGCTGGCGTTCTCGGCGAATCTGCCCGAGGGCTACCGGAAGACGTTCCCCGCGATTCTGGGCGCGCTCTATTCGCTTTTCATGGATTACGGCGCGCAACTCGTCGAGATCAACCCGCTCGTGCTCACGAAAGACGGCCGGGTGATTGCGTCGGATGCGAAGGTCGAGCTCGACGACAATGGGCTCTACAAACACCCCGAGCTGGCCGACTGGAAGAACGACACCCCTAAAGACGAGGATCAGGCAGCGGCGCTCGCCATTGGCCTCGGCATGTCGAACTACGCCAAGCTCGACGGCGACATCGGCGTGATCGCCAACGGTGCCGGCCTCGGCATGGGAACCATGGACGCGATCCGGACTGCCGGCGGTTCAGCCGCAAATTTTCTCGATATCGGCGGCGGCGCGCAAGCGGAGCTGGTCAAGAAGAGCTATCAGCTCGTGACCGGCGACCCGAAGGTCAAGGCGCTCTTCATCAATATCTTCGGAGGCATCACCCGGGGCGATCAGGTCGCCAAGGGCATCGTCGAGGCGCTTTCGGGCAACGACATCCGGAAGGTGCCGCTCGTCATCCGCTTGACCGGGACGAACGAGAAGGAAGGCCGCGAAATCCTAGCTGCGGCCGGGATGAACCCGGTCGAGACCATGGACGAAGGGGCCAAACGCGCCGTCGAGCTGGCCGCCTCCGGCGGCGCATAAGGAAGAGTGGAGTAAACGTGTCTATCTGGCTCGACAAGAATTCGAAGGTCCTCGTCCAGGGCATCACCGGACGCGAAGGGCTCTTCCACACGCAGCGGATGCTGGCGTACGGGACGCAGATCGTCGGCGGGACCTCGCCGGGCAAAGGCGGGACGAAGATCGAGAGCGGCCAGCCCGTCTTCAACACCGTTCGGGACGCGGTCGCGGCAACCGGAGCGACCGTCTCGATCATTTTCGTGCCCCCCTCCGCCGCGGCGGATGCCCTCTACGAGGCCCACGACGCGCAGATCGAGCTGGCGGTCTGCATCACCGAAGGCATTCCGGCCCACGACATGCTGCGAGTCGTGGCGACCACGGCCGGCATGCGGATCATCGGACCGAACTGCCCCGGACTCGTCTCGCCCGGCCGGGCCCTGGTCGGCATCATGCCGGGACAGATATTTAAAGAGGGTCGCATCGGGATGATCTCCCGCTCGGGGACCCTGACCTACGAGATCGTCGACGGCCTGAGCAAAGCCGGCCTCGGGCAATCGACCTGCGTCGGGGTCGGCGGGGATCCGATCATCGGGACGACCTTCGTGGACTGCCTCAAAGCCTTCGCCAACGACCCCGAGACCGATGCGATCGTCGTCTGCGGCGAGATCGGCGGCTCCGACGAAGAAGACGCGGCGGACTTCATCCGCCAGCATCTGCCGAATAAGCCGGCGGTCGCGTTCATCGGCGGGCGCTCCGCCCCGAAGGGGAAGCGGCTGGGCCACGCGGGCGCAATTATTTCGGGCAACTCGGGCACGCCGGAGAGCAAACTGGCGGCCTTTCAGGCAGCCGGCGTTCCGGTGGCCGACCGGCCTTCGGACATCCCCGGCCTGCTGAAAACTCGACTCGCAACGCTCATCGCGTCTTAACAAGTAAACAGAGGATTAACAATCGACCGCGAGAAGCGGCTTAGTGTTGGGTGTCACCGTCATTGGTGGCGCCGGGCATTGCGATAGTTGATTTAGGTCAACTTCGCTTGGAATATAACTGAACCACTAAGGAGACAGGATGCTGAGACGCAGTCTCAGTTCGCTGATCCCCCACCCGGCACTCGTGAACATCGTCCAGGGAACTTGGGTTCTGGACGGCACCACGAACACGTTGAGTAGGACGATCGCGGACTCTGCGATTGGTCAGCCTATATCTGGCGCCAAACCTACGGCCGCAAGCTCGCCGCTTTCAGCGACGGGCGGGCTTCGCCACATCACCCTTATAGGGGGGGACATATATGTCAACGGCGTTCATGCGTGAGCGTCGAGGATGGGTCGCACAGTCGGCCGTCCTCGTAGCGCTAATTTTTGCCATGTTGGCCACATCGATCAGCCCGGTTCTGGCCGCAGGCGGTCAGTTCGGTAATCTCTCGGGCACCGTCATCGATCAGTCTAGCAAGGCTGGTATCGCAAATGCGAAGGTGACCGTGGTGAGTCCGAGCGGCACGTACCACGCGACCACCGACTCAAAGGGTAACTTCCAGCTCCTCGGCGTCCCGGTCGACACCTACCTGGTGACGATCGAGTCTCCCGGCTACCAAGCGGCGACGCTGGCCGGCATCTCGATTTTGGGAGACCAAACGCAGGGTCTCGGAAATGTCACGATCGCCAAAAACTTGCAGACGATCGGTCACGTAGCGGCTCGCGCCCAGTCCGGAGCGTTTCAGCCGACACAGACCGGTGACACCTACACGGTCGACACGGCTCGCATTCTCGAGTCGACCGGTAAGCTGGCGACCACCAATGAGAACAACATTCTCTTGGCAGTTCCTGGCGTGACCATGACCAACGCGGGTATGCCGACGATTCGCGGCGGCGCCAAGACGGAAGTCACCTATCAGTATGACGGCGTGAGCTTCAACGAGCCGTTCCTCTCGAACAACGGTTCGAACGGTCTCGTCAGCGGCCTCGGCTCGGTTCAAGTCGTCGAGGGCGCGGGCGACGCGACCCAGAGCGGCGTCGGTTCGGGCGTCATCAACGTCATCCCGAAACGCGGAACCTATCCCGGCTTCGGCTTCCTCGACTTCGAAGCCGGCGGCCCGAACTTCAGCCATCAGTTCGCGTTTGAGGAAGGCCTCGCGACGTCGAACGGGGCGATCTCCGACTACATCGCGTATACCGGAGACCGCTTCAATCCGTACTACGGGTACTCCCAGCAAAACCAGGGAGCGTTCGGCAACTACTTCGGAACGCAGTACACGAGTAACAATCAATTCACGAATAACTTCATCTTTAAGTTCGGAAAGAATCAGAACCAGTCGGTCCAGGTCCTGTACACGAACATCAACTCGACCGAAATCGGCAACCTTGGTGGCATCCCGAGCGGCGGTTCGCCGTACAGCTTCGAATCGAATCAAGGTGGCCTCGCGTACTATCCATTTGATGGTCTCACGCAAGGCGAATATGCGGGACCCAACGCGACGACGCCCGGCGGTTTGACCGGATACAATTCGTCGCAATACGCGAGTCTCGTCGGACTTACGCCCGGCGTACCCGCGAACAACGCGAATATTCCATCTCCGCAGGTCAATCAGAATCTTCAGACTGAGTTCTTGAAGTTCGAATACGATAACAACCTGAACTCCAGCACGTTCTTGGCACTGCGCTACTACAACTGGTCGCAGTACGACACGGACGATAACTCATTCACCCTCGGGCCGGGTAACGGCGGCATTGCCGTCTGGCAAACCGTCGGCGGACCCACAACGGGCATGTCGTTTGACATCACGCACCAGTTCTCGTCGAACTTGCTCGTCACGCTGAACGGCAAGTACGATAACGCTCATCCCGTTTGGGACGGTTATGAGCCGCAGGTCGGCTTCTTCGGGTTAAACCAATTCGACTCGGCACCGAATCCGACGCCGGCCGACTGGCTCCCCGGCGGGTACGTCTACAACTACTTCACCAATAAAGGTGAGGCTGTGCCGCGCATTCCGATCTGGGGCATCAACTACCAGAAGAGTTTCTTCCAAAACTACGGAACGGGCATTCGCTTCCAGTACACGCCAACGTCGGCGATGCACATCGACGCCGGCGTACGCTACGAAGGTCAGAACAGCCATTGGAACAACCAGCTCGATCAATACGGACTGGGAATTCCCGCCGGCACCCCGGGCGGCCCGTACTCCGTGCTTCCCTCGGCGTGGACTAGCGCGTTCCTCAACCCGACCGAGTGGGAACCCCGTATCGGCATCAGCTATCAGCTGAACACCACGAACTCCGTGCGTGCCTCGTACGGCCGTTCCGCCGTGTTCATCAACGCGCAAACCGGTGGCACGCCGTTCACACTCTACAACCTTGGTGCATACACGAAGATACCGGCGGAGCCGGGTGCACAGTGCTTCGGTGCGATCAGCGGAAATGCCGTACCTTGCACGAGCTACGCACAGCAGTTGTACTGGCAAGGAGACGCGGTCGAGGCGCCCGACGCCGGAAACAGTCAGCCTGCCGCGTACAACAACTACGACCTGAGCTTCAACCACGCGTTCAACAACGGTTGGGGTTCGCGCGTCACCGGCTTCTACAAGACCGGGACGAACTTGCCGGCTTTCGGCTTGATCGAGTTGCTGCCGGGCGGCAGCGCGATCTTCGGAACCAGCAACCAGGGCTTTAACCGCACGACGGGCGTCGAGTTCGACTTGACGACTCCGACGAAGGCCGTCGGATTCTCGGGTTTCTTCGCGGCGACCTATCAGAACGTGCTCGGCACGACACCGCCGCTCTCGGAGAACGAGACGAACGTCCCGCTGCTGCCGTCAGCCTCGATCGATCTCGGCAACATCTATCGGGCCGGTTACGTTTCACCGTTCTCGATGCGTCTCGGTACGACGTACAAGACCGCCAGCGGCTTCACCGCGACGCCGGTCTTGCAGATGAACATCGGATATCCGTACTCCGCTGGTAATCTCATCGCAGCCAACTGTAATGGGAAAAACGTCAACATCGTCCAGACGAACTTCGGCTGCGGTTCCCCCGATATCAATAACGGTATCTTCAATAGCAGCGGCGCGAATAACGCCACCGGCTATTACGACCCGGCGGATCCAGGTACGAACTTCAATCCTAATATAGCGGCTACGCGCGGCGTCAGCCAAACTGCCGCAACGGGCGGATACCTGTCGGCGATCAACTTACAGGCCGGCCTAACGTTGCAGTATACCGTGAAGGCGAGCACCGTCGGAATCCAGTTCATCAACCTGTTCGGCAACGGATTCATCAACTCGGTGCCGGCCCTGAATCCGTACTACCAGCCGGTTACGAGCGGAGTGTCCGGCGCGCAGACGAGCTACAATCCGAACTGCATTGCGCAAGCGAACGGCGGATTCGGATCGTCCCGCGGCTGCAACAACATCCCGAAGGAATCGTATGCCTTCACGAACGGAGCATACGTTCTGTCAAACGGAAACTTCACGTCGGGCTCTTCGATCGCACCCTTGCAACCGTTCGCTTTTACCGTCTACTACCAGCTGAAGCTGTAGTTCGGAAAGGAAGATAACTTGAAAACCAATCTAAGGGTCCTTTCCGCGTGCGTCGTAGGAGCAATGGCGGTTTCGGGCTGCGGAGCGTCGTCGGGAAGTAACTCGCTCACCGCGCACGTTACACCCCCGAACGCGAACGTTCTACAGCTGGCCGTCGGAACGGCGAACCTCTACGGAACGGGCGTAGGAGTCAACGTAGTCACGACGTACCGGCAACCAAAAGGCGCCGGCAAGCCTGGTGACAGCGGGGTGCTGGTCTCCTCGCCCACATTCGTGGTTCCGGCCGGAAGCGGTTTCCCAAGCTCGACGACAATGGCCGGGGTTCCAGGCGGGCCTGAAGGGTTGTCAACGATCGAGACTGGACCCGCCCTGTCGGAAATACCGGCTCCCGGTACGGGAGGCGGCACGATGACGTCGACGGCCCAGGCCCCGCCGGCGCCGACCAATACCACGGTCACGACGTTCGGTCAGAGCGGTGGCGTCTTCGGCCTCGGCATCGAGCCGTTCAATTACGAGTCGGCGACGGGACTTGCTTCGACGACCACCCCGTACTCAGTCCCGGTCTACGACTTCGCGACGACCACGGCAACAGGCGATCCGAATCAAATTCCAGCGGCTTGGGGCGGCGTGCCGGCCTTCGACATATTAGGAACCGGGTATGCGTCGAACTTTAGCAATATCGTACCGGGACCGGGTCCCAGCGACGCGGTCCCGCTTCCACAAACGCTTGGTATCAGTGAAGGGATCGACGTCTTCGACGCTCTCACTCCAGTCGCGAGTGCCAATTACACCCTGACGGTTACGCTTGCAGGAACGAGCAACGGAACGTTCAGCAAGACAGCAAATGCCACAATGGTGTCGACAGCTTTGTTGCCGACGATGGCTGCCCCGACGTACACGCCGGACGCGGCGGGCGACGGCGGCGGGACCTATGCTATCACGCTTCCAGCCGGCGTTACCGAGGCCTACATCGAAGTCCTCGATTACGGTAACGGCGGAACGAACTGCAACGGCGCGGGGACCCCTGACGGCTTCACCGGTGCGCCGGATCCGGTTTATTACACGATCGAGGCGACCGCGAGCGGCACGTATACGCAAGCGGCGCTAAACGGACCCGACACCACCGGCGCCGGCACGGGAACTCCATCGATCTGTACGGCGGCGCAAAACACGGCCGCAAATGGTGGCACGGCGAGTCCGGCGGATATCGTCGGCATCTGGGCCATCGGATTCGACTACCCTGCATATGAGTCGTCCTATCCAAACAGTGCTGGAAATCCGGCACCCACGATTGTGGGAGCGTCCGGACAGTCGGATATCACGATCTCGCCACAAGGGTTCTTCCCGGCAGGCTCAGCCGCGCCATATGGCTACCGGCGTCACAGCACACGCAGCAACCGGCCACAGCAAAAGCACCGCTAAAGGCCACACCCGAAAGCAAGATGCGGTCCCCCGGAGCAATCCGGTGGCCCGCATCTTTTTTTTGCTCGCGAGCCTGCAGTGAAAGGTTGTCGGTCAACGGCGCGGTAGAGCGAACCGATGACGTACGGCTATCATTGCGAGGAATGCGAAGAGGCCGCGTGGCCCGCGACCACCCGTTCCGAACTGCAATGGCTCAAAGATCGCGAGCACGTCGTGCGCGAAGTTGCACGCCACGTGCAAGCCGGTCTCGACACGTGGATCGTCGAGGCTCTCGACTTTCTTGAGAAGCATCGCGGCCATAGCATCGCGATCAATAAGAAAAACGGCGCTCGTCCCTGAGCGCCGTTGTGGCCGCCGCGTTACCCGGCCGCGGCTATTTTGGAATCTTTAGTTTTTGGCCGGCTTCGATCGTGGGCGCGGCTAGGTGATTGGCCGCGCTGATTTGGTCGATCGTCTCCTGGACGTTGCCACCGTCGGCGGTGTACTTTTCCGCTAGCGACCAGAGGCTGTCGCCGCGTTGAACCGTCGCGGTCGTGAAGCGTTCGGGGCTCGCGGCGTAGAGTCGCGAGGACGAAAGGGCCGGAATCGCGATCAGCGCACCGAGCGCGGCCATCGCTAGGGCCGGCGTCAGGGTTATCCGCTTGCGTCTCGGCGAGTGCATCTCTTCGTCTCCCGGCCCATATATAGGGCCAAACGCCTGTTCGTCCCCCACATTTTAGCAACCGCCTGTGGATATGTCAAGGATTTGTCGAACGTATGTTTGCATTCGAAGGTCCTCTTGTGCTACTCTCGTGCTAATCGCGACGCGGTATCGCGGCGCAGTCTGTAGGAGTGCCACATGGCAGAGCGTGCCCCGACGGAACGCCAAGAGCGTATCCTCGAGGTCATCCGCGACTTCACGGAAGAGCGCGGGTACCCGCCGTCCGTCCGTGAGATCGGCGAACGGGTCGGCCTCTCGTCGTCGTCGACGGTTCAGGCTCACCTCAAGACCCTCGAGAAGCGCGGCCTCATTCACCGGGATCCCACCAAGCCGCGGGCTCTCATTGCTAGCGGCTCCCGAGCCTTCCACCGAGCGGAGGCCGACTACGGCGTTCTGCCGATCGTCGGCAAGGTCGCAGCCGGCGTGCCGATCACGGCAACGGAGAATCTCGAAGGCGAATACGTCGTGCCGGCCGAGCTGGCGCGCAAGCCCGGAACCTTCATGCTGCGCGTGCAAGGCGACTCGATGGTCGACGCGGCCATCCTCGACGGCGACATGATCGTCGTCTCGCCGCAACCCGATGCGCGCAACGGCGAGATCGTGGTCGCAATGCTCGAAGGCGAGGCGACCGTCAAACGCTTTTTCCGCGAAAACGGCCGCGTGCGTTTGCAGCCCGAGAATCGCACGATGCGCCCGATTTTCAGCGACGACGTGAGCGTCGTGGGACGCGTCGAGGCGGTCGTCCGGAGGCTCTAACGCCCAGCTAACCGGCCAGGCCGGGGGAACGTGCCCTCGGCGCGAATCAGCCTCCCCCGTGACCTCGACCTTCCGCGGCATGCTCGAAGCGCTCGAGGCGTCGCTCGTCCCTCGCATCCGGGCTTTTTCAGAGAGCCCGGAGATGCTCGCGATCCGCTGGGGTCTGCCCTGGAGCTTCGTGGGCCTCGGCATCGGACTGCCGATCTTCATGCTGCTGCGGCCGAGCGGCTCGCTCCTGGATCGCTTTTCGCATTCGTTTGCGGCCGCGTTCGGCGTCATGTCGGCGCTGCTGGTTTTGCTGCTCACGATCGATCTCGCGCGCCGGCGCGCCGTTCCGGTTTGGCTCGCGCTCGTGACGGCCGCGGCGGCGTTCGGCTTGTCGCTCCCCTACGCCGGCACGACGTCGTTCGTCGGGCTCGCCACGGCACTCGGCTCGAGCGGTCTGTTTCTCGCGATCGGCATCGCGCTGGTCGACGTCAACGTACTGCGCTTGGCGCGGGCGCGTTTCGGAAAGACTGCCGGCTCGCTCGCAGGCGGCATTGCGATCGTCGGCATCGCCGTCTTATTGCTCTCGCGCGGCATCTCGCTGACGCTGGAACTCGATCGCTTGATCGAACCGATCGGAACGCTTGGCGATACGCTCACGGCGCTGCTCGTCCTGACGTTCGTCGAGACGTTGCTGTGGACGGTCGGCATTCACGGTCCGGCGCTCTTGGCTGCCGTCGTCTTGCCCGTCTACATCAAACTGCAGCTGGAGAATACCGACGCGCTCGCGCACGGACAGCCCTTGCCGCATATCGTGACCGTCTCGATCTTTCTCTTCGTCTTTCCGGGAGGCGCAGGGGCGACGCTGCCCGCCGTGCTGTTGCTCTTGCGGAGCAAGGTCAAGCGCATTCGCACCGTGGCCTTTGCGACGCTCGTGCCGTCGATTTTCAACGCCAACGAGCCGCTGATGTTCGGACTTCCGGTGGTGTTGAACCCGACGCTGGGCGTGCCGTTCGTGGTCGCGCCGCTCGTGCTCGCGCTGATCACGTACTACGCCACGGCGCTCGGCTGGGTCGCCCGCACGGCGTACTACATTCCTTCGACGATTCCCATTCCGTTCAACGTCTTCATCGCGACGCGCGATTGGCGCTCGATCGTGCTGATCGCGGTTGACTTCTTCGTAGCGATGCTGATCTACGCGCCTTTCGTGGCGATTTACGAGCGGCAAGAGCTCAAACGTGAGAGCGAGAGCGAGCCCGCGGCGTGATCGAAGCGCTGCTCGAACGCTTTGCGGTTACGCCGCAAGTTGCCCGCGCCGCGCGAGCCGCCGAAGCGCAAACTGCAGAACTCGATCGCTCGGCCCGCGCGCCGATCGAAGCGCGCGTCCTGGCGGCATTTCTCGAAGAAGGCGTGAGCGAAAGCGATCTCGCCGCAACCTACGGGTACGGCTACGACGATGCGGGACGCGATCGCTACGAGGCGATCCTGGCGCGCGTTCTCGGAGCGGAGCGCGCCTTCGCGCGGCTCTCGTTCGCGAGCGGTACGAGCGCGATCGTGAACGCGATCGCAGCCTGCTTGCCGCAAGGCGGCCGCATCCTTGCCGCGACCGGCCGGCCCTACGACACCTTGCGCAATGCGTTGGTCGACGCGCCGTACTCGCTCGTCGCGCAAGGCGCACACTATACGGAAGTCGCCCGTGCTGCGACGGGGGGCGCCGATCTCGCGGCGATCGCGAACGCCGCGACGAACGGTGTCGACGTCGTCTTCGTGCAGCGCTCGCGCGGGTACGCTCCGCAACGTTCGCTCTCGGCCCTCGAGTGTGGCGAGATCGCGCAGACGGTACGCAGCGTCGCGCCGCGCGCCTTCGTCCTTGTCGACAACTGCTACGGGGAGCTCGTCGAGGCCGGTGAGCCGACGCAGCATGGCGTCGACGCGGTCATGGGTTCGCTGATAAAAAATCTCGGCGGCGGTATCGCGCCCGCCGGCGGATACGTCGCCGGACGCGCCGAGGTGATCGAACGCGTCGCGGCGCGTCACTATGCGCCGGGCTTGGGGACGGCGGTCGGTCCGAGTTTCGGCTTCACCCGCGAACTGCTGCACGGGCTCTTCCGAGCGCCGTTCGTAGTAGGCGAGTGCTTGGCTGGTCTGGATTTTGCTGCGGCCTTGTTCGCCCAACTCGGCTTTCGGGTCGACCCGCTCCCGGGCGACACGCGGCGCGACATCGTGCAGTCAATCGCGCTGGGCGACGAGTCCAAACTGGTCGCCTTCGCCCGCGGCTTGCAGCGGGCGATGCCGGTCAATGCGCGCTTTGCGCCCGAACCTGGAGCCGTCCCGGGTTATCCCGAGCCGGTGGTCATGTCGAGCGGCGCGTTCGTTTCGGGCGCGACCATCGAGCTTTCGTGCGATGCCCCGCTT
>Ga0302326_10019188_pt1 | contig 14134 bp, 12 predicted proteins | sample Palsa_T0_3_FD_202264 | JGI IMG/M metagenome (GOLD analysis project Ga0302326, IMG submission 202264) | Peat permafrost microbial communities from Stordalen Mire near Abisko, Sweden - Palsa_T0_3 | ecosystem: Environmental > Terrestrial > Soil > Palsa > Peat permafrost | place: Sweden: Abisko... | reverse complement strand
ACCCTTGGCGTTGTCGTCGCTGCCGCACTCGTCGCTTCCGGTGTCACCGGCCGAGGCCGAGAATTCAACACCTTCGGAAGCGCCTTGTTCGGCGATCGAGTTGGTCGAGGACTCGAACGACGTATCGCTCGATTCGCATCCGCCGAACGACGAGTTCACGGCACTAGCCTTACCATCGCTGAGCACCTGGTTGTAGGTGTTCTCGATGGCTGCGTCGGTGAGCGAACCCATGTCGTAGACGATGATGTTCGCACCCGGTGCGAGGCCCGAGATCGTCTGCACGTCGAGATCGACTTCGGGTTCGTCACCGCTGCCGCCCGAGCCGACCTTTTCGTTCGTGACGGTACCGGTTTGGGTAACGCCCGCGGCCGAAAGGTAGGCTGCGGTGTAGCTCGCCGTCACCGGGTCATCGATCGCGATGGCCGCGGTATAGCCGGCGCCGTTACAGCCGTGCTGCACGGGGAAGTCGAACGGTTTCGCGACGCCCGTTGCGAGCGTTCCGTCCGAGTTGCTGAGCGGACCGTTGTCGGCGGCTGCGTTATTACAGCTCGCGCTTGCGGTCGGCGTCGAGGTGGGTGCGGCCGTCGGCGTTGCCGTCGGCTTAGGAGTCGCAGTCGGTGCCGTCGTCGGCGTTGCCGTCGGCTTCGGCGTTGAGGTCGGTGCCGTTGTCGGCGTTGCCGTCGGTCCCACCGTGGGGGTTGCCGTCGGCTTCGGCGTCGGCGTCGCGGTCGCTACCGGCGTCGGCGTTGCCGTCGGAACCGGCGATGGCGTCGGCGTCGCGGTGCCGCCGCTGAGTGTCAGCGCCGTCGAGTCGATGAAGAAGCTCGTCGCGCGGGATCCGGTCTGGTTCGACGTCCAGAGAAGCGTCGCGTTGGTGCCGGCGAACGCCGACAGATTGACGGTCTCTTCGACGTATTCGCCGCCGGTGTTGGTCAAGTTCGAGAACGTCTGCTCGGTCGTTCCGTTGACGGTGAGCGCCAGCGTGTCGATCGCGCCTTTGCTCGCTTTCTCGCTGGTTCCGACGTACAGGTAGTACGTCAACGTAGCGGTGCAGCCGGCCGGGATAGCGGCCGTTTGTGACAGCGTGTCCGTCTCGGCGTAATCATAGCCGTCGAGCCAGGCGAACCAATCGCCTTGATACGCATCGTCGCTGTCGTCGGTGATGACGTCGGCGGTCGTGGACCAATCGACGTTGCCGGATTCGAAGCCGGGGTTGAGCAGCAATTGACCCGAGCACGATCCCGCCAGCGGGTGAACGCGCATCGACGCCTTCGCTTCGCGCGACGCCGGCATCTTGCCGGTAACCTTCAGGCCGGGGCTGAGCTGCCGTCCCGCGTGAATGAGGCCGCCTTCTTGATCGATGACGGTCTGCACGCGCACGACGTTGTCGAGCGTCGCGGTCCGCACGATCGACGAGATCGAGGCAGGCAGCGTTGCCGGCTTCAAGTTCGCGTAGCGCATGCCGTACTTGGCTTGATTGACGGTGTGCATTTCCGTCGAGAAGAAGCGCTCGACGGCCGAACTCGGTGCCGTCGCGTTGATGAGCGTGCGGTTCGGATAGCGCTTCGTGACCGTGAACCCGGCGCTCTGAAGTGCCCGCATCACGGATTCTTCTTGCTCCGCCGTAGGCGCGTAGCGCTCGTTGAATTGCTGCGGCGTGAGGAACTGGCGATACATGCCCGAGTGCGGGTTGCTGACGTCCGCTACGAATTGATCGAGCTCGGCCTGATTGTTGTAACGCAGCGTCAACACGACGTCGACCGGTGCGGTCGGCGCGCGGCGACCCGCGTCCGTAAACGCTAGAGCTCCGAACGTTTTCGGCACCGCGATCAGCGGCGATTGTACCAGTGCCGCCGTCGACGAGACCGTCGTCGCATTACGCGCCGCGGAATCTCCGCTCGCACCGTCCGCGCCCACCGAGGGCAGCGGTGAAGAACTGTGGCCGCCGCATGCGGTTAGCGTCATTGCCAAGCCTAGTGCCGACGCTATCAAGCGCGAAGATCGTCGAATGTGCGCGGAGTGTCGCTGGTGGGGAGCCGAGCGTGTACGTCGTTGCAAGAATGCCTCCGATTCTAAGTAGTGCGCCAGGGGGGTGCATGAAAAAAGCCGTCTCGCCGGCCGCCTTTACGTTTGCGGACAGAGAACGGCTACGAGGACACCGCTAGGAGTGCTGACCAGTTGCTTCTTCCAATGGGGCAAGGCACTCAGCCCCGAACCGTGAGGGACGGCACGTAGGCGAAGCTGCTTCGCCCAAGTGCGCTACCGAGCTGCCTTCGACCTTTCTCCTCTTGAGATCAGATCGGTCACATCATTCGATGATACGTCGTCCTCGATGGAGAATGTTGCGGCGATGAGCGTTCGTTATTTGCGCGTGCTTGCTTGCACGGCGCTCGGCGCCGGGGCGATTGGGCTTTCGGCGTGTCAAGGAAATATCGGTGGCGGCTCCGGGCTGTCGATCCCGCAAGCACCGGGATACAATCAACCCGGTGGACCCGGAAATGCGCAGTCCTCGAGTCGCGAACGCGTGCTCGAAGGCGCCGTTTACCTGTCTTCCAAGTTAAGCGAAGTCCCGCTGCCGCAACTCGCGGGCTTCAGCGTAGCGCTCGAACTCGGCACGCCGGGGCCGGTTCCAAGTCCGGCAACGTCTTCTAGCGCCGGGGCAACGTCCGCCAAGGGCGCCGCCGCGCTCAAGCACGCAATGGCTGCCGGAGCCGCCGCGGCGGCGGACCCGAGCATGCTTCCGGTGTCATCGGCGACGCCGGCGCCCGGCACCTCGGCCTCCGTAGCGCCGGTACCGTCGAGCTCGGGGTCGGCTTCGGCTTCCGGAGCACCGGCCGGGTCGCCGTCCCCTAAAGCGTCGCATTCGCCGAACCCGTCGACCGCGACGGCCGGTCCGAGAATCGAAACCAAGACGACCGTCTACCCCGACGACGCGCCCGCCGCACCGACGCCGATCCCGACCGGAGAAGTGCAAGTCTTCATTAAGCGGATCCCGATCGTTCGCGGCTACGTCTTGCCGCAAACCGATCTCTCGCTCTTTGGTTTGGGTGCAGTGCGCTTCACGGTGCCGACCGGCGAAGTTTCACCCAAGCGCGGTTTTACGATCGCGATCTACCAGGAGGCGAAGCACCACAAGGATCGCTTGATCGCGTACGATACGGATCCCACGGTCTCGGGTTCCGTCCTCGCATCCTCGCTCGCCGATCCCATCGTTTTGAAGAAGAACGCGGGCTATTTGCTGATGTTGTACGGCGACGATACGGGTGCGACGCCGGTTCCGGTCGCACCGGGCTATCCGCAGCCGGGAAATAATCCGTTCCCGACGCCGACCGGAAGCGGCTATCCGCCCAACTCTTATCAGCAGCAGCAGGCGCCGTGTTCGCAGCAACCGCCGGGTTATCCGCAACCGCAGCAGCCGTACCAGAACTGTTCGCCGACGCCGTACTCGCCGTTCGGCACGCCGCACCCGTAGCGCCCTTCGACAAGCTCAGGATGCTTGTCAATTTGACGCGCTCGGTGCGTGCGTGTTATTCTCGCTTGAAGTCATTTGACGTCATTGCGAAAGGAGGAGCGTTTTGTCCATGTTTGTGTCGCAAGTCGAATCGAATATCGCGCCGTCCGGCACGCTCTTTCGAGGCGTATTCGCGACGTCGTCATTCCCGCGGAAGCACACTCGTGATCGATCCTGACGCACACGCGTCCGTTTCGTCTCACAGGCCTCCGCACTCGGAGGCTTTTTTATTTCGCTTCGTTCGTTTTTAGGAGGTAGCCGTGAACTTCGAGACCTTACAACGCTTGGCTCGCGAGCATCGCGACGAGCTGCTGCATGAGGCAGCGGTCCGGCGCAGCTTAGCCGTGGACATCGGGCCGCGCCGGCCGGTTCTGCGGGCCGGGCTGGTTCGAGCCCTACGAGCGTTCGGCACGCTCGCGCTGACGCTCGGCGACGCGCTCGCCGAGCGTCCGTGAGGGGGCAAACAGGCCTTGCTCCCCATCGGCGCCAACACCGCGCCACCGATGGAACTCGCCGTTGCGGAGCAAGGTTCGTTTTACCTGACGCCGACGCTGTCGCTGGACGAAGCACGCGGTCACGCGGCGCACTATCGCACTTCGGCCTTCGGCGGCATCACGCAAATTTTTTCGCGCCCCAAACCGGACGACGTCGCGGTACAGGCGACCGGTCTGCGCTACGACCCTTTTTGGCACGTTTCCGCGCACTTGCGCGTCGTGTACGATCGCAACGAGTCGTATCGCTTTCCGGTCTCGTCGCCCGAGAACGTCGTCGCGCTAACGCTGGGCGGCACGAAATTCGACGTCGAGGGCGAGCGTAAAGAGCGCGGGATCGCGTTAACGGCCGTGGCACACTGCGTGCGCGAGATTCGCAAAGAAATCTGGGTCGACGCGGCAACGGGCGATCCGATTCCGGCCCGCGCGATCGAAACGGCCGAACCGATCGATCTTGCAAATTTTGCGCCGGCCGATGCCTCGATCGTCGATCCGACGGTTCGCGCGTCCGCAGTGATTCGCCAGATTCTCGGCGACGACGTCAAGCCGCCGGAGGCCGACGCGTACCACGAGGAGCGCGCCGAGGTCGATCGTCTCGACTTGTACTTCGCCCCGGTCTACGCGTTCGAGCTCGTGTGGAGCGCGAAAGCCAAGACCGCGAGCATCACGGTGGACGGCCGCACGGGCGAAATCGTGCAGTCGAAATCGTCGATGCACCCCGCGATCGCGAAGCTCCTCAATAAGGAAACGCTTTTCGACATCGGCAGCGAGACCCTCAACCTCGTCGTCCCCGGCGGCGCCATCCCCCTCAAGATCGTACGGGCGCTTCGCCGCCGCGGGGCTCACGCCGAGTAGAGGGGTCCTTTCCGCGCCGCCCGCTCCGGCTTGCGGTCTGGCGGGTGTGCTATAATCGCCTTCGCCTTGCCGGGAGCTGGGCTCCGCGCAACGTCAACCCGTTAACCCCGCCAGGACCGGAAGGTAGCAACGGTACGTGGGCCCTGACGTGTGCCGCGGATAACCTGGCTTCCGGCGGGCTTTCCGCGCCTTCGTCCCGAGCCGCCGCGACAGGACTTTTTGTCCTGCGTAGGCCCATATAGGTGACCCGATGCCCATTAGTGCGCTGGCTGGCCTCGTCTTCGGGGTTGCGGTGGTTACGATCGGCCTGTACCACATGACGTTCGTGGGGCCGCGCTTTCGTTCGCTCGCCCAAACCCTCCGGGGCGACGGCGGTGACGCCGGCGGCGAATCGGTTGCCTTGCTGCGCGCCTCGCTCCTGGCCTCCTCGAAGAAGACCGACGAACGCCTCGAGGGCCTCGAGACGATCGTCAAACGCGACCTGCACCGCGTGGGCTTCATCCGCTACAACTCGTTCGACGACGTCGGTTCCGACTTGTCGTTCACCCTCGCGCTGCTGAACGACGAGGGCGACGGGGTCGTGGTGACCAGCATCTATTCGCGCGAAGAGACGCGGACCTACGGCAAGGCCGTCCGCAAGTTCGTTCCCCAGCAGGGCGCTTCTAAGGAAGAGCAAAGCGCGATTGCAATGGCTCGCACCGGCGTCGGCAGTTAGTGAAGAACCAGTACCTCATCAAGATCGTCCCGCCGGTCGGGTACCGGGTCTTTCGGCTGGAATTTTCGCGGCGCCACATCATCACGCTGGCGGTCTTGCTGTTCCTCGCCCTGGGCGGCGCGTGCGGCTACTACGTGTGGACGCTGCAGCACGCCGAGGCACGCGTGAGCGAGCTGCGCGGGCTGACCGAAGACCAGCAAGACCGCCTGCAGCAGATCAATAGCCAAGCGAACGAACTCGAGAGCGAACTGCGCGCGTACGAACAGCAGAGCGAACAGATCCGCAAGCTGATCGGCGACAAAGGGCACGACGCCGACCGCCAGCCGCAATCGAGCGCGCCTGCCAACGCTGCAGCGAATACGCCTGCGAACCCGGCGACCGACCACCGTCAATCGATGCGCGACGACGATGCGTTCGCGCGCGTCGCGGATCGGGTCGAACGCTTGCGAAGCGAGTCCGACCACGCGCGCAGCGAAAGCGACGCTCTGCGCAGCGTCGCGCTGCGCGTGCTCAACATGCGCCGGCTCGAAGATCTCGCGCGGGCTCGCGTCCTCGCCGCGATCCCTTCGATCAACCCGGCCTGGGCCGGCGTGGGCATCCGCTCACCGTTCGGGTGGCGCATCGATCCGTGGCCCGAGTTCCATGAAGGCGTCGATCTCGATGTCGACTACGGCGATCCCATCCGCGCCGCGGCCGCGGGCACGGTCGTTGAGGCGCAATACGACGGCGGGTATGGCAACAAGATCGACATCGATCACGGCAACGGCTACCACACCTGGTACTGCCATCTTTCGAAAATCGACGTGACGCTCGGGCAGTACGTGCGCAAGGCCCAGCACATCGCCGAGGTCGGATCGACGGGCGAATCGACCGGCCCGCATCTCCACTACCAGATCATGCTCGACGGCAAAGCCGTCGACCCGGCGCCGTACCTCAACGGCGTGCCCGATCACATCCTCGCAAGCCTCCGCTAGTCGCTACCGCATGCATCGCAGCGTCCGGCGCCGAAAGGTCGTGCCGTGAGTGGCTTGACCTGTGCGGCCTGGGAGGTCGTCTACCTAACGCTGCGGCTGTTCTGGCTGCTCATGCTGGTCTATGCCGTCATCTCGTGGATTCCGAGCCTGCAGGGCCGCTGGAGCACGTACGTCGCGCGCGTCGTGGAGCCCGTGTTGCAGCCGGTACGCCGGATCATCCCGCCGCTGGGCGGCCTCGACCTCTCGTTTCTCGTCGTTATTCTTCTCGTCGGCTACATCATGAACTTGATCCCCAGGTTTGCGTTCGAGTCGGCATACTGCTTGATCCGTTAGCGGTTCGCTGAGTATGGCCATCGTCAAACCTCGTTCCAGCGGTGAGCGCATCGCAGCGAACGTCCGCAACTTTTGCATCATCGCGCATATCGACCACGGCAAAACGACCCTGTCGGACCGGCTGCTCGAGGTCACGCGCACGGTCGGGCTGCGCCAGATGGAAGACCAGATGCTCGACGCGATGGACCTCGAGCGCGAGCGGGGCATCACGATCAAGATGCACCCGGTCACGCTCGACTACTTGGCCGAAGACGGCCAACGCTACGAGCTGAACTTCATCGACACGCCGGGCCACGTCGACTTTTCGTCCGAGGTGTCGCGGTCGCTTGCCGCGTGCGAAGGCGCGATCTTGGTGATCGACGCCGCGCAGGGTATCGAAGCGCAGACGCTCGCGAACTATCACCTCGCCGTCGAACAAAACCTGACGATCATCCCGGTGATCAATAAGATCGATCTGCCCGCGGCGGATCCCGAGCGCGTGAAGAAAGAGATCGAAGAGCTGCTGATCATCGATGGAAGCGACGCGATCCTCGCGAGCGCGAAAGAAGGCATCGGGATTCGCGAGATCCTCGAGGCGATCGTGCGGCGCGTGCCGCCGCCGCGGGGGCAGGACGACTTCGTGCGCGGGCTCGTGTTCGACGCGCAGTTCGATCCGTATCGGGGCGTCGTTTCGTACGTACGCGTCGTCGACGGAACGCTGCGCGCCGGGACCCGCTTCATGTCGATGAACCAGAAAAAAGTCTACGAGGCGACCGAGGTCGGCGTCTTCAAACCCGAGATGCGCAAGACCGCGCAGCTCGACATGGGCGGCGTGGGCTACATCATCGCGAACATCAAGTCGCTCGGAGACATCGACGTCGGCGACACGCTGACCGAGGCTGCAAACCCCGCGCCGGTCGCGCTCGCGGGCTACAAGCCGATCGTTCCGATGGTGTACTGCGGCCTCTACCCCAACGAAGGCGTCGAGGTCTCGCAGCTCCGCGATGCCCTCGAGAAGCTCGCCCTCAACGATTCGGCCCTACACTACGAGCCGGAGAGTTCGATCGCGCTCGGGTTCGGGTTCCGGTGCGGATTCCTCGGGCTCTTGCACATGGAGATCGTCCAGGAGCGCCTGGAACGCAACTACGGCCTCGACCTAATCGCGACGTCGCCCTCGGTCGTCTTCCGCGTGACCTATACCGACGGAACGGTCGAGAACATCGACAACCCGGCGAAACTTCCCGCGCGCGACCGCATCGCACTCATGGAAGAGCCGTACGTTCGCGCGACGGTCATCACGCCGCCCGAATACGTCGGCGCGATCATGGAGCTGACGCAAAACCGGCGCGGGACGCTCGCCAACATGGAGTACCTGCACGACGGGCGCGTCATCCTGACCTACGAGATGCCGCTGATCGAGCTGATCATCGACTACTTCGACCGGCTCAAGTCGAATACCAAGGGGTACGCGTCGCTCGACTACGAGCCGATCGAGTATCGCGAAGGCGACCTCGTCAAGCTCGAGATCCTGCTCAACGCGGAGCCGGTCGACGCCCTCTCGTCGATCGTCGCACGCGACAAGGCGGCCGCTCGCGGCCGCGGGCTGGTCGAGAAGCTCAAGGAACTGATTCCGCGTCAGATGTTCGACGTTCCGATCCAGGCGGCGATCGGCGGGAAGATCGTCGCGCGCGAAACCGTCACCGCGATGCGCAAGAACGTGCTCGCGAAGTGTTACGGCGGCGACATCACGCGCAAACGCAAGCTGCTGGAGAAGCAGAAGGCCGGTAAGGAGCGCATGAAGCGCGTCGGCCGGGTCGACCTCCCGCAGGAGGCGTTCATGGCGGTCTTGCGACTCGACGAGAAGTAGCGGGCTCTATCGTGTGACGTTCCGCATGGCGGCCCGGGAAGGGAGACGGGAGGCCGAGCGTAACTTTCGCTTGTCAGCGCTGTAATGGAGCGGTACGATGAACTTTTTTAGCGGCGGCCTAAAGCGGCAATTTATCGCGCGCCCGGACGGTTCGAAGAATCAGATCGTCTACAAGTGGCCGGACATGTCGATTCCGATGCTCGCGCAATTGACCGTCGAGCCGGACGAAGTAGCCATGTTCGTGCGCGAGGGCAAAGTCATCGGCGTGCTGCCGCCGGGCCTCGTGACGCTCGAGGGCAAGAACATTCCGTTCCTCGACCAGATCATCGATGCCGGCACGGGCGGGAACTTCTTCCGCGCCGAGCTGTACTTCATTTCGACCCGCGAGTTTGCGAACTTACCCTTCGGCGGCGTCGTCGACAACGTCGTCGATCCCGAAACGCAGCTCGCGATCGGCCTGCGCGTCTTCGGCGACTATTCGCTCAAAGTCGTCGACCCGGCGGCGCTGATCCTCAACCTCGTGGGTTCGCGCGACGCTTCGGATAACGCGCTCGTGACCGACTGGATGCGCGACATGGTGCTCAAGACCATTCGCACCGATGTCGTCGCGCACATCACGCAGAACAACTGGCCGATTCTCGGCATCGCGGGGCGTACGGACGACCTCGAGGCCGAAACGATCTCCAAGGTCGAGTCGCATGTGGCGTCCTACGGCGTACACATCGTGCGCATGGGTAACTTCACGATCTCGATCAACGAGACCGACGAAGAGACGCTGAAGAAGTACCGCCGCGACGTCACGTACTCCAAGCTCGCGGGCGGCTTCCAGCAGTACGGCGCCGGCGCTGCGATGATCGGTCTCGGTGAAGGTGCCGCCCAGGGCGGCGGTGGCGGCGCCGGGCAAAGCGCGTTCCTCGGCATGGGTGTCGGACTCGGCAACCTCGTCGGCGCGATGGGCCAGCAGCAGCCGCAGCAAGCCGCAGCGCCGGCACCCGCGCCACCCGCGGCCGCCGGCGTGCACTGCACGTCGTGCGGTACGGTCGCGGCGCCGGGCGCAAAGTTCTGCGCAAACTGCGGCAACGCGATGGCCGCGGCCCCGGCCGCCTGCCCGTCGTGCAGCGCGCAAGTCGAGCCCGGTGCGAAGTTCTGCGGAAGCTGCGGCAATAAGCTGACCGCGTAGCAGCCGCACGTTCCGGACGCTGCAGGACGGTCGATCGCGTACGCTCTGCAGCATGGCATGGCGAGCGGAGGCGGCGGATTCCGGCAGCGAGAAACGTTGCGCGACTGGCACTCCGGTCGTGGTCGAGGCGGTTTACCTATTAACCGGCTCGGCGACGGCCGTGCAAAGGGAGCGACCGTGAACCCTCTTCGCGGCTTGGGACTACTGTAATGCACGAGCAGCTTCGCGTTCATCCGCACCTGCAATTTACGCGCGGTGGTGGCGGCGGCCACAGCGGCGGTGGCGGTGGCGGCGGCGGCGGTGGCCATTCGTTCGGCGGGGGCGGGGGCAGCTTCGGCGGTTCGTCGTACGGCGGTGGCGGTGGCGGCGGCGGCGCTATCGCGGGCATCGTCTTTTTGGTGTTCTTCCTGATCTTCGCGTTCGTTTGTATCTTCGTCGTCATGGCCATCATGCGCAACGCGCGTCGCGCGATGGGTGCGGCCATGGGTAGTGGTGAGAACCCCGGCATGGGGTTAGCGCCAAGCGGCATGGGCGCGGCGTTTGCCGGATTGTCGAGCGCTCCGCAGCCGGGCGTGCCGTCGCCGGCGATCGCCGGCGACCTCGCGGCGCTTCGCGCTGAAGATCCCGATTTTGAAGCAGAGACGTTCCTCCAGCGCGCGGAGATGACGTACTTTTTGGTCAACCGCGGGTTTCAGCAACGCGACGCGGCTGCGATGCAGCCGTACCTCTCGCCCGAAGTGTTCGCGCAGCGCTCGGGCGCAGTGCAAACCTTGCTTGCGGAACATCACAAGCCGGCGCAGATCGATCTCAATATCCGCGGCATGCACGTCCCGAGCGTGCACCACGGAAGCGACGGCGACCGGATCCTGGTGCACTTCGACATCGTGTCCCGCGAGCGTATGCTCGACGATCGCACGGGCAAGATGATCATGGATCAGGGCGACGACATGCGCTTCGGCGAGGATTGGGAATTTAGCCGCAAAGCCGGAGCCAAGACCGTCGCCTCGGGCGGTGTCGTCGCCGCAAAGTGCCCCAATTGCGGCGGCCAGCTCTCGCTCGATGCGACCGGCCACTGCAAGTACTGCAACGCGAACGTAACCGCGGGGGCCAACGACTGGGTCGTGACCGGCATCGCGCGGAGCCGCTTCGAAGGTGCCCAGGCCGACGGCTTTACCGGAGCGCAACGTCTTTCGCCCGATGCGGGCTTTACGGCAATTCGCGCGTCAGATCCGAGTTTCGATCAGAACGCGTTCTTGGAGCGCTGTCATTCGGGGTTCAATGCGCTGCAAACGGCATGGATGGCACGCGACTTGGAAGATGCACGCGGTTTCATGAGCCCGGGCCTCTACTATGCATGGAGCGCGCAAGTCGATCAGCTCAAGGAGCAGCACCGCAAGAACATCCTCGAGGGGCTACGGGTCGACCGGATGCAGCCCGTTGCCGTCACCCACGGTCGCGCGTTCGACGACGTAATGGTCCGGGTCAACGCGACCTGCAGCGACTACGAGGTCGACGAGACGAGCGGCAAGATCGTGTTCGGCGATCGCCGGCCCGAGCCGTTCGAAGAGTATTGGACGTTCCAGCGCGGCGTCGGGGTGCAGACGACCGGCAAAGCCGGAACGCTCGAGAAGCAGTGCCCGAACTGCGGCGCGCCGCTCAAGGTCACCGCGATCGGCGAGTGCACGTACTGCAAGGCCGCGGTCACGAGCGGCAAGTTCGATTGGGTACTCTCACGCATCGAACAACCCGAGGACGTGGCGCTCTAGGCGATGCACGAGCAGCTTCGCGTTCACGGCCACCTGCAGTTCACGCGCGGCGGTGGCGGCGGCCACGGCGGCGGTGGCGGCGGCGGAAGTTTCGGCGGAGGTAGCCACTCCGGCGGGGGAGGCTACGGCGGTTCGTCCTATGGCGGCGGCAGTGACGGCTTCGATCTCTTCCTCGTCATTGTGTTCGTTATCGTCATGATCGTGGTCGCAGTCGTGCGCGCGCGTCAAGCGTCGGATAACGATACGTCCACTTCCGACGATGATGATGATGCGTGGTCCGGCAGGGAGGTTGCGCCAAGCGGAACGCCGGGAGCGTTTGCCGGATTGCCGATCGTTCCACAGCCGAGCGCGCCGTCGACGGGGGGCGCGAACGACCTCGCAGCGCTTTGCGCGGACGATCCGGATTTTGAAGCGGAAACGTTCTTGCAGCGCGCCGAGATGACGTACTTTTTGGTCAATCGCGGATTTCAGCAGCGCGACGCCGCTGCGATGCAGCCGTATCTCTCGCCCGACGTGTTCGCGCAGCGCTCGGAGGCCGTGCAAACGCTGCTCGAGGAACATCACAAGCCGGCGCAGATCGATCTCAACATCCGCGGCATGCATGTCCCGAGCGTGCACCACGGAAGCGACGGCGACCGGATCCTGGTGCACTTCGACATCGTGTCCCGCGAGCGTGTGCTCGACGACCGCACGGGCAAGATGATCGCGGATCAGGGCGACGACATGCGCTTCGGCGAGGATTGGGAATTTAGCCGCAAAGCCGGAGCCAAGACCGTCGCGTCGGGCGGAGTCGTCGTAGCGAAATGCCCAAGTTGCGGCGGCCAACTCTCGCTCGATGCGACCGGTCACTGCAAATACTGCAACGCGAACGTGACCGCGGGCGAGCGCGATTGGGTCGTGACCAGCATCGCGCGCAGCCGCTTCGAAGGCGCGTACTCCGACGGCTTTACCGGAGCGACGCGGCTTTCGCCCGACGCGGGATTTGCGCAGATTCGCGCGGCCGACGCGAGTTTCGATCAGAACGCGTTCTTAGAGCGCTGCCTCTCGGGGTTCAACGCGCTGCAAGCGGCATGGCAGGCACGCGATTTGGAAGATGCACGCGGCTTCATGAGCCCGGGCCTCTACTACGCTTGGAGCGCGCAAGTCGACCAGCTCAAGGAGCAGCACCGCAAGAACATCCTCGAGGGACTTCGCGTCGACAGGATGGTGCCGGTCGCGGTCACCCACGGTCGCGCGTTCGACGACGTGATGGTCCACGTCAACGCGATCTGCAGCGATTATGAGGTCGACGAGACGAGCGGTAAGATCGTATTTGGCGATCGCCGGCCGGAACCGTTCGAAGAGTATTGGACGTTCCAGCGCGGCGTCGGGGTCCAGACGACCGGTAAAGCCGGGACGCTCGAGAAGCAGTGCCCGAACTGCGGCGCGCCGCTCAAGGTCAATGCGATCGGTGAGTGCACCTACTGCAAGGCGGCCGTTACCAGCGGGAAGTTCGATTGGGTGCTCTCACGCATCGAACAACCCGAGGACGTGGCGCTCTAAGCCGTGCACGAGAAGCTTCGCGTTCACCCCTACCTTCAGTTCACCCGCGGAGGCGGGCACTCGCACAGCGGGCACTCGAGCAGCGGCGGCGGAGGCGGCGGCTTTTCGTCCGGCCACAGCCACACGCACTTCATGCACTACCACAACTACGGTAGCGGCGTGGGCGGGATGGGTGGCGTCGGCGGTTTTGCGATCGGGCTTTTGATCGCGGTGCTCGTCTTCTTCGCGCTGATCGCAGCCTTCGTGGGCGTCGTCATCTGGCTCGTCGTTCGGGCCGCGAAGAAGGCGGCGTAGATAATTACAGCGTTTGCTTGGAATTATCGCCCTTGCTAAAAGCGAGGCACCATCCCTTGGGGCTTATCGAGCCGGCCACTTGCGTGCACTCGCCGTTCGACGTTTTGGTCTTACCATTAATGTAGAACCGGCACTGGCTGCAGTGCGCGCCGTTATTGGGCGTGGGCTGGTACTTCAGGGCGGTCTTCGAGCCGCTTCCCGCTTTCGTGCCGGCCCGTGCCTCGGCTTGCAGCGCCGCGAGCGCGCCGATGGCGATCGGGGCTGCTGCTAGCTTCGAAAGCAGCGCGCCGCGGCTCAGGTTACGCGGTCGTTCGTCCATGGTGATCTCCTCATCGGTAGGACTCAGAGCCAGGTTGCATCAGAATCTGCGTAGACGTTTCCGTAGAGGTCTGCAGAGACCGGCGAAGGCTCCTGCTCGACGGCGTCGGTCGTCGCATTGACGGTGGCCGTAACCTCGGCGCGCAGATCGGCAAGTGCTTGCTCCGTGATCGTCCCGGCATCGAGCAGGCGCCGTTCGAAGCGGGGGAGTGGATCGAGCTTGCGTTGCGCTTCGACCTCTTCGCGCGAACGATACGTGCGGTCGTCGTCGTCGGTGGTATGCGAGAGAAAACGATAGCACTTCGCCTC
>Ga0302326_10019187_pt1 | contig 14134 bp, 14 predicted proteins | sample Palsa_T0_3_FD_202264 | JGI IMG/M metagenome (GOLD analysis project Ga0302326, IMG submission 202264) | Peat permafrost microbial communities from Stordalen Mire near Abisko, Sweden - Palsa_T0_3 | ecosystem: Environmental > Terrestrial > Soil > Palsa > Peat permafrost | place: Sweden: Abisko... | reverse complement strand
TAGGGCCACGCGCTTGCCAAGCTCGGCCGCGCGCAGCGCGCAGGCGTACCCGCCGCTGCCGCCGCCGAGAATGACGATGTCGTAATGGCCGCCCTCTGCCACGGTAATCCCCTCTTCTTGACCTAAGGTCAGTGTGCCAATCATGTCATCGCGGCGCGCTTACGCGCCGGTAAGTGTTCCGTCCGCCGTCGCCGTCGCGATCGCGATCAGGGCGCGGACGGCCGAGCCGGTGCCGCCCTTGGGGGTGTAGCCGAACGGCGCCTTCTCGTTGTAGGCGGGCCCGGCGATGTCCAGGTGCGCCCAGGCCGCTCCCTCGGGCGCGAACTCGCGCAGGAAGATCCCGGCCGTCAGCATGCCGCCGGCCCGGTCGGAGGAGACGTTGGCGAGGTCGGCCACGGTGGAGTCGAGGCCCTTGCGCAGCTCCTCGGGGAGCGGCATCGCCCACGCGGGCTCGCCCGCCGCCCGCATCAGCTCGGCCACCGAGGCCGCGACCGCGTCCGACGACCCCATCACGCCGGCCGTGCGCAGGCCCAGCGCGACCGTCGCCGCACCGGTCAGCGTGGCCACGTCGACGACCACGTCGGGGTTGTCCTCGGCCGACCGGACCAGCCCGTCGGCCAGCACCAGGCGGCCCTCGGCGTCGGTGTTGAGCACCTCGACGGTCTTGCCGCCGTAGATCGTGATGACGTCGGACGGCCGCTGGGCCGCGCCGCCGGGCATGTTCTCGGCTAGCGCCAGGTAAGTCACGATGTTGACCGGGAGGGACAGCTCGGCGGCGGCCACGGTGGCGGCGAGCACGGCCGCGGCGCCGCTCATGTCGCACTTCATCGTCTCCATCGACTTCGGCGGCTTGAGCGAGAGGCCGCCGGAGTCGAACGTGATCCCCTTGCCCACGAACGCGACGGTCTTGGTCGCCTCCGGGTGCGTGTAGGAGAGCCGGACCAGCCGCGGCGGCCGGGTGGAGCCCATGCCGACGCCGATCAGGCCGCCGTACCCGCCGGCCGCCAGCGCGGCCTCGTCGAGCACCTCGACGGCGACCCCGGCCGCGCCCGCGACCCGCTCCGCCTCGGCCGCCAGCGCGGCCGGGGGCAGGTCGAGCGGTGAGGTGTTGACCAGGTCGCGGACCAGGTTGACGGCGTTGGCGGTCACCTCGCCGCGGCGCACCGCGGCGGCGTTGCCCTCGTCCGTGAGCACGGTCAACGCGACCGACAGGGCCGGGGTCGCCCGGTACTTCCGGAAGGTGTACGCGCCGAGCAGCGCCCCGGTGGTGACGGCCTCAGCCTCGCCCGCGGTCCGGGCCGGCAGCGCAATGGCGACAGACTTAACCCCGTCATCCCGAACGGTCCCGGTCTTCGCCGCCACCGATCGCAGCGCCGTTCCGGCGGCCCGGCGGAGGTTCTCGACGTCGAACGCGGCGTCGCCGTCGCCGGACGCGCTGCCGAGCCCGACCGCCAGGACCAGCGTGGCGGGCAGCTTGCCGCCGCCGGGGAGCTTGGTGAGCTCTTCGAGTTCGCCGGTCGCGCCGAGAGCGGCGAGCGTGTCGGCGAGGGTACCGCCGAGCGCTTCGTCTACGCCGTCCGCGCCGGGTGCGACGCTCGGGCCGTCAGGGGTCTGCGCAACCCCGATGACAAGGACGTCGGCTTCGACTGTGCCTGCTGCCGACTCGCTGTTTGAAAGGGAGACTGTCACGCTGCCGATGTTATTGCACCCTGCCCCGCTCGGATGCTACCCAGAGCCCGGCCGTGACCCACTGCACACTAAGTCCCCGCCCGGGCGCCGCATCTTCGCTACGATCTCCTCGATCCGATGTCATTACCCTCTGATTTCGATGCGTCACTGAGGGTACGGGGCCGGCGCCGGGAGATCAGCACGTGACGCACACACCGCTCACCCGCCATACGCGCAACGGCCCGACCGGCGATCGGCCCGGCGCACGGCTGCGCGGGCTGATAGGACGCCGGCCCGCGGCCGGGGCGGTCATCGCGGCCTGCGCGGCGGTCGCCTTTTTCCTGCGCGCCTACCAGCTGACGAGGCCGGGCTGCCTGTTCGGCGTGACCGAGTACGACGACGGGGTGCTCTTCGGCAACGCGCTGCGCCTGGTCGCCGGGGTGATCCCGTACCGGGATTTCTCCATGGTGCAGCCGCCGGGCGGCATGCTGCTCATGGTTCCGGCCGCGCTGCTGGCCAAGGCGGCCGGGACCGCCTGGGGCCTGGCGACCGCCCGGTTGCTCACCGTCGGCGCCGACACCGCCAACGTCGTCCTGCTCGGCCTGCTGGTCAGGCGCCGAGGCCCGCTCGCGGCGGCCGTCGCCTGCGGCCTGTACGCCGTCTACCCGGACGCGATCATCGCCGCCCACACCTTCCTCCTCGAGCCCTGGCTGAACCTGTTCTGCCTGGCCGGCGCGGTCGCGATCTTCGACCGCAACCGGCTGGCGGGCTCCGCTCCCCGCTGGTCGGACCGGACCGGCCTGCTCGGCGGCGGGCTCCTGTTCGGCTTCGCCGTGGCGATTAAGATCTGGGCGCTGCTCCCGCTTGCGATCGCGGCGCTGCTGCTGCTCGTGGCCGCGCGCCGGATCCGCCCGGCGGCGACGCTGTCCGCAGGCGCCGCCATCGGCCTCGGCGTCCCGCTGCTGCCGTTCGCCCTGCTCGCGCCGACCGCCCTCGCCCGCGGCGTGCTGATCGGCCAGCTGGTCAGAAACGCCAGCGGGTCCAGGCACCGGCCGCAGCGCCTGGCCGACCTGGCCGGACTCGGCCTGCATCCCTTCTGGCCGCACGAGCGGCTGCTGCTCGTGGTGATCATGGCGGCCCTGATCGGCTGCTGCGCGGCGGCCTACCTACCCGCAACTCGACCGCCCAGAGGCCGGCTCCTCGGGCGTATGCCCCGCGCCCTCGGCACCCGCGCCCTCGACGGCGATCGGTTCGACGCCCGCGCGCTCGACGCCCGCGCGCTCGACGCCTACGCTCTTGACGCCTACTCGGTGGCCTGCGCGATGGCGGTCACGACGATGCTGCTGTGGCCGAGGCTCTATTACACGCACTACGGCGCGTTCGACGCCCCGTTTCTCGCGCTGGCGTCGGCGCTGCCCGTAGCTCGGCTGACCGCTCGCAGTCGACGGACGGCTCGCCCGACGATGCTGCAGGCGACGGTGGCCGCGGCGACCCTGCTCCTGATCATCGGACTCGGGTACCGCCAGTTCCGGGCGGAAGCTCCGCTGCGCGGCGTTCAGGTGTCGGCCGCCGCCGACCGTCTCATCCCGGCCGGCGCCTGCGTGGTCAGCAACGGCGCCGCCTTCACGGTGGCGGCCGACCGGTTCTACTCCGACGTCCCCGGCTGCCCGGCGGTAGTCGATCCGCTCGGCACGATGATCGCGATGACCAGTGGCCGCTATCTCGACGACACGCCCGCCCAGCTGCGGCCGGTGGTCGCCCTGTGGCAGACGGCGCTCGACCGGGCGCAGTACGTCTGGCTCACCTCCGGCACCTTCGAGGAGATCCCCTGGAACCGGCCGCTCAATGGCTATTTCACCCACCACTTTCGCCTCATCGGCCTCGCGGGCGACCCCACCGGCCACCGCTACGTTCCCGCCGCCGGCCTCTACGCCCGCACCTAGCCGGGGATGGCCGACCAGGCCATTGCCGCCCGCGCCAACGGCGGACGGGCACCGTCACACCGTCCTCACCGTCACACCGTCCTCACCGTCACCACGCTCCACAGGCTCGACGGATAAAGGGCTCAGCGTGGGGAGTACGGGTCGCGGGGTGCCCCCGCAAGCACACGCTGACGCCTGCGGCCGGAAAACGCCGCCCCAATGGCACACAATCACGGCTCGCGCCCAGGCCGGCTCGTCGGCATCCTCCACCGCAGCCTCACAACCCGCAGCCGTCACCACGAGGACACCGCCTTCGGGCCCCGGATCGGGCGATGTGACGCCGTCATCTCCTCCGCTTGTCCAGCTCCGAGATCGCGCCTATTGCATCAAACTGCCTTGATGTAATATCGACACATGCTTGGCACCTCGCCGGACCGGCCCCCCGCAGCCGACTTTCTGCGGCTGGCGGCGCACCCGCTGCGCTGGGAGTTGCTGAGCGCGCTGGCGCGCAGCGACCGGCAGGTGCACGAGCTGACAGCGCTGACCGGCCGGCCGCAGAACCTGGTCTCCTATCACCTCGGCCAGCTCCGGTCGGCCGAGCTGGTATCGGCCCGGCGCAGCTCGGCCGACGCGCGTGACGCGTACTACACAGCCGACCTGGACCGGCTCGGCGCCCTGCTGGCGGCCGCCGGCCGGGCGCTCCATCCCGGGCTTCGCCTCGCCCCGGTACCCGCCGTCCCTGGCCCGGCCGCCGGATCCGCGGCAGCGCGGGTGCTGTTCCTGTGCACCGGCAACAGCTCGCGCTCCCAGATCGCCGAGGCCCTGGCGAGAAACCGCTCCGGCGGCAGCATCGAGGCGCACAGCGCCGGAAGCCGCCCGCGGCCGCTGCACCCGTGCGCGGTGCGGGTCATGGCCGGACGCGGCATCAGCCTGGCCGGGCACCGTCCCAAGCACCTGGACGAGTTCGCCGGGCAGCATTTCGACTACGTGATCACCGTGTGCGACAAGGTCCGCGAGATCTGCCCCGAATTTCCCGGCCAGCCCGAGACCGTGCACTGGAGCGTCCCCGACCCGGCCGCCGCCAGCGACGCCGCCGCAGCGGGCTGCCCGGCGTTCGAGCGCACGGCCGCCGACCTCGACACCCGCATTAGGTTTCTCGTCACCGCCCTAACCAGTCCGGTCCCGTGACTCAGCCGGTTGAGCCGCCCGGGCCGGCCGCCGTCGCCGCGGCGCCGCGGCCGTCCCTGATCACGGTGCTGCGGGCGTGGGGGCGTATCGGCTGCATCGGGTTCGGCGGACCGCCGACCCACATCAAGATGCTGCGCGACCTGTGCGTCGAGCGTCACGACTGGCTGGACGCGGCCGAGTTCGAGGACGCGGTCGCGGCCTGCAATCTGCTGCCGGGCCCGGCCTCGACCGAGCTGGCGATCTTCTGCGCCTGGCGTGTTCGCGGCCGGCCGGGCGCGCTGATCGGCGGCGCCGCGTTCATCCTGCCCGGCCTGATCGTGATCCTCGCCCTGGCCGCCCTGTTCCTTGAAGGCTCACCGCCAGCCTGGGTGCTCGGGGCGGGCGCGGGCGCGGGGGCGGCCGTCGCCGCCGTCGCCGTCCAGGCCGGCTGGTCGCTGACACCCGCCTCGTGGCGACGGGCACGGGAGCACGGCAGCGCCTGGCGCTGGCTGGCCTACCTGGCGGCCGGCGGTGCCGCGGCGGCCACCATCGGCCCGTGGCTGGTGCTGGTCCTGCTGGGCTGCGGCGTGACCGAGGCCGCCATCCGACGCCCTCGTTGGCGAGTGCCGACCGGACCGCACGGGTTCTTGGCCGCCCCGCTGGCGGCCGGCGGGGCCATCGGCGGCGGGGTGCTGCTGTCGGTCGCGTGGCTGGCGTTCAAGGTCGGGGCGCTGTCGTTCGGCGGCGGGTTCGTGATCATCCCGCTCATGCAGTCCGACGCGGTCAGCCACTACCACTGGATGACCGGCGGCCAGTTTCTGAACGCCGTCGCCCTCGGGCAGATCACCCCCGGCCCGGTCGTGCAGACCGTCGCCGTCGTCGGCTACGCCGCCGCCGGGATTCCCGGCGGTCTGCTCGCCTCCGCCGTCGCGTTCTCGCCGTCCTTCGCGTTCATCCTGCTCGGCGCCCGCCGATTCGACCGCCTGCGCGGCAACCAGCAGGCCCGCGCGTTCCTGGACGGGGCCGGCCCGGCCGCCATCGGCGCGATCCTCGGCGCCGCCGTCACCCTCGCCCGGGCCCTGACTGAGCCCTGGCAGTACGCCGTTCTCGCCGCCGCCGCGATCGCGCTGCTCGGCCTGCGCCGAGGCGTCGTGCTCACCCTGCTGGCAGCCGCCGCGACCGGAGTGCTGATCGCCCTGGCGGGCGGTCAGCTGCCACCCTGACCTTCGGGCTCCGCGACCTGCCGCCGCGCGGCTTCAGACGCCTGGGGCCGGGCTGACGTCGGGGCAAAGCGACTGGATGAGCGCCCACCGACTGGGCGTCGGAGTACCCGGCCGCGCACGCGTCTTTCCGGGCCGCTCACGCGCCTTTCCCGGCGGCCCCGGCGCCCCGGGCGCCCGGGCGGATGCCCGCCCGGGCAGGTCGGCGATCAGCGCGGCCAGCTCGGTCGTAGTGCGGGCGGACAACGCGGCCCCGAGGCGGTCGTCAAGTTCGTCGAGGGTGAGGCGCCCGTCGCCGACGGCGGCGCAGAGGATGTCGGCCGCGATGTCCCGGTCGGCGTCGGACGCGCGCTGCGCGGGCGCCTGGACCGGTCCGGCGTACACCGGGCCGGGGTAGACGAGCATGAGCAGGACCGGGATCACGGGTCGGCCTCCATCAGCCGCGGGTCGGCCCCCATCAGACGGTGGCGCGGCGAATGGTCGCCTGGCCGCCCGCCAATAGCAGCACCGCCAGGCCCGCGAGTAGCCCGGTCAGCCCGGCGGCGGTCAGGCCGGAGAAGAAGTGCCCGACGCCCGACCACGCGTCCGACCAGGCGACGATCAGCACCGCGGCGACCACGACGCACACCTGGGCGGCGATGAAGGCGGCCGAGCCAGTGAGGTTCCAGCGCCGGTACACGATGCCGAACCACATGCCGTAGATGAACAGCAGCGCCAGCCCGACGAACGAGGTGAGCCAGGTCAGGTACCACGGGCCATCCAGGATGTACGGCACCCGGAAGAAGTGCATGCGCACCCCCCAGCCGTCGGTGGCCTGCTCTATGGCCTGCAGCGCGGTGAGGGCAAGCCCGTCGGCGAGCGCCAGCGCCCCGCCGAGCAGCGCCGTCCCGGCGTAGAAGGAGCGGCGGCTCACGCCTAGAGCCAGCCCGAACGGCAGCGACCGGCCGATGGAGCTCACGCCGAGCGCGATGAAGAAGATGTACACGATGCACACCGCGCCGGTGTAGTTATGCGAGGCGCTGGCGACCTGGACCACGCCCTGGCTCGTCAAAACGCCGTGGTGACCCGGCGGCACGAGGTCGAAGATGATCAGGTTCACGACGAAGCTGAAGGCCGTGATCGCCCACGGCATCCCCACGACCAGCCACGGCATGACCAGGTGATAGCGCGCGACGTCACGCCAGGTCCTCATGCGCTTGTCCTTTCCAGGGTGTCGGCCGGCTGCGCGGCGGCCTGCACGACGAGTTGCTGCAACGTCAGCGGCGTCAGATCCAGCTGGAGCGAGCGGGCCAGCAGCCGGTCCGCCTCGTCGAGCCCGCCAACGACGACGACCGAGACCCGCGAGGCCACCCGCCGCCGGTCCCAGACCACCCGACCCGCGGTGAACTCGTCCACCGCCAGGACCGGCCCGCTCACGGCGGTGGCGACGCCGCGCAGGTCGTCGGCGTCGGCGGTGAGCACAATCCGGCCCCGGTCGATCACGATCACCCGCTCGAGCAGCCCGGCCGCCTCGTCGATCAGATGGGTGGAGAGCAGGATCGTGCGGGGATGCTCGGCATAGTCGGCCAGCAGCCGGTCGTAGAAGATCTGCCTGGCGACGGCGTCGAGGCCCGCGTAGGGCTCGTCGAACAGCGTCACGTCCGCCCTCGCGGCCAGCCCGATCACGATCCCGAGGGCCGACCGCATCCCGCGGGACAGCTTCTTGATCGCCCGCCCGGCGGGCAGCCCGAAGTCGGCCAGCAGGGCGTCCGCCAGCTCGGCGTTCCAGTTTGGGTAGAACCACGACGCGACCCGCAGCGCGTGCCGGACCTTGAAGTCGGGGTAGGTCTGGTCCTCCCGGACGAAGACCATCCGCCGCAGCACCGCCTCGTTTTCGGCCGGCGGAGCGCCGTGCACGAGAACGTCGCCCGCCGAGGGGAACTCCTGGCCCGCGAGGATCCGCAGCAGCGTGGTCTTGCCCGCGCCGTTGCGGCCGAGCAGCCCGACGATCGAGCCCGCCTCGACCTCCAGGCTGACCTGGTCGAGGGCAACATGGTCGCGGTAGCGGCGGGTCAGGCCGGTGACCGAGATGACCGGCGTCATACCGTCACACCCCCCTGCGCGGTGACCGCAGCGGCCTGCGAGGACTCCCGGACCAGCGTGATCAGCTCGTCAGGGTCGATGCCGAGCCGCGCTGCCTCGGTCACCAGCGGGGCGACGTACTGCGCGGCGAACCGCTGACGGCGCTGGGCCAGCAGCCGCCGGCGCGCACCGGAGGCCACGAACATCCCGATGCCGCGACGCTTTTCCAGCAGGCCGTCGTCGGCCAGCAGGTTGAGGCCCTTGGCGGCGGTGGCCGGGTTGATCCGGTAAAACGCGGCCAGCTCGTTCATCGACGGCACCCGCTCGCCCTCGGCCAGGCCGCCGTCCGCTATCTCCTCGGCCAGCCGCTCCGCGATCTGCGCGAACAGCGGCGTGCCCTCATCGAGACCAGCCATATCCCGCACCGGGCCTGCCTCCTCCAGCAACGTTGGTTCATTACTTGAGTAATGTACCGATGGGGTGAGGCACCGTCAAGACCGACCTCAATACTCAAGCGAGTACTTGACTATTGGGGGTGACGGGAGAATACTCAAGCATGTGCTTAACGATGTGGCGGATCTGGACCGCGTCTTCCATGCGCTGGCCGACCCGGGTCGCAGGCTCATGCTGGAGCGGCTCGGCCGCGGGCCGGCGTCGGTCAGCGAGCTGGGGAAGCCGCTGTCGATGTCGCTCGCCGCGGTCGTGCAGCACGTGCAGATCCTCGAGACGAGCGGCCTGGTGCGGACCCAGAAGGTCGGCCGCACCCGGACCTGCAGCCTCAACCCGGCGACCCTGCGGTCGGCCGAGCGCTGGATGTCGGAGCGCCGCGGCCTCGTCGAGCGGCGCCTGGACCGGCTCGGCGACTACCTGGCCGAGACCGACGACCCGGCCGCGCCAGCGCCGGGCGACCAAGCCTGAACTCCTAAGGAGAAACCATGACCGAGCCCTCCGTCCTGCACGACACGTTCGTCATCGAGCGCGCCTACCCGGCGCCCGCGTCCCGCGTTTTCGGCGCCTTTGCTGACAAGGAGGCCAAGGACGCCTGGGGCGACACCGGCGACCTGTCCGAGCCGGGCGCGGACGCGGCCGAGTCCGAGTTCGACTTCCGGGTCGGCGGGCACGAGCGCTTCGGCTTCGGCTACCAGGGCATCAGCTACCGGTACGACGCGCGCTACTACGAGATCACCCCCGGCCAGCGGATCATCTACAGCTACGAGATGTACGCCGACGGCGTCCGCATCTCCGTGTCCGTCGCCACCATCGAGTTCGCCGCGGCCGCCGACGGGACCGGGACCACGCTGACCTGGACCGAGCAGGGTGCCTTCCTGGACGGCTTCGACGGTCCCGACGCATCGAGCCTGCGCCAGGGCGGCACCGAGGAGATGCTCGCGGGCCTCGCCAAGTACCTGGCCTGAACCGCGGTCACCGCAACGGCAGAGAGGAGCGCGCGTCGTGCGCACCCTGATAGCGAGGATCTTCGACTACTCGCTTGACGGCGTCATCGCCACCGAGGGCACCGGCTTTTTCGACTTCTGCCGCGACCTCCCCGACGACGAGGCGCAGGCTAGGCCCTCCGCTCCGGCTCCCTGCGCCAGTCGGCCACCTGCGTAGCGGAGACAGGAATTCCCCACCCGTGCATGTGGTCCCGCGCCTTGAGGCTGGCGAAACGCTGCCCGGGCGGGAGCCGGACGCCCGAGCGGGCGGCGACCACCTCAATGGTGTGCAGCCTGGCCAGGGACAAGTCGAGATCGAGCGCGCAGAAGAGGCTTTCGTAGACGATATTCACGATGTGGGCGAGCAGGGCCGCCAGGTCGTCAGCCGGCGCCGCACGTTCTTGGCAGGCGAGCGCAATCCTCCATGGCAGCGGTTCTTCCGCCTCAGCGGCCTGAAGCTCGTCGGAGTGAAAATCAAACCAGGGAAGGAACGTATCTGGCGTCACTGTGGGCCACTGCCACATGTGCTCGAGGACGTCCCCGATCGCAGCATCGGCCAGCTGGTGAACCCGGAGCCACGCTTCCACCGTCAGCAATCCAGCGACGAGCCGCGCCTGGATATTCAGGTCCTTGTATTCGTCGGCACCGGTCATGACAGCTCGTGCTCATCACTGTTCACTCTCTCAGTATCGCTAGCGCGCTACCCAAGCCCTCCGATGGCATCCAGACCTTGTCGCTGGGGTAGCCGACCGACGCTAGCCGCTGACGGCAGAGACGACTGGGGCCGAAGCGTCCGCTGGGGTGGTGTCGTCGGCCGGAAAGAGATGGCAGCCCTCCGGGTCCAGCCGCAGCCCCACCTCGTCGCCCCGGTTGGCCCGGTGCCGGGCGAAGACGCCGGTCAGCCGGCCGAGGCCGGGCAGGTCGATCGCGTACTCGTACCCCCGGCCGCGGAACGCCACGTCGGCGACCCGTCCGCTGAGATGCCGCTCGTCCGCCTCGGCGTGCGTCAGGAAGACGCCGGTCGGCCGGATAGCCAGCAGCGCCGCATCACCCGGTCCGAGACCGCCCCCGGCCGGCCCAGCCCCGCCCCCCGTCGGCCGCATCACTGGCAGCCGCCCAACCGCGCCGTCGGCCGCGACGATCTCCAGCGTCCCGTCGCCCCCATGCGCCGCCACCCGCACCCGCAGTTCCCCGGCCAGCCCGGTGAACCGCGCCACGAACGGCGTCGCCGGGTGGTGATAGACGTCCTCCGGAGTGCCCGCCTGCACCAGCACGCCCTCCTCGAGGACCCCGATCTGATCCGCCAGCGCGAACGCCTCGGCCTGGTCGTGGGTGATGTAGACGGTGGTCGCGCCCGCCTCGCGGACCAGCGAGGAGATCTCCACCCGCATCCGCTCGCGGAGGTCGGCGTCGAGGTTGGAGAGCGGCTCGTCGCACAAGATGAGCCCGGTGTCGGCGATCAGCGCCCGGGCCAGCGCCACCCGCTGCTGCTGCCCGCCCGACAGCTCGTTCGGATACCGCCGGGCGAAGTCCGCCAGCCCCACCCGCTCGAGCATCACCGCCGCCCGCTCCCGGCAGGAGGCGCGCGGCAGCCGACGCCGCCGCAGCGCAAAGGCCACGTTGTCGAGTGCGGTCAGGTGCGGCCAGAGCGCGTAGTCCTGGAACACCATCGACAGGTCCCGCTGCTCGGGCGGCACGTGCGACCGCCCGTCGGCCACCGTCCGCGACGACAGCGAGATCGACCCGCCGTCAACCCGCTCGATCCCGGCCAGGCAGCGCAGCAGCGTCGTCTTCCCCGACCCCGACGGCCCCAGCAGCACCAAAAACGTGCCCGGCGCGACGTCAAGCGAGACCGCCTTCAACGCGGGCACGGTGGCCCTGGGGTAGGTCTTAGTGAGCGAAGCGATCGAGATAGGCGAAGCCACGGACCGTTCCTCCAATCCTCAAAAATCGGCCACCAACCGGCGACAAGCGGCGAAAGACAACCTCAGCCACGGACGGTCCCGCCGATCCGACGCCAGCCGGCCGGCGCCAGCAGCCGGTACCCGCCGAGAACCAGCCCGACGACGCCGAAGGCGATGAAGACGGCCAGCACCGCCTGGGCCATGCCCACCCCGAAGTGGTAGTTGGACAGGTTGTCCTCGATCGCGATCGAGGCCGGAGGCGAGCCGGGCGCGTACAGCAGCTGCGAGAGCGGCAGCTCGAGGAAGACCCCGCAGAACGTGTACAGCCACGCCATCGCGATCGGCCGCGAGACGACCGGCAGCACGCCGCGCGCCCAGGCGGTGACCGCGCCCGCGCCGTGCGTCCGGGCGGCGTCGCGGAGCGACCCCTGGATCTGCGAGACCGAGCCCACCAGCACCCGCGCGTTGGTCGGCAGCGACGAGGCGATGTAGGCGATGATCAGCAACTGCACGGTCTGGTAGAAATCGATGTGCAGGCTCGACATGATCGGCAGGTTGTAGGCGAAGATGTAGCCCGCGCCGAACACCACCCCCGGCAGCGCCACCGACGCCAGCAGCACGTAGTCCATGGCCCCGGCGGCGCGAGTCCGCCGGGCCGACGACAGCAGCCGGGCGGCGATGAAGCCGAGGAAGACGGTCACGGTGGCCGCGATGAGCCCGTAGAGCAAAGACCGCTCCAGCGGCCCGAGCAGGCCCGACTGCGCCAGCAGCGCCTGGTAGTTGACCAGCGTCAGCGTGAACGAGCTGCCGTAGTCGCCCAGCAGCGACCCCGACACCGCCCCGAACCCGGGGATGCCCAGCATCACCAGGAAGAACAGCGCCAGCAAGCACCCAGCGCACCCCGCCTCGAAACGCGACAGCCGCCGTCGCACCGCCTGCCTGGTCCGCCCGGACAAGATCGCGTACGACCGCCCCCGCAGCGCCCGCGCCTGCAGCGCCAGCGGGATCGCGACCGCGGCCACCAGCAGCCATGACATCCCCGCCGCGAGCGGGAACGACGGCGGGAAATTGCCGATCGCCGCGTACAGCGCGTAGGTCGCGAGGGTGAAGTTCGAGCTGTATGCCAGCGTGGCGGCGACGCCGAAGTCCGAGATCGACTCGGCGAACCCGATCGCCAGGGCCGACATGATGGCCGGGGCGAGGATCGGCACGATCAGCCGTAGCGCGCCGAACCGGGTGGCGCCGTGCACCCGGGCGGCGTCCTCGAACTCCTGCCCGAGCCCGTTCAGGGCGGCCGAGATCGCCAGGTAGGAGAACGGCACGCAGCGCAGCCCGAGCAGCAGGACGACACCGAACGGCCCCATGATCAGGTGGGTGACCCACGGCCAGTCCAGCCCCAGCCGGTACATCACGCCTTCCGGCTCGACCAGCCGCTCCCAGCCCAGCGCGGGCAGCCAGGACGGCAGCAGCAGCGCGAGCCACATGCCGCCGCTGACCCAGCGGCGCCCCGGCATGGTGGTCCGCGCCGCCAGCCAGGCGACCGGGAACCCGACCGCGAGGCCGATCACGGCGGCCGCGCTCGACACCCAGAGCGAGTTGACGATCGCCATCGCCGTCGAGCCGCTGAGCGACTGCTGCAGGTAGGTCAGCGTGAACCACTGCGGCCCCTGGTCGAACAGCCGCGGCGCGATGGCGAGCAGCAGGAAGCACGCGCACGGCACCACGATGAACGCGAGCAGAATCAGCCAGAAGACCGGCATCCCCAGCCGGCCAAGCCGAAACCGGCCAAGCCGAAACCGGCCAAGCCGCAACCGCGCCAGCCCGCGACCGAAACGATCGCGGGCCGACGACTCAGGCGGTGGGGTAAGAGCAATCAACGGACCACGTTGGAGTCGAACCACGTATTAACGGCTGCCTCCTGCGGGCCCCAGGTGTACGGGTTGATCGTCTGGGTCTTGACCGAGGCGAGCGACGGCAGCGAGGGCAGCGGGCTGACGCCGTCGATTACCGGGTAGTACAGCGAGTCGCCGGTCGGGTCACCCGACTGCATGACCTTCTGCCCGGCCGGTGACAGCACGAACGAGATGAACCTCTCCGCCTCGGCCTGCTCGGCCGCCGGCGCCTTGGCGTCGATGCCCAGCGCGGACGGCAGCAGGGTCGCCGGGTCGAGGTACTCGATGCCGATGTTCTTATCGGTGAACGTCGCCCCGATCGCGGCCGACGACTGCACCAGCGCCAGGTTGATCTGGCCGCTGGTCAGCGCCTGCAGGGTCGGCCCGTTGGTCGGGTGGATGACCAGCCCGTTGGCTTTCAAAGTAGAAAAGTACTTCTCGCCCGCGGGCACGCCGCCGAGGTAGTTCATCACCCCCGCGATGAGCGGGAAGGTCGGCCCGGACTGGGACGGGTCGTTCATCCCGACCTGCCCCTTCCACGCCGACGACAGCAGCGCCTGCCACGTCGTCGGCGGGTTCTTCACCTTCGCCTTGTTGTAGGCGACGATGCCCATTACGGTGACGCCGGTCGGCACGTACGACTTATCGGCCGGCACCGACGCCTGGCCGAGAGCGTTCCACGACACGTCCGGCTCGTAGCCCTTCAGCAGCAGGCCCTGGGTGTCGAGGCCGGCGAACGCGGTCGCGCCGTCCACCCACAGCAGCCCCCACTTCGGGTTGTTCTTGGACGCCTCGATCTGGGTCAGCAGCGGGCCGGTCGAGTTGTCGTCGAGCGAGACCGGGATGCCGGTCGCCTTGGTGAAGGCC
>Ga0302326_10019186_pt1 | contig 14136 bp, 11 predicted proteins | sample Palsa_T0_3_FD_202264 | JGI IMG/M metagenome (GOLD analysis project Ga0302326, IMG submission 202264) | Peat permafrost microbial communities from Stordalen Mire near Abisko, Sweden - Palsa_T0_3 | ecosystem: Environmental > Terrestrial > Soil > Palsa > Peat permafrost | place: Sweden: Abisko... | reverse complement strand
GGGCGTGAATGTCGGCTTGTGCTTGCCGCGCAACAGATTTGCTGCCGCGACGGCGAGGCGACCGAGCACCACGTCCTGGGCGTCGATGACATGCCACGTCCGCGTGGTGTCACCCGCCTTAGGCGCGTAGGTGGACACAGCGCTTACCTTCTTTTCTCTCGGGTGGATCCCGGTGACCCGGGTGCCGGTCAGGTGGCTGCGGAATTGGGATGCCCTCGGCGACCGACTTTGACCCGAGACCCGGCGTACCGCACGCCAACGGAGCAGCTTACCGGCGGATATCCGCGCAGGTCAAAACGCCTCATCCGGCGCTTGCGACACCCGGGCGGCGACAGCCATCAGACGAGCTCCCGCCATCGCACCGGTGTGGATTGGGCCATCTTCCTGCCGGATCGGGCAGGTTTTCCGACCCCGGGGGCGTTGGCGCTGCTGAATGCATTAAAATCGGGGTGATTCCAAATCCAAGGAGGTCAACATGCCGAAGACCACGACTACTGGACCAAAGCAGGCTGACCGCTCACTTGCTGCGACGTTGTGGGATTGGCGCGCCGAGCTGCTCTGGAGCCTCGCCATCACCGTCGTGCTGTTTACGTTCGTCGACCCGGTGCTACTGGTGGGTCTGATGTTGACGATCGCGACCGTCGCCGCGGGTTGGTTGGGGTTCCGCGAGCTCATGAGCCGCGCAGACAGGGACGACGCGGAGGATTTAGCGAGCCGTCTGCGCCCGGCGGCAACGACCCGGCGCGAGCCAGCGAGGCCATCGGCGCCCACCGCCTGGCACGGCCACCACGCTGCCTAGATCTGACTGAGATGTAACTGCGCGGCCCCGCAGTCTCTCCTTACCGCTGGGGCCGCGCAGAGTCTTTTCCTGTGATTACCCGCCAGGCCGCGCCCATACTCCGGCGGCGCGGTGATCTGCGTCGGCGACATCCTGGGCGCCGTTACGCACGGCATGTCCGAGGTCGACCAGGATCTCGTTGAGCGCAGTCGCCGCCTGATGCCACTTCAGTTGCTCGACGCCATAAGCGGTAGCGGCTTCACGGGTCCACAACTCCCGCAGCGGAGCAACCTGCGCTTTGAGCTCGTGCAACGCGGAGTTGAATCGCGCCGACGTGGTGTGGATTTCCTGCCGGACAGAGCATTCGATCTCGTCGAAGTTGTATGAGAGTCGCGCATCCATCAGCTCAGCACCTCACAGATTCCCGCCGGCGGCCCCGATGCGGGACGCGTGACTGTCGGCCGCTTCGCGCAACGAGACTTCGTTGTGGCGAATGGTTTCCGCGATCTCGTGTAAGGCGTGATGCAATTTCATCGACTCGGTGTTCCAACGCTGCACGACATCCTTGAATCGCGCAGCCGCGATGCCGCCCCAAACCGATGGCGGGACACCGGTCATCCGACCGATGAATGCCTGCAGCGTTGCGCGGATTTCCTCGTTGCGAGTGTCGATGGCGGCAGCCACCGAGCGCATGAGGTCGAAGTCGGTGCTCAGTGCATTGCCGCCCACCGGTGTGCTCACATGCTTCCTTTCTGCCCGACGATCACGAACGAACACGCTGACGAAAGATAAGACTCGCGACGGGCCCGGTTGGTTCCCTCACGTCAAAGCTCGAGCTGACCGGACTGCCAGATCGCATTCGTGACGTACCGCTTCGGCATTGCCGCGACGGCTCTGGCACCCAATGCTGATCCGGACGGCTTGGTCGACCCACACCGTCCATCGGACGTCGTGACCTCCCCGCACCTCGCGATACGTCACCACGGGGCGCCCGGCGCTCCGGCCCGCTGGATTGAAGTCGACGAACACGCCCGCCGGCGCAGCGTCGATCGCGCCCTTGAGGAATTCCGCGGTGGCCGCCAAACCCGTCAAAGCGACTTGGGACTGCGTCACATGCAGCGCCACCTCCGGATCGGCCGGCGATGAGACCTGCAACCGCGCCGAACCTGGGCCCGCCACGATACGTCGCACCGGCCATCGGGCCGGAACTTCCAGCGCGACATGGCCTTCGACGAGATACGTCGTTGACATGACGTCGTGCGCAGCTCCCGCGGGGTGATACAACAGCGCCGCCCCGCCGAGGACGGCGCTGATGATCGGCACCATCAGGACGAGTTTCGATCGACGGCGTCCGCCACGCGTCTTTGCGACTACACCATCTTGGTATTCGCTCGGAATGAGCCCAGCAGCAACTCTTCTCAACTCGATGTCGCTGACCTGCATCACAGTCACGCCGCTGGAATCCCGCAATTCTCCGGCGATCAGCGCCGAAAGCTCGCTAGCGCCCTGCACTGTTCTCGGCGCATCGATGAGGACTGTCTCGGTGGCATTCGTCGCCATCCGCAGCACCGAGTGCGCAACCCCTTCGACGACGCTCTGTTGTTCTCGACGGCGCGTCTCGACTGCCACTACATCGCCGATCACAACGACGAAGCCGTCGACGATTTCGACGACCAACGCGCTTCGCTGAGATCCCTGGCGCAGGAGCCATGACCGCGGTTTCATCACGACCTCGTCGCCAAGGCACCGCGTGGCGGCATTTACTACATCGACACGCGACGGTGCCCACCACGACGGGTGAATGACGACCATGCTCTCTGCGCCGCCACAATTCACGGATTCGAGCACAGACCGCCACAGCGACTCGACCGTGATCGGACGAAGGTCAACCAAGGCCACCGCGTCGTCGACGCTCTCGAGAGCAGTCCGTTCCAGCTCGCTGTCAGCGATAGGGGCGACACCACAACACAATCGGCGGATGGCGTTCGGACCGATCTCGATCACATGCGCTCTCACGCTGGCGGACTCCAGGCGACCTGAACCAATTGGGGGTTGCGCCGGCGGGCGATCAGCGTGCCGCGGCCGGGCGGCATGGGGGATTGGCGGACAGATCCAATGGCCGGTCCTTCATCTGGGCTGCCACTCATCAGCAATGACAAACAACCGGCATCGCGCAGCCCGGCGAGCAGTGGCTCAAACATCGCGCGGGCCGCGCCACCACTTCGGCGCGCGACCAACAGATGCATACCCACGTCCCGGGCGTGCGGCAACATCTCCGCGAGCGGAGCCAGCGGATTGCCCGTGGCATTGCCGACGAGGTCATAATCATCGACCACGACATAGATTTCCGGCCCAAACCACCACGACCTGCTGCGTAATTGCGCGGGGGTGGCATCCGACGGGGGCATTCGCCGACGCAGCGTTTCGATCAGGCGTCGTATCGCTTCGTCGAGCGTATCCGCGGACGCACAGTATCCAGCAAGTTGGCCCGACGCTCGCTCCACGACGTCAAGGAGCGAACGTCGCGCATCGATAATGAACAATTGGCAGTGCTCGTGATCCGTCGTCCTCAGCAGCTCATGACACACGGTCCGCAACGCGGCGGTCTTGCCACACTCGCTGTCTCCGATGATCAAAAGATGCAACTGCTGGGAGAAGTCGATCGCCACCGGCCGGAGTTCGGTCTCCTCCAGACCGAGCAGGACGCCCACGTCGTTCTGACCGACCAGGCTGTCGTAATCGATGCGATCTGGAAGTAGCGCAATCGGCGGTGCATTCCATCCGGGATGGCGGCATCGCAGCATCTCCCCCACCTGGGCACTCGCCTCGACCAGATCGGAGTTGGAAGCGTCGCCATCGAGCCTGGGCAGACCAATGACCATGTGCATCCCGTCGTGGGACAGCCCTCGGCCTGGTTGGTTCTTGGGAACTTGTTGAGCCCGATGGCGATCCAGCTCGGAATCTGCAGCGTCGCCGAGTCGCAGCTCGATTCGAGTTCCGATCTGATCCCTCAAAGCGGGACGAATCTCGGCCCAACGGGACGCAGACAGAACAATGTGCACACCGAACGAAAGCCCCTCGGCGGCAATGGCGGTGACCGAACTTTCGAGCATTTCGGATTCCCGGCGCAGGCCGGCCCAACCGTCAACAACCAGGACGATGTCACCGAACCGGTCGCATATCGGGTCACGTGCCGACTTGAGCCGGCGGTAGTGCGTGATCGACTCGATCCCATGGTCGCGAAAGAGCTTCTCCCGGGATCGGATAATCGCGTCAATCTGAGCGATCATTCGTCGGGCCAACTCCGTATCCGCCCGTCCCGCGACCGAACCCACGTGCGGCCAATCTCGCAGCGATGCCAACGCCCCACCGCCGAAGTCGAGACAATAGAACTGCACCATGTGCGGATCGTGAGTGACGGCCAGCGCCGTGATGAGTGTGCGCAAAGCGGTCGATTTGCCGGATTGAGGTGCGCCGACGACAGCGACATTGCCTGCCGCTCCGGATAAATCGACGTACAGCGGCGTGCGACGCTGCTCGAGCGGACGATCAACGCTCCCGATCGCAGCCGTCAATGCAGCCATGGGTCCAGCATCTGCCAGCACGACGTCGAGGGGCGGGGACGCCCCGAGCGGCGGCAACCACACTTCGTGCGCTCGCGGACCGTGCCGGGACAGCCGCTCGACGACCGTCTGCAGGACTGTAGGCCGATCGCCGACGGGACCTGCAGCGTTGTCGGTCAGCGTGACCATTCCTACCGGTTCCGTTGTGAACAAGCGGACGCGCATGTCAGCTCGCGGCAACGAGCCATACTCGACGTCACCGCAGGGTGTTTCGGACTGACAGGGGCCGGACACATATGCGGTCTGGAAACGGAACAACTCATCCGTTCCCACCCGCAAGTAGGCCGCACCCGGCGTACTCGGCAGTTCATAAGCGTCCGACGTGCCCAGCACGATGCGTGATTCATTCACCGACAACGTTTTCAAGCACAGGCGATACGACAGATGCGACTCCAGGCCGCGCAACCTGCCCTCGTCGAGACGCTGACTCGCCAACAGCAGGTGCATGGCCAAAGATCGGCCGAGTCGGCCGATTGCCACGAACACCTCTGCGAAATCCGGATGTTGACTGAGCAATTCAGAGAACTCGTCGACAATGATGAACAGCGCTGGCAACGGATTCAGCTGTGGCCGGGAGCCTCGCGCACGCTCGTAAGCGGCGACCCCCTCGAAGTTGCCTGCGGAGCGAAGCAGTTCTTGGCGGCGGTTCATCTCACCGGTCAGCGCGTCGCGCATCCTGGTGACCAGCGCTGCCTTATCCGACAGATTCGTGATGACCGCCGCCACATGAGGTGCGGTCTCCAATCCGGCAAATGTTGCGCCGCCTTTGAAGTCGATCAAGACCAAGTTGAGCGCCTCGGGCGAATGAGAGGCGATCATGCCGAGCGCGACTGTGCGGAGTAACTCCGACTTACCCGATCCGGTTGCCCCGATGCATAGCCCGTGCGGCCCCATTCCGCTCTCGGCAGCTTCTTTGATGTCCAGCTCGACCGGTGCACCCTCGGCCGTGGTGCCGATCGGAACGCGGAGCCGATCCCGGGAGTGTCGGCCGTTCCAGCGATCAGCGGGCGAGTACGCAGCCAGGTCACCGATGCCGACGAGATCCTGCCAGCCCACATCATCCGACGCCGCCGCGTCCATAACGCTCGCCCGGTAGCCGGCCAGCCGCTGCGCGCACGCCAGAGCGGAGGCGTAACTCATCTGGTCCGCTCGGACGGAAACTTCCTCACCACTTGATAACTCGGCCACTACGGTGTCGCCGGTGATGTGCAGTCGCGGCGCCTCTGCTGTTGCCGAGTTGTCGCCATTCTGGATCGACAACACTGTGACGCCGTTGGTTCCGTCGTCGATGACCACCATGAGCCGTTGGTCGACAGACGCCTCAGAGAGCGCCTGCTTCGCTGCCGTCAGCGACGTATGCACCAAGCGGACCGGCCCCACATCGTCGTGGGCGCGCGGATGTCGATTGTGCGGCAACCATTTCAGCCAGTCCCACTCGGACCGGCTGTGGTCGGTCACAACGGCGGCAATCAACACCGACTGCGGACTGTGCATGACTGCCAGGTGACAGATCATGCCACGCACCAGCGCCCGCACCCGCGTCGTCTCGCCGACGACACTGACGGTGCCGGATAGCCCCACTGCGATCGGCACGTCCGCAACTGTCGAGTGTGTTTCGACAAACCGCTTCATCGCGCTGACGGTCACAGGATCCAAATGGTGCGCCGAGTCGATGGTCGGCGTGACCAACCGGCTGGCACGACGCCGGCTTCCGATACCGACACGCACATGGCAGAAGTCGGGGTCCGGGGTTCGGCGCTCCCACATCAGGCGCCCGCCGACCAGTGTCCACAAGGCGTCGGGATCGGGATAGCGCCAATTCAGCCAATGATGCTGCGCTGCAGAGCTCTTGGCAGCGATCGAATGCAACGCAGATAGGTAGCTGAGATACTGCGTGCGTTCGGTGTTGATCTCACCACCACGCCGATCCGCGGCCGAAGCGACGGCGGCAACTGCCGACACGAGCATCATGACGGGAAAGAGCATGAAAGCGGGATTCCGCATGCCACCTAATCCTGAACGGAAGACGATTGCCATGGCGGCGACTGTCGCGAGAGCCGTGACGACCGGCAAGAATCGAATCAGCGGATTCGTCGGCGTTGGCCGCGGCACTTCTTTCGGCGCCTCGACCACCAGGGCCGCGGTCTCGTGCGTGGGTGACGTCAGACCCACCGGCGGGCCGAATTCCGCAGTAGCACCATCATTGGATAGCTGCACCTGGCGCTCCCCTGCTAGCCCGCTGTCGCTTCCTCGAGATGCGATGGCACTTTAGGCAGAGGTGAATTCAGCGGCAAGTCGCCTGTGGATCAATGCATATGCGGCCCCGGTCCGCCCGCTAGCGTGCCATTCGGCGGACGGAGATCGGCATGAACCACACCACGGCAGTTGCGACCCAAAACGGATTCCCCCCACGTGACGGAACGTTGCGCCGGTTGACGGTCCATGCCGATTCCGTCCGCGCCGACCTTGCCTTGCCGGCATTGGTACCGCTCCAGTCGCTGGTGCCCACGATCGTCGACATCCTTTCCGGCAATCGTGGGTATCAGGCTGGGACGGTGGCTATCCGGCATCGGCTGTCGTTGCCGGGCGATGCCTCATTGGATCTGTCGAAGACATTGGCTGAGATCGGAATTCGTGATGGCGCCGCACTGATACTGACCAGCCCGTCGACCGATCTGCCAGCGCCGCGTCTCGATGATGCGGCCGAAGCGTTGTCTCAGTCACTCGCCGGCACGGACCGGCACTGGACTCCGCGGGCGTCCCGGTTGGTCGCCGTGCTGGCCGCGGGTTGGCTGACCGTCGTGTGCACACCCATGCTCATCCGAACCGGGTTCGATCTGGAAGACATCCGGGGTGGGAAGGTCGCCGCTGCGGCACTGGCGGGTTCCGTCAGCTTGCTTGCAGCGGGCGCCGCATACCGTGTGTTTTGCGAGAAGTCAGCGGGACTGACGATGGGCCTGATCGCCTGCTGGTGCGCCGCGGTTGCCGGTGCCCTGGTTGTCCCGGGCGGGTTCGGAGCGCCGAACGCGCTGTTCGGTGCGGCCGCTTCGACGACATCGGCAGCCGTCATGCGTGCGATAGGTTGTCATACAGTCGTATTCACCGCGCTCACGTGTTTCGCCGCAACCGAAGCAACCGCAGCGCTGGTGGGCACAATGACCGCCATCCCGCTGTACGCCCTGGGCGCGGCATCGGCGGCGATATGCCTGATTCTGATCGAAATATCAGGACCGCTGTCAATCAGGCTGGCCGGTCTGGCCCCGCGGCCGAGTTTCGATTCGGACGAGCCCATACTGAATCCAGACCAGATGAAGGTCAGAGCAACCGCCGCTCGATCTTGGCTGACCAGCCTGGTCGCCGCGTTCTCGGCCTCCACCGCGCTCGGAGCGATCGGCGCGGCAGTCGCCCCGCATCCGACCGGCAGTCCACGCTCAGCCGGCATCGCGTTCGCCGCCCTGAGCGGGGGTGTGCTGCTGTCGCGGGCGCGGGCGCATCGCGACCTTGCAGTGTCTCTGCCGCTCATCATCTTTGGGACTGCGACGGTCAGCGCTGCTCTCGTCGGGGCAGAGGCCGCATGGCCGACCCAATCGGCGTATATCGCGGCGGCGTCGATCGGACTTGCCGCTATTGCGTTGCGGCTGGGCTTCGTCAGCTTCTCGACGAAAGTCTCCCCGACCGCTCAACGCGGCATCGAGCTGCTGGAATATCTTGCGTTGGCAGCCGTCTTACCGATGGCCTGCTGGATATGCGGATTGTACGGCGCCGCGCGGGGCTTGAATCTGCCATGAAGGCGGGGCAGTTCCGAGCGCTTCGCTGCGTGACGGTGGCGGTCGTCGCCGCGCTGCCGCAGTGTGGTGCTTCTCCCGCCTACGCGGTGTCGCCGCCACCGATCGACCACCGGCGGCTACCCCAGTCCGCACCGGCAAAGCCGCCGCAGCCCACGGTGCAGCGTGAGGTGTGCGCAGTGCCCGCCATGACCCACGGCGTCGGCACGACTGGTGACAGCCAACTTTCGGGGCTCGATCTGCCGCAGGTCTGGAAACTCACCCGCGGTTCAGGTCAACGTGTCGCCGTCATCGACACCGGCGTGTCACCGCACCCGCGGCTGTCCCGTACCACCGCCGGCGGCGATTACGTGTCCACCGGCGAAGGCATCCAAGACTGCGACGGGCACGGTACCGCGGTGGCCGGAATTGTCGCGGCCGCAGCCGATCCCCGTCACAACGACGACTTCAGCGGTGTCGCCCCCGACGTCCAACTGATCAGCATCCGCCAGTCCAGCACCAGGTTCGGGCCGAAGGCGGACCCGTCGACCTCAGGTGTCGGCGACGTCGAAACCATGGCGAAAGCCGTCCGGACAGCCGCGGACCTCGGCGCATCGGTGATCAACATCTCGACGGTCGCCTGCATCCGCAGCGGATCCGTGCTCGATGACGGCGCACTTGGTGCGGCGCTCGCCTACGCCGTCGACACCAAAAATGCAGTGGTGGTGGCAGCCGCCGGAAACAGCGGTCCCGGGCAGTGTCCCGAGCAGCAAGCCGAAGCAAGCTGGGACAGTGCGACGGTGGTCGTCAGCCCCGCCTGGTACGACGATTACGTGCTCGCGGTGGGCTCGGTAGATGCACACGGCGAGCCCTCATCCTTCACCCTCGCCGGCCCGTGGGTCGACGTCGCGGCGCCCGGCGAAGGGGTGGTATCGCTCAGCTCCGCAGGCACCGGTTTGGCGAATGCGCTTGGCGGGAAACAGGGTCCGGTTCCACTGTCGGGAACCAGTTATGCCGCGCCGGTGGTCAGCGGGCTTGCGGCGCTGATCCGTTCGCGCTTTCCGCAATTGACAGCCCGGCAAGTCATGCAACGCATTACGGCCACGGCGCATCATCGTTCTGGCAGGCGGGATCCGCGGGTCGGGGCAGGACCGGTCGATTTCCTTGCCGCAGTCAGTACTGACACGCTGTCGAGCCCGGCACTTCAACCGCCCCCAGCGTCGGTATCCGTTCCAGCGCCGGTAGATCCTGAGCCGCCGGACGGCCGAGCGGAGCACACGGCATTCACCGGCGCCGCCGTCTGCGGCGGCGCACTGGCGGCAGTGCTGGCCGCCAGCGTATTGCTGACCCGACTACGGCGACCTACGTCCGACGGTGGGAATGTCTTGGGCGACTGAGGCATTCGCTCGACTCAATTCCGCGCCGGCCGGTAGCGACGCGAGTAGCGGCCAGGGTGCGGAGACCATCGTGTCAGGCAGGCCTAGGTCATGAGCCGCATCGGTGTCGTGAACAGCGAATCGTACGCCGGTGTCCGAGATCAGATATCGAGTACCGGCGCCGGCGTTGCCCCCTAACAGGCCGGTAGCGCGTACGTATGCAGTGCGACCGGGCGGGACGTACACGGCGTCGACGGCAGGACCTTTTCCATCGGCCTGCGTCAACGTCACCGGTTGTGTACCGGCCGGGATGGGCAGCCCGCCAATAGAAAACGAGATCTCGGCGCTCCCCGATGCCGAAGGCATCCACCGAACGCAGAGTGTCGCCCCGTCGACCACTGCGGCTGTCTGCGCTTTGTCGGGAAACCCTGACACTGGCAGCAGAGTCACCGCCGAGGCGGTGCGGATGACGTCTGGCGCGACCGCGATAGCAGTACGGGTGTTGTGCGAGTTGGTAAATCGCACCAGGTCGGCCGCGAGCTGCCCGACGCGCTGCACCCCGCCTTGCAGCACGACGTAATACTCGTCGCCTCCGCTACGGGCGACACGCAGCACGCTGCCGACCGGAAACCCCGCCAGCCCAGCCGGCCCGCGACTACCGGCACCCGCAATCGGCGGCGCAGTGATCTGCGGTGTCTCGGGCACGAGGTTCAGCAGCACCGACGACACCGGTCGTGGGACAAGCCCTTCGAGCCCGAGTGCCCGCACCACCGCAGATTCGTGTACGTCCACCACTGCCCGCCGGCCGTCGTAGAGCAAGTACGTCGAGCCACCAGAGGTGGGTGTCACCAGCAGCGCCTGTTCACGGCCCACAGCGTGGGATAGCGGCCCGTCAGCCCGGCCCGCGACGACGGTCGTGCCGTCGCGGCCGTCACAGACCGTCCACCGCGATTCGTCGTCGGCAAGCGGTGTCCCCAGAAGCTGTGGGGCACCGGGGATGCCCAGCAGCGGACCCCGGTTGCTGTGGCTGAGTTCGGATTCAGGAGCCGGTTGCGGGTCTGCGTTGGTCCTTGTGATCAGCCGAGCCGATGCCAGATTCAGCACCGGATGCAGGGTGTTGCCCAAGCGGACGAAAAGCGCGCCCGACTGCTTACCCATCAGGATCGGCGCGTTCGTCGGTGCCGGTTGCGGGCGCAGGACAGCCAGCATCGCGCAGCCGGCCAGCAGGACGATCGCAATCACCGCACCCGCGATCAGCGATTGTGCGGGTGCGCGGACCGACTCGTCGACGGCATGGATATCTCGGCCCAGCAACGCGCACTCAAGCCGGCGCAGCAGAAATCGGTGCCCGCTGACCTGCAGCCTCGTGGTCGGTTGCCGTGTCATCCGGCATCACGATAAGTCGAAGTCAGGTTTCAGCTCTCCGGCCATCCACAGAAAAACCGCCTGACCATCGACAATGTGCCCAAACGCCCCGAAATCGGTAGCATCACCTGGTGAGCATCAACCGCACGAGCCGTTTTGCGTCCCGTCGTGCCTGGTCACGCCCCTTCGTCCTGGCGGGTGCCGCATTGCTTGCCGCGGGCGTACTGCTCGTGGCGCCCACTCCAGCCCCGGCAGCGCACGCCGAAGACTGCGCTGATGTCTCGGTGACCTTCGCCCGCGGCACCGACGAGCCGAACGGTATGGGCCGCGTCGGCGACGCCCTCGTCGACAGCCTGCGCCGCAACACCGGCAAGAACATCAACGGCTACGGCGTCAACTACCGGGCCACCCTGTTCCAGATTCACGGCAACGACGGCGCCAAAGACGCGATCAAGCACATCAAGGACGTGGCCGACAAGTGCCCGAGCACCCCGCAGGTGCTGGGCGGATATTCGCAGGGCGCGTCGGTCGTCGACATCGTCACCGGAACGCAGATCGCCGGCGTCGGCTGGGGCGATTCGCTGCCCCCGCAGTATGCGAGCCACATCATCGCGGTGACCACATTCGGCAACCCGGCCGACCGCAGCGGCGGGAGCATCTCGGCCCAGAGCGCGATGTTCGGCGCCAAGGCCGTCGACTTCTGTAACCCCGAAGACCCGATCTGCCATGCCGGCCAGGGCAACGAGTGGAAGGGGCACACCGACGGTTACGTGCCCGTCTTCACCAACCAGGCGGCCAGCTTCATCCAGACCAGGCTGTTGTCGGTGCTGCCGCCCACCATGCCCGGTGGTCCGATGGGGCCGATGGGCGTCCAGCCTGGCCCCATGGGCGTACCGCCTGGCACTGGTCCACTCGGCGTCCCGCCAGGCCCCCTCGGCGTCCCGCCCGGCCCGGCAGCACCTGGATTCGGACCCGTTGAACCTGGTCCGACGGTGGTCGATCACACTCAGCCCATCGCGTTCCGGTGATCAAGCCCCGGCCACGCACTACTGTCAGTCCATGAAGCTGAGCTTGATGGGCCCACCGCCACGACCCATTCGAGGCTTATCCGCCGCTGGTCTTATCGCCGCCGGGTTGGTGCTCGCGCCGGCACTGATGCCCACCGGCCCGTCGCCGATCCCGACCGCATCCGCGGCGTGCCCCGACGCCGAATTGGTGTTCGCCCGCGGGCGACAGGAACCAGCCGGCGCCGGAGCCCTCGGCAACGCCTTCATCGGTGCGCTGCGATCCAAGGTCAATAGGAACGTCGGTATGTACGCGGTGCAGTATCCCGCTGACACCGAGGTCGCCACCGGTGCCAACGACATGAGCGCGCACGTGCAGCAAACGATCAACAACTGCCCTAACACCCGCGTGGTGCTGGGCGGCTACTCGCTCGGCGCCGCCGTCACCGACGTCGTGATGGCGGCTCCCGGCCCGATGCTCGGCTTCACCAATCCCCTGCCGCCGGGCTCCGACCAGCACATCGCAGCGGTTGCGCTGTTCGGCAACGGCACCAAGTGGGTCGGTCCGATCGCGAATTTCAACCCGGCCTACGGCGACCGGACCATCGACCTGTGCCACGGGTCCGACCCCATCTGCAACCCGGCCGATCCGCACACCTGGCAGGACAACTGGTCACAGCACATGGCCGCCGGCTACATCCAGGACGGCGAGCTCAATCAGGCCGCCGACTTCGTCGCCGGCAAGCTGGCGTAGCCACGTTCCCTGGCCGAACCCTCACGCCGCTCACAGCGGGCTAATAGTTTCAGGCCCTAGCGTTTGCTCATGCGACCTCGCCTGACCCGTCTAGCAGCCACGGCGGTGTTCGCGGGCGGTTTGCTGAGCGCATCGGCCGCGATTCCCTCCTCGACGACACCGCTTCCGGTGGCCTCAGCCGCCTGCCCGGATGCCGAGGTCGTCTTCGCGCGGGGCCGTGAAGAACCAGCCGGCGTCGGCCTGATCGGCCAGTCTTTCATCACCGCGCTGCGGAAGAAGGTGCCGCAGATGACCATCGGCGCCTACGGGGTCAACTACCCCGCCAACACCGAGGTCGACATCGCCGCCAACGACATGAGCGCGCACGCCCAATCGATGGCAGCAAGCTGCCCCAACACCAAGTTGGTGCTCGGCGGTTACTCGCTGGGGGCGGCCGCGGCCGACGTCGTGGTCGCCGTGAACAAACCCGGATTCGGCTTCGCAAATCCCCTGCCGCCTGCAGTGGATCGGCACGTCGCCGCGGTCGCGCTGTTCGGCAACGGCACCCAGCGAGTGCTCGGCCCGGCCCCCAATTTCAGCCCGGCCTTCGCCGGTAAAACCATCGACCTGTGTGCCCCCAACGACCCGATCTGCACCAGAAGCTTCGAGAATTTGCAATGGGCCGCCCATCTGCAGCCGTCATACGTCGACTCGGGTTTGGTCAATCAGGCCGCCAACTTCGTCGCCGGCAAGCTGTAGATCAGTCGCGCGTGCGCAGGTCACGGGTGATCAGCGTCCGGGCCTGCAGCTCGCTGTCGGCCGGGTAATCCACCCCCACCAGCGTCAGGCCCCGCGCGGGCGCCGCGGCGAAGTCGCTGGAGCGTCGGGTGGACGTGAGCAGCTCAGCGCACCAGTCGGCGGTGCGCCGATGTTCGCCGACGGCCAGCACCGCGCCAACCAGCGACCGCACCATCGACCAGCAGAACGCGTCGGCGCTGACGTGCGCGGTGATCAGATCGCCGTCGCGCTCCCAGTCGAACCGCTGCAGGTCGCGAATAGTCGTCGCCGCCTCACGGTGCCGGCAGAATGCCGCAAAGTCATGCAATCCCACCAGGTTTCGCGATGCCATCGCCATCGCGTCCACGTCGAGCGCGCGGGGCCAGCCGGTGACGTAGCGAGCCTCGTGCGGCTCCACCCCGTAGTCGGCTGTCGTGATTCGGTAGACGTAGTGGCGTCGCAGCGCTGAGAATCGAGCGTCGAAACCCGCTGGCGCACGCACGATCCGGCGCACCCGAACGTCGACGGGCAGCAGCCGGCCCAACCGGTGGATCAGCGGCTGAAATTCGGATTGGTGTGGCCGCGGCGATCGCGGATACGCGTTCGGCAGTGCGTCAGTGGGCACGTCGACGTGGGCGACCTGACCGGTGGCATGCACACCGGCGTCGGTACGCCCGGCCGCGCGCAACCGCAGCTCGGTCCGGAACACCGTCGAC
>Ga0302326_10019185_pt1 | contig 14137 bp, 14 predicted proteins | sample Palsa_T0_3_FD_202264 | JGI IMG/M metagenome (GOLD analysis project Ga0302326, IMG submission 202264) | Peat permafrost microbial communities from Stordalen Mire near Abisko, Sweden - Palsa_T0_3 | ecosystem: Environmental > Terrestrial > Soil > Palsa > Peat permafrost | place: Sweden: Abisko... | reverse complement strand
AGATTTTCACAATAATCAACCGAGTCAGGGGTGAGTCGCACAGAGGTTCGAAACTCAGGAATCGCTGCTGCTAAGTCGCCCTTTTTGGCTAGCATCAATCCCAAGCCTTCATGTGCGTCGGCATAAGCAGGTCGTAACGCCAGCGCTTTTCGGAACTCGCCAATGGCTTCCTCATCGTCATCATCGTTCGCTGCAGCTAGGGCTTCCGCTAGATTATCGTGAGCTTCCGGGTAGTCGGTCTTCAGCCGGATGGCAGTGCGAAACTCAAGGATAGCGGTGCGAAGATCACCTTGTTCGGCGAGCGCAGCTCCCAGGTCGTTGTGAGCTTGGGCGTCGGCGGGGTTCAGCCGAACCGCTTCTTGGTACTGTTTGACGCTTGACTTCGACCCACCGTCGCTGTGTTCCGTCTTCGGGTTGTCCTCTTGGCCCGCGGCCGTCAAGGCGTTGATATGTGCCCATCGAGTAAGAGTCCGGCTGGAGGCGAGGATCGGATTCATCGCCGCGAACTCGACGGCCAAAACCGTTGCTATACTGAAAAGGTAGTGGTGTTTCACAAAGACAATTATGCTCCGGAACCGCTTTCCCTGAACAGACGGCTGCCACGCTCTTCTAGGACGATATCTCTCGTATGCTTTTGCTTTTACGGTACAACGTCACCTTCGGCGTGCGAATCGCTCGACGCAGCCGTTGCATTCCGGCTGACGAAACAAGCTGATTCGAGACGATGTAAGGACCCGGCATGCCCCGCGAAGCCTCACCAGAAAACTGCAGCCAGGATTCCCATCAACCCGAGCAGGCCGATACCCCATAAAACCGGGCTCTGATGCCAAGGGACCCCGCGGTCCGACCGCAGGCTTGAGCGCGAATACACTAGTCCCTCGAGCTCCGACGCCGGTCGCGGTTTGCTTGTTAGGCTCACCCCTACGATGACCAGGAAACTCATCAGCCAGCCCACCACGATGATGGAGGCATTCGCTGCCATTTCGGTTCCATACCGCACAACACCAAAGTGGTAGAGGCCGTAGTGAGTGAGCGTCGAGGCAACGCCAGCGATCATTCCGCAAAAGGCGCCAGTCGCCGACGCCCGCTTCCAGAACATGCCCAGCAGGAAAACTGTAGACATCGGAAAAATAAACAACGAGAAGACCAGAACCAGGTAGTCCCCCATGTTTGCAAATCGCGTCGCCATGTAACTCGTGGCCACACTCAGCAACGTTCCCACCACCGTCGCCAGCCGTCCCATGCGGACATAGTGTTGCTCGGGCCGGTCCGAGCAAATATAGGCTTGGTAGATGTCATAAGTCCAAACCGTGTTGAACGCGGTTACGTTACCTGCCATGCCGGACATAAAGCTCGCGATTAATGCCGTCAGTCCGATTCCCAGAAGGCCGGGTGGATAGTATCTTTGGAGAAGCAAGGGAATCGCCAAGTTGTAATTTCTGTGAATTTGCTCGGGCATGACGGCGAGGGCGATCAGTCCCGGCACTACGATCACTACCGGCGAGAACATCTTGAAGAACGCGGCAATCAGCGGCGTCTGACGAGCCGCTAGCAAATCACGAGCCGCCAGGGCTCTCTGCACGATCAGGAAGTCGGTGCACCAATACGATGTACCCGCGAACATCGTGAACGCCAAAACGACGCCGTACCAAGGGATACCCATTGGGTTATCGTGCGAACTCCCGAAGATGGCATACGCATGGATGTAGTCGAAAGGGAGCCGTTTCGCCAGGCCGTGCCAACCTCCAACTTCTCGAAGCCCAAAGAAAGTCAGAGGCAGCAAACCAAGAAACACCAGAAAGAATTGAATGACCTCGTTGTAAATGGCCGCTCTGAGCCCGCCCAGGGAAACGTAAACCGTCACGCCCAAGGCTGAGACCCAAATACTGAATCCGAGTGGCCAATTCAAGAAGACTTTAAAGACCAGCGCTAGCGCATACATATTGATGCCGGACATCAATATTGTTAAGACCCCGAAACCGATAGCGTTGAACGCGTGAGACCGCTTGTCGAATCGCAGCTTCAGGTATTCAGGGCTGCTTCGAATCCGATTATTGTAATAAAACGGCATCATGAATATGCCGAGGAAAACCATCGCTGGAATCGCACCCAGCCAATAGAACACGCTGGCCGCCATCATTCCGTACTTAGCTGCGTTGGCCGCATGTCCCATCACTTCCAGGGACCCCAGGTTCGCCGACATAAAAGCCAGGCCGGTGACCCATGCGGGCAAAGCTCGACTTGAGAGGAAGAATTCCGAGGAGCTCCGAGTCCGCCCCCTCAGCCAAAATCCTACCGCAATGACGCTGGCAAAGTAAGTTGCGATGACCAAGTAATCAAGAAAGGAAATTCGCATGGTTAATTTCGAGCCCGTGTGCCAGAGGACCGCCTAAGTCTGTTTCCGGACCAAGTCGAGGTTCGAAACTCTTCTTAGTGCTTGATGTGGCCTTTCAGAAGGGCTTCGAACTGTTCTTGGATCGAAAACATCTCGATTTGCGTCATACCCTTCAAGACTTTGTCCAATAACTTGTTTTCGTAATCCACGATTTCCAGCCCTAGCCGGAGAACCTCCTCCGCCTTTTCCTTTGGAACGACTACCACTCCATCGGCGTCGCCAACCACGATATCCCCAGGCTCGACTACCACACCGCCGCACTGAATTGGTACATTGACCTCTCCGAGCGAAGTGCGTCCCACCACTCGAGGAACCGTCCCGCGTGCGAAAACCGGGAATTCTCTCTTGCGAATTCCCTCGATGTCTCGCACGTTACCGTCCACCAATAGACCGGCCAATCCCTTCCGTTGGGCCTCCGCGGTCGTAATTTCTCCCCACAGCGCCGTGTCATTTTTCCCTTGATTGTCGATCACCAGAACATCTCCAGCCTGTGCCACGCCGAGCCCGATCAGCGTCGCCACGAAATCGCCCCCACGCGTCGAAACGGTGCATGCGGGACCGCAGATGCGTGCCGCGGGATACATCGCTTGGATTCCAGAGTCCATGGTATGCAAATTGCCGCACGCATCACTCAGATTCGCCACCGGCACTTTCGCGAGCTGTGCAACCAGCGCAGCGTCGGGCCTCACAATCTGACCATGGACCCGGAACATCACGTCGGGTTTCTCATTGCTACTGGCGTTTCGTGCGGACTTTTTCACTTTGTTTTCCTCGCTTTCTCGCTAATCGTTCGTTCATCGGATGCCGGCTATCACTCGCGATGGATATTGTTTAACCAACGATCTCCGCTCTCGGCGTGCTCACTGCTCTAAGACCGAGGGGTTGACCACGTGAATCGGGCGCTGGCCCTTTAACACGCGCACCACCGAGTCTACGCAGAGCCTCCGCACTTTTCCGAGCGCGGCTGCTGTGAGCGCCGCGGAGTGAGGAGTCAGAATCACGCGCTCATTCAGCAGCAATGGGTTTTCGGATGAGGGAGGTTCGGGATCGAAGACGTCCAGCCCGGCCCCCGCCAGCAGGCCCTGTTGCAATCGCTGCGACAGCGCGGCCTCGTCGACGAGGGCCCCTCGGGCAGTGTTGACCAATACTGCGGTTGACTTCATCAACGCCAATGTCTTCGCGTTGATCAGGCGGTGCGTCTCCGGGGTGGCGGGAACATGCAGAGATATAAAGTCCGAGGTCCTGAATAAGGTCTCCAAGCTGCAAAGCGTTACCCCCTCCGCCTGTGCCACGTTCTCACTGAGGTATGGGTCATGTGTGATCACGTTCATTCCGAAAACGCGGCCTCGTTTGCCCACAGCCCGGGCAATTTTGCCGAAACCGACGAGCCCCAACGTCTGCCCTTCGATTTGCAACGTTCCTACGTTGCCCGGGGATCGCCAATGCCCCCTCCGCACCGAGCGATCCGCGCCGATCAGTTGACATGCAATTCCCATGAGCAAGGTCCATGCTCGGTTGGCAACTTCCTCCGTACAAAACTCGGGCACGTTGGCCACCGGGATTCCGCGCTCTGTTGCTGCTTCGACATCGATGTTATCCACGCCGGTTCCAAACCGCGAAATGATACGGCATTGGCGAAGCGAACCAATCAACGGCCGAGTCAACTTGAAATCTGCGTTAAGAATGGCATCGGCATCCTTTGCTACAGCGGCAAATTGTTCGTCGTTGGGGCGAAAGAGAACGATCTCCGCGTTCGCGTGTTGCAATGAGTGCTTCAGCGAATCATCCAGCGGGTGGAGGTCAGAATCTGTATGAACCACTCGGAACTTCGGCATGGATTCTGGCTCTCTCAGTATTCAACGCGCTATTGCAGCGGCTCGGCGGACGCAATCTTCTCGCTAGGGTGTCCGTGAGTGATAGCCATTACGGTGCAAGGAGCGCTGTCCACACCGTCGATGAACAGTGGGAGCGCAAACACCCGCTTCAGTTGCGAGAGGTCATGGTCCAAGTCCATATCTTCGATGATCAGGAACCTTCGGCCCTTGCCCCCAAGTAACACTCGATGGGCCTCTAGTCCTTCCTCTAAATGTTGCATGCATGCCAGCGAAACTGTATCGAGACCCAGCGCCCGCAGCTTCGGGAATTTCTCGGCAACATAGTGCGCACCTTCAACCGACATGCCTGGAGCAAACGTCCGATAACGCGCTGGATCGGTGCGGCGCACTCGCGCGTAACCAGTCCGAATAAGCAGCAAGTCGCAATCCGAAATAGCCGCGAAATGCGGCTCGAAATCTGCGGGACCCAGGATCTGGCCGTCCCGAGCGGAAATGTCTACACACAGTGGCCGTTCGAAAACAAACTCCTCCAGGCTGAATTCACTGATGGGGAGGCCGTCGCGCACGAAATGCCATGGCGCATCAATGTGTGTTCCGGTGTGGTTGCTGAACTCAAGGACGAACAAGTTGGAGACATCGCCGCGATCCATGCTGGAGTGATGCCGAAAACGTATCGGCGGTACGCCGGGCGGGATTGGCGTATCAACGCTCAGATGATGCGAAAGCTGCAGATACAAGTGCCACCCCTTCTAAGTTGTTGTCAATCCGACGTCCGGACTACCCGCCAGTTAAAACCCTGGAAATGCATTCATTGGCTGCAATAGCCTCCGTCCACGTAGAGCGAGGTCCCAGTGACCCACGCGGACTCGTCGGATGCGAGGTACACGACCGCCCAAGCCACATCCTCCGGCTCACCGACGCGGCCGAGAGGATGCAATCGCAGAACTTCCTCCCACTCCTTCCCGCCGCGATTTTGCATCTCCGCGAGCTCCACGCGATTCATTTCAGTCCTCACCCAAGCCGGGTTGACGTTGTTACAACGAATCTTGGATTTCGCGAAGTCCAGAGCCATGCACCGGGTAAGTACCTCGACCGCCCCTTTGGCGGCGTTGTATACCCCCTGCAACGGCTGGCCGATAGACGCTGAAATGGAGCTCATGTTAACGATCGCCCCACCGCCGTTTCGAATCATCTCTGGAATGGCATATTTGCTGCACAGCCAGACACCCTTCAGATCCACAGCCAGGGTTTGGTCGAACTCCTCTTCCGTGAGGTCCACCACAGTTGACCGGCTTGCCCGCACTCCAGCGTTATTTACAAGAATGTCCAGCTTGCCGAACCGGTCAACGGTTTCTTGCACCATTTTGCGTACTTGTTCGCCGCTTCGAACATCGGCTTGCACGGACAAGGCTTCGCCGCCGGCCGCTCCGATGTTGTGAGTTAGACTCTGAATACCTTCAGGGCGAATGTCGGCAAGTGTAACCCGCGCGCCCTCCCGAGCGAATATTCGCGCGATTGCAGCGCCAATACCGCTTCCTGCCCCAGTGACGATCGCTACCTTGTCCTTCAACCGTTCCATAATCGTTTTGAGAATGCGTGTCCTGCAGCCGAGAGCGAATTCACCCTCGGACCGTGCCGTGATCGAGTTCTTTTCCCTTCTCGCCAGCCAGCAACCGCTCAATCTGGAACATGGAAAGACGCGCCGCTTCACAAGGATCACTGCCTAAAATGCGCGCGTAATATCCAAACGATTCAAACTCCACTGACAAAAACCCTTCATACTTTATCTCTTCAAGTGAGGCGAAAAATTCGTCCCACGGCACCAGTCCCTCCCCCAACAGTGGAAACATGAAGTCGCGTCCTGGATTTCCGACTGTTCCAATGACATCTTTCAAATGGACATGCTTGATCTTTTCCGCCCATTTTCGGATAACCCAGGGAACATCATTTCCGTACAGAACCAGATGTGACGGATCAAGATTGATGCCCAGCCATTCCGAATCCAGCCGTCGGAAAAATTCCTGCGTGGAATAATAATCATGGCACAGCATTTTGAAAGCCGGCTCCAGCGCAAGATGGACCTTGTGTTTCTCCGCCAACTCGACCAGCGGTTCGTAGCTTCGTACCAGCAAATCCCACGCCGGCCCTTCCGCCATCTCTTCGGGGATACGCAGTGCCCCCGGCTCCCACGTGGCCGGGCCACTGAAGACATTAATGGCTTCCACGCCACACGCCGCTGCCGCGACGATGCAGTCCTCTATTAGCCTCGCCCTCTCAGCGCGGAGTGCTGGGTCAGTCGTCAGCAGGTCCTGTTGGACTACTAATTCGGAGACTTGCAGCCGTCCGTCCCGCGTCAAGCGGACCAAGCGCTCCAAATCCCTTGTTGACCCTTTACGCGGATCGAACTGCGCAAGCGTCCATTCGACGGCTCCATAGCCGATGTCCGCTAGGGCCGCTACGACCTTTTCGGGAGGCCACCTTGCAAAATCCAACGAGGCCATGAATCCGAATTGCTTCCGGCCAATCATCCCACCACCTGTTCGAAACACTGCACCAGCGCCGGGCCGGCCCACGGCCTTATGGGAAAACCACAAGGCACGTAACGTGGAATGGAGCGGTCACCACAATTACCGGGCAGTCCCCCGCGCGGCACTCAACGGGTTGCCTTGACCTTGCGGACTCCAGATCCAGCCAGTACGCGGGAGAGATAATCGTAAGTGGCCGAAACCCACGAGTTCGGGTCGATCGGGTGGGCCGCGTAGATCTGCGCCGTGACGTAGCCGTTATATCCCACGTCCCGCAGGGCGGCAATGAAGAGTTCCCAATTTACTACGCCCTTCCCGGGAATCATGTGCACCAGGCCCAGCCCATCTCCATTGTTGTCGCTGACGTGGACGTAGTTCAGATCCTTGGCTACTTTCTCCACCGCCGTGGTCAGGTCTGGGTCGGTAATATTCTGATCCGCGGTATCGATCATCAGCTTGCAGCTCGGTAGGTTGATTTGCCGATGCATCTGTATGGCATCATCCAGGGTCACGATTACCCGCGACTCGGATGGTGTAAGAGTGTGAAGGCACATGGTGACCTTATTTTTGCCCGCATACTCGCAGACCGCAGTCATGTTCTCGAGATTCCATTTCCACGCCTGCTCCTTGCTTGTATCGGCCATCATGTGGCCGCTGATCAAGTTAATGCGTGGGGAGCCGATTTCAGCGGCCAGATCAACGCACTGCTTGTAATAGTCCAGGGTCTCGCGACGCACCCAATCCTTGCTGTAGGAAAAATTGTAACGCCGGGCGAGCGATCCACCGTTAACCGCCAGCGAACAAATCTCCAGCCCCTCATCGGCGACCTGTTTCTTTATAGCCTTACGATAGGTCGAGTTCTTGACAACAGGATCCATGTGGGGGCTGTCGGCCCACATATCGACTCCGTCAAAACCTGCCTTGGCGGTCCGTCGAATGGCTTCCTCAAGCGTTACATAGTCCAGATAAATCATCGTGCACAGGCCAAGCTTCATTGCCATTGCGCCCCTCCTCTATTTGAGAATTGAATTGCGTCACATCCTTGCGGACTTCCTTCTCATGCATCAGGGAAACCTATCGTGCCGTCACTCCGTCAGCCCGCGAAGTGAGCCCCGTGATCGCCCGCGCCTCGTCCGGAGTGGCGATCTCGCGGCCGATCTCACGCGCAATCCGAACCGCCTTCTCGACAAGTTCCGCGTTGCTTCTGGCTAGCGTACGTTGATCGTCAACGTACGGACTGTCCTCCATTCCGACTCTCACGTGACCCCCAAGCAGCATCGATTGAGTCAAGACTTGCCAATGAGTCGGAGGATGCATGTCGCTTACGCTGTAGTTGAAATTTGCAGGTTTATGATCGTGCATATACTGCAAGGCCTTCACTGTTGAGGGCGTCCAACAGCCCCCAGGCCATCCAAGGAAAAATGTTGTCCAGACCGGAGTATCCAGCAGACCTTTCTCAATCAAACGCTCTGCGTTCCAAATCGCTCCATAATGGAACGCCTCAACTTCTGGCTTCACGCCGTACTGTTTGGTCAACCGGCAATAATTTGTCAGTTCTTCACGGTCATGAATTCCATAGAGTTCGACCGGTGGGTAGTCTGGGTCTGGCTGAAAACACTCGTCATGGGCGTTAAAACATATCGACATCATGTCGGGCTTTTGCTTCATCAGTTCGACGCGTTGTGGGAAACGGCCATTGGCGATCCCATACTGGATGATCGGTTTTACCCGGGAAGTAATAAGATCCTTCAGGCGCTGCCACCCAGGGATGTTGAGGTCCGAGAGCTTGGTGCCATCGGCGCGGATCTTCTCGTCCACCGTGTAGGGGCCGTGCAGATGGCAAATGGAAGCACCCGCATTGACGGAGCGGACATATTCGTCAGCGAGCGCTTCGACCCCTTTTGGATTGTGCGGATTTCGCGGGTACGACATCGTCGAGTCGCAGGTAATTGTGATCACCAGTTTGTCCATCAACGTTCCTCCAAGTTCAGTGCTTGCCTAAGGCTGCCCGCAAAAGTCACTTCCTCACGTCAACTGACGCTCAGAACTATCCTTCCCACCACATTCGCACTCCGAAGTCTCTCCAACGCTTCATTCGCTTCGGAAAGGGGCATGACCGATCCCAAAAGCGGCCTGACCTTCCGCGACGCAACTAACTCAATCGCCTGCAATGTATTCCTAGAACCTCCAGATCGCGACCCACGGATCTCAAGTTCATTCACCGTGACCTCGCGCGGATCCACCGGATATCGATCCTGGGTGTATCCCACCGTTACCAGGCGTCCCCCACGTCGCAGACAACTAATGCCCAACCCCAATGTCTGCTGGGTGCCCACGCAATCGAAAACAGCATCGGCGCCCAAATCGTTCGTTAATTTTGAAATTTTCTGCCGAATGTTGCGGTCATCAGAAAGGAAGACTTCTTCAGCCCCAAATTCCCGGGCGCACGCTAGCTTCTCTTCGTGCAAATCCACCGCTACAACCCGTGCACCGCAAGCTTTCGCCACCTGCAGCACACTCGTCCCCACACCCCCGACCCCCACGACCATCGCCAATTCGGAAATCTTTATTTCAGCCCGGTCGAGCACGGCATGGACCGCGCAAACCACAGCATCCGCAATAACCCCGCCCTCCTCGAACGAAATGGAATCAGGAAGGTGGAAGAGTTGCCGCCCTGGGATCTTGAAGTATTCCGCGAACCCGCCGTTGTGCCGTAGGACACCCAGGATGCCACCCAAATCGCTGCAGAGCGTTTCCCGGCCGGCTCGACAATAGAAACAGCGCCCACATGCGTAAAAAATGTTCGGAACCACTCGGTCGCCGACCTTGAACCCTTGCACGTCTTCACCGACCGCGGCCACAATTCCCGCAGGCTCGTGTCCTAAAATGTGCGGCAACGCCGGCGTATATCCCCAACCGTCGATGATGTGTAAGTCAGTTCCGCAGATGCCGACAGCCTTGGTCTGAACGAGCACCTCGTCCCGACTGATTGTGGGCTCGGGAAACTCCTCGAAGACCAATCGGTCCTTGATCTTACGAAGCACCGCGGCCTTCATAGACAAACCTCTCCCTTGGCGCGGAGCATGAAAACTTTTTCGCCCGTGCCTCTAAGGTCTTCGCGTTGGTGATGCCGGAACTGCGTTCCCGATCAGGGTGCGAGCTGCATGATTATATGTTGCGTACCTCGCTCGACCCTCGACCGTCGAGCCGACCTCCTCGACCCGGAGGTTGCTCAGAAGAAGGACTAACTGAAACTTCGCTTTTTGGTACTACAAAACCCAGCAGCCGAGATATCTCCATGGCGCACTCTTTCACCAGATGCGCAAGTATCGGTATGCGATCCAACGACATACGCATGGTCGGTCCGGAGATACCTGCCGCCGCTACTACGTTGCCTTGGTGGTCGAACACCGGGGCGCCGATGCAACGAACCCCGACGTGGGTCTCTTCGTCATCGAGCCCATAGCCCTGTTCCCGGCATTTCTGAAGGTGCTGATGAAACTCCCGAGGATCGATAATTGTATTCTCGGTAAAGCGATTCAACCCTTTGACAGCCAGGATGTTATCGACTTTCTCAGGGGGTAGCCAACACAGCAGGATCTTTCCGACGGCCGACGAATGCATCGGCGCACGTCCACCGACCGTTGTATTCACGGTGATCACACCGGCATACTGCTCGCTGTCGAGGTACATCACCTCACCGTCTACCGGAACCGCCAAGTGCACGGTCTCTCGACTCTGGGTCATTAGTTTCTGTACGGCGGACCTGGCAACCTTAAGAAGTGTGATTGTCCGCAGCTTCAGAGCGGCGACCTCGATCACCCTCAGCCCCAACAGATATTTTCGCGTCTCGGGATCTTGCTCGACAAACCCTTGTCCGCACAGCGTCGACAGAATGCGATAGGTCGTGCTCTTGTCGATATTCAGCCGCCGGCTCACTTCATTCACGCCCAGAGGTCCGCCATTTTCCCCCAGAATAAGGAGGATTCTCAGGCCTCGGTCCAGTGAGTTAATCGTGTATTTCTTTTTGGCAGTAACAGCCATGTTGGCATCCTTTACGTCACGGGCCGTTCTCAATTTAGTTTTATCTCCTTCATCACTTCCCATTATTCAATTTAAAGCGTCGATCTGCGCAATGTCAGCCTTCAGAAATCGTTTACTCACCTTCTCGATCGCCTCGCGCCGCGCACGCAGGTGGAAAGTCCGATTGCGATAGCCGAACGACTCCCCTGGCCGCAGGAATAAAGCGGGCGACATGGTCTCCAATTCGTAGGAGAGGCCATCCGGTCCACCAACTTCCTCAGGACCATCGATGTAAACGCTCAAGGCATCGCCGTCGAATGCATCGCCGCTGTAGGCGCGCCAATAACCCGTCGCATAGTCGAGCTCCGGATAAAAATCATGATCGACGATGATCAGGTGGTCATCGTTGGGATTGTAGCTTCCCAGCCTTCCAGTGGCCCGTTCTCTTTTCATTCCAATCTTTCCGCGTACCTTGCCGTCCGCCTTCAGAACAACGCACTCATCGAAATTTACGCGACGATCCGGCGGGAAAGTTCCACCGATACAGAAATCCTTGAAATACTCGTCGACGGTAGGCGGAGAAGGAGGCTCACCGACGGTCGACCGGAATGGAACGACAACCGAGAGCCGTGGATGCTCCACGAACTGACCCAAACACCACATGGAAAGCGTCCCACCTTTTCGGCTCCAAGGCAGCGTGCCTACATTTGTTACAACATTTTCGCTCTGGAACGCGATCAACTCAACGGGGCCGGGAATTTCGGAGGCATACGGGCAAAACTCGATCAGACTGATCCGTCGCTCCACGCGCAAACTGAACTGAGTTTCATTGGCGTTTCGGAGCGTCATGTCCGCTTCCATAGACACGGACCGGCTGTCGCTACCCGCAACATGATAACCCAGGGTGCTCATGCCGTCTTGAACCGCGTAATTCTCGAAGGTGGATTTCTTCTGCCCAAACATCAGTCCGAACGGCCCGCCTTCGGGTGCGAACCAAAATCGCTCCTCCCCCCCGAAGTTATTGAATACCGGATCGACTTTTCCTTTCTCCAGGGCCTTTTTGTTGATCCAGGCGTTCGCTTTGCCAGCTTTCGCGTCGAAAGTCGAGCACATGACGCGCCCCACCAGCCCAGGCGCAACGGCCAGCGCCGCCGAACTGCTTGGGTGTTTCAGCAGTATCATCGCGCTGCCGGTGGACGCTATCAGATCGACTGCCTGAGAAAATATCAAGTTGGATTCTCTCGTGACTCTTATAAGTGCTAAATCGCATAGTGTCAATAATAAAATATAGTTCTAATTATGACAACCATTCCAGCTCCCTTCCAATGGCCCCGCGTCGCGGCAGGGCCCGGCTTGCCCGCCGCATCGACCCTGCCACTCCTTCGTTCGGCCCCGCAATCGACCTGGTTGGCGTGCATTCCGCCGAATACACCGCCTCGCACCAGCGAGGCTGTTCACGGTGCCCGTGAGACGAGAGACCCACGCCCAGAACGGACTTGCGATGAGGGTGGCCGCGCGACTGGCAGCGTTTCGATTCATGGCCAAGATCTAAGACGCCAGACGCTGCCAATAACCTCCCTATCGCTGAGCCCGTAAGTGTCTAATCCGAAACCCCGAAACCTCGAAAACCTCGCGTCCGTCGAGCTGAAAAGAACCTGTTCTGGGCAGTAGGGGAGCATCCCGTTTCCCGAGCCAGGGTTGAGGTTGACAATGCAGAACCCTCTCCGTAGACACATACTCAACAGAGTCCTAGCAGTTGCACTTCGTTCTACCATTGACCGGGAGTGGAAATAGGATCCAACTGAGCGCCGGGGGAATTCGGGAGGAGGGTAATTTTGGTCGACCATTCGTCCTGAGTCAATGGATTGCCTCGGAACCAAAACTCCCCAGGACACCGTTTTCTGCGGACCGCGATAGGCATATTTGTGGCGTGGCGACTTGACCGTCCAGAATGACGACGTTTCGCCTCGCGATGCAGCCTCCCTCTCTGCTCAAATCTCCTGATTGGCGCGAGAAAGCCCTGGGCAACGTCAATGTTGTTTCGCCCCAAGTCCTCGCTAGCGTCGGCGACGGCTTGTCCAACTTGCCCATCATAGAGCAGCCCAAAAACCAATAAGTGGCGCCAGGACAGCGACTTATGTGATTTCGTCCACTGGTTCGGGACCACGAGATCGGTAGCAAAGCGAGAAAAAGCTAAGTCGGCGCAGAACCTAAGTTGTCGGGTCACTTTCGGTGCAGCGTCGGTCCAAATCAAGAGGTTGGTTTGCACCGCACGATTCCGCGTAAGCAACACCAGACGCGCCACTTGCGTGATTTAGCCTGCTTTATTCCGAAGTAGGTGCTCTCGCACCTGAGCTTGCTCTTAGCTGCTTTCAGTTTCGGCCTGTTTGCCATCACAGGAGGGCTACGTCCCGGGTTTTGATCCATTTTCTCAGCCACGCCTATTTGCTTGTGGCCAGGCCACCCCGAGAGTTTTGAGCGGCGGCCATGTACCCCGCGTGTACCTTGCTCTCGCCGTTTGATCTGTTTGCACGGTTTTGGCTGTTCGAAGAATCAGTAACTTACACATCTTTAAAATCGCTCTTAGTTCGATCCCCACCGCCCCTACCATCCATCATCGTGATGGATGGACACCTAACAAAAACACACGGGGGCAAAAAGGGGCAGATTAGGTCGATGGTCCGGTTCCGTTTTTCCTTTCAGCGGCACGGGTGACAACCGGACGCGTCAAATTGCAGCGTGCAATCGATATTTCCTCTAACCCCATTTCTGGATAGCTTCCGGGTAGCTGACAATCCGGGGATTGGCCCGTCGATGACCACAAGCGCGCTTATCGTTACCTATGTGGTGAAACTTCCTACAAGCCGACTTCTGTCCCGGAATGATTTTTGCTTAGCCCGTTTCTCACGATCTATCCGGCTCAGCTAGCGGCGAGGCGTCACTTTCGAGTAACATGTCGTCCCGCAAACCTGAGTCACTGCTTGACGCGCCTCAGTAGATGAGCTTTAGCGAAAACTGAACTTGCCGCGAAGTTCCCGCCGTCTTGCTGATCATGCTAAATCCTGTACCCTCGATGATATTGGCCGGTAGCCCCATGTTGACGATATTAAACAGATTAAAGAACTCCCCGCGGAATTGCAGGTCCGCTCGCTCCAAACCATTTTCCCGGTGGCCAATCGGAGTGGTCTTAATGAGCGCAAAATCGAAATCATAAAATGCCGGGCCGCGAAATGTGTTACGGCCGAGCGTTCCAAAGCGCCCGGAGTTTGGTCCGGTCCCGCCCTGGATATCGATGGGAATGGAAAAGAAACTTGCGTTGTTTGCGCCCCGCCCAAAATAATCGTCGCGCGATCGGGTTG
>Ga0302326_10019184_pt1 | contig 14137 bp, 16 predicted proteins | sample Palsa_T0_3_FD_202264 | JGI IMG/M metagenome (GOLD analysis project Ga0302326, IMG submission 202264) | Peat permafrost microbial communities from Stordalen Mire near Abisko, Sweden - Palsa_T0_3 | ecosystem: Environmental > Terrestrial > Soil > Palsa > Peat permafrost | place: Sweden: Abisko... | reverse complement strand
GCCTTCGCCGAGGCGCTCATGGCGACTGGGCAGGGCTGCTGAGCGCCGGCGCGATCATCGTCGGCTTGATGTATACGACCCTGGGATACGGCTCCGGTTTGATCACCCGTCACTACCGCGGGTTCCGCTGACCGGACAGCTCAACCGACCCCACACCACAGACTCACGATCAAAAAACCAATCCGAACTCGGTCAGGCCAGCACCTCAACCTCGTGCAAGATCCGGGTTAGCCGCAAAACGGTGGCTATCGGGCTCCATTAGCACTTCCCGCAGGATTTAGATTGTGAACCGGCATGTGCACGGCCGAGGGATCGTCGAGGATTGACCGGACCTTTGTAACGTCTTCCGGATAAGCGCTTAGTATTGACTGCGCGATCGCCAGCACAAAAAGCATTCCTGAAGCCGCGATCCGCTTTTTCCAGCGAAGTCTCGCCGCGCCATTCATCAGAAGTCCCGCCGCGCCATTCATCAAAGGGGGCGTCGCCAAGAAAAGGAACTTCGCCCAGCGAGGGTTAACGAGGAGCACGGCTAGCGCCATCGACAGGAAAACGATCGGGCCAAGCCAGATGTGCGCTAGCAGCAGCATGACGGACGCCACACACAATGTAGCTACCCCTGCCGCGAACGTCAGTGACAGCCCCGCGGCAATTTGAAATGATTTTATCTTTTCAGTAACGACACGGCGGGCGTTTGTACGCGCGATTAAGGCCAGCGCGAGGCCCGACAGAAGACCGATTGCAAGCTGTATGCGAACGCCAATGGCAGGGGTTTTTCCAAACCATCCGGCCTTAGATTCCCCCGTGAGGCCGCTTAGATCGTAGATGGAAATCGGCCCGTGCCGGTAGGCTGTGCTGATCTCGCGGACATTGTCAAATTTTGTTAATTCCGCTTGAGTGAGCTGCTGAGGGGCCTTTGGATCGCCCTTTGTATCGCCCTTGTAGAAGTACGCGCCCACGTGTGGTAATTCCTGGGCCAACCGCCGATCGACATAGAGGTACTGTACCTGCAGGCCGCGGGCGAGTTCAGACTGTTCGGGACCCCATTTGTCGGCGAAATACAGGCGCGGCACATACAGCGCCTTGTCATCGTTTTTCATAACCGGCCACAAGCCTGCTTGGCTAGCCAGCAGGATCGAACTCACCCGATCCGCGCCTATTGTAGTCCCAGCCGGTAGCTCGTCGCCCGCCCAGCGCACTGCGGCGAGTGTCTCGGCATCCATCGACCGACCGTCGGCGACAGCGAGATACGGGCCCGGTACCCGCTCGTAGTCTGGTCCGTTGCCCGTTAATGTGCCGCCCACAAACGCGGCCGTGGCTAGCAACAATGCTGGGAAATGAACGGCCATAGTTAGTCGGCGCCGCCGAGACTGGGATTGCTGGGTCGGCAGAGATTGATACCAGCGGACTCCCAAATCGGCGACAAGTAAGCAAAATGGGAGAAACAGGAAGCTGCTTAAGCGATCACCAACTTCGGCCCAACTTGGCATGACACGTACGGCGATCGTCAGCGGAAGTAAAGCCGCGAGGAGTACGAGCAACGCCCGCGGCTCCCACCGTCGGGAGTTGGATGATGGCGCGTAACGCTGCATCCGCCGCAGTACCGATCGGGCGTATGTCAGCATAAGCAGTGCGGCTACCAAAGCGATAGCTAACGCGTAGTAGACCAGAAAGATCCGCTCCCATCCTGGTGTCAAATAACCTGCCGTGTCGGAGAAGGGTTTGCGCCGATACCCACTAGTTGCTTGCGATACCTCGTCCTCGACGATCGGGCCGAAATATTCCCGCAGACGCGACCACTGGATCATCGCCCAGGTTGTGGTCGCGCCAACTGCGATCACCGCGCCATAGAGAACTCGTCGCCTCGCCTGGCCGCCACTCTCGGTAACAGCCCAGACAGCCAGGAAGACCGCCGTCAGCCAGCTGGTGATGTGATGCGTCACGGCGACGGCAAGCAGACAAACCGTGGCGCCGATCAATAGCGGGCGGGGATCACGAGCCCAGCGCGCGCGGGCAATGAAGGCGACCGCGGCCAGCGCGAGCGGTAACGCCAGCGTCTGATATGCGAACTGTGAGCTGAAAAAGGTGAACTGGGCAGACACGGCGTACACAGTCACGGCAAGCCCGCCCTTGCGAGGGCTTCCGGTCAAGTGCTCGACGGCATCGCAAAGCACTAAGACCAGCACAAGCCGCGCTACGAGCGTCACCACCGTCGCTGCCACCAGCACAGGGAGCCCGAGTTGATGCACCAGAGCGGTGAGCGACTCTAGGCCCGGATAGCGGGGGCTGACTACAAGCATTGGGTGCCGTTGGAACAGGCCGTGCGAAGAGTCGATATCACTCAGCGTGCGCAAGTGGAGTTGCTCGTCGTACCCCCTAAACATCAGGGGGTCCATCACCCGAAGCTGCAAAGCAGTCGTCACCCCGAGACATATCACCGCGGTGTTCCGCACCGCTCGGGCTAGCTGAGGGCGAGTCAGTGCCCAGAGCACACTCGCGTAGGTGAGCCCAGAAGCAATGCCGGACACCACCACAGCCCCCGTTCCTGCATTGAGCCTCCCCATACAAGCTGCGAGCACCTGGATGAGCAACGAACCGGTTTGGCACAGCAGGAGTACCCATAAGACGGCGAACGATCGTTCGCTGGCCTGTGCATGCTCAATTTGGCTGGTGCGAAACGGGGCGTGCGTCACCTCATCCCTCACGGTCAAGCCGTCACCTCTTTTTCACCGGCGACGCCTTGGCGACGACACATTATGGCCCCGACATGGCCCCCGACGTCTCGTCGCGACCTGAACGAATAGCCCCCACCTGTCATCGCTTCGACGGTGTATGTCCGTTGGTCGGCAGGTACACGATGGCCGGTGTGTATCCGGGAGGCGCGTGACCGTTTGTCGGGAATCCGGCGGGTACCGGATGCGCCGCGGTTGGCGGGTATTCCTCGTCCGGTGCGTATCCGGCGCCCGGCGAGCGCGCCACCGCGGTGAGGCGCGGCAAGTATTTGGAAGCAACTGCACCGCCTACGCCCGCCGCGGCGGCTATCCCTGCGGCCCGCGGTAACCCGCCCATCATCATTGGTAGGCCGGCTGCCATTGGTAACCCACCCGTCGCGCCCAGATCGACGCCCGGCAAAGCCGACGCCAACGGGACGCCGCCGAGCAACGCCTGAGGTGTTGCGGCCCAGCCCCAGCTCGACGGCACCGACAACGCACCGACTGACTCCGCATCGCCTAGGCCCGCGAAACCGCCCACGTCCCCAGCGAACCCTGACCCCAGCGAGCCGCCGGCGTCTGCCGCTCCCTGCGCCGCGCCCGCCGCACCGTCGGCCGCACCCGCTATGTCGGCTACGGGTGGGGCGTTGAAGGAATTAGCTATCGGCGTACCCATAAGGGGCCCGAGCGCATCGGACGCCATAAACATGGCGAAAAACCCCGGGAGATAAGCGTAGTCGCCAACCACACCTTGCGCGAGGCCGCTGAGCGAGAAACCGGACGACGTGGCCGTTGTAAGCCCTCCTGTCGTAGACGACGTGGAAGCCCCAGTCAGACCCAGGGCACTCTCCAACCCACTCAAGAGCCCCGATAGCCCCGATGTCGACGACGCCGACGAACTGGGCGACCCGAGGCTCTGTAGCGCGTTGGGAACCGAGGAGAGCAGCTGCGACAGCGTTGACTGCGAAGTGCCGGCGGAGGTTCCGACGGCCTGGGCGCCTTGCGCGGCCAACCCGGCCGCGTTGGTGGTCTGCGGCGCCGCGGTGATCGGCGTCACCTGCGCGGTGATTGCCGCCGAGTGCGCGGCATAGCCGTACATCGCGGCGGCGTCCTGGGCCCACATTTCGCTGTATTGCGCCTCGGTGGCCGCGATCGCCGGGGTGTTCCGACCGAAAAGGTTCGTCGCGGTCAGCGACGCCAGCTGGGTGCGGTTGGCCGCGATCACCTGCGGCGGCACCGTCATCGCGAACGCCGTCTCATAGGCGCCCGCCGCCGCTTGGGCCTGGTTGGCCGCCAGCTCGGCCTGTCCGGCGGTCGCGCTCATCCACGTCACATAGGGTGCGGCCGCAGCCTCCATCGCCGTTGACGACGGCCCCACCCACGGCCCGCTCGTCAGCTCCGAGATCACCGACCCGTAAGAGGCGGCCGCCGAATGCAATTCGCCGGCCAACCCGTTCCAGGCGGCTGCGGCGGCCAGCATCGACTCCGGCCCCGGACCGGCATACATCCGGGCCGAGTTGATGTCTGGCGGTAACGCCCCAAAATCCATGCTGAAACCCCGTGCCGCTTAGAGGGTCGCGCAAGCGTTGGCGGCCTCGGTGGCCGCGTACGAGCCGGCGCTGGTCCCGAGGGTGTTCACAAATAGTTCATGAATCGCCATAGCTTGGGCACCGATCGCCTGGTACATCTGGGCGTGCGCGGCGAACTGCGCCGCCGTCAGCGCCGACACCTCGTCTGCAGCCGCGGGAACCACCCCGGTGGTCGGGGCTGCCGCCGCCATATTGCCGGCGGCCATTCCAGAGCCGATGCCCTGCAGGTCTCCGGCCGCGCACGCCAGCATTTCTGGCTGTGTGGTCACTAACGACATGTGCTCCTCCTATGCGGAAGCAGGCCCATACGGAGGGGGCCGGGGTTACCGCGGCGCCTGGTGCGACCGCATGTGTATACCGACAATACACCTGGATTGCTAGAATACATACTATTTGACAGTCATTAATCTAAATAACAAACCTGTGGTCTTTTATCAGAGATGGACATGCATACATCTGGGATGACAGCTGGGGACACACTGCGGACCATCCGAAGAATCCGACGAAGACTGCGCCGCCCCAGGCGGCGGGTCGGCGCGCGCCCCGGGTTTTGAAAAAAGCCGTGGCCTTCTTCTCTTAGGGCTGGGCGAGTGCAGCCGGGCGGGGATCGAGCCGACCGCGCAGCCAGTCGACGGTGAATTTGATGCCGTCGGTGAGGTCGGTGTCGGGTTTCCAGCCCAGCACCCGGCCCGCCAAGGTCGGGTCCAATGCGCTCGCTTGAACTTCGCCGGTGCGGGCCTCGGCGTGATCGGGCGGACGCGAGACGCCGGCTATCTCGGCGATCAGCTGGTGCAGCTCGGTGACTGTCGTCTGTACGCCGGTGCCGATGTTGAAGGTACCGGTCGTCGTGATCGGCGCTTCGGCGGCGCACAGGAAGGCAGTCACGACGTCGTTGACGTAAACGTAGTCGCGGGTGGCGCTGCCGTCGCCGTAGATGGTCGTGGGACGGCCGGAGATCATCGCACTGCCGAAGACGGTGACCACGCCGGCTTCCCCGTGCGGGTCTTGGCGTGGCCCGTAGACGTTGGCCAGTGCCAGACAGATGGGTGCCAGCCCGTACATGCCGGCGTAGGCGCGCATATACAACTCGCCGGCGACCTTGGCCGCAGCGTAGGGGGAGAGCGGGTCCACCGCAGTGTCCTCGGTGACAGGCAAGGTGGCCGGCGCACCGTAGCGGGCGCCACCTGAGGAGGCGTAGACGATCCGCGGGACTTGCGCGCGCCGGCTGGCTTCGAGCAGATTGATGGTGCCCAGCACGTTGTTGCGGGCGTCGTTTAGTGGATCCTCGACGGAGCGGCGCACATCGATCTGGGCGGCCAAATGGAAGACCACGTCCGGGTTGCAGCCCGCGACGATGTCGGACAGCTCGGGGTGCCGGACGTCGCCCGCGACGAAGGTGAAGCGACTGGGGCCGTTGTGTCGGTGGGCCGACTCGAGGTTGGCGGCGGGGGAGCCGGCGCTGAGATTGTCGACTCCTGTCACCTGGTGTCCTTCCTCTAGCAGGCGGTCGACCAGGGTGGAACCGATGAATCCGGCAGCGCCGGTGACGAGGGTGCGCATATCAGTTATCTCCAGTTCAACGGTGGATTTGTGGACGACGGCAACCGAAGTTCGAGGCGGAATCGGCGATGATTCCGCGGCGAGATCCCGCCTTACGGGCGCGGGCGGTACGGACAGCCACGCGGTGGTGCGGGTCGGTCGCCTCGCGGATGTAGGTGCCAATCTGGCGCAACGACCGGTCGGCCTCCGGCACCATCGGCGCGGCGATCTGGAACACGTGCATCTGGCCCCGAGCCCCGCCGGTCGAAGGTGATCGGCGTTTCTGCGAGCGTTCGTTGTCCGTTATGCATGGTCAGCCATCGGCCTGATTTCCCCGGGCCTGTGCGGCATCCTCGACGGGCGCTGACGTGGTCATCGGTGCGCCGCTTGCGGTGCCGCGGCCCGCGCGCTTGACACGTCGAATCCGTGCCACGCAGCGACGGTGTGAAGCACCGGAGCCACGTTGGTGGCAAACCAGATGTGCTGGTTTGGATGGGTGGCGCACTTGCGCCACGAGTCGGCAACATGGTGCAGCCAGGTCAACAGAATGGCAACGCGCTCATCGATGCGTTCATGGATGCGCTCACGGCCACCAATGTCCGCGTCTGCTTGGTCACGCGCTGCACGCAACGCGTGACGCTCGCCGTCTGAGAGACCGCCCGCCCGTAGCCGCTCAGCGACGACTGCGCCCAGATCAGCTCGCTCCACCTGGCAGCTCGCCATCAAGATCATCAGGTACTCGTCGATAAGCGCCGGCTGACCCGGCCGCGCCCCACCCCAGTCCACGATGCCGGTGACCGGGCCCCGCACGCCGGCCACCCGAACGTTGTCGGGGGTGTAGTTGCCGTGCGTCCAGCTCACCGGCATACGCCGGCCAACAAGGGTCTGCCGTAGCATCGTTCCAAGCCGGTCCACCTCGGGGACCAGGCCGGGCTCTAACCGCCGGCATATGTCCGTCAGGCTCGCCACTGGTTCGACGACCCATCGCCGCAACAAGCAGACGTTGTCGACGACGACGAACGTGGCAGTGCGCCGGTGCAGCGGTGCGATGGCGCTCAGGGCGGCAGCGGTCAGCTCCTCGACACGGTTCGGGTGGCGCGCCAGCACCTCTGCCAGGTCGATTCCCGGCCGATAGGACTCCACGGACACGGTCGCGTCGGTGCGCTCGTCGAAGGCCAGGATCCGCGGCAGCAGCTCGCGCCACTCGTCGCCGAGTCCTTGGTGGATGGCGAGTTCGGCGAGCACGCGCCGCTGCGTGCGCAGGTCCGCAGCTCCCAGCAGGCCGCGAGCCACCTTCAAAACCGCCGCGGGCGGTCCCTGCGCGGGCCGCAGCAGGACCACGGCCGTGTCGCCGACAAGTTCGGTCGGCGGCATGCTTCGTTCGACGTCGATAAGACCGATCGGGAGATCATCGGCATCGATCAGCCGAGCCGACGAGGGTGGCGCCGTGGACCTGATCCGCCTGCTGCTCATTCGCCGACCACCGCCGACGCGGCTGGCCGTGCAGTGCTCGTCAAGCTATCGCCTCCGCCGACACAGCCGGCGGTCGCCCTGCAGCCTGTCGCACCGCCTGGTAGAGATGCCCGGAAACACCCGAGCGGTGATGGCGCAGCACGGTTCGCAGGACGCGGATCCCGTCGCGGATGGCATGAAGGTTCGACGCACCGCTGCGACGAGGCAGCTCGAGGCTGGGAACCTCTGCGATGCGCAGACCCGCCTGCATGGCCCGCACCGTCATTTCCGCCTCGATTTCGAAGCCGGTGGCCGACAGGTGGAGGTGCTCGAGATAGCGACGGTGAAATGCACAGAATCCGTAGCACAGGTCGGACAGGTGGGTCTCGTAGACCGTGTTGAAGACCGTGAGCAAAAACCAGTTGCCGAGTCCGCGAAACCGGGTGATGTCCAGCGATCCCCCGCCGCTGATGAACCGCGACCCCTTGACGAAGTCATAACCATTGGCGAGGAAATGCACATAGTGGCGGATCTCCTGGGGCGACATGCTGCCGTCCGCGTCCATCATGACGATGATGTCGCCGGTGGCTTCCTGGAACCCGGTGCGCAATGCGCTGCCCTTTCCCGTGCCTTGCTGCGGCACGACCCGCACGTCCGGCCGGTATGCCAGCGCGGTGATCACCGTGACATCGGTCGAGTTGCCGTCGACGAGAATGATCTCGTCCACATCGTCCGCGACCTGTTCGAGCACCGAGGCGATGTTGCGCGCCTCATTCCTGACCGGGATCACCAGGCTGACGGTCAGATGGCCGATGGTCGATGGTCTCGGGCGAGAGCCGGAGTGCAGGGTGAGCGAATGTTCGGTGGTTCCCGTGGGATGTGCCGGCCGCAGCGCCGACACGCCGTATCCCAAGTCGGTTGAGTCGGTTGAGTTTGAGGATGAAACGGTGGTCATGTTCGGCTGCCAATCTTTACGTGGAGTGCTGCGCGACTCGCAGCCTGAGTGAGAAGTACGTTGTTTACAAGATGCGACCCGACCACGTCTTGGTCGCCCCGTCGGTCGGCCGGACACCTCGATTGGGTTGGTTCGGCGTCGAGGAAACCGGTTTTGGCGCTTCGCCAACCGCCGCCGACCGGCCCTGACGACCCTTGATCCAGCCGCGGCCCGCACCGGGGCCCGCCGCGGGGTGGAAGTTCGCAGACGCCGGTTCCGATGGTTTTTGCCGACGCTCTGCCCGCCTCAGCTTTGGGGCGCGACCCAGTTGAATAGCTCAGGGTGTTACCCGCCGTCTGCCTAGGTCCCATGTCGCTCCTAGTGGAAGCAGTGGAAAGCAGGTCGACTCAGAGGCCGCGGTTACGGCGGCGCCTGGGGCGACCGTATGCATATACCGGTAATGCACCTATCGAGCAGAGTACATACTATTTGGCATCTCGTAAAGTCATTACCAAACTCAGAGTCTTCATGAGGCAATGAAGCATGCATACACCCGGGATAGCAGGTATGAACAGACCGCGGACCAACGGAAGACTCCAACGGACACACCGCCGCGCCCCAGCCGGGTCAGCGCGCGCCCCGCGCCCAGCAAGCCCAGCACGACCCCCGACACCGGGTCGCACCGCCGCGGCCCCCCGAGCCGGCACTGCCGCGCTGACCGGTCACCGCGCCCGGTGACCACGCAGCGCGCACACCCGGCGGGTCACCGTCCCGCGCATGCGCGGACATGCAACCGACTTGGGTCAATTTAGTGCACACCGTCGGGTGGATTGATCTTGTAGAGGGCTCGGCGGAGGTCGTCGGGTTGCGGGTCGGCGGCGGTGAGGAACTGTTGTCCGGCGCGGACTCATCCTCCGGCACTACGCGCGTGCTGGCCCAGGGGAGGGCCAAAGGGACCACAGCGTCAGGTATGCCAGCCCGAAGAGGGCCCCAACCGCGAGCGCCACACCGGTCGACTGGACGTAGGCGAGCGGCGAACGCACCCAATTGAGCGTCGTCGCCGCCACCGCGCCCGGCCGCGTCACCAAATCCCAGGAGTTCCACCGCTGGAACCGCCCGATCACCACACCTATCGCGCACAGGCCGGCCGAGACGACTACCGCGATCCATCCGGTCACCGCACCGAACTCGCGCTCGATCCGCTGATGCACCAGATGCATCGACACCACCCCGAGTATGACGCCGGTCCACGCCGCGACCCCGTATTGCATGACGTGCCGCCACAATTCGGTGACGCTGCCCAGGTGCACCAGGTCGGTCACCAGATACGGGGCGTTGGGCAGGAACGCCAGCCACCCCAGCCCCAATGGAATCAACGAGATCCGCCGGCGTACCACGGCGAAACCGGCCGCAAAGAACACCGGGATACATGCCAACACCAGATTCCACACGAAAAATCGGGTCGGGTAGATCAGGGGCGGGGCCGGATCGGTGACACCCAGCACCAGCGCCAGCCCGATGGTGGCCACCAGCGACACGATCAGCACCACACGGCGTGAATCGGTCATCAGTGCATTTTGCCAACCGTGTGCACGGGCCGAGAATAACGACAAGCAAGACACCAGCCTGGGCGCGACACGGCAAGGGCATGATCGAAAACCGTTCTAAGCTGATGTGAGTTGCAATTTTCATTTGCATCATGCGGCGCCTGCTCCCGGCCATCCCGGGTAGGCCGGCAGCGCGGGGTAATCGGAACGCGGAAGTGAGCGCGCCGCCAACCACGACCGCGGGGGTCACTGGGCACCCATGCCCGGCGTTCGGCCCTCGGCGTGCTCAACACTGCCGAATACAAGAATCGAACTTACTCACAAATGCCGCCTGGTTCTGTGTCCGCCAAACAGAGTCAAGGCCCAGCCGACGCTATCGCTCGTTCATCCACAGCCGCTCGGTCAAATTATCAAATGTCGCCACAACCGGATCGTCGCAACGCATCAACGCCGACTTGCTCATCCTGGCCCGGACCGTCCAACCCTCGCAATGCTGCAGCTCCACAACCAGATTCGCCAGTGCATCCACGCCAGAAAGCGCGCATAGGGCGGCCGGAACGGTATGGAAGATTTCCGGGAACGCCGCACCCGCTAAGCTGTCCTGCCCGTACCCCACCATCTCGGCAAACGCCGTATTAGCGAACAAGATGATGCCGTCCCGCGTCACAGCGAGCAAAGGAAGCGGGACCCGCTCCAACATCACCACAGCAGGCATCCGCGTCAGGGCGTCCATCGGTGAATCGTTGGACCTCCCATTACGCCGCCGCTCCACCCACCGACCGCCGTCCATACCAGCGCCGTCGTGGGGATGGCCGTGCGAGTCCTCGCTAAGTAACCGCGCGTTCGGCATCGATGGCGCAGACGTCAGCATCTCCAGCCGTGGGGTCGCGACCGACATGTGCTCCTCCTCATCAAAGAGCCACCCGACCCGCAGGCGAGCAGGGTCCGCGGCGCCTCTGCGGTGTATATACCAGCGATGCACCTCAGAGGCTAGTGTACGTACTGAACGAATGATACGGCATATATATAACACTGGCAGTCTGTAAAAAAATATAAAAACGCGAACAAACTCAGGATATTAGCCGTGGACAGACCTCGGACCGGTGGAATGACCTCGACGAACAGCGCCGTTCCCGGGCGGGTGCGCACAGCCGGTGGGACCACCCCCTCTATCGAAGGGACGTTCCTAGTCGGACCCGGCCGGACTACAGACCACAAGAACGACGGCCATTGCGTGGCAATCGGCGTGCGAAAGCGACAAAGACGATCTGAGCCAGCCTTGGTGTTGTGCCCGCTCGGCGACCGCTCCGCTCAGACGAACCAGAGGCAGCGGACCGTCCATTGTTACCTCGATCTCGCGCAGCGGAAACGGCATGTTGGGTTCTGCGAATGCCTTGATCACCGCTTCCTTGGCCCGAACCGGGCCGCCAGTCTGTACACCCGGTTGTGGCCCTGGCAGTCGTTGATTTCGCTCGCCGTCAAAACCTTGCGCAGGTACCGGTCCCCGAACGCCGCCAGCGAGTCCTGGACATCCTCAATGGCCACGACATCGCATCCGACGCGGACGCGGTGCCCGTCAACCTCGCCCGACAAGGTGATCGTGCACTCGCCGTAATCGTTGCGGTACAAGGGAATCCACCAGTGCGACTTTGCCCAGCGGCGCAGCTTGACCACAGCATTGTTGCAGCGCACGGCGTAGCGTGTTGCCGCCCGGAGACGAATGAAGTTGTCGAGGGTATCCAGCCCGCGCATCGACAGATACCGTTTCCAGTGGCGGCGACCACACGATCTCCTCGGTGACCTCCAAGTCCTAGAGCCGGCGGAGGATCCTCCGGCTGTTGTCAAGAAATGTTCATTGGAGGCCATTGTGGTCGGCGGACAGGGCACGGGCGAATGCGGGCACCGGATCCAGCCCAAGAGCGGGAGTGTTTCGATCCAAAGATCAAGGTAGCAATTGGTCTCCGGCCAGATCCGCTCACCCGCATGACTGGAATGTGATTGGTATCCCCTGGGGCTGGCAGCGGTCTGCAGGGCCGGCTCCGGCAGGCCGACTGCTACCGCACGTGGCATCAGCAGACGACTTGACTAGGCCTTCGATTACCTGCTCGATGTTGCGTACGGAAGCGAAGGTCCCCTTCTTGAGCACTTCATCGGGGAACTCGATGTCGAATGCATCCTCAAGCGCAAGCATGACATTGACTGACGCAAACGACGTCAGGCCGAGCTCGTAGAGATCGGCCTGATCGTCCACGTCGCGTGGATCGACCTCCATGCCGCCATGAGCAGCTAAGACGTCTCGAATCCGGTCCTGCATTACGCTTCTCCTCACATTCCTGCCGTCACCACCTATTAGCCAGTGTCGGGTCCAGCAACTTAACCAACGTTGGGCGACACCGTACAAGCGGAGCCGGAGGATCCGAGTCTCGGGCGCTTATCGGCTAAGACCGTGGGCGGAACGTAGCTCCCGGTCGCCTTGAGCCGCTTGCGAGCGGCGCGGCGGTAACTGTAGAAGTCCGAGATAAACGCGGGGCTGCCGTACAGCCAGTCCAGGGGTTCTCGCATGTCGTCCACGTAGCCGATGGCGTAGGAGCCGCGCTGGTAGCCCATCAGCCTGAGCAGCCCCTCGGGGAGGGTGCGGGCGATCTCGGGCGGGCAGGCGAGATATTGGTTTTCCTCCTGGCGCAGCCACCCGAGCGAGTAGCCTACGTTCATCCCGATCCGGCTGGTCTTGGCGGTGTTGGCGCCCCCGCCGTGGAATACCGAGCCCGTGTACAAGAGGACCGAACCCTTGGTCATGACCGCCGGGGAGGACAGGGCGGGGTCCACGTCGTCGGGATCGTCCTCCCACCGGTGGCTGCCCACCACCATCCGTGTCGCACCCATCTCTTCAGTGAAGTCGGTCACGGCCCACATGGTGCCGACTTCGGCTTCGAAGCCCTTCGGGAACTGGTAGCGATCGAACGACCACTGATCCCGATGGATCAGCTGCGCCGGCGCACCGGGCGCGATGGTAATCAGCTGGGTCAGGTCGACCTGGAAGGTGCTGGCGTGGTCGCCCAGCGCGAGGTCGAGCGCGTCGATGACCGTCGGGTGGGTAATGAGTGAGCGAGAGGTCGGCGAACGGGCGATCAGGGCGCCGGTACGGCGGGTGGTTTCGCCCAGGAAGTCAGTGTTGCCTCCGCCAGTGGCAGCGAGGTACGGCTCGAGCTCGGCCCGTATTTGATCCATTGTTTCCGAAGATGCGAGGTCGGCAATGACCACACACCCGTCTTCGTTGAGTACCTTCGCAATGTCTGCCGGCGAAGAATCTGAACCGACTGTCTGTACTGCTGCTGGCGGTAAATTCGAACCAAGCGTCTGTAATGGCGCTACCATGATGCATACTGTACATGAAATAGGACCGATACAAGGGCAATCCGCTGAACGTGGGTCGGTTTGGCATGTGGCTTCCGTGATCGAGCAGTGGTTGGCTCCGGATCGATGACGAGCAAGCGGGGATCGAGTTCGACGAACCGGCTGTCCGCGTGGACCGGCCGGCCGAGAACCTCACTAGTCAACGTCAGCGACGGGTCGGGCGGCTCTCGATCGCGTCGATAGTCGTCATTGAGATCCACTACCGGTGTCGCAGCAGCGGTCGTCGCGGAGGCATTGCAACCGACCCCCCTATGCGTATATGTCATACGGGTGTCAGTATAGGGCGGTGAGATTCGTTCGCGCACAAAGGATTTGGTTCTCAGCTGGTATAGTCTTGTGCAACATCTGCCATTCAGATCAAGTAGGTGGTCCATAACAGCTCGCCGTTATCTGGCCTCGTCGAGGCAGAGCGATCCGCTTTTGGAAGGCAGAAAATAGCGGCGAAGCGACGGCGCGAACGACAGGGCACACAGCACCGGACCGGCGACGCTCAAGATGGCGAAGGGGGCATACATCAGGACATGCGTCGGGCCGCCGCCGAACGGCGCCGAAACGAAGTCGGCGGCGAAGACGTAAGCGACGTAGGTCATGCCGACCGTGCGCAGTACGGTCCACAGCGTGCGACCGAGTCTGCGTTGCAGTGTCGGAATCGAGAACAGTGCCAGCACGTAAACCACCACCGCCGGCGGCACGAAGAAGACGAACAGCTTCATCGCCGGTGTGGCGCCGATCCAACAGAGCCAACCGACCAGGCCCATATGCACCAGGTGGGCGGCGGCGAAGGCGAGGCCGAAATCGCGGCCATGGCGCCGAAGGAACTCGGCGGCGGGGGCGATCAGAAGGGCGAGACCGCCACTGGCATAGGCAAGCGAGAACAAGAGGAACGAGAAGCGGGCGGTGATCTGCAGGGCTTGGTCGGTGCCCGGCTTGCCGACGCCAAAAACCGCCAGCACG
>Ga0302326_10019182_pt1 | contig 14137 bp, 17 predicted proteins | sample Palsa_T0_3_FD_202264 | JGI IMG/M metagenome (GOLD analysis project Ga0302326, IMG submission 202264) | Peat permafrost microbial communities from Stordalen Mire near Abisko, Sweden - Palsa_T0_3 | ecosystem: Environmental > Terrestrial > Soil > Palsa > Peat permafrost | place: Sweden: Abisko... | reverse complement strand
GTCGCCACAGGTACCAGAAGTCGTCGGCGGCAATCGGGGCATTGTCGGTCCACTGCGCCTCCGGCCGGATCTTGTAGGTGACGGTGAACGGGTTTTCTCCTGTCACCTCGGCGGACACCAGCAGCGTCGGATCCATCTCCCACCGGGATCCCGTCGGCGTGGCCGGATCGGCCACCGGACGAAATGCGCTGGGCAGCACCAGCGCACTGATCGCGGCGTTCACCGCGGACAGATCGGAGAGCAAATGTGGGTTGAAGCCGGCGCCGATCGAGTCGATGCCCATGATGATCTGCGTCTTGCGCTGCGGTGGCGGAGCCGTGCTGCGTTTGGTCACGGTGCTCTGCGGCGCCGGCGGCGGGCTGACGGCGCAGCCCGCGAACGCCAGCACCGAAACCAGCAAGCCGGTGGTCGCGTAGACCCGGCGGGCTCGTTTCGGCACGCCCCACAGGGTATCGGTGCCCATCTGCTCGGCGACGCTCAATGCGACGCGTTAGCCGCGGGCCTTCGCCCGGGCCTTGCTGCGCGCACGGGTGTTGGCGTCCAGGTCGTTCTTGCGGACTCGGACAATCTCGGGTGTCACCTCGACGCATTCGTCGTCGGCGCAGAACTCCATCGCCAGCTCGAGGCCCAATTCAAGCGGACGAGCGAGCGTCTCGAAGACGTCGGCCGTCGACGAGCGCATATTGGTCAGCTTCTTCTCGCGGGTCGCATTGATGTCGAGGTCCTCGGCGCGCGGGTTGATCCCGACGACCTGGCCCTCGTAGGTGTCGTCGCCGGGTTCGACGAAGAACTGCCCACGATCGGCCAGTTGGGTCAAGGCGAATGGCGTGATCTTGCCGGTTCGGTCCGAGACCAGCGACCCGGTGTGGCGGGCCCGGATCTCGCCGGCCCACGGCCGGTAGCCGTCGAACACGGCGTTGGCGATGCCGGTGCCGCGGGTCAGCGTGAGGAAGTCGGTGCGGAAGCCGATCAGCCCGCGGCTCGGCACGATGAAGTCCATCCGGACCCAGCCCGCGGCGTGGTTGGCCATCTCTTCCATGCGGCCCTTGCGGGCGGCCATCAACTGAGTGATCGCGCCGACGAACTCGTCGGGGCAGTCGATGGTCATCGCCTCGAACGGCTCATGCAGCTTGCCGTCGACGGTCCGGGTGACCACCTGCGGCTTACCGACGGTCAGCTCGAAGCCTTCCCGGCGCATCTGCTCGACCAGAACCGCCAGAGCCAGCTCGCCTCGGCCCTGGACCTCCCAGGCGTCTGGGCGATCGATGTCGACGACCTTGATCGACACGTTGCCGACGAGTTCGGAGTCCAGTCGGTTCTTCACCATGCGCGCGGTCAGCTTGTGCCCCGACACCTTGCCCGCCAGTGGCGAGGTGTTGGTGCCGATCGTCACCGAGATGGCGGGCTCGTCAACAGTGATGCGCGGCAGCGCGTGGGCGTGCTCGGTGTCGGCCAACGTGTCGCCGATCATGATCTCCGGAATGCCTGCGACGGCGACGATGTCACCCGCGATCGCCTCGTCGGTGGACGTCCGTTCCACGCCCTCGGTGACCAGCAGTTCGGTGATCTTGGCGTTGGTGATGACGGGGTGACCGTCCACCTCGCGCATCCAGGCGACCTGCTGACCCTTCCGAAGGCGGCCCTTGTAGATCCGGATCAGCGCCAGCCTGCCGAGGAAGGCCGACGCGTCGAGGTTGGTCACCAGCGCCTGCAACGGGGCCTCGGGGTCACCCTGCGGCGGCGGGATGTGCTCGAGCAGCACGTCGAACAGTGGGTCGAGATTCTCGCCGTCGGGGTTCTCGCCGTTGGCCGGCTCGGTGGTGCTCGCGATGCCGGCGCGGCCGGAGGCGTACAGCGTCGGCAGTCCGAGCGCGTTTTCGGCGGCCTTTTGCGCCTCGGCGTCGAGGTCGGAGGCGACGTCTAGCAGCAGGTCGTGACTCTCGGACACCACCTCGGCGATGCGCGCGTCGGGGCGGTCGGTCTTGTTCACCACCAGGATCACCGGCAGGTGCGCGGCCAGCGCCTTGCGCAGCACGAAGCGGGTCTGCGGCAGCGGCCCCTCGGACGCGTCGACGAGCAACAGCACGCCGTCGACCATCGACAGCCCGCGCTCCACCTCGCCGCCGAAGTCGGCGTGGCCAGGCGTGTCGATGACGTTGATGACGGTCATCGAGCCGTCCGGGTGCTGGCGGTGCACGGCGGTGTTCTTCGCCAGGATCGTGATGCCCTTTTCCTTCTCCAGGTCACCCGAGTCCATCAGACGTTCGATGGCGTCGTCGCCGCGATGAGTCAGTGCGCCGGACTGCCGCAACATCGCATCGACCAGGGTCGTCTTGCCGTGATCGACGTGAGCGACGATGGCGACGTTTCGGAAATCCACGCCGGTGATTGTTTCAGTGCAGGTCGTATATCGCGAAACTGAGCGGCTGTGACGTTAGCCGCGGGCCTCTTCTAAGGAGCCGTCAGCAGCCGAGTCAGCGCCGCCAGGAAACCCCGGTCGGCGGGCACCCAGTCGACGTCGTGCAGCTCAGCGGCGGACACCCAGCGCAGCGCTGCGTGATCGTGCGGCTGCGGCTCGCCGCGAACCAACGCGGCCGCATAGGCCCGCAGTGTCATCGTTGAATTGAGCGCAACGTCGTCGCCGAGCCGCTCGCCGACCGTGACGACCACCCCGAGTTCTTCGGTGAGTTCGCGGGCCAACGCCTCGGGTTCGGTCTCCCCCGCGGCGACCTTGCCGCCGGGAAGTTCCCATCGACCGGCCAGTTCCGGCGGCCGCGTGCGTTGTGCGATCAGCACCATCGACTCGGCGACGATCGCTCCGGCGACAACGATCTGGTTGACCATCGCGGCTGACGGTATACGTTTGCAATATGGCTGTGTTAACGGATGAACAAGTAGACGCCGCACTGCCTGACCTCAACGGGTGGGAACGGAAAGACGGCGCGCTGCGCCGGTCGGTCAAGTTTCCGGAATTCCTGGCCGGCATCGACGCGGTCCGCCGGGTGGCCGAGCACGCCGAAGCCGAAGACCATCACCCTGACATCGATATCCGTTGGCGGACAGTGACTTTCGCTTTGGTTACGCATTCCGAAGGTGGCATCACCGACAAGGACGTGGCGATGGCGCGCGACATCGACGCCATCATCGAGAATTAGCCGGATCGGGAGCTAGTCACGCGCTTTCCGCTGGCCGCGATCCAGGCCAGCGTGGCCAGTGTCGTCACGATGTAGATCAGCCCGCCCCAGGCTTGATACCAAGGTCTGCCGTTCTGCCAGATTGTCGGCTGGGCGAAGCTCAGCAGCCAGGGCACGCCGATGATGGTCAGCGCTAACCAGGTCCAGCCGAGAATCCGCGCGCCGCGGCGGTCGGACAGCGGCCCGTGCAGCAGCCATATCATCAACGGCACCAGCCAAACCCAGTGGTGGGTCCACGAAATCGGCGAGAGCAACAGCCCGAAAAGTTCGATGATCAGCAACGGGCCGAGTTGTTCGGTCGAACGGGCGCTCACTGCGCGCCAGGCGAGGACGGAAAGTATTGCGGTGACTGCGATTCCGACCAGAACCACCGGGCTGTAGCCGGCGTCGTGGCCGAAGATCCGGCAGATGCCGCCCCGCCAGGACTGGTTGAAGATCGTGCAGATCGGTCCGACCCGGTCGGTCTTGAAGATCAAATCCGTGAAGTAGTAACGAGTTTGATCGCCGACGACCAACAGTGACACCGCTATCGTGGCCAAAAATACGACCGCGGAGAACACCGCCGCACCCCACCTGCGGGCGCCGACGAAGTACAGGCCTGCGATGGCGGGGGTCAGCTTCACCCCGGCCGCCGTCCCCACCAAGAGTCCCGACAACCACCACCGGGTGCTGAAGGCCGCCAACAGGACGGCCAGCACGAGCACGACGTTGATCTGCCCGTAGTCGAACGTGCTGCGCAGCGGTTCGAGCCAGATCGCGATCCCCGTCCAGAGCATCGCCAGCCGGTGGCCCTCCCCGGCCCCGACACCCAGCAGTCGCTGGCTGATCCGGACCACCCCGTAGAGCGCGGCCATCGTCCCGATCGTCCAGCAAAACGCGACCAAGCCGAACGGCAGCAGGTGCAGCGGATAGAAGATCACCGCCGCGAACGGAGGGTAGGTGAACGGCAGCGGGAAATCCGGCGTCTGGTCCGGGTAGACGTAGTGGTACAGGCTGCCCGGGTGGTCGATCATGGCGGCCCCGCCGACGTAGACGTGCAAGTCGACGAAGTTCGCCCCGTTGGGGGCCAGATACGTCCAGGCGAGCCGCGCGGCGAGGCTCACGACCAGAAGCACCGGCCCGATCGTGTCCACAGAGATCGCACGCCGGCGGTTGGTGATAGCCGCCGGGGCGGCTGGGGTGGTGTCTATCTGCACGACTCTATCGCCGGGCCCGACGGGCACGGCAGTTCCCGTCACGAGGTCGCGCGGTCACCGTCGCCGCTCGATTCCATAACGGTCGCATAAATGCCACACGTGTCACTTGAGTCACTTCCATATCAGGCGAAGCATCGGCGCCGAGGACTTGTCATCGAGATTCAGGGAGAGTCATGTCAACTATTCGGACTTTGTTCCGCGCGACCGCCGTCGTGGCCGGCTCATCGGCAGCTTTGCTCATGGGCGGATTGATGGGCACAGCCCACGCCGACCCGGCACCGGTACCCGCGCCCGACATCAGCCAGCAACTCGTCGGCACCGCGACCCAGGCGCCGCAGATGCTGCAAAGCGTCGCGGGGGCACTGGGCGGTCAGCCGGCCACGCCGCCGCCGCTGGCCAGCGCATCGATCAAGATGCCGCAGACGCCTGCGACCACCCCGGCGGCGGGTTCCACGCTCCCGGGTGTGTCGTCGCTGCTTCCGGGCACCGCTCCGGCGGCGACGACCGCGACACCCGGACTCGGCATTCCGGGCCTGACGACTCCGACTCCAGCCGCGACTTCGCCGATTACCGGAATCCCCGGCTTGACCCCGACCGTTCCGGCCGCGGCCGCGCCGGCGACCGGCCCCGCGGGGATGCTGCCGCAGGCGCAGCTCAACCTGCCGCAGATACCGGGTTTGCCGTTCCCGCTGCCACAGCAGGTGTCGTTGCCTGGTGACCTCACCTCGCTGATCGGCGGTGGGTCTCCGCTGAGCAGTGGGCTCGCCTCGGCGGCGGGCCTGCCGGCTGCTGCCGCACCTGCGGCGTCGCTGCCGTTGGTTGCCGCACCGGCGGCGTCACTGCCGTTAGCGGCGGCGCCCGTCGTGGCGCCAAACCCGTTGCTGTTCCCGGTTTCCGCCCTGCCCTGACACCGCGCTACCGGCCGGCTAGCGCTGCAGGGCGCTAGCCGGCCACCAACAACATCGACGACCGGGAGGACACCATGTTCATCGCTAGAAATCTGATCAGCACCTTCGCCGCCGCGGCCATCGCGTCGAGCGCCGCAGTTGCACTGTCCCCCAACGCCGCCGCCGACCCGGCGGCACCGCCCGCACCGATCCCCGCTCAGCAGATTCCCGGACTGCCGGGCCTGCCGGCACTGACCGAGTTGAGCCCGATCATCCAGCAGGCCGCGGGCAACCCGGAGCAGGCGACGCAGCTGCTGATGGCCGCAGCGCAGGCTTTCAGCCACAACCCGTCTGCGCCGGAGCAATCGAAAAGCGTTGCGGAGTCGGTGAACCAGTTCGTCACGTCACCGCCGGAAGCCGCCCCGACGGCGCACGTCGTCCCGCCAGGTGTGGAACCGGGTGCGCAGGCACACCTGCCGACCGGTATCGACCCGGTGCACGCCGCGGGCCCCGCGCCCGAGGCAGCGGCACCCGCACCGGCGAATGCTGTCCCGGTGGCCGCGGCCACACCTCCAGCACCGGCAGCCCCCGCCGGACCAGCGCCGGCCGCTGCTCCCGCACCGGTTCCGCCGGCCGCCGCGCCCGCGCCCGCTCCTGCTCCCGCGGCTGCCGCTCCGGGCTTCAGCCCGGACGCCCCGCCCACCCAGGACTTCATGTACCCGTCGATCAGCAACAACTGCGGGGTCGATGGCGGCACCGTGATGGCGCCGGTGCTGTCGGTGGCCGGTCCCGCCAAGATCCCGACGCCTGGCCCGAACGCCGGCCAGACGGCCTACGTGTTCACCGCGGTCGGCACGCCGGGACCCGCCGACGTGCAGAAGCTGCCGTTGAATGTCACCTGGGTGAACCTGACCACCGGTAGGTCAGGCAGCGCGACGCTCAAGCCGCAGGCGGACATCAACCCGCAGGGACCGACCACGCTGACCGCGACCGTCGACACCGGGTCGGGCAGCATCATGTCGACGGTCTTCGGACAGGTCACGACCAAGGACAAGCAGTGCCAGTTCATGCCCACCATCGGCTCGACGGTGGTGCCCTGATCTAACGCCCCGTCAGTCCGCCGTCGCGCCAATCGTCGTGCGCGCCGGCGGATTTGTCGGTTAGTAGGCCACGCAGTGCTAGTAGGCCATAAAGAGAATCGCGTCCCGGTCGTACTCCAGACCGGGGTGCGCGCTGGCCAGGTGGGCCTGCGTCAGGTCGACCAATTCGTCTTCGTCTTTGCCGGTGATCGCCTCGCCACACGGACAGTTCAGATGTGTCTTCACGTTGCTGCCTTTCGGTTCATTTCTGTCGTGCCGACTTTTCAGCCTTCATCTGCTTCTTGTATGAACGGACCTTGTCGAGCGAACCCGCATCGGCGATGTCCGCGACCGACACATGCGTGCCGGCCTTACCGAATTCGCCCGCGGCCACCCGCCAACCCTTGGGGGTCACGGCGTACTGCTTGCCGAGCAGTGCCAGAAATATCTGCGCCTTTTGCTCGCCGAACCCGGGCAGGCCCTTGAGCCGTCGCAACAACTCGGGTCCGTCGGGGTCACCGGCGGTCCATACCCCGGCCGCATCGCCGTCGTAGCGATCCACGATGATCTGCGCGAGCGTCTGTATCCGCTTAGCCATCGAGCCCGGAAAGCGGTGTATTGCAGGCTTTTCCGAGCACAGGTCGGCGAACTTGTCCGGGTCGTAGTCGGCGATCTCGGCCGCGTCGAAACCGCTCATCCGGTCGGCGATCTTCTTCGGGCCGGAGAATGCAGTCTCCATGGGCACCTGTTGGTCGAGCAGCATGCCGACCAACAGCGCGAAGGGGTTCTCAGTCAGAAGTTGATCGGCGTCGGTGTTCTGCGCCAAGCAGAGCTGCACGGTCAACGAGGTGTTCCTTCCCGTCAAGGGACCCAACTACTCTCACCCAACCACACGTGACCGGACGAAGTGAATGGCAGGCCCTTCGGGCAGAACGTCGCAAATAGGGAATTTGCCCCATGCGCACGCCGCTCTATGCCTGAAGAATCCCAAGGTTATGGAGCGATTGACAGCAAGTCCCGCCGCGACGCCGTTGGTGTCCGGAGGTCCGGCGGGATCGACCGGAGTTGGTTCGACATGAGCATCAACGACGAATCGGTCGCGTCGCACCAGTTCGTGGCATCCGGCACGGCCTACACGCCGACGTGGGAAAAGGCGTACGGACCGAATGCCACCAAGTACTGGATGGGCGCGTTCCTCCTGATCGTCGGGTTCCTCATGCTGACGACCATGGGCCCGACATTCGGCCTGCGATTGCCGGTTCACGGCTCAGTCATCCCCATCGGCTTCATGGGCGGACTGCTGATCCTCGGCGTGGTTATCGGCGCCAATCTCTGGCGACATTCACGCCACAAGTACCTCATCGCCGTGGAAGGCGGTGGAATCACCATCGATGGGCAGCGCGACACTGTCTATTCATTCGCGGACGCGCAGTTGAGCCTGTGGGCGAATATGGGGGTGGCGCTGCATCTGCGCGCCGGCTCACACAAATTTCGTCTGGGCGGACGAGGTCGCCGCATCACCCCGACGACGCCACTCGATGCGCCGCCTGTGCAACTGGTCGATGCGTGGTTGTCGGAGTCGGATTTCGACAGGTTGCTGGCACTGAGCGGCCGCTGGAGCGGGTCGGTGGCACACGGTCCAGCAGCGGGCGAAGCGACTCGATGCCTGCTCTATCCCAACGCGCTGCAGATGCAAAGGTTGGGGTCGTTCGCGTTCGCGAAGAAACAGCGTCTGCAGCAGTCATTCGGGCAGCCGCAACTTTTCGTCGACGTCGACGATGACACGATTCGGGTGGTCGACTCGAACAGCAACGCACTCATCGCCTCGGCATCGATTCCGCAGGTGACCGCATCACCGGCCACGTACAAGCTCGGCGGGCACATGTTCCCATCTGCCGAACATTTAGCGAGCGATACCATGGGCCAGTACTTTTCAGAAACCGCCGCGATGAGCCTGTGCGTTCCCGGCATACAGCCACTGACCATCGGGTGTCGCAACTTCTCCGGGCTCCAGCGGCGATTTTCCTGGAGCGGCAACGTGCGAGTCGTCAGCGACCCACCTGACTACGAGATCGCACCCGCCGACTGGCTGACACTCGTTGAGAAACTCGGCTTGACGTCGTATCTGGAAGACACGGCCGATGAGGGCGATCCAGAGTTAATGTGACGGGATGGTCGATACAACCGGCCGTCACTTGAAGAACTTGGCCGGGTTCACCGGCCTGTCCTGCATCGTGATCGGGATCTACCACTTCGCTCTCGGCACCGCCTCGGTTCCGGGTGCGAGCGACGCCAACGCGACGGTGGATTCGCGCGAGCGCTTCTACTCCGCGTACTTCGCCGGCTACGGCTTGGCCTGGTTAGGAGCGGCCCGCCGATCGCCCATCCGCGCCGGCGAGGTACGCCTGCTGGCAGGCGTCATGTTGGTCAGCGCCATCGGACGGGTGATCTCGCTGGTCCACAACGGCCGGCCGCACTGGTTCCAGGAAGTGCTGACGGCCGTCGAATTCATCGTTCCGGCAGCATTTTTCGGCCTCGCCGACGCAGACGAGGCCAAATAATCCAAGAGGCGAGCTAGCGGGCTAACCGCTTTTGCGGCGGAACTCCCTGCGATTTCCGGCCGCGCCCTGTGAGCGCGGCCCCTTGGCGCCGCCGTCTTTATGGTCGGCGCCGCCGGATGACTTTGCGTTCTTGCGCTCCAGGGCTTCACGGAATTTGCGCTTGTTGTCGCCTTCAGAGGGAGATGATGCGGACGACTCGGCCCCCGACTTCGATCCAGCCATAGCCCGCAGCCTAGCGCGCCCGGCGCCGTTCAGCGTGATTCACCGCAAGCCCGGCGGCATGCCGTAGACATGCGCGATCGGCAGGGTCAGCAGGACACGACGGTCGGTGACCATCGCCTGCCGGTAGTCGTCCCAGTCCGGGTGTTCACCGGCGATGTTGCGGTACAAGGCGATCAGCGCTTCGACGGTGTCGTCGTCGGGCGCGGCAGCCGGCGGGGTCAGCGTCGCGGTACCCTCGGCAACCGCATACGACCAGCCGTCGTCGGAACTGACGAGCAGCGTCGCCCGCGGGTCGCGACGCAGGTTGCGGGTCTTGGCCCGTGGCTCGGTGACCGACACCTGAATGGCGACATTGCGGGCGTCGAAGTAGTACGACACATTGGACAACTGCGGGCGCCCGTCGCGCTTGAGGGTGGCGAGTACGCCGAGAGAGTTGTCCGCGATCACGGCCAGCAGTTTGTCGTCGAACACTTGGCGCCCCATGTCGCAAGCCTACTCAGGCGATCGCGCCCCACTCGACGGCTACGTGGCTACCATCGCGCCCATGACCCAGTACGCGGCGTTCCTGCGCGGCGTCAACGTCGGCGGCGTCAACCTGAAAATGGCCGACGTGGCGAGCGCGTTGACCGAGGCGGGACTCGCTGAGGTGCGCACCATCCTGGCGACCGGAAACGTGACGCTGGATTCGCCGAAGGGCGCAGATGCGGTGCGCGCGACGGCCGAGAAGGCGCTGCGAAAGCAGTTCGGATATGACGCCTGGGTGCTGGTTTACCCGATCAAGAAGGTGCGCTCGATCGTCGACGGCTACCCGTTCGAGCCCGAGGTGGACGGATACCAGTCCTACGTCACGTTTGTCAGCGACAGCGATGTGCGCGACGAACTCGCGGCGTTGGCCGACGAAGCAGGAGCCGACGAGAAGATCGCGCTCGGCCCCAAGTCTGCGGGCGTGATCTATTGGCAGGTAGCCAAGAATCACACGCTGGACAGCACCATCGGCAAGACGATGGGCAAGAAGCGATACAAGTCGTCGACCACCACCCGCAACCTGCGCACGCTGGTCAAAGTTCTGGGGGCTCAGCCATCCTCGTAGGCATCGAGGTAGCGCAACGCCTCGGCCTTTCCGAGACCCAGTCCACGGGCGACATCCAGATAGGTGCGGGCCGCGGCCGCCATCGCGCTGTCCGACGGATCGGCCCGAGCGACGAAAGTGCCAAAGCGGCCGCGGGTTTCGACGATTCCGGCGGTATCAAGCTCCCGGTACGCCCGGGCCACGGTGTTGACAGCCAGCCCTAATTCGCCGGCCAGTTCGCGCACCGTCGGAAGCCGGGACCCGGGCGGCAAGGTCCCAGCCCGGACAGCCTCGATGATCTGGTTGCGGAGTTGGTCGAACAGCGGTCGATCCGCTTGTCCGTCAACCCGCAGCCACTCCCCCAACTCCACCTGCTCAGTATCCCGCAGTCCCGCTATCTTGGTGAGGTGCGTATCACGGTGCTGTCCGGCGCGGGAATCTCCGCGGAGAGTGGCATACCGACGTTCCGCGACGACAAGAACGGGCTGTGGGCCAAGTTCGATCCCTACGAGTTGTCCAGCGTTCAAGGCTGGCAGCACAATCCCGAGCGGGTCTGGGGCTGGTATCTCTGGCGGCACTACCTGGTCGGGACCGTCGAACCCAATGACGGGCACCGCGCCGTCGCGGCCTGGCAGGACCGCGCCGAGGTCAGCGTCGTCACGCAAAACGTCGACAACCTGCACGAGCGCGCCGGCAGCTCGCCAGTGCACCACCTGCATGGCAGCCTGTTCGAATTTCGTTGCGCGACTTGCGGTCTGCCGTACACCGGTGAACTTCCGGAGATGCGGGAGCCCGCGTTGGAGGTCGAGCCGCCGTCGTGCGATTGCGGGGGTTTGATCCGGCCCGACATCGTGTGGTTCGGCGAGGCACTGCCCGAGGAGCCATGGCAGCGTGCGGTGGAGGCGACCGGCACCGCCGATGTGCTGGTCGTGGTGGGAACCTCGAGCATCGTCTATCCGGCGGCGAGTCTGCCCGAGATGGCACTGGCGCGTGGAGTGGTGGTCGTCGAGGTCAACCCGGAGCCGACGCCGCTGTCCAGCAGCGCCACGATCACCGTGCGCGAATCGGCCAGCACGGCCCTGCCGACGCTGCTGCAGCGACTGCCCGCGCTACTGAATTAGACCGGCCTGCGCGCCCGGCCCACGACGAACTCTGCCACCGGCAGCGGCACCCAGGCCGACACTGCGCACTCGGTACGGGTGCTTTCGATCTCGAATCCCGCAGCACGGATCGACTGTTCGGTGTAGCGGTGAGAGTGACAGTTTCCCGACACCCTCGGCCACAACGTCGTCACATCGAGAAACTGCTGCAAACGGCCGCGCCATCCCTTGCTGGCCACATGCTCCAGGTATCGCAGCTCGCCACCCGGGCGCAGCAACGAAAAGAGCTGCCGTAGAACAGAATCAGGATCGGCAACCGAACACAGCACCAGCGAGCAGACCACCGCGTCGAACGGCTGGCCGGCCGGCAAGCTCTCCACCGTCTGGTTGGTCACCGTGATCTGCACGCCAGCGGCCGCGTTGCCGAGCGCCGCTTCAGCTTTTCGAGCCAGGCTCTGTTCCGGCTCGATCGCAACGACCTGCAGGGGCCCTGGAGGGTAAAACGCGAAGTTGGCCCCGTTGCCCGCGCCCACCTCGAGAATCCGGCCGGACAACCCGGCCAGGTTTTCCCGGCGAGCTTCGCGCATCGACCGGGGCTCGTGCGCAGCGATAACCGGCCAGATCCGGGCGAAGAACGGATGGTCGACGGTATCCGCGGTCGATGACGTCATGCCTGCCAGCCTTTCGCAACGGTTATAAGGAAGATCCTTGCACCGAAGACTTGAGCGCCGTCAACTGCTCCACCACTTGTTCGGGGGTGGCATCGACCCCGACCAGTCCCGCGGCCATGTGTCCCAAGAAGACGGCACGGAGCACCCGGTCGGTAAACGCCTCGGCATCACCGAACGGCAAGTGCGGCTTGGCAATCAGCAGCGAGGCCGCGCCGTGCGCGGCGCTCCACAGTTCCAGGGCGACCGCGGCCCCGTCGCCGCGGGGGAACACACCCTCGTCCATCAATACGCCGACGGCGGCGCACATGTGCGCGAAGGCCGAGCTGGCCAGTGCGGCGTCGACACTGCTGCCGGACCTCCACTCGCCCATCGTGGCGATCCGGTAGAGCTCGGGGTTTTCGGTGGCGAACCGGACGTAGGCCAACCCCTGGGCTCGCAGCACTTCAACGGTGGACGACTGCACCGCGGACACCCGCTGCATCTCCTCGTCGAGCTTCTCGAAGTAGCGCGCGCACACCGCGTCCAGCAGTGCGCCCTTGTCCCGGAAATGCAGGTAGATCGATGGTGGCGTCACGCCCACACGCTCAGCCACCGAGCGGATCGACACTGCCTTGGCTTGCCCGGTATCCAACAGGAGTTGGGTTGCCGCATCCAGGATTTCGTCGCGCAACAGATCGCCGGATCCTCGCGGGGCGCGCCGCCGGCGAAGACTGTCCGTTGGCGGGCTAACGACCATCGGTGACCGCGGCGGCAGTAAATGCGGCAGCGGCAGTGCCGGCCGGGATCGCGTCGGGTCGACGGTGCCGCCCGCCCGCGGCATCAGCCGCCATTGGCGGCGGATCCGATCCCGCCTCGCTGATCCCGAACCGATCGTGCAGCCAGGTCAGCGGTTTGGGCGCCCACCAACTCCATCGACCCATAACGTGCATGAACGCCGGCACCAGCACCATCCGCACCAACGTCGCGTCGGCCAGCACGGCCAGGGTCAGGCCGAGACCGAACATCCGCATGAAGGACACCTGCGCAGCGATCAACGCGGCGAACGAAATCGACATCACCAACGCGGCTGCGGTGACCACCCGGCCGGTTCGCGCGAGGCCCCCCCCCACGCTCTCGTCGTTGTCGGCGCGTTTGGTCTTGTTGTCCGCCATGGCTGGTCGCGACGCGGTGGCAGTCACCCAGTACTCGCGAATCCTGGAGACCAGGAACACTTCGTAATCCATCGACAGGCCGAACGCGACACAGAACAACAGCACCGGGATATTGGCCACCAGCGTGCCGCTCTGCGTGGTGCCCATCGCGCCCAGGTGGCCGTCCTGGAAGATCCACACCAGCGCGCCGAATGCTGCCGTCAGCGATAAAACGTTGCACACCAATGCCTTCAACGGCAGCAGCACACTGCCGGTGAGCAAGAACAGCAGCGCAAAAGCGATGAGGCCGATGAGGCCCAACACCAACGGCAGCCGATTGGTGATCGCGTCCACGCTGTCGCGGTTGATCTGCGCCATCCCGGCGATCTGTACCGACTGGCCGGCCGGACCGGGCACGGCGTGCAACCGGTCGAGTTGGGTGTCGGAGGCTTGGGAGAAGAGCGGCGCGGTGGTGGCGATCGTCAGAAACGCGCTGCCCTGTGCCATCCCGGTGGCCGCCGATGGCGGTCCTACCTGGTTGCCGTGGGCGAACGTTCCGGTCGGCGCCGACACGGCCGTCACGTCGGCCACCCGTGACAGGTCGGCGGCGTAGCGGCTGAGGTCGCCCGGACGCACCCCTCGAACGTCCGGGACGACAACAGACACCGCGGTCGCCGAGTTATCGGCGAAATCGTGACGCAACTGATCACCAACCGCGTGGGACGAGGCCGACTTCGGCAGCACCCGGTCGTCGGGCATACCCCACTTCACCCCGAGGAACGGCAGCCCGAGCATCAGCAGCAGCACGACCACCGCCAGGCCGACCGGCACAGCCAGTCGCATCACGAACTTGGTCGACCGGTACCAGAACAGCTGCTCGACCGGTTTGCGCATCGGGTCAGGCCGACCGAGTATCCGGCGGCCGAGCTTGCGGACGTCCAGCGCATCCAGCCGCGGCCCGAGCAGCACGATCGCCGCGGGTGTCACGACGATCGCGGCCACCGCGACGAACGCGACCGTGGCCACGC